>JACCDU010139086.1_pt1 | contig 83646 bp, 95 predicted proteins | sample 7446081 | NCBI WGS metagenome assembly JACCDU01 (sample SAMN15323447, study PRJNA562643) | freshwater metagenome | isolation source: river surface water | place: USA:Blue River Watershed | collected 2017-08-17
AGCGTAGAAAAAAATTTCATAGGGTTAAGGTCTATCACGAAGATAGAAAATTTAGACCCAAATGATTAGTTGTTAGTGATGATTTTTGTTAGGAGTGAAAATACTCTTGCGTGAGTGACTTCAATTCTTCATGTATTTGTCCGTTCGAAGCAATGATGTCCTCTTCAAAAATCGGGTCTCCTTGATGAAATCCAGTTACTTTTCCGCCGGCTTCTTCCACCAAAATAACACCTGCAGCTACATCCCATGGGTTTAAGCCATATTCGTAGAATGCTTCAAAACGACCACAAGCCACCCAAGCCAAATCAAGTGCGGCACTGCCCAAACGTCGGATGCCTCTTGTTTTCTTCATTAACGATCGAAATAGTCCAATGTATTGTTCCTCTCTTCCAAAGTCATCATAAGGGAAGCCGGTTACGAGAAGACTATCCGCCAGGACGTTGCGTTGGCTAATTTGAATTTTGTGTCCATTCAAATAACATCCGTTGCCTTTAGATGCAACAAACATCTCATTTTTATTGGGGTCGAAAATAATTCCGATGACAGCTTCTCTCTGGTGACAAAGCGCTACGCTGATGCACCAAATGGGAACATCATGCAAAAAATTGGTGGTGCCATCCAGGGGGTCAATTACCCAATTCCAAACTGCGGCACGTTCGCCTGTTCCTTCTTCAGCGATGAAACCGGCTTCGGGAAAGATTTGGGATAGACCTTCGACGAGGCGTCGTTCACTTTCTTTATCTACAAAAGAGACGAGATTGTTGGGTGTTTTGATTTCGATTTCACTGGCCGATACACGTTGGCTTTTCATCCAAATACCGGTTTCTCTGATCAATGATTCTGCCTGTTGGCTTACTTTGATGAAGTCTATCATGGACCAAAGTTAACGCGATTGCATCAAGAATGATTTTCTTGGAAATTGAAAACGCTTCTCAGTTATGAAACTGGTATCATTTAAAGTTTGAAGAAAGGCAATGAGTTCAGTGATTTGGTTTTCATTCAGTAATTCTTTCAAGTGAACTTTCCGATTTTTCTTTTCAATCAAATGATTTTCCACACAAGGTCTGAGCTTCGCAAAACGGCCATCATGCGCGTAGGGATATGTAAAGCTTATATTTCTTAACGATGGAGTAGCAAAGGCAAATCGGTCTTTGGCCTCTTGGGTGATGCGGTATCTTCCTTTGTCAGGGTTGGTTTGTAAGCTATCCCAAACAACATGATAACTTTGATCATGAAACAGTGGCGGCATATGGCAAGATGCACAGAATTGATGAAAGTGCTTTTGTCCTTGGGTTTGAATGTGGGTCATCTCCACAGTTCCTCGTTCTACTTTATCCCACCAACTATTTTGACTGGTTAGTATCAATTCGAAATACGTTAGACTTTTTAAGAAATGCTTTGCGCTCATGGTACTGTCTCCCCATGCTTGGAAGTTGAGGTTGCGGTAGTGCGGGTTTTGATTGATTCGATTAAGTGCGGTATTGATGTGTGAGCCCATCTCATTGGCTGAGTGCAAAGGTGCCAACGCTTGTAGTTCCAATTGATGAATGGCGCCATCACGCATAAACAAACGTCGCCATGCCAAATTGAAAAGAGCCGGCGCATTCCTTTTTCCTATGCTATCAAAAACACCATGGGATAAGGCATGATCGGTATGTGCAAAAGCGTGATAGGATGAATGACAAGAGGCGCATGATGTTTGACCATCAGCGGAAAGTAGTGGGTCGTAGAACAGAATCCTACCCAATTCAATTTTTAAAGAGTCATTGGGTTGGGTGTCTAATCTATAAAATGGCTTAGGCCATTCGTATTGCGAAGATTGAATGAAAAAGGCGCCGCACATTGCCACGCTCAAAATGACAAGCATCGCAATCGTTCTATTCATTGTAGGGCCTGATTAGAAAAGATTGAGATAGGTGCTGCATAAGTGCGGTTGATTGTCGACCTGGCGACATTACTTTGTAGGGTGAGCGATTCATTTCAACGAACAATTCCTTGGTGAGGCGTAGTTCTAAATTCAATTTGTTTGTCAACTTGAACGATGGATCCAATTCTATTCTTTGGTCTGATCGATTGGGCCATTGAAATCCGCCTAAATGGTATTGCCACTGGTTATTTTCAAAATCTTGTCCTTCAAGTTTAAAACCAATGTAACCACTTTGCCATGTCCAATACATGTCATTATTGGGCTCCAATCCACAACATCCTATCTCTTGATAATGTGTCAACGAATCAACGCCCAATTGAAATGAAATGGATGTAATTCTGCTCAAATCAATGGGATTAATTTCAATTTTATATTCATTTTTTTTTGAGCCATCAATGAATGGATATACTTGGTATCGATGATCGTGATAAATGGTGTCATTGCCTGCAAGTATGCTCCAATCCCCCATGATCACTGAAACCTTATCTAAATCAAAATGGGATTTCCAAATGGAGTCTGTCAAACATGATAGGTGTAAGGATAACGTTTGGGTGTATCCGTGATTTTGAAAAATTGCAAGGACAATGAAAGTAACGATCCACTTCATTTTCTGGGAGGGTGCGGATTAAATATTTTGGACCAATCTCCTCCGATTTCATCAAAAAGTTTTTTTTGACCTTCATTACAAATTTGGCGAATCTCTTTGATGTGATTAATGTTGATGATTTCCATCCCCTTGATTGCAGAGCTTAGACTGTTTTCTTCAACAGAAGCATCTTTGTTGTTTAGAAGATTGATGTAGAGTTTTTCTCGAATCTGATTGATTTTTTCTTCTTGAGCCTTCACCAAGGGAATATGTTTTTTTATTAACTCTTCGAATTGTGCTTTTTGGGTTTCATCAAATTGAAGCTGTCTTTCAATAAGTACTTTGGGTCCATTGTGGCCTTGATGTGGGCCAAACCCATGATGATGATCCTTATTCAGTTGGCTTTGAAAAATGAAAAACAAAAGAATAGCGATATTCAAAATAACCAACCCCCAAGTAATGCGTTTGTATGTTTTTATTTCATTCATATCTAATCAATGAATAAGGTGAATAAGGATTGTAATCAACAACGGTAGAATTCGAATTTTGATTTGTTGCATGGATTCTATTAAAGCTAAATAGACCCCATGCATTGAGGGTAATAACGATTGCTGCAACAGTGACGATTTGCCAACGTGCCAGGGATGTTGGTTGTTGAGAATAATCGTTTTCTATTTGGGATTGAATGCGCGTCCATACAAACGGAGATACCTCTGTTTGTTTAAACTTGCTTTGTATTTGATCAAATGATTTCATTGCCAATTATATTTTTAGACGATAAAATGTTGCTTTCATCCTGATGATGGCTCAAATTTTCCTTTAGGTTTTTTTTTGCTTTGGTAATCAGTCCCTCAATCGTTTTACCAGATAGATTCATCAGTTCTGCGGTTTCAATAATAGTGTGGCCTTCGATTTTATTTAAAATAAGCGCTTCTTGTTGTTTGCGAGGTAACAGTGCAATTTGTCGCATAATGGCCTCAACGTCTTCTTGATTTTCTATATCCACACCGGGGTGATTGAACGCTCTCTCCGCACCTTCGTCATTTATGCTAAAAAAGAAAAGGCCTCCTCCTCTTTTCGCTCTTTTACTGGCTTTGATGTGATCCAGAGATGAGTTGACCGTGATCCGATAAATCCAAGTTTTTAGTTGTGATTCAGCGCGAAATTTGGACAACTGGTGATGAACTTTAATGAATACATCTTGGGTAACTTCTTCAGCATCTTCCTTGTTCCAGAGGTAATGCAAGGCGAGGTTGTAAACCCATTTTGCATGGGTGTTGTAAATTGATTCTAAATCCCACTGCTCTGACTCCATCATGGCTCAGGGAATTCGAGTTGAAAACGATTGTACCATTCACAAAACGCACTCCAATTTTCAGTGTGATTTTTCCGCCAGTTTTCAAATTGTTCAGGTTGAGCTGAACGAAAGATCCAATGGTTGTATGCATCAAAATGTTGGCCATCAAAAATGACCTTTTGGTAGTCCAAAATATCTTCTTGCCAATGGTTATATACCATGGGGGTGAGATATAATTCTAAAACACGTTGTCTTATGATGCTTATTGCATCCAAATTTACTTCCGATACACCCTCATGTGAGATAGATTTTACAATTGAAGCATATGCAATACAGCGAGAAGGGTGATTTTTAAATTCTGAAATGGAGATGGCATCATCTTTAAAAAGTGGATTACAGAAATGAGTATCCCAATTTCCGTCAGGTAAAATTTGAATGCATTTTTGATATTGCTGAAAAAGTTTCAATCCCATCAATTCATGAAATGGAGAAGTCTTGTCCAGATTCATAAATGTCTCACCAAGCACAATTCCATTTACAACTTCTGCTTGATCAAAATAAATCATGGCAGCTTTGTAGTAATTCAAAGCATAATTTGGATCTAACTCAATTCCTTTTAAGTAATTAAAAAGAGCCTGACCAGTTTCTCCTTCGATATTAGCAAGATTACCTTTTTCTAAAAAAAGCACTCCGGATTTTGGGAAGTGACTGAGTCCGATATCAAAAATTTCCTTGGCGGCCATTTTATTCTTGGTCATGTAAAAGGCATTTCCCAAGATTTGGAAATATTGAGGAGTGACATCTGTATGGTCAATGAGATCTTGAAGCGTTTCAACAGATTGTGTATAGTTTTTCAGGAGATATTGTAATTGACCTACTTCAAAAGCATAAATGAAATTAGATGGTTCAAGGCGCGATGCTTCTTGCATCAATCGAAGACTCAGCTGTGGTTTGTCATCATCCATTGCGATTCTGGATTCTTCCGCTTTTTCTAAGGCCAAAAAACCATTGCTTAGAATGAGTGTATCATTTTGTCCCAATGTTAAATTTGGCAACGCTAATAGCAGAAGCAACGCTCCGACGGTAGTCTTAAAATTTCGTTCTGCTTTTTTCATTACTCAAATATACGGGGTTCAAATTCGAAAACGAAACCGTTGTGGTCCGAGATGTGTTTTTTGGGATCTTTTTTATTGATGGAATACGAAGTAACAGAATGGTATGAATTTAATTTCCAGTATGTATTAAAAAAAACAAAATCGATACATCCGGAAGAGTAGGAGGTTCCGAAGCCATGGTAGGATGGTGTGGACCATAGCAAGTCGTCACCAGCAATTTGGTATTTTTCAATAAGCTTTTGAAGAGCGGGATCATGATAGGTACAATTGAAATCACCACCCAACAATATGGGTGTATGAGGAGGGAGTTGGGACAACTCTTCGGTAATCAATTGAGCGCTATGATTTCGGGCATTCGTTCCAATATGGTCCCAATGGGTGTTTCCCAATGCAATGGTATCCTTAAGTTGAAGATCGTACAGCAGCACCTGCGTGTAAATTCTCTCGCAAGCGGCATCCCAACCTTTTGACGGAATTGTGGGCGTTGGAGATAACCAAATGGTTTTTTTTGAAATGATTTGAAAGCGATCTTTTTTGAAAAATATGGGTGAGAATTCTCCTTTGTTCAAGCCATCTTCTCTCCCAATACCATAGTACTCATATTCATCTAATGCTAGAGTCAGATCATGGAGTTGTTCCTCAAGAACCTCTTGAAAAAAATACACATCAGCACGTTGTTTCTTTAGCCAGTGAATTGTGTTATGCTTGCGTTGCGACCATGCGTTTTCTCCATCATGAACATTGCTGTATCTGATATTTAAGTTAACCAGTTTGAGCTGGCCCACAGCTATAATGGAGGCAAATACAAAGGAAATGGTGATGAAAAGACTGCGAATCATTTACCGATTTTCAATGGCCTTATTCATGATGTCGATTTGACCTTGGTAGTATTCAATTGCTTCAGTGTTGTTTTCACCTTTGGCCATCTCGAGTGCTTTAACGTAATAGCGTTTGGCGTCTTCAGGATGCCCCAATTTCCAATGACAGAAACCTGCATTGTTGATAATAATCTCATCATTGGCGTTGATAGAATACGCTTTGTTGATGTAGGTCAAAGCTTCTGCGTATTCTTCTTTCATCATTTTGCAAGTAGCAACATTGGACAAGGTAATGACATTGGCGTCATCCTGCTCCAACATAATTTTGCTACATCGCTCGATGATTTCATAACCGTAAGGTAATCCAGACTCAAATAGTGAATAGAAGTGTTCTTGGAGAGAGCTATTCAAGAAATTTAAATCATCTTCTACAGGCTCATTCTTCATCCAGTACCAGCTGTTTTTATTGGCTTGTCCTTGCTTGATGGTATTGACCATTTCTTCTTCCATCCAATCCCAATGTTGGGACTCTCGAAGAACATATATTTTACCCAAACGAAGATCAAGTCGGTTAGGATATTTGGCAATTCCTTGGTTGATGTATTTGACAGAAAGTTGAATGAGGCTATCATTAACAGTTGGCGTCCCGTATAGGTATCCGCTGACATTACCTAGACTATCAACCATTTCAATGGATTCACTTCCATCTTCCGGGGGCGTTGTGTTTAAAGTAACCACCTCGCTAAAAGCTCGCATGGCAAAGTAGTTGAAAATAGCTACTTCGGTTTCAGGATTATTGGGTTCATTTTTTCTCCAATCTATGATCAATGTATGCATTCCAATGGTATCGTTGTTGTCCATTTTAGCATCAAACTGCTCTTGAAAAGTTTGAGCAGAAACGGAAAGTGGCAGACTCCCGATAACGATTAGGTATATTAGTTTTCTCATGTTTATTTTTTTCTTAACCACCCCAAAATTTCTTCGTCTTGAATGGTGAAACTGTTATTTGAAATTGTGTAGTCAATGGAAATGCGCGAAGCGGATGTAGGACCTGGATTTTGTTGAATGATTTTTACATCGCTATCTGTCACCTCGTAAACTATCGCCACATGTCCGAATGGATTCCATTGATTGCCATTCCAAATGATTAAATCGTTGGCTTGGGGTTTGAAGTTTCCTCCATTTTTAAACTGCAGCAATGCACGATCTGAATTCCATTGACCATCTTTGACTTTGATATTGAAAAAGTCTTTGGCATGTCCGTAACTGTTGGGCATTTTATGATTGAAATATTCGTAGTAGTAGCGTTTGACAAATTCAACACATTGGTATTTTAATCCCAGATTGTATCCATCGGGTGCAAGGTTCCTTCCTCCAACATTGGAGACATTTCCGTTGTAGTAAACGGTAACGTTATTGTATTTATCAATGGGTTGCCCTACTTCGTATTTCAAAGGTTGTGCTATATGCATAATTGATTTGAAGCCAATTCCCCAAGCGATAATTGCTGCGGTCAACGTACAGAATATTACTGTTAAGAGTATAGCTTTTATTTTCATTGTTGTACGGATGAAGGTATTAAAAAAAAAGACCGTCAATTGACGGCCTTTTTTAAGTTATTCACAGAGACAAGGGATTATTCTCCTTTGCCTTCCATTTTCTCTTTCAATGCAGCCAATGCGCCGATATCTCCCAATGTTGATTTTTCAACTTGAGCATTAACAGCTTTTACTGCGTTTGAATCACCTGCACCTTCTGGTTTCTTTCCAGTACGTGGTTTCTTAGGAGCTTCAGCTGACGCTTCTTCTTCTTTGAAAGTTCCAGTGTGAGAAACAGCAATCTTGCGTTGGTTCTTATTGAATTCCAAAACAACGAATTCCAAAGCCTCGTCAACTTTAGCAGTTGATCCATCTTCTTTCTTCATGTTTTTGCTTACGCAGAAACCTTCCAGACCGTATGGCAATGAAACGATAGCATGGCTACCTTCTTTGCGGATGATAGTACCTTGGTGACGTGAACCTTCTGTGAAGACAGTTTCAAATACATCCCATGGATTCTCTTCGATTTGTTTGTGACCCAAGCTAATCTTACGGCTGTCTTTGTCCAATTCCAAAACAACAACTTCCATGTCATCTCCGATAGCGCAGAATTCAGATGGATGTTTGATTTTCTTGCTCCAAGACAAGTCAGAAATGTGAACCAATCCGTCGATACCTTCAGCCAACTCACAGAATACACCGAAGTTAGTGAATGCACGAACTTTAGCTGTATGCTTGCTTGATACTGGGAAACGAGACTCAATACCTTCCCATGGATCTGAAGTCAATTGCTTCATACCCAAGCTCAATTTGCGCTCGTCTTTTTCAACTGCCAATACAACACATTCAACATCTTGTCCGACTTTCAAGAAATCTTGAGCTGAACGCAAATGTGAACTCCAAGACATTTCAGAAACGTGGATCAATCCTTCAACACCAGGTGCTACTTCAACAAATGCTCCGTAGTCAGCCAAAACAACAACTTTACCAGTTACTTTTTGACCTACTTGCAATGTGTCTTGGTATGCATCCCATGGGTGAGCAGAAAGTTGCTTCAAGCCCAATGCAATTCTCTTCTTGTCATCATCGAAATCAAGGATAACAACGTTGATTTTAGCATCCAACTGAACCACTTCTTCTGGGTGGTTGATACGTCCCCAAGAAAGGTCGGTAATGTGGATCAATCCATCTACGCCGCCAAGGTCGATGAATACGCCATAGCTGGTGATGTTTTTGACAACACCTTCCAATACTTGACCTTTCTCCAAACCTGACATGATTTGCTTCTTTTGCTCTTCGATCTCTGCCTCGATAAGTGCTTTGTGAGAAACGACAACGTTCTTGAATTCGTTGTTAATCTTAACAACTTTCAATTCCATTACTTTTCCTACGTAAACATCGTAATCACGGATAGGCTTCACATCGATTTGAGAACCTGGCAAGAATGCTTCTAAACCAAATACATCTACGATCAAACCACCCTTCGTGCGGCACTTCACCTCTCCTTTGATGATCTCGCCAGACTCCAATGCATTGTTTACATCTGTCCAAGCGCTCAACAAACGAGCTGTCTTGTGAGAAACACGCATTTGACCTGATTTGTCTTCTTGGGTTTCAATGAAAATAGGAACTACGTCACCTACTTTCAAATCTGGGTTGTAACGGAATTCAGTCACAGCAACTACGCCTTCAGACTTGTATCCGATGTTAACCACAATTTCTTTTTTACCAATAGAAACGATGGTTCCTTGAACCACTTCTTTTTCTTTGATAGTAGATAATGTCTTTCCATAAACTTCATCGAAGCGCGCACGCTCTTCGTCTGAATATCCACCAGCAGCCTCATAGGCGTCCCAGTTGAATTCTCCATTACTGTTCATGAATTGCGCATCATCTGCGGTGCTGTACAAATCCATTGGCTCTTCACGAGAAATGGTTTCTTCAGCTTTTGCTGTAGCTACAGCTCCTGTGTTTTCGACATTTTCTGCCGGGTTAGTGTTTTCTGCCATGTGGCAATTTAAATTGTATTTGTTCCTAAGGAGGCGTGAACAAATGGGTTCAACTTAATTTTGTTGCTTTGCCAAGCCTCATCGGCAAAGTCCCACTAAGGAGGAGCGCGAATTTACTTCATATCCTCGAGAATTTCAAAAAAAAGAATTTACGCAAACTATTGGGGTATTTTCATCAATTTAGCCCAATGAGAATTTTCAATCTTTTTTGCGGATTATTATTGGCTTTTTCAATGGTCCAAGCAAGTTGTGTAAAATGTCCTGAGCCTGAGATTACAGAGGACAATGGCAATGATAACGAGGGTTATGTGCAATATGGGATACCCTTGGATTCTGTATCCAATGGTCGTGATATGCTGATGTATGAGGTGAATTTGCGCGCATTTTCTACCAGTGGGGATATTCAAGGAGTTCTTTCGCGTATCAACGAATTGGATAGTTTGGGAATCAATACGATATGGTTGATGCCCATCCATCCCATCGGATCTATCAACTCAGTAAATTCACCTTATTCTGTCAAAGATTTTAAAGCGGTAGGGGAGGAGTTTGGCAATCTGGACGATTTAAGACAACTCACAGATGCGGCCCATGCCAAGGGGATGAGTGTGATCATGGATTGGGTCGCCAACCACACCGCTTGGGACAACGCTTGGGTGACCGACCATCCCGATTGGTACACCCAAGATGCCAATGGTAATATCATTTGGCCTGCAGGTACCAATTGGCAGGATGTTGCGGATTTGAATTATAACAATTCGGAGATGAGATTGGCCATGATTGATGCATTGAAATATTGGGTAATGGAGGCCAATATTGATGGGTATCGTTGCGATCATGCGGATGGTGTCCCCAATGATTTCTGGCAATCGGCCATCAATGAGCTCAACGCGCTGCCCAATCGACATTTGATTTGGTTGGCTGAGGGCAGTGGAGTAGGATTGTTGAATGCCGGTTTCGATATGACTTTTGGTTGGGATTTTTACAATGGTCTGAAGAATGTATTCAATGGTCAGCCAGCTTCAGGTCTTTTGGCCATCCACAACGCTGAATACACGTCTATTCCTATTGGTAAACACCGATTGCGTTTTACGACCAATCACGACGAATCGGCATGGGATGCTTCTCCCGTTACTTTGTTTGGTGGAATAAACGGAGCGATGACAGCTTCGGCAATTACGATTTTTACTGGTGGTGTGCCGATGTTGTACACAGGGCAGGAAGTCGGTCGTTCCTCAACTACACCATTCTTTTCTAATTCGCCAATCAATTGGAATACCAATCCAAGTATGCTTCAGTATTACCAAAAATTCATGCAATGGTATACCAACAACGAGATAGTTAAACGGGGTTTTGTTTCTTCAAGTTCGACTTCAAATATTTTTGCATTGAAAAAAAATCTGAATGGAAGTGATGTGGTTATTATTGCCAATGTCAGAAACACCAATCAAACTTTTTCTGTTCCTGCCGCGTGGCAGGGTGGGTGGTCCGAGGCCTTGAGTGGGAATGGATACAGCTTGGGTACTTCGATAACGCTAACTCCCTACCAAAGTATTATTTTGGAAAGATAAGTTGCTCAGCAATTAAAGTTGCTGATGAATTTCTTGCATTTTTTGTTGCGTCAATTGTGCCAATTCTCCGGGGTTCATTTCGGGGTATTGATTGGGGTAAATAGCATCACATATGGTGACATGGATGACTGTGCTTCGGCCTATAAAACTTCCTTTGACCAATGCTTTTGATGCCCCTTTGATGACAATGGGGACAATGGGAATATTGGATTTTTGAGCAATGACAAAACTGCCCTTTTTGAAAGTGGAAAAAACTTCGTTTTTACTTCGTGTCCCTTCAGGAAAAGTAACTAGATTTTTTCCCGCAACGACTTTAGCAGCAGCTTCATTCATGCTTTGTATTGCTCTTTCTCTATTGCCACGATCCACAAAAATCATCCCCATAACGGACATGTATTGTCCAAGTACAGGAACCCGCGACAACTCTTTTTTTGCAACAAAAAACAATCCTTTGGCAATTACCCTAACCACCACCACAATGTCTAGTTGAGAAGAATGATTGGCAATATATATCGCGGATTCAGTTGGTAATGGTTGGTTTTGCTTTAATTGAATTTTTATGCCGTACAGTTGAAATACAACGGGGCTCCACCAAAAATGCGCGATCCAATAAACGCATTTTTCAGCTGGGAAAAATATTCTCAGAAATAGTCCAATGAGACCGCAAATAAATGTCCACAATAGGACAAGTGGCAAAACCAAAATCCCTCTGATCATTGGTGGAAGATATTGTTGGTCATATTGCTTGCGATTTGAAAAGCATCCCAATTGTAGTGCGTGGTTTGTGAGATTAGAAAATCACGTAAAACTTCACTGGGCATATTTCCGGTCAACTCTGTTTTGGCCATCGGGCAACCGCCCCATCCTCCCATCGCTGTATCTATTCGTCTGCATCCCGCATTCCAAGCTGCCATCAGCTTGTCATGAGCGTCCAATTTTGTTGCGTGCAAATGGGCGCCCAATTGAACATGTGGTAGATGTTGGGTGAGAGATTTAAAAATCCTGTCTATTTGTTCAGGAGAGGCTGCACCTATGGTATCGCTTAAAGCGATGGACTGAACTTTTAGTGATTCGGAGATTTTCTGTGACCAATCCAAAACGATGTCTTCATTGTATGGATCTCCATATGGATTTCCAAATCCCATGCTGAGGTAAACCACCATTTTTTTTCCTGCGGAAACGGCCATTTCCTCGATGTTTTTAAGCCTCAGCCAGCTTTCGGAGATACTTGAACCAGTATTCCTTTGCTGAAAAGTTTCTGAAATTGAAAAAGGGAAACCAATCACGTCAACCCGTGATTCCTTGCAAGCGTCTTCTGCGCCGCGCTCATTGGCAACGATTACCAAGAATTCAGGCTTCTTGTCTTTCCATTCCACACCGTTGATTACTTCATGGGTGTCTCTCATTTGAGGTATAGCTTTGGGCGAAACGAAACTTCCAATGTCGATCGTTTCAAAACCAACGTCTATCAAATGATTGATATAGTCGATTTTCACATGTGTATCAATCATTCTCTGCATGCCTTGCATGGCATCTCTCGGACATTCTACCCAATGAAGACTTTTGCTCATGAAACAAAAGTAATTTTAAATATCATTGAATAAACAAAGGAGTGTATGTGTTGGGTAGAAAAGAATGTGAAAGAGATGGACCCATATAAAAATTTTGATGGGGTGTTTTGTACAACATGCATGGCTGGCCGTTGTGCCTCCATAGGTGCAGTTCTATTTCCTTTTTAGGAACCAAGTAGGGTTCGAAAGTGAAAAGGGTTAGGCCCAATAATGTAAGTCGTATGGCATTTTTCATTTTTCGATTCCAGATGTAATACAGACTTAAACCACCAATCAACCAAATAAGCGTATTTGCCACATTCCAATCTGTGAAATTAATCTGCGGCATGGGCCAGCGATTGATGGCAATTACAATCCCATTCATCACTTCAATCCAGCCGTGAACAATTTGATGAACCATCGAACCATTCCAATTTTCAGGAATCAACATCAATAGAAAAAGCAAATACAATAATCCACTAGATACAGGGACCAAGATAACATTCGCGATAAGGAAGTATGTCGGGAAATTGGCCGTATGCGGGAGTAGAAATAGGCCGGTGCTCCATTGTGCATGAATGGTTACAGTGATATTTTCTATAATAAGCTTTGGTAGGTTACGCCAATTTTTGATTTGCAATTGAACAGGTCGGTGAAACAAGACAATTCCCAATACGGCAAGATGAGATAGAATAAGGCCCCAATTGTCTTTGCTCTCTGGATCCCATGCTATTTGGGTGATGAAGGATAAACACAACAAATTGATGGCGTGTGTTTTCTTTAAAAAGATTTTGCCAACATGCAAGAAAGTGAACATTATGGCGGCTCGATTCAACGATGGAGGGAATTGGCAAAGAGAACAAAATGTCCAAATGGATGTAAGAGCTATTAAGGTGCTAAGAATGGGTATTCTGTTTCTTGTGATGATTTTAAGTATCCAAAAAACAAGTCCAAACAATAGTCCAATGTGCATGCCGCTTACAGCGAGCAAATGGCTAATACCGATGTTTTTGTATTGCTCTTTTAGATCACGGCTTAGATATGTGGTGTCACCCACAAGAAACGCAATAATGATTCCCGTATCATCAGAGGAGTAATGGTTTTGCAGTTTGTTTGTGATTTCTTGTGCAATGGGATTGATTACTTTATTTCGAGATTCCCAATCTGTGGGACAAATAGTATTGGGAGTTTTTGTTGGTATGAGAGCATTCCAGGTGCTTCCGATTGCGATAAAAAAGAAAAAGAATGCACTACTGATCCACACTATTTTTTTGGAGAATGAGTAAACGGAAATCAAAACCAATGCGACACACAAATAGAACAAACCAGATCTGTAATCGGTGCACATGTAAACACCAATCATCAATGGTGTGCAAATTCTGAGTAATGGATTCTGTCGCCAAATGCGGTTCATCGTGCTGTGCTATTGCACAAATGAACGCGGATCGAGTTGACTAAATGCTGTTTTTTGTTGTATAAAAAATGCATATACAACGCTGGAATTATAAAGTCCAGAATTGTTGATTTCCCCAATGTGTCGGCCTTCAAAGCTTCTTTTTCTAAGCATATTGGGAAGCATAAAATAGAATGAGAAGTGAGCTCTAACGACAGCCCACAAATGCGACCATTTGAATTCTGTAGCAAATCGAATTCCCGCAATACCATCGAGTATCAACCTTCGAAATATCTGAAAAATTAGTGCGCTGCGTCTGTGATTCTTGGTGATGAGATACAAATTGTTTCTGAAATTCAAGTATGTTTTCATTGGATTTTGTCGATCCAATGTGCCACCTCCTACATGATAGACCAATGCACTGAGTTCCGCTCCAATGCTGTAACCTCGGTTTTTTAATCGCCAGCAAAGATCTATTTCTTCCATGTGCGCAAAAAAGTCGGAATCAAACCCCTGTACTTCTTCCCATGCACTTCTTCTGATCATCATAGCTGCTCCGGTTGCCCAAAAAACATCTTTTCGACCTTGGTATTGTCCCATATCTCGCTCAAAAGCATAGAACATTCTTCCTGCGCAAAAAGCATATCCATCTTTATCCAAATAACCTCCAGCTCCTCCGGCATACTCAAATTGAACCTTGGTCTGAAAATCAATGATCTTCGGTTGGCATGCCGCTAAATTGGGGCGGGTTTCCATCCAATCCAATAGAGGTTCAAGCCAATTTTTAGTAACCTCAACATCGCTGTTGAGCAGCATGAAATACTTGTGTTCGAGTTGCTTTAGTCCTTCGTTGTATCCGCCTGCAAAACCATGATTTTTAGTCAATCCAATCCAAATGACTTGGGGGTAATTTGCCTCACAAAATGAATGTGAATCGTCTGTTGATCCGTTGTCAATAATGACAATGTCAGCTACATCTTGACTGTGTTCAATAACATTGGGCAAGAATTTCTCTAGCCAAGATTTCCCATTCCAATTTAAAATCGCAACTGCAACAGACTTCATTTGATTTAGTGGGGATTGTACCAAAGACTTTCTAATTCATCCCCTGAATACGGATCTTGTCTTTGATTGTTCTGGTTTCTGGTTACTGTTGCGGGGTCGTTCATTTGTCTTGATCGAACCAAATTCTTCCAGTCATAATTCATTATCTCACCTGGGATATCGGTATGGAGCAATTCCATATCTCCATTCAAACTTGTGTTGTAGAACAAAAGACGTTTGTTGTGCAAGTGATTGTTTGTCTCGTAGTAATGCCAAATTTCAAATGGCCAATAATCGGGATCGTGGTTGCGAATCACCCTAGTCGATGGCTTGCCGTATTGCAGATAAACTCTGCCGCGGTCGGTCTCCCAACCTTTTTTTATGCTGGTTTGAAACTCAGCGCAAGCATTGACCAATTCTAAATATTGGGTCCAACTCAATTCAGGAGAAAGTGGATTGCGCTTGTACCAAAATTGATATAGGAATCCCTGCAATTGGATGAGGTTATAAGATTGAACCGCGGCCAATATGGATTGCTTTTCATTGCCTCGTGCAATTGGAGTGAGTGATCGAATGTGTTCTTTGAGAACCAACGAGTCTCGGTATTGACCGGCAAAGCTATTGGCAACCTGCAGTGTCGATAGTTCTTTTGCATCAACTCTTGTATTTTTTCTTGTGAATCTCCTTTCTTTTTTTGAAACTGAGTTTCGCGCTTTGTCCATAATCTCTATCACCAATGTGTATTCGCCAGATGGCAGTTGTGTAATATCGAAAGTGGACAATAATGGAATAACAGGTTTCCCAATTTCTCTTTTGATGCGCTGAAATCCTGCTACTATTTTTTTGTTGGCATCTTCAATTTGGTATTGAATGATGAAGGGGTCATTGCCAAAAAACTTATCGGTATTGTACAATTCACAGTAGAAATCCATTCTCTCCTCTTCATCATATCGCACATCGGAGAGCAATGGAAACATATCCCAGCCTGATTTAGAGAAACCATTTGGTGTTACGGTTTCACTGTATGCCTTGATCCAATTGATATCAGACACAAACGCTCCTTGATCCAAGTTGAGTACTTGGATTTGCTCATGTAAATTTTGAGGTAGAGCGGGTACTTGTCCTTTGTCAGTGATTTCAATATCAATAACCAAGTCGCCGTTCATGGCGCCAATCCTTTCAATTGCCATGCATTGTCTAGCCTTGTCTTCATTGGTATTCCAAGGGAATTCGGCATTGAACTTTTTATACCCAATGATTTTATTTTCTTTGGATATGGTTATCAAAAATTCCGCTGTAATGGTGCTGTTACCATTGACCGAAATGGCTTGAAACGAACTACCATCCAATTCAAAATAAAATTCGATATAAGGAGAATCCACCCCACCATTGATAGCGGCGGGCAAATGGAAAACGCGGTAATCAGTAAAGCAACGCAGTGCCAATGATGGCAGGGATGTAGCAATGAGTAAAACAAAAAGAAGGCTCTTTTTCATCTCTCAAAAATACAACAAGATATTCACCTCAACGGAGGCAAAATTTGAAAAGCTTTGCAAGTCCAGGCACATGAAAGGGTATATGCTTCAGCAATGAAGCGTATATCTTGAAAACCAATTGCTGATAGGGGTATGGAACCGACTGTATGAGTTCTTTGGACAGTAAATCAAATTGAGAAGCATCAATCTGTGCATTTCTCAAATAATGCCCCATTACTTCCATGCAAGCCAAGGATGTTTTTGTTATTTTTCTCTTCAACGGTTTCGGCAATATGGGAATAAATTCTTCTAAATAAAGTCCACATCCTTGAACCCATTTTTCCAAATACTTGTATCGATTTCCGAGCACTAATTTTCGCTCATCCAATCGGTAGTAACAGTCTGCCTGAAGATGAGGGAATGTATAGATTTTGGACTTTTGAAGAAGGAGGTGGGTGTGAAATTGAATGTCTTGTAAACGAGGATAGTGTGTATTCCAATGCCCATGTTGTTTAATAAAGGAGGTCCTCCAAAGAGGTGACATACTGGTCCATGTTATATCATGTTCAATCAACTTTTCTAAAAAATGATCTTTTGGTGGTATCCACGGAGAGATGAATCTTTGATCTTGAAATTCTCCTTCGAATGGCAAAAGTGGGAAAACCCATCCCATTCCATCCTTGTTACTTTCAGCAATGTTTATGCGATTTTCAAGACATGTTGCCGATATCAAGTCGTCGGAATCCAAAAACAAAAGAAATTCTCCTTTGGCCAATTCTATTCCTTTGTTCCTTGCCTTTCCTCCTCCTTGGTTGCTTTGCAGGAATATTTTTATCCGGTCATCACAATCGGCCAGTGCTTGAGCCAATTCAACACTATTGTCTGTAGATCCATCATCAATCAGTATGATTTCCCAATCTTTGAGCGTACTGGCCTGAACGGACGCAATAGTTTCCACCAAGAAAATTCCCTTGTTGTAATTGGGAATAACAATAGAAACCTTAGGCATGAATTTTCATTTTACTTAATATCTCATTGGCCATTTTGCACGCTCTGTGTTCACTCCATAAATTTTCCGCAAATTCAAAGTTGTATTTAAATTCTCTCTCGTCAAATTCTTCTAATCGTGTTCCAAGTTTATTTTCTACAATAAATTCCAAAACCTTACCCTTAGGTCCTATGTACAAATAAGGCTTTTGATAACCCAAATGATCATAGAATTTGGTGGTGAAAAAGTCTTTGTTGTGCTCACCCAATGAAATGATAATGCCGGAACAATTCGCAAGAAGTTGTTTTATAGATATACCAATGGGAGCTAACACTTGCACGTTTTCCAATTTAAGATGCGGACTTATTTTTTGATAATGTTGACTGTATATGAAAACATTTGGATGAGGATTTCTTAGAATCGAGTTGGTCAACGATTTCTTCCAGTATTCTTCTGTATTCTCATAAATCTCACCTGCATATAGCCATGTGTTGTCTGATTTCCCGCTGGATATGGAATCTTGATCGTGGAAATGAGGGATTAAAATTTTTGCATCCTCAATCTCTGTTTCAAATTCATCTAATACTTCCGCATAGGGCGCCGATATGAAATCCGCATAATGACTAACAAAATCTCTTACAGCATCGTCTCCTTTTCTTTGTGGAGCGCTCAATTGAAGCATACCGTAGTTAATAGCATTAAGCCAAGGGTCTCTGAAGTCACACCAAAGCTTCACCGTCTCGTTTTTTGCTTTGAACAAGGCTGCCCAATAGGACAAATAGAAAGGTGCTCCTGATGTGAAAATCCAATCAATGGGTTTGGCTTCATGAATTTTTTTGAGTTGAAACAATATCTCATCGCCACAAAAAAATGTCTGGTCAATAGGATTGCCGACTGCAAAGAAGTTATAGTAAAATTTTTTCCATCTTCTTAGCCATTTTGATCGGCTGTCTGATTTGAAAAATAACGCGTTGTATGGGTTCTCATGATCAATGTGAACAAATTGAATTTGGTCCAGAACAGCTTTTTCAATCCAATCAGAAGGTTGCTGATTAGGACGTGGTTTTTTTGAAACCACGGTAATCTCAGCCCCTTGTTCTAGCCAATATTTCACCAGTAATGCAGTACGCCTGCCTCCAATTCCCTCGTGAGGAGGGAAGTGCCAATTGAGAACGACGATGTGCTTGCTGGTCATGAACCAAATTTATGTCAAGTATGTTTAAGTTTGTGGAATGGATCAGAACTTATTGCAAGATTGGGCACAGAGGACTTTGCTCGGCGCGTTGGGAATTGAAATGTTGGTGATGACTGAGGACAGAGTAGAGGCTAAGATGCCCGTCGATAATCGCACCCATCAACCATATGGAATTCTCCATGGCGGCGCAAGTGCGGCTTTGGCTGAAACTGTAGCAAGTGTAGGTTCTTATTTAATTGCAAAAAGAGATAACAGCATCGCTGTTGGTGTCGATTTAAATATTACCCATCTAAAATCGAAGCGCCATGGTTGGGTGACAGGGATTGCAACGCCCGTAAAATTAGGACGAAATCTTCACGTTTGGAATGTCGATATCGTGGATGAGGAAGGTGCTTTGATTGCCAAAGCGAAGTTGACGACGATGGTAAAACCAGCCAAGTAGAATGCAAGATTGGAAGGATATTTTACGTGGACAAAGTTCGGGTTTTTACGTCCGACTTCCGCGAGAATATGGGAGTCGGGAGATATTCAAAGCTTGGGATGAGGAGAATAATGTTCTCGAATTTCCTATTGTTGTTGATGAGGTTGTCACTGATCAAGGACTTTGTCAAAATCAATTGGAGTATCAAAGTTTGGTTCAAAGGGCGATTCAAACGATTGGCAGTGGTCAATGTGAAAAATTGGTGACAAGTAGAATTTTCAAACTAGAGTCAAACGATTTCGCTATTGAAACGCTGGTCGAAAAGTGGATTTCTGTTTTTCTGGATGCCTTTGTTTTTGTTCTTCAACACCCAGAATATGGATTGTGGATTGGGGCGTCTCCAGAGTTGCTGTTGTACCGAAATGGAAGGAGTTTACATTCTGTTGCACTTGCCGGATCAAAAGCCAAAGATGATTTGTCGGAATGGGGTGACAAGGAAAGGGAGGAGCATGAAGTTGTCGCACGGATGATCAAGGAAACCTTTATTGCCAATGGTGTATCTGAAGTGGTTGGTAGCGAAACGAAGGTCCTGAATTTTCGGAATGTGAAGCATTTGTGTACAGATATCAGTGGCCATTATTCAGGTGATTTTGGTGGATTGGTTAAATCGCTTTATCCTACTCCAGCGCTATCCGGATGGCCCAAATGGCAAGCTATTGAATGGCTTTGTAAGAACGAACCCTTTCAAAGAGGATTGTATGGGGGTGTTTTAAATTTTTCAGAGGGGCCTGAACAGTGGTCGATGGTGATTTTGAGATGTTGTCACAAGACGTCCAATGGTTGGTTGGGGCATGTTGGCGGTGGCGTGATGTTGGATAGTGAGCCTGAATTAGAATGGCAAGAGACGGAGTGGAAGCGTCAAGCGTTTATCTTTGCGAACGATGCGCATTTCCAATAAAACTGCTGTACAATCTGTACTGTTTCATTTACAAGATTTAGGTATAAGGAATATTGTGTATTCTCCTGGCTCTAGGAACGCACCATTTGCTATTGGCCTAGATGGCAATCCAAATTTTGATGTTCACATCAAAGTTGATGAGAGGAGTGCTGCATTCTACGCTTTAGGCATCGCACAACAAACGCATAAACCTGTAGTATTGATATGCACTTCAGGTACAGCGCCACTCAATTATGCGCCGGCTTTGGCTGAAGCTTTTTATCAAGAGATTCCATTGATTGTCATCACTGCAGATCGACCATTTGAAAGTATCAATCAAAGTGAAGGTCAATGCATCAATCAAGTAGGTATATATAACAATTTTATCAAGAGGCAGTGCTCATTGATTGAAGAAGCAAATTCTTCTGAAGATGTAATCGCAAATCACGCACTTGTTGGTGAGGTGATTTTGGATTCTATCCAATTTCCAAAGGGACCTGTGCACATCAATGTTCCATTTTATGAGCCTTTGTATTTGGAAACAGATAACTACGATTCAAATACCCAAAAGACGTTCGTTTCAGAGCAACATGCTATCGCTCTGCCTGTTGTGAGTTATGATCCAAAATTGTCCTATTTGGTTTTAATGGGACAGAACAGTGACGCTTCAATCGCAGATTGGGTGAAGAAATTGGTTGCATTGCCCAATGTAATGGTGATGACGGAAACCCATAGCAATGGTCATGCTGGCGGAGCCATCGATTGTATTGACCGTTGGGTGATGGCTCAATCCAAGACTACTTTAGACAATTTGCATTGGGATGTGGTCATTTCTTTGGGACACAATATTATTTCTAGAAAGATTAAAACCATTGTTCGTCAAAGAGCTAAGGCTCATTGGTCGGTGCAATGGCAGCAAGATCCAATTGATACCTATCGCTTAAAACCACAAGTTTTCAATTGTTCAATAAGTCAATTTTTAAAAATTTGGTTAGATGGAGTTCATATTGATCAGAAAAATCTCACCGATGAGGTGGCTCCGCCTAGTGTGAATGCGGATTTAGAGCAGTATTTTTCGAGTCGTCCATTTTCAGATTTAAAATTGTTTCATGTTTTGAGTCAAACTTGGCCAATTCGCGCTCAAGTGCAAATGGGCAATAGTTCTGTCGTTCGTTACATTCAACTTTTTGATCAGCGCAGTGACTTGTCTTTCTTCGGAAACAGGGGAGTGAGTGGAATTGATGGTTCAACAAGTACAGCAGTTGGAGCGGCAGTTGCTTCGTCAGTTCCTGTTGTTTTTGTAACGGGCGATTTATCTTTCCTATACGACGCCAATGGTCTTTGGCATTCGCCTTGGCCTGCAAATTTGAAAATTATTGTTGTGGACAATGGCGGTGGCGGTATTTTTAAAATCATTGATGGAGCCAAAAACGAACCTGCGGTTCCTTACTATTTTGAAACACCGCACAAAAGAGATCTTTTGCGCTGGGTTGAAGGATGGGGTTTAAAGGCCAAGCAGATGGTCGAACCTTCAGCAAAGGATTTTGAAGAATTTTTTAGCGACGTCGCGCAGAATGTTTTGATCATCAAAACATCTGGAGATTTGAACCCAATTGAATTAGATTTGTTCTTTGAATACTTTAAGCAACAAAATGAGAGAGTGGAAAACAATTAAAGAGTACTCAGATATTCTTTTTGAATGGTATGATGGTATTGCCAAGATTACCATTAATCGTCCTGAAGTTTACAATGCATTTCGTCCGCAAACCAACGTTGAGATGATTGACGCAATGGACATCTGTAGAGAGCGTCAGGATATTGCGGTAATTGTGCTTACTGGGGTAGGTGAGAAAGCATTTTGTAGTGGGGGAGATCAGAATGTTAAGGGCGTTGGCGGATATGTCGATGACAATGGCGTGCCCCGATTAAACGTGTTGGATTTACACAAGCGCATTAGAGAAATTCCAAAGCCTGTTATTGCAATGGTCAATGGTTATGCGATAGGCGGAGGACATGTTTTACACGTTGTATGTGATTTGACAATCGCATCGGACAATGCCAAATTTGGTCAGACTGGTCCAAAGGTGGGATCTTTTGATGCTGGATTCGGCTCCAATTATTTGGCGCGTCACGTAGGTCAAAAAAAGGCAAGAGAAATTTGGTTTTTGTGCGAACAATACACGGCACAAGAAGCAATGGACATGGGAATGGTCAATAAGGTGGTTTCGTTGTCAGAATTAGAAGAGACTACTATCCATTGGTGCAAGACCATTATGAAGAGAAGTCCATTGGCCATACGCATGATCAAACGTGGATTAAACGCTGAGTTAGATGGCCAGCGTGGATTAATGGAATTTGCAGGTGATGCTACTTTACTTTACTATTTGACTCAAGAAGCACAAGAAGGCAAGAAGGCTTTTTTGGAAAAAAGAGATCCCAATTTCCAACAGTTTCCTAAGTTTCCTTAATGAATAAATGGATAAATGCCGCAAGGCCGAGAACTTTGCCTTTGGCGGCGTCCGGAATTATTCTCGGCGGAATTGCTGATGATGGACAACAGTGGAATCTCACTGGGTTTTTATGGGCGTTGATTACTGGAATCTTGTTGCAGGTTTTGTCCAATTTCGCCAATGATTATGGCGATTTTAAAAATGGTGCAGATCAATTCCGCACAGCAGGGCCGTCAAGAGCGGTTCAGTCTGGCGCAATTTCACAATCCCAAATGAAATGGGCTATTTTGTTGCTTTCGGTATTGACTTTAATTGTAGGGACTTTCTTGATTTACAATCAACTTGTTCTTGTCAATCGAATGAATGACTTTTGGATGATGATGGGCATAGGTATTTTGGCCATTATTGCGGCATATACATATACGGCAGGTCCGCGTCCATATGGTTACATGGGGCTAGGGGATATTTCGGTTTTTATTTTCTTTGGATTGGTTGGTGTACTGGGAACTCATTTTGTTTTATACGATGAGCTTTCCACCCGAAATATTTTTGCGTCGTTATTTGTTGGTGCTATGTCAGTTGCTGTCTTGCACTTGAACAATATGCGGGATATGGATGATGACGCCAAAGCCCTTAAACATACCCTGGCGCTGAGACTAGGTTGGATAGGAAGTAAAAGATACCTTTTTGCGCTGTTTATAACGGCATTCATCAGTATAGGTTTGTGGATATTAGAGGGAAATAACTTCATGCATTGGGGGGCAATGATTCCGATGATTGTTCTTGCCACAAGATGGAATGATATTGCAATGGAGAATCATCCCGAAAAGTTTGATCCCTATTTAAAGCGTTTTGCCTTGACTTGTTTTTTTACTGTTTTTTTGGTGTTCCTGACTTCTTTTTTGTAAGTTCGGACAATTATGAAATCGAATAGTAACAAGATTGCGCATTTTAATGGGATAAGCTTTGCATTATTGTTTTTCTCAATTGCTACAGCCTTTGTAATCCCCTTTATCACTGTTGGTGGTATATTCTCAATAGTTGATGTTAAGAAAATGCAGATACCCGTGTATTTTGCATATTTCGATTGGATTCCTGCGATTTTATTGTTTGTATTGGGCGTAGGGTTGGCCATTCAATCCAAGAATAAAAGCCAAAGCACCCAAAAATTAGCGTTAAATACGCAGCGAAAAGGTGCCCTGCTTTTGGGAATAGGTCTTCTATTGGCAAGTTCATGGGGAATGGATTTCTTTATCATCCTTGGGGCTTCTTTCATTATTGGTTCTTGGTTGCTCCGAATGGATTCACTCACCATTCACGTATTTTCATTGGCCATTATCTTATTGTCTTTGGTCCTTGTAAATCTGGATGTTCCTTTTAAGTTTAAGTACTTTGTTTTTGATGTTCAGGTCGATGGCGTAGCCAAACTTTTGGCTTTTATCGGTTTTAATGGTTACTACTCGATATTCCCTTGGGTTGCTATTTTCTTGAGTGGATTGGCAGTTGGAAAGGGCGTGTTAAGACCTCGAGGTTTTTTTCCACCCACTAGTTTTATTGCTCTTTTCATCATTTTATTGGGGTATCTTACCAATTTGTATTGTATCGATTTGTATTCGCAAATGGACAGTTTTAGTGCTAAGTTTTTGTATCCTTTTGATCAGTTTTTGTACCAACCATCTTTTATGTTGATCTCCATCGGAGCGGGCTGGTTGATTGTCAATTTTTGTAATCATTTGTTTGAACTTATCGGAGACAAAGATTGGATTCCATTGATGAAAGAATTGGCCACTTCAAAATTGACCATGTTATTGGTAATTTATTTGTTGGGCTCTTTGTTCATGATGGGATTTGCCTACAGCGGCACCATAGTAATTGGCTTTGCTCATCCATATCTTCTTTTAACTTTTATTACTTTAAGCATCTTCACAACGTTCTGGGGTATCAGAGTTTGGAAAAGGAAGGTCAATAAAAATGCTCCTCTGGAATGGCTGATCAAGTACATCTCATCAAAAGACAATTCAGGAAAATAGGCATTCGATATTGGAATTTGCAATTCCTTCGTCCAGCAAAAACTTCCAAAAGCACGCTGCAGGAACATAGGGTCTTGTACTTATTTGGATTGGATGAAACCGGATTGGAGCATTGGGGCGAAATAGCTCCGCTAACTCATTTGTCAAAAGAAAAGGTAGAGGATTGCGCCTTATGGGTAAGCAAGTGGTGGGACGATCAGGTGGGATTCGATGATCTTCCTTCATCTGTGAAATTTGGATTGGAAGGCTTGATAAATCCACTTGTCCAAAACAAAGAGAATCATCGTTCTATGCTCATCAATGGATTGGTTTGGATGAATGATGTTGAAGCAATGTACCATGAAGCTTCGGCAAAATTGAGGTCAGGTTTTGATTGTATAAAAATCAAAGTGGGTGCGTTGGATTTTGATGCAGAATGCAAATTGATTCAAAAATTAAGAAATGAATTTGGAACTGATTTTTCGCTTCGATTGGATGCCAATGGTGCTTGGAAAGAAGAAGAGGCCTTGGAAAAATTGAATATCTTATCACAATATAAAATACATTCTGTGGAGCAACCCATTGCCTCAGGTCTATGGGAAAGGATGGCCAAGGTGGTCAGAGATTCGCCCATTCCAATTGCCCTCGATGAAGAGTTGATTGATGTTTCTTTAGCAGAAAGAGGTCAAATGCTTTCGACAATACAGCCTCATTATATCGTTATTAAGCCAACACTTCATGGTGGTTTTTCATCTTCGGACGATTGGATAGAAAGGGCATCTGAAATGAATATTCAGTGGTGGGCAACTTCGGCCTTGGAAAGCAATATAGGACTTGGACACATCTATAAGTGGTTGTTGAATTATGAAACAAAATTACCTCAGGGATTAGGGACAGGTTCGTTGTACAGCAACAATTGGAATTCACCACTCGAAATGAGAGGTCAAATGATGAACTGGAATGAGAACAAAGAATGGAGCGCGCCATGGATTTGATTATATGTGATGGACAACCCACGGATTTGTTGAAGTTGTATCCAGAGGAATCTCACTGGGTAGATTTATGGTTGTCTGACCGAAGTGAATTTGAATTTCAAACATCTGGCTCTACAGGTCCTCCCAAGACGATTCTCTTCTCAAGAAGTCAAATCATCAAGAGTGCTGAACGAACCGCAAGAATCTTTGATTGGCATCCAGGCATGAATGCCATACATTCTTTACCGATGTCCTTTGTGGCAGGCCGCATGAATATCTTAAGGGCATTGATCTGTCATCAATCATTATGGCGTATCGACCCCAAAATAAATTTCACGTTAGAAGACTTCTCACTGGATATCAAAATTTCATGGTGGACTTTGACGCCAGCGATGTTGGACAAAGTCATAAGAATGCCATCGCTCAATCTTCAACATGCGACTTTATTGGTCGGAGGTGGAAGATTATCCGAAAAGATAATGGATATGGCCAAAGGGCAAAAGTTTCCTATATGGGAGAGCTATGGCGCCGCTGAGACTTTAACACATATCGCATTGCGTAAAATCAATGGAGAAGATGCTCAAGAGGGTTTTGTACCAATACCATCAGTTGAGTTGGAATTGAATGAAAAGGGAGTTTTAATCACAGATGATTTGCTAAATCAGAAAGTTCAGACGTTTGATCATCTTCAGAGATTAAATAATGGTCAATTTCTAATCATGGGTAGGACAGATGATTTGATCAATTCAGGCGGACTGAAGATTTATCCAAGTCAAGTAGAAGCCATCATTGAAGGGCATGTAAATTTTGAGTTTTTTATTAAGGGGACTCCAGACGATTTATGGGGTGAGATTGTCACTTGGGTAGTGAAGGACGATGAAGATATACCAGAGAATTGGCCAACTTGGTTTGACCAAACCCCGTTGATGCGACCAAGAAAAATAGAACGAGTAAAAGAACTACCAAGAAATAAGAATGGAAAATGGATAAGAAAATAAATAATCAAATATTGTTGGCCACGAACAACGATCACAAAATAGAGGAAGTCAAAGATTGGTTTCTATACCAACGCATGTCAAGAGAGGTGATAGGTTTGCGTGAGGCGAATATTGATGTTGATGTCGAGGAAAACGCTCCGGATTTTGCAGGCAACGCTTGGTTGAAAGTAAATGCCATTCGAGAAAAATGGTCTGGTGATGTAATAGCTGATGATAGTGGATTGTGTGTTTCAGCATTGAATTTACAACCGGGTGTATTGTCTGCTCGGTTCGCGGGAGAGCATGGGAATCACGGTCAAAACATCGCGAAGGTTTTATTGGAAATGGAAAATGAGCTTGAGCGTTCTGCCTATTTCATCACCGTATTAGCCGGATATTGGAAAGGAAAACCTTTTACTATTGAGGGCAGGGTTTATGGCAAAATTGCCAGAGCGCCTCAAGGTTGGGGAGGCTTTGGTTATGATCCAATTTTTATTCCGGATGGAAATTCCCGTTCGTTTGCTGAAATGCACATGGATGAAAAGAACCTTTTATCACATCGCGCAAAAGCATTTGAAAATTGGAGAACTTGGATTCAAGAAAACAAGTTGTGATCTTTTGCCGTTAATTTGCCCATTCGTAAAAACGATAATATGAGAAATTATCTTGAATTTGAAGCCCCAATTAAAGAACTGAATGAACAAATTCAGAAGTTGAAGGACAGCGCCGTAAAAACGGGAGTTAACGTTGAAAGCGCAGTGCTAGAGTTGGAAAAGGCCTTGCTTGAAAAAACTGAGGAAATTTATAAAAACTTGGATCCTTGGCAAAAGGTTCAGTTAAGTCGCCACCCGGATCGTCCATACGCTTTGGAATATATAGAGGCGATGACAGAAGGAACTTGGATTGAGCTGCACGGTGACAGAACTGTAAAGGACGATAAAGCCATGATTGGTGGATTTGGTTTGCTCAATGGAGAGTCAGTTATGTTCATTGGTCAACAAAAGGGAGTCAACACAAAAATGCGCCAATACCGCAATTTTGGTATGGCCAATCCAGAGGGTTATAGAAAAGCTCTTCGTTTGATGCGTCTTGCTGAAAAATTCAATAAGCCTGTTGTTACTTTGATTGATACTCCAGGTGCATTTCCAGGTTTGGAAGCAGAGGAAAGAGGGCAAGGTGAAGCCATCGCTCGAAATCTTTTTGAAATGATGCGTCTCAAAGTTCCGGTTATATGTATCATCATTGGTGAAGGTGCTTCCGGTGGCGCATTGGGAATAGGTATTGGCGACAGAGTGATGATGATGGAAAACACTTGGTATTCCGTTATTTCACCAGAGTCGTGCTCTTCAATTCTTTGGAGAAGTTGGGATCATAAAATCACTGCTGCCAAGGCGTTAAAATTGACAGCGGAGGATATGAAGAACAATGGTCTTGTAGATGGTATTATTCGTGAACCTCTTGGAGGAGCGCATGCCGACCACAATAAAGCAATAGAAATTTTGAAGGATGTAATTTTAACTACAATCTCAGAATTGCGCCAACAAAATAATGACCAATTGGTAGCGAGCAGAATTGAAAAGTTCTGTGCGATGGGAAGTTTTGTAGAAAACTAATTAAAAAAAGAAAGCCAATTTAACATTGGCCCGTGCATTTATAGTAATTTCGCAACAATTAAGAATCGATAAATAAAAATGAAAACCCGTAGTTTAATCGCAGTTTCTGCAACAGCGCTTTCAGCGTTGTTTTTGGTTGCATGTTCCAACATTGGATCAATGCAAAAGAAAATGGCTCAATTCAATGCCAAAGTAAATCCAGATCCACTTGAAGTACATGGCGACACTATCGCTATCTCTATTTCTGGAAAATTCCCTGAAAAGTTCTTTGCAAAGAAAGTTGCTGTTGAAGCTACTCCTGTTTTGGTTTATGGTTCTAGTGAAGTGAAGTTCAAACCTCGCCAATTCAAAGGTGAAAAAGCTGTTGGTAACGGTGATGTTGTTCCTTTTGAAACTGGAAAGACTTTTACTTATTCTGACCGTATTGCTTATGCTCCCTCAATGTCAACTTCAGATTTGAAATTGAAAATTGTTGGAACACAAGGAAGTAAAACAGTGGAACTACCAGTAGTTGATTTGGCAAAAGGTGTTATTACGACTTCACTTTTGGTAAACAAAAATGATGGTAAAGTAATGACATCTTCTGATAAATTCGTTCGTTCTTCTAACGGATCTTTCGAGGCTGAAATTCTTTTTGATCATAACTCTTCGAAGGTTCGTCCAGCTGAGTTGAAGGATAAAGACATAGCTGCTTTGGTTGAATTTCTTTCTAAGACTTTGCCAGCGAATCCTCGTATGAAAATTACAAACATCGAGATTCAATCATATGCATCTCCAGAAGGAGAGATCTTTTTGAACAATGATTTGGCTGTTGAACGTGGTGATGCAGGTAAATCAGTTTTAATGGATTTGTTGAAGAAAAACAAATTGGATGCAACTTATGCATCTTTGGTACAAGTTAACCCTAAGGGGGAAGACTGGACTGGTTTCAAGTCAGCTATGGAGAAGTCAAACATTGAAGACAAGGATTTGATCATCCGTGTTCTACAAAGAACTTCAGATTTGCAAGAGCGTGAAAAAGAAATCAAGAATATTTCTAAGACATACCAAGAGGTTGAGAAAAACATCTTCCCAGGTTTACGCCGTTCTATCTTCCGTGTGAATTATGTATTGGAAGGTTATTCTGATCAAGAATTGAAATCTATGGCATCAAACCCAAGTTCTTTGAAGTATGAGGAGTTGATGCGCGCTGGTAGCTTGGTGAGTGATTTAAATACTCAAGCTGCAGTTTACAAAGAGGCTACAACACGCCCAGAAGCAGATTATCGCGCAGCCAATAACTTGGGTGTGGTTTATTACAACCAAGGTCGTATGTCTGAAGCTAAGACTGAATTTGGAAAAGCATATGGAATGAGTCAAAATTCAGAAACTGCTTGTAACAATGGTGTTGCTATGCGTACAATGGGTGAAATGAAAAAAGCTTCTGCTTTGTTCAATGAGAGCGGATCAGCTGAAGCAAAATACAACATGGGTGTTGCTTATATTATGGCAGGTAACTACGGTTCAGCCATCAACACCATGGGTAACTACAAGTCTTTCAACTCAGCATTGGCCAAATGCTTGAACAAAGATTTCTCTGGTGCCAAAGCTGATTTGGATGCTTGTAACAACGATAACAACAGTGCAATGGGATTCTATCTTCGCGCTATCGTTTCTGCACGCTTGAATGATGCAAATGGAGTAAAGGAAAGCTTGGCAAAAGCGATTGAGAAAGATGGAAAATTGGCTGAAAAGGCAAAAGGTGATTTGGAATTCAGAAACTTCCAATCCAAATAATATTTAGATATTTCGGAAAAGGACCCAATTGGGTCCTTTTCTTTTTTTTGGAGGGCTGCGTTTACCACGTAGATTCAACTTCCTGTATTACATTTGAACCCAGAAAAATAACGCGCTATGAGTTGGTTTAAGAGAATGAAAAAGGGGATTACAACCCAAAGTCAAGAAAAGAAGGAAATTCCGGAGGGCTTGTGGTACCAATGTCCTGAGTGTAAGCACGTCGTTACAAGTGATCAGCATGCAGAGAACGATTGGCTTTGCGACAAGTGTGACTACCACGAAAAAATCACATCTCTCAATTATTTCTCAATTTTGTTTGATGAAAACGAGTTCTCTGAAGTGGCTTCGCATTTAATCAGCGGTGACCCATTGGAGTTTACGGATACCAAAGCGTACAAGGATCGTATTAAAACCACAATCAACAAATCAGGATTGAAAGATGCGTTGAGAGTGGGATTTGGTAAAATAGAGGGAGAAAATGCAGTTGTGGCATGTATGGATTTTGGATTCATCGGTGGTTCAATGGGCTCGGTTGTAGGAGAAAAATTTGCAAGAGGCGTAGATAAGGCGATTGCTGAGAATTGCCCATTTATCTGTATTTCAAAGAGTGGTGGAGCGAGAATGATGGAAGCGGGTTTTTCTTTGATGCAGATGGCCAAGACAAGCGCTAAGTTGACGCAATTGGCGGAGGCTAAACTTCCTTATGTTTCGATATTAACGGATCCAACTACAGGTGGGGTTACCGCATCATTTGCAATGTTGGGGGATATCAATATAGCAGAGCCAAAAGCATTGATTGGATTTGCAGGTCCTCGTGTGGTAAAAGAGACGATTGGAAAAGATTTACCAGAAGGTTTTCAAAGCTCTGAATTCGTTCTAGAGCATGGCTTCTTGGACTATATTTTCAATAGAAAGGAATTGAAGCAAAAAATGGCGATGTCGCTTCGCCAAATGAAATACAAAGCCTAATTAAAGGTTGATTCCATTAATGGCTACAATGTCTTGTAAAGGGACAATGTGGCCATTTTCTGTTTCAAGGAATTCTTGATTTTTATTTCTTTTCAATTCTTTAATTTGCGCATACATCATTTGTATTTCATTACAAACGCGGTATTCTATTTTCCATTTAGATCTCATCTTTTTTTTTAGTAAAACTATGCCTGAAAAAATGTTGTGATTTTATCTGAATAAGAATTTTTTGTTACTCTGTGTTAAGTTATCTTTGAGAGAATCTTTAGACAATGCCAATTAACATCGATAGAAATCTTTCAGAACCGCTTAAAGGATTAGAGTGGATGGCCAAACAGGCCGTTGAAGGTTTCATTACGGGGTTGCATAAGAGTCCCTTTCATGGATTCTCGGTTGAGTTTGCGGAGCATCGATTATATAATACCGGAGATAGCTTAAAACACTTGGATTGGAAGCTCTTGGCCAGAACGGATAAGATGTTCTTAAAACGGTATGAAGAGGAGACCAATTTGCGATGCCACGTCCTAATGGATGTCTCTGAATCCATGCTGTTTCCTGAAAAGAAGAATGGCCAAACCAAGTTGACATTTTCTATTTATTCAGCCGCAATTTTATTTGAGTTGTTTAAAAGACAACGAGATGCAATTGGTCTTTCATTGTTTGACGATCATTTGGTTTTTCAATCAAAGGCTTCAGGTTCTCCAGCACATCTAGAAAGATTGTATGCGGAATTGGAGAGTTTATTGGAACGAAGGGGTAACCGAAACGCGCCGGTGACAACGAAGATGACGGATGTTCTGCATCAAATGGCTGAAGAAATGCCTCGTCGTTCTCTAATCGTAATATTCTCGGACATGCTGGATTTTGGTGCAAATAAAGAAGAACTTTTTGCGGCCTTGCAGCACCTTAGATTCAATAAGCATGAAGTTGTCATTTTCCATGTAGTGGAGAGTGAGTCTGAAGAACTATTGCAGTTGGAAAACAGGCCTTATACTTTTATCGATCCTGAGACCCTACAGGAGATCAAAGTGAATCCAATGAGCGTTCAGTCAGCGTATAGAGAGAAATGGTCTGCATGGCGAGCGGAATGGTCGCTGAGATGTAACCAACTTCAAATAGATTGGATGGATGTAGATATAGCTGGTGGATTTCAAAGCGTGATGCAAACGTATATGCTGAAACGGCAAAAAATGGGAAAGCTTTAAAACGGGAAGCCAATTCCAAAATTCACAACAGATTTCACTTTGTATCCTGAGGTATTGTTGAAGTATTTGGCAACAAATGCATTGTATTCATCCTTAGGTTGCCATGCCCAGCGCTCACCTTCAATTTTTTGAGGGTCTTTTAAGGGAACACCAACATCGAGTCGGACTATGAAAAAGTCAAAATCCAATCTTAACCCAGCTCCAGCACCTACAGCAATTTCTTTGTAAAATCGATCAGGATTAAATTGTGCATTGGGTCGAGAAGGATCTTCATTCAGCAACCAAATATTACCTGCGTCCAAAAAGAATGCTGGCTGTATCTTTTTATTGATTTTAAATCGATATTCTAAGTTGAATTCAAGTTTAATGTCGCCAATGTTATTGAACGATACAACATTGTTTGTATCTCTATAGCTACCAACCCCTAAGGTTCTTGCCTGCCATGCTCTAATGCCATTTGATCCACCTACGAAATAGCTCTTTTCAAAGGGTATGGATTCCAAATTTTTTAATGGAATTGCGCATCCCGTAAAGGCTCTAAAAACGACCGAGTTCCTGGTATCTTTTGAGAAATATAAACGAATATCATGATCTGATTTCAAATATTGGGCAAATCGTATTTCTTTGATTTCGTAACTCCCCAGTTCATTTTTACTCTCAGGTGAAAGCCAGTTGTACATTCCTCTCAATGCGTTTCCAGCACCCTCTATGAGTAGTCCGTTGTAATAGTAATAGAATCTTTGAAATTTATTTTTTTGGGTATTAATTGTAATCCCAACTTTGGAGGCTGCGATGAAGTGATTCTGGTAAGAGTTGGCTAGAAATTGATCATTAAAACTAGCAATGTAATTTTCGAAGGTTGAACTCTTGTCTATCTTGATAATTGAAAATTCAGCCCACTCAATGTTGATCTTGCTGCGCTTGTCGGGATTCTCTATAAATGACCAATCGATACTTACTTGGGTCAGATAACGCTCATAGTCAGGACGTGTTTGAAAATTGTATGTTGCCTGAAATGTTGTGACGGGCTCACTACTTTTATCGCTGACCCCATAGGAGAATGGGAAAAGTCTGGGAAGTGTTATAGAAATTTGAGGCCCTACTTCAAAAGTATTTAGTTTGAAGTTGTTCTGAATGTTCTCTTCGGTGGACCCAGTTCCGCTGGCGCCCAGTAATTGTGAGGCTTCAAATCCTGTTAGGATTCGAATATCTAAATTTTCTGCGCCACCAAATAAATTCCTGTGGTGATAGGCCATGTTAGCAAAAATTCCAGCATAACCAGAGCGGTTGGTTACCTTTTGGAGATACATTAAACTCTGTCTAGGTGCGGGATTCAGATTGATGTGAGCATCAAGTGGGTACGTGCCATCTGGTAATGGGGTGTTTTTTGGACTAAGGCTGATGTACACGTTTTTTGTCACACCAAGTTGCCCAATACGCTTGTAGGTCAAGTCAATCTTTTCTTTGCTGTAAAGCTTGCCTTTTTCTATACTATTGGTGTAGGCCAATAATCGGGGCTTAATGTGATTTTCCTGATGAAAGTGAATTTTTAAATTTTCATATTGTAACGTATCGTCCTTTTCCGTTGGCAATAGCAATGGGTTGTAATCGGTGTGGATATAAATGTTCTGAATGGAGTATTGACGATGGTCGATTTTTTTATCCTTTCCTTCTTGCGAAATAATGGGCTGCTTGATAATGTATTTTAAATCAACCTTGTTTTTGCTTAACGTGCTATCCGCTTCTATGATAATATAATCTTTGGTGAAATCGAAATACCCCTTGTTGTTGAAGTATTCCGTCATTCGATCTCGCTCTGAATCCAATGTATTAACATTGAATCGCTCACCTGATTTCAATATTGTTTCATTCTTGTAGCCGGATAGCAATTGTTGCATTTTGACATCTTCCGACACGTGCTCTATTTTACCAAGATAGGTGGCGGGGCCGGGATAAACATGGTAAACGACAGTACACTCATTTTTTTTCCATTTGATCCAGCGTTGGTTGATTCCAAAAGAGTAATTGGGTCTAACCTTAGCGTTGAAATATCCGGTTTTTTTTAAAAAGGCGGTCATTTGATCAGCGCTTTTTTCAATTTTCAAGGAATCCAATAGCACAGGTGGTTCACCAACGGTGTAGGCCATCCATCCCCAGAAACTATTGCAGGTGGTTAAGGTTTTGCCTTTCTTGCTGCGCTTATCATTTTTTCTTGCACACCTGTTCTCTGCGCGAGCCATACTTCTTGCCAAAGCGCCATTCGGAACAAACCAAGTGTGAATCCTCATGTTCAGTCTGAAAAACACCAGCTTTCTGTTGGGCTCCACTTTAGCTAATGAGAGCAACTCAGACTTATTGATCTCTCCCTCTTGAACAATTTCAAGTGGATTGACACCATGAAGCTCAATACGATGATCTTTGAAATATGATTTTCCAGGTGGAATTTTATTGAAAATGGTACACGAGCTCAACGTGGTGAGCAGGGCAACGATCAAAATGCTTTTAATTCTTTTTGTCAACGGATTAAAATATACCTTTGCGCAAGTTACAAATCTTAGCGTTATCCCATGCCAATCAGTAAAGCAATCATCAAAAAAATTCGTTCATTGCACCAATCTAAATTTCGACAATTGGAAAAGGCTTTCGTTGTTGAAGGTAAAAAATCTGTTGATGAGGCGATACAATCGGGCTGGAAAATTTTGCATTGTTACACAACAGATTCGAATTTGAATCAAAAGGAATTTGAGATAATATCTGAAATGGAAATGTCGCAAATTTCCATGCTTTCTTCTCCATCGCCTTATTTGGCGGTAATGGGAATACCGACTTTGGAACTACAAGGCAATGCAAATAAAGTCCTTTATTTGGATGGTGTGCGTGACCCTGGGAACTTGGGTACCATTATAAGATCAGCTGATTGGTTGGGGTGGAAAAATATTGTGCTATCAGCTGATTGCGTGGAAATATGGAACCCTAAGGTCGTTCAGAGTACGATGGGAAGTATTTTTAAAATCAACGTGGTTTCGGATATTTCAGGGAGTTGGTTGAAGGATGCAAAACACGCTGGAATGAAAATTTATGGTGCTGATTTGCATGGTGATTCCATAAAAATAGCGTTGCCACAATATCCATTGGTTATGGTTTTAGGCAGTGAGTCACATGGCATACGTTCAGAAGCCTTGTCATTTCTTGATCAGAAGGTAACCATTCCATCGACGGGTAATGCGGAATCCCTTAATGTAGCCATCGCGGGGTCAATCATCATGTACCAATGGTCTTAGTTCCTCTTGAAAGCTTGTAAAGGAAGTGTAATGGGGTCAAACACATATCGCTGAGCCAATCCAACTTCTCCTTTTTCATTTACGCCCCATAAATACTCAGGATCCCAGGGTGTTGGCTGCCCATTGGCATCCAAGGCATTCTCTTTTCCTCTTTTTAAATAGAGTGAAAGTACCTCTTTTTCATTTTTTCTATTGGTGACTATAAGTCTCACAACGGGAGGACTTTTTCTTATTGAATCTTCAACTTCGGGTTTTAAAAATGTACGGTACGATTCCAAATGCACCTTCTTAAATCGCAATAAAAAGTCTTTTACAGCCACTGTGTCGAAGCGTGAAATATTCTCCCCAAGATGGGAAAGTTTAATTTGATTTCCACCATTGTAGTTGATTTCAAACGCCCAATCGGACATACTATGCTGAACTTCTATTTTACTAATCTCTAATTTTGGATAATCAAAGATTCCAGTATAGCGCCATTCCATTTCTTGGGCAAAAAAGCGTGGATTAAGGAAGCCAGTAAATCCTTCCATGTGGCATATATAGGGTTCTGGTGATTTCCCATCATCTGCCAATTCAAGTAGCATAATTGTGCCGGTATGGTCAGCTGTGTTAGGACCGATATAATAAGTCTTGGATGGGGTATTTTCTCCGTTGGTATAAATTTCAACTTTCTTTCCAGAACTCGCCATCACTTTCATCATATTATCACGAGCGGTTGAAGCGACATTCCCTCTAACCCTAACGCGATTAATCACTTGCAGTAAATTCTTGATAGCGTCTTCTCTGGCTTTGTATTTTCTATTCAAATCCCACAAACGCGAGTTGGAAGAGCGCTCTAGCAATGCGGTATTACCATCGTGGTCGGCGATAAATATCTTGGTGATGGAGCTGGTATCTTCAATTGCAAATTGCGTAAAAGGATTTCCTTTTATTGAACTGTTTTGATCTTGCTTGTAGAAATAAATCGCGATGGCAATTACGACCAATAGCAGGGTCATTAAAATCAAATTCTTTTTGTTCATCATTTCCCTTTTTTACTCCATTTTTTTCTTCGAATCAAATATTGTCCAATACCCAAAGCAAAGACCAAACTTAGTGGCAGAGCTGTGTTGGCCAGTTGAATTCCTATTTTTTGATGCGCTATTTTTTTGGTATCCAATTTCCTCAATTTGATAGTGCGAGATCTAACACTAATCAACGATTTGTCATCCAATAAGTAGTTGATACAATTCATTAAAAATTCCTTGTTGTCATATATAACGCCACGTGCATATCGATCATATCCAAGAGGAAGGGGATTGTAACCAGTTTGATTTGGGATTAATCCATTTTTCACAATGTCTCCATCTGCGATGACGATCATAGCAGTTGGATTGCTTTTGTTTTTAAAGCCAATTTTTTTATCAGCTTTAATTGCGCTGGGAAGTTTGTCATAATATGCTGAAGGGAATTCACCTTCCATAAGCACCGCCATCAGCATCCCATTGCCTTTGTTGGATTCAAAATAATTCTGATCTAAACTTACTATGGACGTATTGATTCTTACAGGCGTATTCCATGCACGGCTTAACACGGAACTTTTAAGCAATGGTGTTTTTTTGATTCCTTTACCTGCATTTACAGTGTCCAAAGAGGACGCAAATTCTAGTTTTATGGGATCTAGATGAGAAACGATAGGGTGTGACATGTCTTGTGTAAACATCAACGGTGCATAATACCAATTAAACATTTGCATATCGCGTTGATTGCCCTTGGGACCCGCATCAAAGGCGATTGGCGCGCATTGAAAGTCGATGACAATATTTCTATTAAGCCTCACACCATACTCAAAAAGTTGTTCGTACAAACCATTTTCGTTGGACATGGCCATGGTTTCCTGACGGGTACGAAGGCTATCTAGATCAGTTATTACAGGATCAATCATCCAAAGCACTTTACCCCCGTTCATAATGTACTGGTCAATGATAACACGGTCCTTTTCGCTGATGGCGCTGTCGGGTTTAGCTATGATCAATGCGTCATACTTGTTCTTGCGTCCTTGAAATCCGTCCAATTGGTCGGAAAGTGCATTGATTTGCTCATTGATTTTCACAAAATCAAGGCTATAATTTTCTTCTACGCCACCAAGAAAATCAGCCATTTGAATGGGTTGAAGCTCTTTGTGTCCTTCCAATACCGCTACAGCAGGCTTTTCTTGACGTATTGCCAATCTCAATCTACTGGCCAATTCATACTCCAAATTATTCACTGAAGCATTGATCATTTCATCAGTGAAAGTGGGGGACTCACTTTTGAAAAATTGCACGGGTGTTTCCTTTCCGCGGTATTCTATGATACAGCCGGGCCAGATCAATTTGAATTGCTGTGTCCCTTTCTCTTTAAAGGATAATCGCGTGAACTTAATTCCTTTTTCATCCAATGCCTTTTCTTGATCTGAAACCCTCTTCTTGTCTGGGTTGGCATATGGGTCAATAAATTCAAATTGAACTTTACCGTCACTGTAATCTTCAAACTCTTCAAGCTTTTCACGAACGCTGTTTTCTAATCTTTTAAAATTGGCAGGGAACTCCCCATGCAGGTAGCATCGAACAAAAACTTTGTCGTCAAGATTCTCAAGCATTTCTTTGGTCGCGTCTGTCAAAGTATGGCGCTTTTCTTCAGTCAAATCCCATTTGAAGAAAGCAAATTGCAATACATACCCAATGACAATAACCATTAGAGCCAAAGTTCCAAATTGGAACAAGTCGTTCTTTTTCAAATTCATCATTGCAAAAATGCGTCAATTAATAGTTGAATAATTCGGAAAAGTGAAAATAGAAATGAATAGGGGAAAGTGAATAATGTACAAACACATAGAGATGGACTAAATTTTGGATTTGAAACAAAAAACAGGTTGAGAAACGAAATTCGGTGTTGAAAAGCGAAGAATTGTTGAGAAACTAACAATTGCGACTCAAATTTATTTTGCTGAAAATCAACACCTTGAAAGAAAAATAAAATAAAATTAAAAAATAATCAACAACACCACTTGTGAGAATGAAATAAAGATGTACATTTGCATCCCGATTTTCGCGTAGAGTGACTACAAGCGAAATCAATGAATTAAAGGACTTTAGAACGAACATGCCAACAGTTCAACAATTAATCAGAAAGGGCCGAGAGCCTAAAACGTATCGCAGCAAGAGTGCTGCGTTAACGTCATGCCCACAGCGTCGTGGTGTATGTACAAAAGTTTATACAACAACTCCTAAGAAGCCAAACTCTGCGTTGCGTAAAGTAGCGAAGGTTCGATTGACCAATGGTTTTGAAATCATTGCGTATATCGGTGGTGAGGGACATAATTTGCAAGAGCATAGCATCGTTTTGGTGCGTGGTGGTCGTGTAAAGGATCTTCCAGGGGTACGTTATCACATCGTGCGTGGTGCATTAGACACTGCGGGTGTAAACGGTCGTGGTCAACGTCGTTCAAAATATGGTACAAAACGTCCAAAGCCAGGTCAAGCACCAGCGGCAGGAGGTAAAAAGAAATAAGCTTAAGTCATGAGAAGAAGAAAAGCGAAAAAAATTGCGGTCCTTCCAGATCCAAAATTCAATGAAGTTGTAGTAACGAAATTCGTTAACAACATCATGTTGCAAGGAAAGAAAAGCGTTGCTTTCACTATTTTCTACGATGCAATCGAGAAAGTAGCTGCTAAGACGCAAGAAGAAGGTTTAGAAGTTTGGCGTCGTGCTTTGGAGAATGTTACCCCAGCGGTAGAGGTTCGTAGCCGTCGTGTAGGTGGTGCTACTTTCCAAATTCCATCTCCAATTCGTGAAGAGCGTAAAAGTTCAATGGCCATGAAATGGTTGATTGGCTACGCACGCAAGCGCAATGAAAAGAGCATGGCTGAGAAGTTGGCAGGTGAAATTATTGCTGCAGCCAAAAATGAAGGAGCAGCTTACAAAAAGAGAGAAGATGTTCACCGTATGGCTGAGGCCAACAAAGCATTCTCACATTTCCGTTTTTAATTTTTAGAGAGATAGAAAAATGTCACGCGACCTAAAATTCACAAGAAATATTGGTATTGCCGCTCACATTGATGCGGGAAAAACCACTACAACAGAGCGTATCCTGTACTACTCTGGTGTAAACCACAAGATTGGTGAAGTTCACGACGGTGCTGCTACCATGGACTGGATGGTTCAAGAGCAGGAGCGCGGAATCACAATTACTTCTGCGGCTACTACAGTATTCTGGAACTACCGTGGAGAAAAATACCACATCAATATCATCGATACTCCAGGTCACGTTGACTTTACCGTTGAGGTAAACCGTTCTTTGCGTGTATTAGATGGTTTGGTTTTCTTGTTCTCAGCTGTTGATGGTGTAGAGCCTCAGTCAGAAACAAACTGGCGTTTGGCCAATAACTATAATGTGGCTCGAATTGGTTTCGTGAATAAGATGGACCGTCAAGGTGCTGATTTCTTGAAAGTTGTTAAGCAAGTTAAAGATATGTTGGGCAGCAATGCAGTTCCATTGCAATTGCCTATCGGTGGAGAAGATGATTTCAAGGGTGTAGTTGATTTGATCAACTTCCGAGGAATGATTTGGAATGAGCATGACAGAGGGATGACCTACGAAGTAGTAGATATTCCAGCTGACATGATGGAAGAGGCAGAAATGTATCGTGAAAAATTGTTGGAAGCAATTTCAGAATTTGACGATAACTTGATGATGAAGTTTTTCGATGATCCAAATTCTATCACAGAGCGTGAGATTTTGGATGCATTGCGCAAAGCTTGTTTGAATCAAACAATCGTTCCAATGGTTTGTGGTTCATCTTTCAAAAACAAAGGTGTTCAAACTATGTTGGATTTGGTGATGGAATTGATGCCATCTCCTTTGGACAAGGAAAATATCCAAGGAACACATCCAGATACAGGTGAAGAGATTTCTCGTAAGCCAAGTTACAGTGAGCCTTTCGCAGGTTTGGCTTTCAAAATTGCAACGGATCCTTTCGTAGGTCGTTTGGCTTTCACTCGTGCGTACTCTGGTAAGTTGGATGCAGGTTCTTATGTCTTGAACACTCGTTCTGGAAACAAAGAGCGTATCTCTCGTATCTTCCAAATGCATGCTGCAAAGCAAAACCCAATTGAGTATTTGGGAGCAGGTGATATCGGTGCTGTTGTTGGTTTTAAAGATATTAAAACTGGTGATACATTGTGTGATGAAAAGGCGCCAATCATTCTTGAATCTATGGTTTTCCCAGATCCAGTTATTGGATTGGCTGTGGAGCCAAAGACACAAGCAGATAGCGATAAGTTGGGTATGGCTTTGTCTAAATTGGCTGAAGAGGATCCAACATTCCGTGTAAAAACAGACGAGGATTCAGGTCAGACAATCATCTCAGGTATGGGTGAGTTGCACTTGGAAATTATCGTTGACCGTTTGAAGCGTGAATTCAAGGTTGAATGTAATCAAGGTGCACCACAAGTTTCTTACAAAGAAGCTTTGACAGGTACAACTGATCACCGTGAAATCTATAAGAAACAAACAGGTGGTCGTGGTAAATTCGCTGATATCGTTTTCACTTTGGGACCGAATGAAGATCCAGAGAAAACAGGTTTGGTTTTCGTAAACAATATCAAAGGTGGTAATATTCCTCGTGAATTTATCCCATCCATTGAGAAAGGATTTAAAGAGGCTATGTTGAATGGTATCTTGGCGGGTTATCCGATTGACTCTTTGAAAGTAGAGTTGAATGATGGATCTTTCCACGCGGTTGACTCTGATGCATTGTCTTTCGAGCTGTGCGCGAAGATGGCCTTCCGTGAAGCTGCTCCTAAGTGTCGTCCAATTATCATGGAGCCCATCATGAAGCATGAAGTTGTTACTCCAGCTGAGAATATGGGTGATGTTATTGGTGACTTGAATAAGCGTCGTGGGTTGATTGAAGGTACGAACGAGCGAAACGGTGCTACAGTGATCAATGCCAAAGTTCCTTTGAGTGAAATGTTTGGTTATGTTACTGATTTGAGAACCATCACTTCTGGACGTGCTACATCAACTATGGAGTTCAGCAATTTCGCACCAGCTCCTAACAATATTGCTGAAGCGGTTATCGCCAAGGTAAAAGGTAAAAACGGATAATTAAGATTAGATAATAAATAAAATGGCGCAAAAAATTCGCATCAAATTAAAGTCTTATGATCACAACTTAGTAGACAAGTCTGCTGAGAAGATTGTAAAGACTGTGAAGAGCACCGGTGCCGTAGTGAATGGTCCAATTCCATTGCCCACTCACAAGCGTATTTACACCGTGTTGCGTTCACCACACGTAAACAAAAAGGCGCGTGAGCAGTTCCAATTGGACAGCTACAAGCGTTTGTTGGACATCTACAGCTCATCATCAAAGACAGTTGATGCCTTGATGAAGTTGGAGTTGCCAAGTGGAGTAGAAGTAGAAATTAAAGTGTAATCATTTAAAAACAAAAGCACATGCCAGGATTAATTGGTAAAAAAGTAGGGATGACTAGTGTCTACAGTGCCGCTGGAAAGAATATTCCATGCACGGTGATAGAGGCTGGTCCATGTGTAGTGACCCAAATCAAGACACAAGAAAAGGACGGCTATTCAGCAGTTCAAATCGCCTTCGGAGACAAGAAAGAGAAGAACACCAGCAAACCAATGCAGGGGCACTTCAAAAAAGCAGGGGTAACGCCAAAGCGTTTCGTTGCAGAGTTTGACGGATACGAAGGAGATGTAAAATTAGGTGACGTAGTTACATTGGAAGCGATTTTCGCTGAAGGTGAGAACGTAGACGTTGTCGGTACAACCAAAGGTAAAGGTTTCCAAGGTGTTGTTAAGCGCCACGGATTCTCTGGGGTGGGTGAAGCCACTCACGGTCAGCACAATCGTTTGCGTGCACCTGGTTCTTTGGGAGCATCATCTGATCCAAGTCGTGTATTCAAAGGAATGCGTATGGCTGGTCGCGACGGAGGAGCACGTCGTACAGTTCAAAACTTAGAAATTATTAAAGTTTTGGCTGATCAGAATTTGATTTTAGTTAAAGGAGCTGTTCCTGGCTTCAATGGTTCAACCGTATATATCGTGAAATAATATGCAGCTCGAAGTATTGAACATGCAAGGTCAAAAGACCGGAAAGAAGGTAGATCTCGATGATGCAGTTTTCGCAGTCGAGCCTAACGATCACGCAATCTATTTGGATGTTAAGCGCTACTTGGCTGCTCAACGTTCTGGAACGCACAAAACAAAACACAGAGGTGAGGTTCACGGATCTACACGTAAGTTGCACAAGCAAAAGGGTACGGGTGGTTCACGTAAGGGTAGCATCAAGAATCCATTGTTCCGTCAAGGAGGTAGTATTTTTGGTCCTCAACCTCGTAACTACGATATCAAAGTAAACAAGAGTACTCAGCGTTTGGCTCGTGCTTCTGCCTTGTCTTACAAGGCAAAAGAAAACGGAATCGTTGTTTTGGATGCCTTGACTATGGAAGCACCAAAAACTTCAGCTTTCATCGGAATATTGAAGAACTTGAACATTGCTGATAGAAAAGCTTTGGTTTTGGTTGGTGAGAAAAATGCAAATGTGTATTTGAGTTCACGTAACATCCATGGAGCGAGCGTACAATTGGCGAATACAGTGAGCACTTATGACATCATGAATTGCACACACTTGGTATTCGTAGGAAACTCACACGAAATTTTGTCTGACATCATTAAAAAGTAATCACATGAATCCAATCCTAATCCGCCCCCTCATCACGGAGAAAATGACCTCCATTCAAGAGAAGCAAGGTAAGTATGGCTTCATCGTTGATGTGAATGCCAACAAAATTGAAATTAAAAAGGCCATCGAAAGCACATATGGTGTGAACGTAATCAAGTTAAACACACTTCGTTACGATGGTAAAGCAAAGTCTCGTTATACCAAAGCTGGAATTTTGTCAGGAAGAACTGCTTCTTACAAAAAAGCCATCGTAAAATTGGCAGCGGGCGAAACTATTGACTTTTATTCCAACATCTAATTAGCTGAGAAATGGGAATTAAAAAATTAAATCCGATAACTGCAGGTACTCGTTTCAAAGTAGCTCCTACTTTTGAAGAGATCACAGCAGACAAGCCATATAAGCCATTGGTGGTTCCGATCAAGAAAACTGGCGGACGTAACAACCAAGGAAAACGCACCATGAGAATGATTGGTGGCGGGCACAAAAGAAACTACCGTTTGATTGATTTCAAGCGTGACAAACACGGTATCAATGCTACTGTATTGACCATCGAGTATGATCCCAATCGCTCAGCACGTATCGCATTGGTAGAGTATACTGATGGAGAGAAGCGTTACATTATCGCACCTCAAGGTTTAACTGTTGGTACAGTAATCATTTCAGGTGAGAAAGTTGGTCCGGAAATCGGAAATGCTGTTCCATTGAGAGATTTACCTTTGGGAACTGTTGTTCACAATGTGGAAATGCGCCCAGGAAAAGGAGCTTCATTGGCTCGCAGTGCTGGAAGCTATGCACAGTTGTCGGCTCGTGACGGTGAGTATGCAGTAATCACATTGCCTTCAGGTGAAACACGCAAGGTTTTAGCACTTTGCATGGCTACTGTTGGATCTGTATCTAACTCAGAGCATAACTTGGTTCGCTCAGGTAAGGCAGGACGTAGCCGTTGGTTAGGACGCCGTCCACGTGTACGTGGTGTTGCTATGAACCCTGTCGATCACCCAATGGGTGGTGGTGAAGGTCGTCAATCTGGAGGATTGCCACGCTCTCGCAAGGGAACACCAGCAAAAGGTTATAAGACGCGCAAACCTAAAAAGGCGTCATCGAAATTTATCATTGAACGTAGAAAGAAGTAATAATCCATGGCTAGGTCATTAAAAAAACCACCTTTTATCCACTACAAACTTGCAAAGCGCGTAGAGGATGCACAAGCAAACGGCAAGAAAAGCGTTATCAAAACGTGGAGTCGCGCTAGTACAATCACTCCGGATTTCGTAGGATTGACAATTGCAGTGCACAATGGTAAAACGTTTATCCCTGTTTATGTGACAGAGAATATGGTAGGTCACAAGTTGGGTGAATTTTCACCAACACGTAACTTCCGTGGTCACGCAGGTAACAAAAAATAATAATACGCACCAACGATAAAGAATAGATCATGGGAGCTCGTAAAAAAGAGATGGCCGATAGGCTAAAGGAAGAACGCAAGAATATTGCCTTCGCCAAATTAAATAGTTTTCCAACCTCACCACGTAAGATGCGTTTGGTAGCGGATACTATCAGAGGTAAAGAAGTGATTTCAGCATTGAATATTTTGAAGTTCACTCGTCGTAACACAGCAACTCCATTGGAGAAGTTATTGCGCTCTGCAATTGCCAACTGGCAAGCAAAAAATGAAGGTCAAGATATCACTACTTCTAACGTAATCGTTAAAGAGATTAAAGTAGATGTATCACACACTTTGAAGCGCATCAGCGCTGCGCCTCAAGGACGTGCACACAAAATCCGTAAGCGCAGTAACCACGTAACCATCATTTTAGATAAAAAATTAGGATAAGAAATGGGACAAAAGTGTAACCCAATAGGAAATCGTTTAGGTTTCATCAAGGGATGGGACAGCAACTGGTTTGGCGGAAACAACTATGCAGATCGCATTGTTGAGGATGACAAAATCCGTAAGTATTTGATGGCTCGTTTGAAGAAGGCATCTGTTTCAAAGATCGTTATTGAAAGAACTTTGAAATTGGTTACTGTTACAATCAACACAGCTCGTCCAGGTGTTATCATCGGAAAGGCAGGTACTGAAGTAGACAAGTTGAAAGAGGAGTTGAAAAAGTTGACTGGAAAAGATGTTCAAATCAACATTTTTGAGATCAAACGTCCAGAATTAGATGCTCGTTTGGTTGCAGATGGAATTTGCCGTCAAATTGAAGGTCGTATCTCTTACCGTAGAGCAACTAAAATGTCAATTGCTTCGGCAATGCGCATGGGAGCGGAGGGAATCAAGGTTACGATTTCAGGTCGTGTGAATGGAGCAGAGATTGCACGTTCAGAATCTTACAAAGAAGGTCGTACTCCATTACATACTTTACGAGCAGACATCGATTACCATCATGCTGAGGCTCATACTAGTTACGGAAGAATTGGTGTTAAAGTTTGGATTTGTCGTGGTGAAGTGTACGGAAAACGCGATTTATCACCTAACTTTGGCGCCCCTCAACAGAGTGCGGGAAAAAGAGGTGGATCTCAAGGTGGCGGAGAACGTCGTGAGAGAAGAGGAGAGCGTAAGGGTCGTTAATCAAATATGGATCGCTAAAAGGAATTAGAAAATGTTACAACCAAAAAGAACAAAATATAGAAAGCAGCAGAAGGGCAAAATCAAAGGTATTGCCTACAGAGGATCTCAGTTGGCTTTCGGTAGTTTTGCAATCAAAACTATGGATGAAGGGTTTATCACTTCACGCCAATTAGAAGCTGCTCGTGTCGCTTTAACCCGTTTCATGAAGCGTGAGGGTAAAGTTTGGATTCGTATTTTTCCAGACAAGCCTATCACAGCTAAGCCAGCAGAGGTTCGTATGGGTAAAGGTAAAGGTGCACCTGACCATTGGGTAGCTGTTGTTAAACCAGGACGTATTTTGTTCGAAGCAGAAGGTGTTCCTTTGGCGACGGCTCAAGAGGCATTGCGTTTGGCAGCTCAAAAGTTACCATGTCGCACCAAGTTCATCGTAAGAGCAGATTATACTGAATAATAGAATTATGAAAGCCGCAGATATTAGAAATATGACAGCAGCGGATTTGTTAGATCAAATCCGTGAGAGCGAAACTGCTTTGGCCAAGATGAAATTTGGGCACCAAATAGCAGGAACAGAGAATCCAATGACCTTGAGAAACAAGCGTCGTGAGATTGCTCGCATGAAAACTGTATTAAACGAAATGAAGAATAAATAATAAGCCGTGATGGAAAGAAATCTTCGTAAAGAACGTATCGGGATCGTAACCAGCAACAAAATGGAAAAGAGCATTGTTGTTCAGGTTGAGACAAAAATTCGTCACCCGAAATATGGAAAATTTGTGAAACACACAAAGCGATTCATGGCGCATGATGAGAAAGGAGAGTGTGGTATTGGTGATACTGTAAAGATCATGGAAACCCGCCCTTTGAGTAAGTTGAAGCGTTGGAGATTGGTCGAAATCATTGAAAAGGCGAAATAACGAATAAGAAGATTGAGTCATGGTACAAAATGAATCACGCCTAAAAGTGGCAGATAATAGCGGAGCTCGCGAAGTCTTAGTAATCCGTGTTCTCGGAGGAACTCGTCGTCGTTATGCTTCATTGGGTGACCAAATAGTGGTTACCGTAAAGGATGCATTACCATCTGGAAACGTGAAAAAAGGAGCTGTCTCTAAGGCAGTTATCGTTCGCACGAAGAAAGAGGTTCGTCGCCCAGACGGAAGCTACATCCGCTTTGATGACAATGCAGTGGTATTGTTAAACAATAATGGTGAGATGCGTGGAACGCGTATCTTTGGTCCAGTAGCTCGTGAGTTGCGCGAAAAAGATTACATGAAAATCGTTTCATTAGCACCTGAAGTGCTTTAATACTTAATGCGATGTTTAAACGTTTGAAAATAAAAAAGGGCGATATGGTAGTTGTTACTGCCGGTGATAACAAGGGCAAAGAAGGCCGCGTTATCGAAGTAAATCGCGAGAAAGACACGGTGATCGTTGAAGGAGTAAACATGATTACTCGTCACCGTAAGCCATCGGCTCAAAATCCTCAGGGAGGAATTGAGAAAAGAGAGGCAGGTATCCATGTGAGCAATGTTATGTTGATGGATGCAAAAGGCACTGTTACCCGTGTGGGACGTCGCCGCAATGAAAATGGAAAATTAGAGCGTTTCGCTAAAAAGACAGGGGAGGCAATCAAATGAGCTACAGTCCAAGATTACGTAAGAAGTACAATGACGAAGTCATTCCAGAATTGAAGAAGCGTTTTGAGTATTCTTCATCTATGCAAGTGCCACGCATTACCAAGATTTGTTTGAATCAAGGTATCGGTAAGGCAACTGCTGACAAGAAATTGGTAGATTCTGCAGTAGAGGAGATGACAATGATTGCTGGTCAAAAAGCAGTTGCTACACAATCAACAAAGGATATCTCTAACTTCAAATTAAGAAAGGGTGTTCCAATTGGTTCAAAGGTTACTCTTCGTGGAGATCGTATGTACGAATTCTTAGATCGTTTGATTTCAGTTTCGTTGCCAAGAACGCGTGATTTCCGTGGTGTTAAAGCCAGTGGATTCGACGGTCATGGAAACTTCACCTTTGGTGTGAAAGAGCAAATCATTTTCCCAGAAATTGATTTGGATAAGGTGAAAATGATCAATGGTATGGACATCACATTTGTGACAACTGCCAAGACAAACGAAGAAGCCAAAGCTTTGTTAGAAGGATTTGGTTTCCCATTAACGAAATAATAGTAACGGTAGATAAAGAAGTACAATGGCTAAAGAATCAATGAAAGCCCGCGAGCGTAAGAGAATTGCGCTTGTTGAAAAATACGCAGCTAAGCGCGCTGCTTTAAAAGAAGCTGGTGATTGGGATGCATTACAGAAGTTGCCCAAGAATAGCAGTAAAGTTCGTGTGCACAATCGTTGTCAGTTGACAGGTCGTCCACGTGGATATATGCGCCAATTCGGTCTTTGCAGGAACCAATTCCGTGAGTTAGCCCTTGAGGGTAGAATTCCTGGAGTGAAAAAAGCAAGTTGGTAATAATTGATTAAGAAGGATAATAGAAATGAATACTGATCCAATAGCAGATTATTTGACCCGCATCCGCAATGCGCAGATGGCTCGTCACAAGGTGGTTGAGATTCCCGCTTCAAACTTGAAAAAGGAAATTACTCGCATCCTCCATGAGGCAGGATATATTTTGAACTACAAGTTCGAAGAAGGCACTCCTGGTGTAATAAAAATTGCCTTGAAGTACAATGCAAAGACCAAGCAACCTGCGATCGCAAAGATTGACAGAATTTCCTCTCCCGGTTTACGTAAGTATGTTGGAGTAGAAGAGTTGCCACGCGTTTTAAACGGTTTGGGAATCGCAGTAGTATCAACTCCAAAAGGTGTAATGACCGACAAAACTGCTCGTAAAGAGAATGTTGGCGGAGAAGTATTGTGTTACGTATATTAATATCATAGATCATGTCAAGAATAGGAAAATTACCCATTAGCATTCCTGCAGGCGTTGAAGTATCGATGTCTAATGGTGTGATTCGTGTCAAGGGCCCAAAGGGAGAACTTACACAAGAAATCACAGGGGCAGTGAACGTTGAGGTTGCAGATGGATCTGTTTCAGTTACTCGTTCATCTGAGCACAAGGACGCTCGTTCTAAGCACGGTTTGTATCGCGCTTTGATCAACAACATGATTGTTGGTGTTAGTACAGGATGGACCAAAAATTTAGAGATGATTGGTGTCGGTTACCGTGCCAAGGCTGCAGGGCAACAATTGGAAATGACTTTAGGATTTAGCCATCCTATCGTATTTGAATTGCCAACTGAAATCAAAGTTACTGCTAGAGCAGAAAAGGGAGAGAACCCAACAATCATTCTCGAGTCATTTGACAAACAATTAATCGGTCAGGTTGCTGCAAAGATTCGTTCATTGCGTGCTCCAGAGCCGTACAAAGGAAAAGGTGTTCGTTACGTTGGTGAATTTGTTCGCAAGAAAGCGGGTAAGTCAGCAGCTAAATAATCATAGACTATGGCATTCACAAAAGAAGCAAGAAGAGCAAAAATTCGTACCCGTATTCGTTCAACGATCAAGGGTACAGCAGAGAAACCCCGCTTGTCTGTATTCCGCAGTAACAAGCAGATTTATGCTCAGATCATCGATGACAACCAAGGAAAGACTTTGGTATCAGCAGGATCTGCATACATCAAGGATTCTCAAGGTATGCCGAAAATCGACCAAGCAAAGGTCGTCGGTAAAACTATCGCAGAGAGAGCAAAGGCAGCAGGTATCGAGTCTGTAGTTTTTGATCGTGGTGGTTACTTGTATCACGGAAGAGTTAAATCATTGGCCGAGGCTGCTCGTGAAGCAGGGCTTAAATTCTGATAATCATGGCAGAAGTAAAAAACGTTCGCTCTAGCGAAACAGAATTGAAAGATAAATTGGTAGCGGTTAATCGCGTTACCAAGGTTACCAAAGGAGGACGTACCTTCGGATTTGCAGCTATCGTAGTTGTAGGAAATGAGAATGGTATCGTAGGTCATGGTTTAGGTAAATCAAAGGAAGTTGCAGAAGCTGTAACTAAGGCCATTGAAGATGCGAAGAAAAATTTGATTCGCGTTCCATTGAACCACGGAACAATTCCACACGAGTTTTCAGGTAAGTTTGGTGGTGCTCGCGTATTCATCAAACCAGCTTCTCATGGTACTGGGGTAATTGCAGGTGGTGCTATGCGTGCTGTGTTGGAATCAGCTGGAGTAACAGACGTATTGGCAAAGTCCAAAGGTTCTTCCAATCCACACAACGTAGTTAAAGCTACTTTGAATGCGCTAGCAGGTTTGCGTGACCCACGTGAAATCGCGAGAATGCGTGGCATTGCATTAGATAAAGTTTTCAACGGATAATATTCAGCAAAATGGCAAAAGTTGTTATAACACAAGTAAGAAGCGCAATTGATTATCCAAAGCGCCAGAAAGAAACGATTAAGGCATTAGGCATTAAGAAATTAAACGTTTCAGTGGAGAAAGATTTGTCTCCCAATATCGAAGGAATGATTCGTGCAGTGAGTCATTTGTTGAAAGTTGAATACAAATAAACTTTAAAACGAGAACAATGAAATTAAATACATTAAAACCAGCTGAAGGTTCGATTAAGAATCGCAAGCGTATTGGTCGTGGTGAAGGTTCTGGTCACGGTGGAACATCTACACGTGGTCACAAGGGTGCTGGATCTCGCTCAGGAAATAAAAGAAAGATTGGATTTGAAGGTGGTCAAATGCCTTTGCAACGTCGTCTTCCAAAGTATGGTTTCCGCAATTTTAATCGTGTTGAATACAAAGGTATCAACCTAGACACATTGTCTATGTTGGCTGAAAAATTCAACTTGACTGAAATTACCCATGAGATTTTGGTTCAAAACGGGATTTGCTCAAAGAATGATTTGGTTAAAATCTTGGGTCGTGGAGAGTTAAAAGGAAAAATGAACGTTTCCGCTCACGGATTTTCAGAAGCTGCTAAAGCAGCAATCGAGAATGGTGGTGGAGTAGTTACAGTACTATAATCATATTGATCATATGAAAGGCTTTATTCAAAAGGTAAAAGATATTTGGCATCACGAAGAACTTCGTCGCAAAATTGGCTACACTTTACTGTTGTTGTTGATTTATCGAGTAGGTTCGTTTATCGTTTTGCCAGGTGTTGATTCTGCAAAATTGGATGCGGGAGCGCAGGGTGGATTACTAGGATTTCTTGGTTTGTTCACGGGAGGTGCTTTTACTCGTGTCTCCATCTTTGCTTTGGGAGTAATGCCTTATATATCGGCATCAATCATTGTACAATTGTTGGGATTGGCTGTTCCTGCTATTCAAAAAATGCAGAGAGAAGGGGAGTCAGGTCGTAAAAAGTTGAACCAGTGGATGAGAATGTTGACTATAGCCATTGGTTTGGTTCAAGCTCCTGGTTATATTGCACAATATGTTCCTGGTAATGCTCATCCGGCAGGTTCTTTATGGATTGTTTCCGCTGTCATTATTTTGACATGTAGTACACTTTTTGTCATGTGGTTGGGTGAGAAAATCACCGATAAAGGCATCGGAAATGGTACATCTTTGATTATCATGACGGGTATCATTTCGGATATACCTAGAGGGTTTTATTCAGAGTTTGGTGCGCAAACGCCTTTCTTCTTTTTGATCGAAATGGCTACCTTGATTTTAATTATCGGAGCAACCATTGGAATCATTCAGGCGGTACGTCGTATACCAGTTCAAATGGCTAGATTGAATGCGGGTTCAGCAGCAGGATTACCTGCTGGAGAGGCGGCGAGATCATTTATTCCATTACGAGTTAATTCTGCTGGTGTTATGCCGATCATCTTCGCTCAAGCGATAATGTTCATTCCATTGTACATGCAAAATTCTGAGACATTCAGAGATAGCAGTGTTCTTGCATCTTTGACGCGTATCGATGGTGTAGGTTATAACGTGTTGTTATTTGTGATGATTATCTTGTTTACATTCTTCTATACCGCCATTGTCACCAACCCTACTCAAATAGCGGATGACTTGAAGAGAAACGGGAATTTTGTACCTGGAGTTAAGCCTGGAAAAGAAACTTCTGAATTTATTGATAGAGTTTTGTCGAACATTACCCTTCCTGGTGGTATATTTGTCGCCTTGATTGCAATTTTGCCCGCGGTTTTAATGCTTTTGGGTCTTGCTAAAACACAGCAATTCGCTCAGTTTTTCGGCGGAACATCATTGTTAATCACGGTAGGTGTAATATTGGATTTGTTACAACAGATTGAAAGTCACTTACTTTCACGTCATTATGATGGACTAATGAAGTCAGGACGTGTAAGAGGAAGAAGTAATAATTCGGGTGCTGTAGGCACAGGTTTTACTGCATAAAAAGTGTCGAGGGGAGGGAAACCGGTTGTTAAAACCGAAGATGAGATAGCGCTCATCAAAGAGAGTTCTTTACTTATTGGAAAAACACATGCAATGTTAGCCCAGCACATAAAGCCTGGGGTGTCCACCTTGCAGTTAGATAAATTGGCCCATGATTTTATCAAAGATCATGGAGGTTTTCCTGGCTTCTTGGGTTATAGCGGATTTCCCAATAGCATATGTGCGAGTGTAAATGCCGCAGTTGTTCACGGCATACCCACAAATGAACCTTTGAAAGAAGGGGATATTGTGTCGGTGGATATTGGTGTAATTAAGAACAACAAATGGGGTGATTCAGCTTACACATTTGCAGTAGGAGAAGTAGCTCAAGAAGTAAAGCAGTTGATGCAAGTTACGCTTGAGTGTTTGCAACTTGGTATTGATCAGGCCGTTGTTGGTAATCGAGTTGGAGATATTGGTTATGCTATTCAACAGCATGCTGAATCTTTCGGTTACGGAGTTGTTCGTGAACTTGTAGGTCATGGCGTAGGTATTCAATTACATGAGCCACCTGAAGTTCCTAATTACGGCAAAAGGGGCAGTGGACCAGTGTTGCAAGAAGGTTGGGTTTTAGCAATAGAACCAATGATCAACTTGGGTACGAAGAATATTCGACAGCTCAAGGATGGTTGGACCATTCTTACGGCAGATTTAAAACCTAGCGCTCATTTTGAGCATACGGTTGTGGTGAGGAAGGACAAAGCGGAAGTGTTATCCAGTTTTAGAGATATAGAAGAAGCGATTGCTTTAAAATAATAAAAAGAAATGGCGAAACAGGCGTCGATAGAGTTAGATGGAACAATTGTAGAGGCATTGTCAAATGCAATGTTCCGCGTTGAGTTGGAGAATGGTCACGTGATCATCGCCCATATTTCTGGAAAAATGAGAATGCATTACATTCGAATTTTACCAGGAGACAAAGTGAAAGTGGAGATGTCTCCATATGACTTGACAAAAGGAAGAATTAGTTTCAGATATAAATAAGAAAGTAAGAAAACATGAAAATAAGAGCCTCTATTAAAAAGCGTTCGGCGGATTGTAAGATCGTTCGTCGCAAGGGAAAGTTGTATGTAATCAACAAGAAGAACCCAAAGTACAAACAAAGACAAGGATAAACCCCATTACGGGATAACTAATATCAGAAAATGGCAAGGATTGCAGGTATCGATTTACCACGTAACAAAAGAGGCGAGATAGGTCTCACCTATATTTACGGAATTGGACGTAGCACAGCACGTCGCATTTTGAATGCTGGAGGAATAGACTTCAGTAAGAAAGTTTCAGAATGGAATGATGATGATTTGGCGAAGATTCGTGGTTTCATCACAGACGAAATTAAAGTGGAAGGTTCATTGCGCTCAGAAGTTCAGATGAACATCAAGCGTTTGATGGATATCGGATGTTACAGAGGTGTTCGTCACCGTTTGGGTTTACCATTGCGTGGACAATCAACAAAGAACAACTCTCGTACTCGTAAGGGTAAGCGTAAGACAGTTGCGAATAAGAAAAAGGCTGTTAAATAATAAATAGTACCATAGATATAGATCATGGCTAAAGTAGAAAAAAAGAAAAAGAAGAATGTTGTCGTTGAGGCTGTAGGTCAAGCGCACGTGCAATCTACGTTCAACAACATCATCATCAGTTTGACCAACAATAGTGGTCAAGTGATCTCTTGGTCTTCTGCCGGTAAAATGGGATTCAGAGGGTCAAAGAAAAATACACCTTACGCAGCTCAGATGGCTGCAGAACAATGCGGAAAAGAGGCTTTCGACTTGGGATTAAGAAAGGTAAAAGTATTTGTAAAAGGACCTGGAGCTGGACGTGAATCAGCGATTCGTACCATCCATACCATTGGTATTGAGGTTACAGAGATTGTGGATACAACACCACTTCCTCACAATGGATGCCGTCCCCCTAAAGCCCGTCGTATCTAATAAATAGTAAGTAAAGAAATGGCAAGATATATTGGACCCAAAACAAAAATTGCTCGTAAGTTTCGTGAAGCAATTTTTGGACCTGATAAAGGATTAGAAAAGCGCAACTACCCACCCGGACAACATGGCCCGAATAAGCGTCGCGCTAAGCAATCTGAATATGCTATTCAGTTGTCTGAAAAGCAAAAAGCAAAGTATACCTATGGTATTCTTGAGCGTCAATTTGAGAATTTGTACAAAAAGGCTTCTGCTCGTCCAGGTGTAACTGGTGAGATTTTGTTGGCACTTTGTGAGTCTCGTTTAGATAACACTGTATACCGTTTGGGAATTGCTCCTACACGTTCAGGTGCTCGTCAGTTGGTTGGACATGGACATATCACTGTAAATGGTGAGTTGGTTAACATTCCTTCCTACATGTTGCGTCCTGGAGATCGTATTGCAGTTCGTGAAAAATCAAAATCTTTACAATCGATTGTATTGTCTTTGTCAAGTCGTACCAATTACGATTGGTTGGATTGGAATGAAGGTGATAAGCAAGGGGTTTATATCAAACATCCAGAGCGCGTTCAAATCCCTGAAAATATCAAGGAGCAATTGATCGTCGAATTGTACTCTAAATAATCTTTTAATTAAATACATTATAATAATGGCCATTATAGATTTCGTAAAACCAGACAAGGTAATCATGCTTGATAGCAATGATTTCACTGGTTCATTCGAATTCCGTCCGTTGGAACCCGGATTCGGAATAACCATCGGTAACGCATTGCGCCGTATTCTCCTTTCGTCATTGGAGGGGTTTGCCATCACCTCAATTAAAATTGAAGGTGTTGACCACGAGTTTTCTACTATCAAAGGTGTTGTTGAAGATATCACGGAAATCATTTTGAATTTGAAACAAGTTCGTTTTAAGTGTCAAATTGATGGAACTGATTATGAGAAGTTTTCAATCACTGTCGGTGGTCAGGATCAATTCAAGGCGGGGGAAATTGGAAATTTCACAACAGCTTTTCAAGTACTAAATCCTGATTTTGTGATCTGTAATATGGATCCAAAGGTGAAAATCAAAATGGATTTGGTTATTCAAAAAGGCCGTGGATATCGTCCAGCTGAAGAGAATAAATCAAGCAGTGCTCCTGTAGGTACAATTTTTATCGATAGTATCTTTACACCGATAAGAAATGTAAAGTATAGCATTGAGAACTATCGTGTAGAGCAAAAGACAGATTACGAGAAGTTGATTCTAGAGATTCAAGGTGATGGTTCAATCACGCCTAAGAATGCGCTTCAAGAGGCAGCTAAAATTTTGATTCATCACTTCATGTTGTTCAGTGACGAGAGAATCACTCTAGAAACTGAAATCAAGCGTGAGTCTGAGGAGTTTGATGAGAGCAGTTTGCACATGCGTCAATTGTTGAAGACCAAGTTGGTTGACATGGATTTGAGCGTGCGTGCATTGAATTGTTTGAAGGCTGCAGATATCGACACATTGGGTGACTTGGTTTCTTTCAATAAGAATGACTTGTTGAAGTTCAGAAACTTTGGAAAGAAATCATTGACAGAGTTGGAGGAATTGGTAGAGAATAAAGGCCTTCAATTTGGAATGAATGTATCAAAATACAAATTGGATCGCGACTAATCGATCAAAATAGAGTAAAGAAATGAGACACGGAAAGACAGTAAATCATTTAGGTAGAAAGGCAGAGCACCGCGAGGCTTTGTTGATGAACATGGCTTGCTCCTTGATCGAGCACAAGCGTATCAATACCACATTGGCAAAGGCAAAGGCTTTAAAGAAATATGTTGAGCCACTTTTGACCAAATCAAAAACAGATAGCACACACAGTCGTCGTATTGTATTCAGTTATTTGAAGAACAAAGAAGCGGTAACAGAATTGTTCCGCGAAGTATCTCCAAAGATTGCTGATCGTCCAGGTGGATATACACGTATCATTCGTTTGGGATACCGTCCAGGTGACAATGCAGATATGTGCATGATCGAGTTGGTTGATTTCAATGCCATCTATGGCAATGACGTTGAGAAAGCTGCTGCTAAGAAGACGACACGTCGTGGTGGTGCTAAGAAAAAGGAAGTGGAGGGAACAGTTGAAGCATCAGCTGAAGGTTCTGCAGAGGCTGGAGAAGAAAAGCCAAAAGCAAAACGCGCACCTCGCAAAAAGAAGGATGATTCTTCAGCGGAATAATCCATCAAAAAATACTATGAAAAAAGGCCATCGAAAGATGGCTTTTTTGTTTTCAATTGCTACCTTTGTGCCACAAAAATATTGGATACATGAAGATCTTGGTTTGCGTCAGTAAAGTACCTGACACCACAGCAAAAATCGCATTCTCAAACCCAACAACTTATGATGAAAGTGGGGTTACGTTTATCATTAATCCATACGATGAGTGGTACGCGTTGGTGAGAGCATTGGAGTTGAAAGAAACATTGGGAGGAACTGTGGTTGTTGCTTCTGTTGGAGGCTCTGATTACGAACCTATCATCCGAAAAGCTTTGGCCATTGGTGCTGATGAAGGCGTTCGCATTGATGCGCCTGAGACGGATGCTTTTTCGGTAGCTTCTGAAATTGCATCATATGCCAAAGATCAGTCTTTTGATTTGATTTTGTGTGGTAAAGAAACAATTCAATACAACGGTGGAATCGTACCAGGGCTTGTGGCTGAGATGTTGTCATTGCCTTATGTTTCTGGGGCTTCCAAACTTGATTTGAATGGTACTACCGTGAAGTTGGAAAGAGAAATTGCAACAGGCGTAGAGGTTTTTGAATCATCATTGCCGATGGTAGTTTCTGCTGCAAAAGGAATGGCTGAACAAAGAATCCCCAACATGAGGGGGATCATGGCAGCGCGCACCAAACCTTTAGCTACAGTTGCAAGCGCCAATGCATCGGCACAAACGAATGTTTTGCAATTCAGCATGCCACCGGCAAAGTCAGGTTGCAAGATGATTGCGCCAGAAGATGCGTCAAGTTTGATTCAAATGCTTCATGAAGAGGCCAAAGTCATTTAATAATATTGGAATATGAAAGTTCTTGTTTTTGTAGAAAATAACAATGGTAAAGCCACAAAAGCTGGATTGGAGGCTGTATCCTACGCCAAGGCGTTAAGTGCTGATGTTACAGCTTTGATGTTTGGTAAAGTGGATAATGACGGCGGTGTTGGTGAATGTGGCGCAGTCACTTTAAAGGTTCAATCTGAAATTGGTGATAGTCGTTCAATGGCTAAAGTTATAGCGGCAGAAGCCAGTGAGGGGAACTACCAACTTTTGATTTCCAGCCAGGACAACCTTGGAAAAGAAGTTATGCCCAGAGTTGCGGTGATGAATGGATATTCATTGATCAGCGGAGTAACAGAATTGGCCAATGCGGCCAATGGTTGCGTGGTAAAGCGTAATGTTTTTTCTGGAAAAGCTATTGCTGAAGTTTCGTCGACATCAGCCATATCAATTCTAACTGTTTTACCCAATTCGTTTGGTGTGAAGAAAGTTGGTGGGTCTGCAAGTGTAGTTGCCATCAATGTCCAATTAGAGGCTGCTCAGGTGAAGATGATTGAGATAAAAGGAAATCACGCGGATGCTGGTATTCCATTGCCAGAGGCGGATTTGGTTGTAAGTGCAGGACGTGGTATGAAAGGCCCAGAGAATTGGGGAATGGTAGAGGAGTTGGCTTCTTTGCTTGGAGCGGCAACTGCATGTTCTCGTCCCGTTAGTGATATTGGTTGGAGACCTCATCATGAGCACGTGGGCCAAACGGGTATAGCAATTCGCCCCAATCTGTACATAGCTATTGGAATTAGTGGAGCTATTCAACATTTGGCGGGTGTCAATGGAAGTAAAGTTATCGTTGTTATCAATAAAGATCCTGAAGCTCCATTTTTTAAAGCTGCGGATTACGGTATTGTTGGAGATGCTTTTGAGGTGTTGCCTCGCCTAATTGAGGCTGCAAAGCAATTTAACGCTAATAAATAATCATCTTAGCGTGTCACGTCGAATTGAGTTGCATGTTTCTGATATAAGTCCAAGTGGGACAACGTCTGGTGCATACCAGATGGTTCTCACGGATTTAGAAGGAATCTGGCGATTGCCCATCATCATTGGAGGGACAGAAGCGCAGGCCATTGCCATCGCCATGGAGCGAATAGAGCCATTGCGTCCGCTGACGCATGATTTGATTAAAACTTTGTCGACCTCTTTTTCTATTGAGGTTATCGAAGTAGAGATTTATAATTTCAAGGAAGGCGTATTTCATGCCAAGTTGGTGGCCATTCAAGACAGTAGACAGGTGGAGATTGATTCTCGCACTAGTGATGCTGTGGCCATCGCATTGCGATTTGATTGTCCTATTTTTTGCCAAGAGTTTATTTTAAGGGAGAATGCAATTACCCATCATGATGAAAAAATGATGAGTTTGGATGATATGGATGTGGCTGAGTTGGAGGACGAGCCGGTGGAGTTATCCCTAGAAGAATTGCAATCTGCGTTGAATGAAGCTTTGGAAAATGAAGATTATGAGCGTGCTTCGCAACTTAGAGATGAAATTGCACGTAGAAAACCTGAATAGCTTATATTTGAATCATGAACAACGAAAGAAAACAATCACCTGAAGAGTTGGATACCCTTAAGCGCGATATGGAAGCTTTGGCAGAACAGAATGCGAAACTTCAACGCGAGCTTGAAGCGAGAGAAGAGGTTATGCAAAGTTTGTTTTCTTATTTCACTACAAAGAAAGAAGGTGAAATAAAGCAAGTGGAAAAGTAGTTGTTGAATCAAAAAATGATTTATGTTAGAGGGATGAAAAAGTTTTTATCCCTCTTTTTTTTGAGCATCATTTTTAATGTCTCATTCACTCAAGCTAATCTTGAGCAATCCTATGATAAGAATGAGGTTCGTCCAGAATCTTGGAAGCCTAACAATCTTGTCTCTCAGCAGAATCTTCGAGAACAGACAAAATGGAAGAATTTTCTTGCAATGCATCCTGGATGGTTTGTTCATTTTAATGAAATCACTCAGAATCCGCATCGCGCTTACGGTGCTGGTATAAGTCAATCCCCTGAAGCATTTGTTCAAGAATTGAAGAATAACTTTGGGTTGCAGGGTAATCTTGAATTTGTAGGGTCATTCCAACAAGGGGAAAGGACCAGTTACAGGTGGAAGCAGGTTGTTGAAAATGTTGAAGTATTATTTTCTGACGTTAACTGCGTTGTCTATAATAACAAAATTGTTTCTTGGAATTGGGATGTTTTTCATTCGGATCGAATTGGAACATTCAGTTTGCTTTCCGATTTGATGTTGCGTCAAAGTGCAATTTCTAATATTGATAATTCCATTGATGAGGTTGATGAAATCGATGGCGTGAAGTATTTTCCTTATTTAAAAAATGGAGAACTTGACTTGAGACGTGTAAAGACCTTCATCGTAAAGTCGCACAATGTTTTTGGAATACCACAACGATATCGTGTTTATGTGGACTGTGAGAATGGTGAGTTGTTGTATCGCATAAACGAAATTGCACATATGGATGCTAAGAGCCCATCGAAGCCAAGTGAGAACTTGCCATTTGTTGTATCCGCACAGTTACAAAGTACCTACTATTTAACATCTCCTTGGGATGCACCCGTTGATGGATTTTTGCCCAATTTGCGAATGAATATTGGAGGAGTGGATTACTTTACCGATGCAGATGGTAATGTAGTCATTCCGCAAGTGGGGCCGCTGACGGCAAATGTTTTTTTGGAAGGGCCGTGGGCAAAAGTTTATTCAGGAACGGTTACACCCAGTTTTAATGCTACTCTTCTGGAAGGTGGGAACGTTATCTCTTTTGATAGTAACTCCAACATCAAAGAGCGCACGGCGTACCGAAGTGTTCAAGACATACATGATCATATGAAATTTTGGATGCCCAATTTTACAGGTATGGATTTTCAGTTGCCCACTAACATTGACGTAACTGGAGGGGACTGTAATGCTTTCTATGATGGAACATCTATTAACTTCTATGATTTGGCCAATGGTTGCAACGCGACATCGAATATTCCAGATGTGGCATATCACGAATATGGTCACGGAATAAATGACAATTATTATCAATCCCAGGGTGGTACATTTATTAATGGTGCAATTGGTGAGGCGTATGCGGATTTCTGGGCCATTTCTTTGAGCAATAATCCTATTTTGGGTTCCGGATTTTATGTCGATAATCAGGATCCTATCCGACGATATGATATTGATCCAAAAGTATACCCGATGGATTTGGTTGGAGAGGTACATCAGGATGGGGAAATATTGATGGGAGCTTGGTGGGATACCCACTTATTGATGGGCGCCGATTGGAACATCACGATTCCTTTATTTGTTGAAGCTTATGCAGGATTGCAGGCTCAAACGTTGAATGGTAATGAAGGTCAGGCATACACCGATGTGTTGATTGATGTTTTGTTGGCTGATGATGATGACGGAGATATTACCAATGGAACACCACATGGCAATGCGATTGTGCAGGGTTTTTATATGCACGGCATTACGTTGATTTCAAATGCAGAATTTGTTCATGTGCCACAGCCTTACTTGGAGAGTAGTACAGAGGTTGTCATAGAAAGCGGCTTTGATTTAACCTTTCCATATTTGAATTATCTTCAGTCTGTGCAACTTCACTATCAAGTAAATAATGAGTCTTGGCAAGAAACGGAGATGTTCGACATGGGAGGGCTGCAATATTTTGTATCCTTGGGTCAATTCCCCAATGCCACAGTAATCAAATACTACATGACGGCTCAAGATGTGAATGGTAGCATTGGTACTGCAAGTCCATTTGGCGCTCACCTTACCGTTAATCCCAATTTACCTCACGTTACTTTGGTTGGGGTCAGTCAAATGGCTTTGCAAGATTGTGATAACAATGAGAATTGGGGAGCATGGACATTGGGCATCAATGGAGACAATGCGACCACAGGTATTTGGGATTTAGCGCAACCCATTAGCAGCTTGACTGTTGATGCCGCGCCGGGAACTGTTGTACAAACAGGAACACAGACAACGCCCAATGGTGAGTACTGTTTTGTAACAGGAAACGCTTTACCTGCCGATGGAATTGGTGCCAACGATGTTGATGGAGGACGTACGACACTTCAGTCACCTACTATTGATATGTCGACAATGCTCCATCCAATTATTTCATACAATCGTTGGTACACCAATAGTCCTCCAGGCGGTGCGAACCCTGGTGCTGATTGGTTTCAAGTTCAGATTTCCAACGACAATGGAGCGAGTTGGGTATATGTAGAGAATACATCCACAAGTGACATGAGCTGGCGTACAAATGCATTCAGAGTTGAAGATTATGTGCAGCCTTCGGCAGAAATGAAATTTAGATTCATCGCTTCAGACAGTTTGCGTCCAGATGTCAATTTGAGTGGAGGATCGCTGGTAGAGGCAGCAATGGATGATTTTATTCTGTTTGATGAGTTTGACCCCAATATTGATGTTTCTGAAAATGTGGAGGATCAGGATTTGATCTTCCCAAATCCAGGTAGCGAATTTGTTGTATTGAAAAGCAAATTTGATTTAGGTAAAGTTCAGATTTGGGATGTTACCGGTCGCTTGTTGGTGAACCAAACATTCACTGCAAATCAGGCACAAATACCAACTGAAAGTTGGCCCACTGGTGTTTACCAAATTCAAATATCGAATAGCAAAACTTACCGTTGGTTGAAATTATAAATATTCAAGAGGTCATTTGAAGTAAAAGACAATGGCCTCTTGATTTTTTAAATTTTCTGGAACAGTAAAAGTCCAATTCATTCCGTTTTTCCATTCATAGGTTACCGCTAAGTTATTGGCTCCTAGGACGTGAACGACGCCTTCTGGTTTTTTGGGAAACTCTATCGGGAATAGGCCTGGGAAATCTTGGCCTTTTTCTTTGAAATAGATACAATATGTTACTCCGTTTTTAAAGGTGTAAAAATAATGTGGAGTCTCAGTGATGATAGGATGTCTTCTAGTACCATAAATGGCATCACCATTTATTTTCATCCATTGACCAATAGCTTTTAAGTTTTCGTAGGCTTGAGTATCCCATTCTCCATTTGCGTTGGGGGCAATGTTGAGTAAGTAGTTCCCTCCTCTTGAAACGATTGTGCAAAGATTTCTGAGTATTTCTTTGGGTGATTTGTACGTATCGTTGGGAACATAGCTCCAGCTGTTGGCCATTGTCATGCATGTTTCCCATGGGTAGGGTAGTTGCTCATCAACAGGAGGTATGTGTTGTTCAGGAGTCCAATAGTTTTCAAATTCACCACCAACACTTCTATCGACGATTAGTATACCGGGCTGATTTTTTCTTGCTTGGGATGCAAGTGTTTTCATGTCGATGTCTTGGTTGTATGGACTGTTGACCCAGCTTGGATTTTTTTGCTGTTTGGGCCTGACCCAACCGCCATCGAGCCAAAGCAAATCAATGGGGCCATAATTGGTGGTGAGTTCGTTGATTTGACCATAGGTGAATTTTTTGAAGGCGTTCCATCTCTCTGGATATTTTTCGGGATTATAATTGACATTTCTGTCAGGCGTTGCGAAATATGGCCACCAATAATCTGGGCAATGCCAGTCAGGTTTGGAGAAGTATAAACCAACAAAGAAGTCTTTTTTTCTGAATTCTTCTACAATTTCTTTGGTGGGGTCGAAACCAGCGGGACAGTTGGGTGAGGTTATTTTGTAATCAGTGAGTTTCGTATCAAACATACAGAAACCATCGTGGTGCTTTGTAGTAAATACCACATATTTCATTCCAGCTTCAGATGCTGCATCGGCCCATTTTTCAGGAGAGAAATTATTTGGGGCAAAGGATTTTTGAATTTCCTCATATTTCAATTTGTACAAATCATAATTGGCTGCATATGGCCCCCTTCTTTTGCACCAGTCTTCGTCTTCATTACAAAGACTCCAACTCTCAACAATTCCCCATTGGGAATAAGTTCCCCAATGCATCAAAAGACCGAATTTTAAATCAATCCAAGACTCCAGTTTTTTTTGAACCAAAGTATCATTGGGATATACATAAGGGTCTTGAGATTGCCCTAAAAAAAAACAGCCTGAAAAGAACAGGCTGAATATTAACTTCTTCATTAAAAAGTATTATTTGGTTCTTGTCCAATTTTGGGTTCTAAAAACCCAACCCCAATATCCGCGAACTTCAAGGGTATTGTTATCACCAGGTTTCAACCACATTTCGCAACTGTAAATAGATCCGTTTTTGGGATCGCAAATGGTGCCTCCTTTGTACATGGATCCGTTCCATTTCATGTCTCTTAGAATTTCCATTCCCAAAACCAATTTTCCTTTTCTATCGTCTTCACACTCCCAACATTTGGGGTTTTGATCTTCTTCTGGTAAACGAAACAATTGAATCACTTTGCCATAAAGCAATCCATTGCGTTCTGTAATTTCAACCACACTTTTTACACGACCCGTTTTGTCGTCTATGGTTTTCCATTTTCCTACAGCAGATTGCGCCATCAAAGCGGTTGCGCTGAATAGGAGGATAATTGAAAAAATGATTTGTCTCATGTTATTTATTTTGTTTCGAATTTACGATGAAAATCTTTTTCTTAGTTCGATACGTTGAATACTGCGTTCAATTATTTTTCGACAATAAATACTAGCAAAATTGGATTGATCAGCGTTGGCTAGTGCTTGTCCCATTTCATTTTCTGAAATATTCATGCGGTATAGCAACTCAACCAACATACCTCGATCCTTGGTATACATTCCTTGCACGAAATCAATTAATGCTTGCTCATTGGGAAATATCGAGGACTCAACTTTCCATCCGAGTAAGTTCATGTCTTTTGAAAAATCAATAACAATGTCTATCCATGAAGGTTGGTTGCGTGCGATATCAAGATTCTCGTTTGGCAAGTTCTAAGATGATATTTTTAAGTTCTACTTTGCGGTTTTCGGGTGCAGGTATAGAATCCAAATGGTGAAGTGCACTTTCAATATAAGATTGAGCTATTTGAATGGCATCATTATCAATGCCATGCTGAACCATAAGGGATTTGATTACTTCCACTTTCATTTCATCATTTTCAAATCCTGAATCAGCCCATAGTTTTTCTTCTGTTGACATGCGCTCATTGAGTAAAATCCTCAAGTAGGTTTTCTTGTCTGAAATAATATCTCCTCCTACTAATTTGCCAAATTTTTCAGGATCACCAAACGCGTCCAAGTAGTCATCTCTAAGCTGAAAGGCCAAACCAAGTTCTTCACCAATTTTGTACAAATGTTCTTGTGTGGCCGTATCCGCTCCAGCTAATATGCCGCCCATCTGCAGCGCACCGCCCAAAAGAATTGCTGTTTTAAGACGGATCATTTCAACATACTCGTCGTGATGAACTTCTGTTCTGGACTCAAATGACATATCCAACTCTTGCCCTTTGCAAACGCCTAACGCTACCTCATTAAATGTTTGAAGCAATGCATGTAAATGTTGCGCAGGTGATTCGCTCAAGATTCGATATGATTCAATCATCATCGCATCTCCGGAAAGTATGGCTGTATTGGTGTCCCATTTTTGATGCACCGTTTCATTTCCTCTTCTGAGTGGTGCTTGATCCATGATGTCATCATGCATCAAGGTGAAGTTGTGAAATACTTCAACGGCGAGCGCGGCGGGTCGAGCTTGCGTTAGATTGCCATTCAACATTTGATTAGCCAAAAGCACAAGAGCTGGGCGCATTCTTTTTCCACCAATTCGAAGCAAATAGTGAATGGGGTGAAAGAGAGGATCCTCATTTTTATAATTCGCATAGGTATTTAAATCATCTGCGATAATGCTTTGAAAATCGGAAAGAGAATAAAGTTTAGAGTCTACCATGTTTCAATTGTTGTATCAAATAGCGGCCATATCCACTATTCATTAAGGGTATTGCAAGTTCAGAAAGTTGAGCATCGTCTATGAATCCCATTCTCCAAGCGATTTCTTCGATGGCCCCAATTTTAAGACCTTGTCTTTCTTCGATAACTTGAACATATTGTCCGGCTTGCATAAGAGAAGCAAAAGTTCCAGTGTCCAACCAAGCTGTTCCGCGATCTAATTTCTGAACAGTTAATTTTCCGAGCTCTAAGTATTTTTTATTTACATCAGTAATTTCATATTCGCCTCGTGCACTGGGCGCTAGATTTTTAGCAATTTCAACCACATGATTGTCATAGAAATACAGTCCGGGAACGGCGTAATTTGATTTTGGCGACTGGGGTTTTTCTTCAATAGAGATCACTTTGTCATTTGTATCAAACTCAACTACACCATATCGTTCAGGATCATTAACGTGATAGGCAAAAACTAACCCACCGTCTACATCGTTGTGGTTGCGTAAAATTTTACCCATGCCTTGGCCATAAAAAATATTGTCACCTAAGACCAAAGAAACTTTGTCACTCCCAATGAAATCTTCTCCCAAAACGAATGCCTGCGCCAATCCATTTGGTACCAGCTGCTCTTTGTACTCAAAACGACAACCTATTTGGCTGCCATCACCGAGCAGTCTTTGAAAATGCGGTAAGTCTTGGGGTGTTGAAATGATTAATATCTCATTAATTCCGGCCAACATTAGTGTACTCAAAGGGTAGTAAATCATCGGCTTGTCATAAACCGGCATGAGTTGTTTGCTTACCGCTTTGGTTAATGGATACAGACGAGTTCCGGATCCTCCTGCTAAAATAATTCCTTTCATTACGGATATTCAGGTTTGGGTGTTTTGACAGATTTCCCTTTGTGCTCTAAAAGGCTATTGGACTTTTTGTTTCTTTTTCGGGTTTCTTGTACACGCTGATTGTTGTCTTTTCTGTGTTGCTCGTAATTGTATCCTTTGGATTTATTTTGAGAACTACACCCAGTTAAAAAAATTAAGCCATAGATTAATGCAATCGAGCTTAGGATAGAAAATAGTGCGTGTTTTGGTTTCATTATGACCAATTTAAAATGGTATGCTGGGTTGATATTTTTTGTACTGAATTTTATCACGGGTTAAAAATTGAAAACGCTTTTTATTTTCTGATTTACTTTTCTTCAGAATGGCGGTGCTTTTTTTTCGGTGCTCTGAAGATACCGGAAATCCTTTTCTCGAAGCACATCCAAAGAGGCATAAGCTAGAAACGATGATGATTGAAAAAAGCCTAATCATTGTGTTCCAATTTTTAATTATTCATTCTCAATAATAATTTCAGATTCTTCAAGTTCATCTGGGTCAGGAGTAAGAAACTCGTCAGTGGTTGCTGCTTTTTGAAAACTCAAGAGCATTGCTGGTAAAAGCACTAGATTGGTGAACAAGGCGCTCAATAAGGTCAAAGCGGTTAAAATTCCTAGTGCTCGCGATCCATCGAATTGTGAAAATGCAAACATGCCGAAACCAAAGAAAAGTACTATGGACGTGTACAGTATTGACGCACCGGTATCCTTTACAGCGATCAAAACACAGTCATACAGACTATACTTCTTAAGCCATAACTCTTGTCTGTATTTGGCCAAGAAGTGAATGGTATTGTCCACGGTAATTCCAAAGGCGATGCTGAAGACAAGAATTGTCGATGGTTTTAGAGGGATTCCGAAATAACCCATCAGACCAGCTGTAATCAATTGAGGAATGATGTTGGGTATCAAAGAGATAAAAACCATGCGAGGTGACTTGAACATCCATGCCATCATAATGCTAATGACGACGATAGCAAATAGCATTGAGCTAAATAAATTGTCAACCAAATAATTGGTTCCTTCCAAGAATACAATAGAAGTACCGGTAAAGAAAACATCAAACTTATCCTTGGGAAATATGCTATCGACTTTGGGCTTAAGATCTTTTAAGAAAGCATCCATTTCTTTTGTGCCAATATCAGCGATATGGGCACTAACACGGGTCTGGGTTTTGGTACTGTCGATAAATGCTTTTTCTGAACCCTTTGCGCCATATTCGAAACGGAAAAATGGAGCAATGTAACTCTGTTCACTTCGTTGTATTAAATCATAACGTTCTGGATCGCCATTGTAAAAAGCTTGTCGTGCAAATTTTGACGCATCTGCTATGGACAAGCTCTTGGAGAGCTGGGGATAGGTAGCCAATGTGTCTTGAAGTTGTGAAAGCTTTGCAATGACTTGCGGTTTGGTCATGACTCCTTTTTTCTTGCTTTGGATCATGATTTCAAATGGCATCACGCCGTTGAAATGTTTTTCAAACCAACGCAAGTCAGTGATTACCCGATCTTGATCAGGTAAGTCATCTACAATATTTCCAGTGGTTTCAATTAATGTCATTCCATAAACACTAATGGCAGTGATGGCGATAGACACTCCGTAAATCCATTTCCTTCTTTTGGTGATGGTTTTCACCAATCCCTCTAATAAGCGATATAGCCACTCCATGTCCATGTGCTTTAAATGGCGTGGACCCGGAGCGGAGGTATATGAAAATAGAATAGGGAAGGCGATTAATGAGATGAAGAACATCAACATCGAATTTAGTGCTGAAATGACACCAAATTGCTTGAGCAATTCACTGTCAATGAAAATGAAAGTTGCAAATCCAACAGCAGTTGTGGCGTTGATCATGAATGAAGCTTGGCCAACCTTTTGGATAACGCGAGCCATTGCCCTCATTTTGTTTCCATGAATGACAAACTCGGAATGGTATTTTGTAAGTAAATAAATGCAGTTGGGAACACCGATAACAATCATGAGCGGTGGAATCAAACCCATGAGCATCGTGATAGGGTAATCAAATAACGCTATGGTGCCCATTGAGAAAATTACACCCATGCCTATTATGAGTGTACATATTAAAACGGCTCGGACACTTCTGAAGAAAACCAAAATGGATAAAGCAGAAACGACCAAAGAAAGAATCGTAAAGAATTGCAATTCTTTTTTTACCTTGGTCATCATTGTATTTCTTACAAAAGGCAAACCACTAACATAGACAGGAATTCTGGTTTTGTCCTTGAACTCATCTGCAATTGCCACCATGCGATCAACAGCATCGCCTCTGTTTTTTGAATTGAATATTTTTGGGTTGATGAACACCATTAAAACAGTGGCATCGCTTTTTGACTTGTACAACAAACCTTCGTAGAAAGGAAGGTTATGCAGTTTTTTGTAAATACTGTCAACTTGATTTTGTGTCTTTGGCGTATAAGGGACGATTTTTCTAAAACTAAATTTGTATGACGTGTCTGCGCGATCACCTTCTGTTTGAACGATTGATTTCGAAATGACTGTATCCGCAAACATTTCATAGGCATGGGCAATGGAAAAAATGCTGTCAACGATTGGGAGCTCTTTGGTAACGGTAACCCCATTTTCCTCAACCTGAACAGGCACTTTGATTTTCTTCATGCTCTCGCCGAGCGATTTCCAAGCGTTGAAATTGGGCAATTCCCAAATCTCTGGATCATTGCATCCAAAAACCAAAACATTCCCATCTTCAGAGAATTGTTTGGTGAACTTCTCATAGGCTACATATGTGCTGTCATCATGTGGCAATACTCCTGAGAATTGATAACTCATTCTAACATTTCTTGCTTCCCATCCCATCCACGCAGTGAGTAGAACAAGGACAACGCCCAAAGAAATTCTATTTCGTAAAATAAAGCCAGCTATGGATCCCCACATATCAATACGATTTACCTAGTATAAGCTACAAAGAAACGAAAGGAAACTTACAGAAATGAAATAAAAATCATTAATTGAAGAGGGCAAGTTGAGCGAATATTTATTCTATATTCGCCCCGAATTTGATTCATTAAAATAATTATTATGTCAAACAATTATCAAGCACAGGTGGATGCCTTTATGGCTAAAGTTAAGGCAATGAACCCTAACGAGCCTGAGTTTTTGCAAGCTGTACACGAAGTGGCAGAGGCAATTATTCCTTTCATGGAGTCAAACCCAAAGTACAAGGAAGCTAAGATTTTAGATCGTATTGTTGAGCCAGAGCGCACCATTATTTTCCGCGTTCCATGGGTTGATGATAAAGGTGAAATTCAAGTGAACCGTGGTTACCGCGTTGAGTTCAACAGCGCGATTGGTCCATACAAAGGTGGTTTGCGTTTTCACCCAACTGTAAATTTGAGTGTATTGAAATTTTTGGGCTTTGAGCAAATTTTCAAGAACTCATTGACAACATTGCCAATGGGTGGTGGAAAGGGTGGATCTGATTTTGATCCAAAAGGAAAGTCAGATCGCGAAGTAATGGCATTTTGTCAAAGCTTTATGTCTGAGTTGTCTCGTCATATTGGTGCGGATACGGATGTACCAGCAGGAGATATCGGAGTTGGTGGCCGTGAGATAGGATTCATGTTTGGTCAATACAAGCGTTTGCGCAATGAGTTTACTGGCGTATTGACCGGTAAGGGGCGCAACTGGGGTGGATCTTTGATTCGTCCAGAGGCAACTGGATACGGAACTGTATATTTTGCTCAAGAGATGTTGGCTGTAAAAGGTCAGAATTTCAATGGTAAGACAGTTGTTGTTTCAGGTTCAGGAAACGTAGCACAGTATGCGATTGAAAAGGCTACTCAGTTGGGTGCCAAAGTGGTTACAGCTTCTGATTCTTCTGGTTACATCTACGATGCGAACGGTATCGATGCAGATAAGTTGGCCTTCTTGATGGAGTTGAAGAACGTGAAGCGTGGTCGTATTCAAGAGTACGCTACAAAATATGGTTGTGAGTTTGTAGCAGGAAAAACACCATGGGGTGTGAAGTGTGACATCGCATTGCCTTGTGCAACTCAAAATGAGTTGAATGGTGACGATGCAAAGGCTTTGGTGGCCAATGGCTGTATGGCTGTTGCTGAAGGTGCCAACATGCCTTCAACACCAGATGCTATCGCTGTTTTCGAAGCCAACAAAATCATGTTCTCACCTGGTAAAGCGTCTAACGCTGGTGGAGTAGCAACTTCAGGTTTGGAGATGTCACAAAACTCATTGCGTTTGAGTTGGACTCGTGAAGAAGTTGACGAGCGTTTGCACAATATCATGAAGAGCATTCACTCTGCATGTGTTCAGTATGGCAAAGATGGAGATTATGTTAACTACGTTAAAGGAGCAAATATTGCAGGTTTCGTAAAAGTAGCCGATGCAATGATTGATCAAGGTGTGGTTTAATTAAAATACAGGTGCCAAACCCTGGGAGCGTTTAACGCTCCGCGAGAGGCGGTCTTCGGACCGCCTTTTTGTTTGTTAAAACATCACTTGGGGTTAATGCAAATATTCTTGGGGTATATTATATTTACCCCATGTACAGATTTCAAGTTCTGCTCTTTTTATTCCTTTTGGGTTCCTGCAATTCAGCGGAGGCTCAGATTTCTTTCGGGGGCAGTGGTTTGTATAATTTACAAACGGAAAGTGTGGGTGTGGGCGCAAGGGTTGTTTTTAGAAGCGAAAAATCATTGCAGGTTGTGCCTCAGTTTTCGTATTTCCTTCCTTTTAGTAAAGTCAATGAATGGACGGTTGGATTGTCCATTCAACAGCGAATTTTGAAGTACAGGAACTTTGGTTTTTATGGTTTGACGCATGCAGGATACAACCATTGGATCAATTTTCAGGATTCAAAAATGAAGGGTGCGCAGCAAACCAATTGGAACGCAGAACTGGGAGCTGGTGCGCAGTGGGGAAGAGGTGTAAAATTCTTTGCAGAATGGCGATATAATGTGCATTTTCAAGAAGCTCATCTTCAGTTGGGATTGATTGGAGCAGTCAAAAAAGGGCAACGAAAAAAGGAGAAGTGCGCGGCATATAATTAACCTGAATTATAGAAATTATGAAAAAGTCTGTTTTGTTTTTAATGTCAATATTGGGATTGGTTGTGGTTTGGTCGGCTTGTTCGCGAGATCGCATTGAAGAGGATTTGAATGAGTACGAGTCTCCCAATACCTATTTAGATTCCAAGAAACAAGATGAGCAAGTTTTTGTCATTGATTCTGCGGGTACGGGACCTATCATTGGCAATCAGGGTACTGCGATTTGGGGTGGTATTGATTGTTTGCGCTTGCCAAACGGCGACACCATTGATTATCCCTTTGTTGTGAAGTTGGTTGAACTGTATTCGGCAAAAGACATGATTTACTACCAGATGCCTACAGTTGGGCAGGGAAGCGCATTGGAATCCGCAGGTGAAATTCGTTTGAGAGCGGAGAAGGATGGACAATTATTGAGTTTGGCGGAGCCATGCGCATTCAAGGTTAGTATGCCCAATTTGACACCACAGCAAAATTATATGAGTGTGTTTTATGGCAACGAAAGTGTTTCGCCAGTGGATTGGAGAACGGATTTGAGTTATTGGGGAATTACAGCGCTACAAAGTGGTGTTTTTGATGTTGACACAATTGGATATACTGCATACATTGAGAAATTAGGTTGGATCAATGCAGATCGTTCAATTTCATCTTCAACAACTCGCACATTCACTTTTGACTCGGATGTGGATGATTTAACCAATGTTGCGATTTTTGTGTATTTACCTGGTTCGCATACTGTCTTGCAGGCTGAAGATGCAGTTGTCACAGGAATACCGAACGGCGTTGATGCTAAGGTCATAGCAATAGCAGTAAATGGAAGTGGAACTTTATTTCATTTCTATGACGAAATCATCGCCAATTCAAATCAAACGATAATGGTAGAGATGTCATCTATCACAGATGCAAACCTTACCAATATTTTGGATTCTCTATAACAATTAATTGCCGTAATTTTTTTCATAGAAACTCTGGTATTCTCCAGAAGTTACAGCATTCACCCAATCGTGATTGTTTAGATACCATTGAATGGTTTCTTTGAGTGCCAAAGGAAAATCTTGTGTTGGTTTCCAAGACAACTCATGTTCTAATTTGGAAGCATCAATGGCATAGCGATGATCATGCCCTAGACGATCCGTTACATGTTGTATTAACGATAGAGATTGGCCTTGTGGATTACCTAAAAGTTCATCAGTGATATCGCAAATGAGTTGAACGAGTTCAATGTTTTTCCATTCATTATTTCCACCGATACAATAGGTCTCGCCCAATCTACCGTCGTTCAAAATCAAATCAATTGCGCGAGCATGATCTTCCACCCAAAGCCAGTCTCGGACATTGGTCCCAGCACCATAAATTGGGATATTCTTTTTTATCAGAATATTGTTGATGACAAGTGGTATCAGCTTTTCAGGGAATTGATGTGAGCCATAATTGTTGGAGCAGTTGCTGATGACAATGGGCAATCCGTATGTGTCGTAATAGGCGCGAACCAGATGGTCACTTGATGCTTTGGATGCTGAGTATGGACTGTGTGGATTGTATGGGGTTGTTTCTGAGAACATGCCCTCATCACCCAAAGCACCAAATACTTCGTCTGTAGAAATGTGATAGAATTTTTTATTTTCCCAATTGCCATTCCAAAATCGCTTGGCGGCATTCAGCAGATTGGCCGTGCCAAGTACATTTGTTTTGATGAAAGACAATGGATCATGAATGGAGCGATCGACATGACTTTCCGCGGCAAGATGAATAACATGAGTTATTCCATGTTCATGAAAAATTTCGAGAACGCGTTCTTCATCCGTGATGTCCGCTTTTATAAATGTGTAATTCTCTGAGTTTTGGATATCACTTAGTGACATTAAATTCCCTGCATAGGTGAGTGCGTCTAAATTGACGATGAAATCTTGAGGATAGTGATTGACCATCCTGCGAACAACATGGGATCCAATAAATCCCGCACCACCTGTTATGAGAATTTTCCTCGACATTATTTCAATGTATACTGCACGCCTAAGTTGAAAAATCTTCCGGGCATCATTACGAACCTTGTCAATTTGTATTCCTGATTATTCAAGTTTGTAATATCAGCAAAGACAGTCCAATTGGCGTTGTTGTATTGGGTTCTCCAATCCAAAATCAAACTGGGCTTTTCAGTATTGAAACGTTGATATTGACGAGCAATAATTTGGTGTTGGATGTACTTACCTGTGTTGACCCCTAACTGCATAACAGCTTGATGAGTCAAGTGATCATTGATATACTTACTAGAAGCGCCTTCGAATTTGATGTTATTCGTTAACAACGTATTTCTGAGTGAGACGTTGCCAATGTTGAGCCAATACTTTTTGTTTGTATTGTTCCATTTTACTGCGAATTCAGAACCAGTAAATTGACTTTGCGTTAGATTACCGGCTACGTATTTGTTGGTTTCTGAATTTAAAATCCAATCGATTTGATTTTTAACATCCCGGTAAAAATAGCTTGCTTGCACAAAGAAATTTTGATTTTGATATTGGTATCCAGCTTCAGCAGTGAAAGCATTTTCAGGTACCAATGAAGAATTTCCTTGATTACCAGAATCTGAGTAAAACCAGTCGGTGTAAGTTGGAAGGCGTGAGCCAGTTCCGGAATGCGCAAACAAAAGACCTTTTCCTTTTTTGTATTGAATGTCAATGGCAGGATAGTATTGAATGCCATTGCTTGAATAGTTCATCGGATGACTCATGTTGCTGAATTGCAAATTCAATCCGACAATTACTTTTAAGTCTTTCCATTGATTGAAGCGTTGTTCAATGTATCCGCTATAGAATTGGCGGTCATGTTTACCTAAATTGTTACTGTTGATCCAATCATTTCGGTTTTCTATACCTGCCCCCCAAAGACCCCATGGATTGGCATGAGAAGCGTGTAACTCAATGCCTCCTGTGTTGCTGAAGTGATGGTTTTGGTAATAGCTTGGATTGTCTTTGATAAATACGTAATGATCATGGTTGTATCTGAAATAGGCTCTCGGTACAATGGTCCAACCGTTGGATTCAACAGTTCCATTAATACCCGTGAAGAATGTTTCAACCTGTTCAAAGGACTCGCTATCCCCAGGAGATACATAGAAATCTTTGGCACCGAAACCATTATTCAAGTATCCGTTGATTACCTGTACACTTGATTTTTTGTTGGCGCTTTCCCATCGGCTGTTGGTGAAAATAGATTGTTGTTCAACTCCGGTGTTGTAGGCATACCCATTGGAGTATAGTCTTCTGATTTGCACATTGTGTCCCCAATTGTTTTTTACAAAACCCAAACCGATTTGTTGAATGTTGGCATTGTATTGTTCGCCGGAGACTTCATCTTTTTCAAAGTTGGTACCCCAATAAGATAGCACTTGAATAGAATTCTCCGTGGGCTTCTTGGTGATGATGTTAATCGCACCTGCCAGAGCACCTGCGCCATAAACACGAGCGGCCGATCCTTTGAATACTTCGATGCGTTCAACTTGAGAAATATCAACAGGCAAGTTCATTTGGTGATGACCGGTTTGTGGATCTCGCATTGGAATGCCGTCAATGAGAATTAAAACTTGGTCAAATGATGCCCCCAATAAGCTAATATCATTTTGAGCAAATGGATTTCGGCTTCTTACATCTACTCCAGCAACGTTCATCAATACTTCTGCAACATTTCTTGCAGGTAGCTTCTGAATATCCTCTTTGGTAATTACGGTGCAATTACCACCAGACATGAGTGTCTGAGGAGTGCGTTTGTCTTGCACAATGACCAACGGGTCAGGCGTAGATTGTTGATTTTGAATTTCGGTACTGGGTTGCGCTTTTACGGTCAAGGATAGCCCAAGCCAAATAGAGAAAAGTAGACCAAATTTCATATTACTCTTTATAGACTCCAATAATTTAAATCTTTGATTCTTGAGCGGTACATTCCTTTGATGTCAATGATTACGCCCTTTCCATCTTTTAGAAGTCCTTTCAAATAGGATTCCTCAAGATTGCAATACTCGTTGTGTGACACGGCTATAATAATGGCTTCATATGAGTTGTTCATTGCGTTATCAATCAATGAGAAACCATATTCATGCTGTAATTCTTGGCTTTCAGCATGTGGGTCAATGATGTCTACTTGAACTGAAAAGCTTTCCAATTCGCGAATGATATCCACCACTTTAGAGTTTCTGATATCACTTACGTTTTCTTTGAAAGTTGCACCCATGACAAGCACCTTGGACTCAAGTGCATTGCGCCCCATCTCCATAATTTTTTTCACGGTTTGCTTACCCACATATGATCCCATGGAATCATTTACGTAACGAGCTGATGAAATAACTTTAGAATAGTAACCCATTTTCTTTGCTTTGTAGACCAAGTAATATGGATCAACGCCAATACAATGTCCGCCAACTAATCCAGGTTGAAATTTCAAGAAGTTCCACTTGGTTCCTGCTGCCTCCAAAACATCGTAAGTGTTTAATCCCATGCGATTAAAAATCAATGAGAGCTCGTTGATCAATGCGATGTTCACGTCACGCTGGGTATTCTCGATAATCTTGGCTGCTTCAGCTACTTTAATTGATGCTGCTCTGTGAAGACCAGCATCAATAACCAATTTGTACACCAAATCAATTTGATCCAAACTTTCAGCGTCGCATCCACTGACGATCTTCACAATACTGCGAAGTGTATTGACTTTATCACCTGGGTTGATTCGCTCGGGGGAATAGCCCACTTTAAAGTCGCTACCCATTTTTAATCCTGAAAGTTCTTCCAAAACTGGGACACAATCATCTTCAGTGCAACCTGGATATACTGTACTTTCGTAAACAACATAGTCTCCTTTTTTCAAAACTTTACCTACGGTTTTTGATGCGCTGATTACAGGCCCCAAATCTGGTAGGTTCATGTTGTTAATCGGCGTAGGTACTGCTACAACAAAGAAACCTACGTCAGCCAAATCTTCAAGTTTATTGGTGAATGTGATATCACAGCCTTCAAAAGCATCTGATGTTAACTCATTTGAAGGGTCGATGTGATTGCGCATCATTTCAACACGCTCTGCGTTGATGTCAAAACCAACTACTTTAATTGTTTTGGCAAATTCCAAAGCAATGGGTAAACCTACATAGCCCAGTCCAACTACACACAGGCTCTTTTCTTTGTTGACTAATTCTTGATAGATCATTTTTTATCGGATAAACAAGTTACTGTTTCATTTTTTAATTCGTAAGACTCATGGGATTCAGGGCACACGGCAATCCCGTGCTCATCGAAGTTGAGTTTGTGTCCCATTTTGCTCATCCAACCTTTGTGGCGAGCAGGGTTTCCAACCATTAATGCAAAGGCTTTCACCGGTTTGGTAATAACCGCTCCCGCTCCTACAAATGCATATTCGCCAATCTCGTATCCACAGACTATTGTCGCATTGGCGCCTATTGAAACACCCTTTCTAATAATTGATTGGCGGTATTCATCCTTTCTAACCACAGCGCTTCTTGGATTGATAACATTGGTGAAAACGCAAGATGGCCCTAAGAATACATCATCTTCACAAATCACGCCAGTGTAAAGGCTAACATTGTTTTGAACTTTTACATTGTTGCCCAAAACAACATCTGGACTAATGACGACATTTTGACCAATATTACAGTTGTTTCCAATTGTGCAATTCGGCATAATGTGTGAAAAGTGCCAAATTTTGGTATTGTCTCCAATGTTGCAACCCGCATCAATTACGGCCGTTTCATGTGCAAAATATCCCATTACTTTTTATTGTAATTATCAAAGCTTTTGTGTTCGATTTTGTTGAGCTCTTCGGCTGTCAAAGTTTTAAAATAATCATATGTTATTTTTAATCCTTCACTGCGGTGAACTTTGGGTTCCCAATTCAAAAGCTCCCTTGCCAATGTGATGTCAGGACGACGTTGTTTGGGGTCGTCGGTTGGCAGGGGATGGTAAACTACCTTTTGATTGGTTCCTGTAAGTTTGATGATTTCTTCAGCAAAATCTTTGATGGTGATTTCATCAGGATTCCCAATGTTTACAGGGTCAGAACAATCACTCATCAACAATCGATATATTCCCTCTACCAAGTCATCTACGTAGCAGAAACTGCGGGTTTGTGATCCATCTCCGAAGATGGTCAAATCTTCTCCGCGCAATGCTTGTCCAATGAATGCTGGCAAAACACGGCCATCATTCAGGCGCATTCGAGGTCCATAGGTGTTGAATATTCTTACAATTCTAGTCTCTACACCATGAAAAGTGTGGTAAGCCATGGTAATGGCCTCTTGGAAGCGTTTGGCTTCATCATAGACACCTCGTGGACCAACAGGATTAACATTTCCCCAATAGCTTTCTACTTGTGGATGAACATGAGGGTCTCCATAAATTTCACTGGTACTCGCAACAATTATTCTTGCGTTTTTTTCTTTTGCCAGTCCCAAACAGTTGTGCGTACCCAATGAACCAACTTTTAAAGTTTGAATGGGTATTTTCAAGTAATCAATAGGGGAGGCTGGCGATGCGAAATGAAGGATATAATCCAAAGGGCCAGCGACGTGTATAAACTTGGACACGTCGTGGTTGTAGAATTCAAATTGTGGAAGTTTGAACAAATGTTCAATATTCTTTAAATCGCCGGTAATCAAATTGTCCATTGCAACGACATCAAAGCCTTCTTTGATGAATCTGTCGCACAAGTGCGATCCAAGGAATCCGGCAGCTCCGGTAATAAGTACTCTAGGCATGATTAAACAATTGGGTTTCGTCCGATGCTGAAATATGACCATCCCAATTCACGCATCTTGTTGTTTTCATATAGGTTTCGTCCATCAAAAATCACCGGATTTTTCATGGATTTCTTCATCAATTCAAAGTCTGGATTTCTAAACATACCCCATTCGGTGCAGATCAATAAAGCGTCTGCATCTTGAAGCAATGAATATTGATCATTGGAATATTGGATGGGATAACCCTTTTGTTTTTGAACGTTGGGCATTGCCTCTGGATCATAGGCAACTATGTCAGCGCCTGCTTCCAATAAATGCTCAATCATATACAAAGCTGGGGCTTCGCGAATATCATCCGTATCAGGTTTGAAAGCCAATCCCCAAATGGCGATTCGTTTTTTGGTCAATTGTTGCTTGAAGTGTTCCATGATGGGTGAAAGCAATACCGTTTTTTGGCGGTCGTTGACTTTCATGACACTTTTTAAAATTCTAAATTCATAGCCATTGTCGTATCCACTTTTGGCCAATGCCTGCACATCTTTTGGAAAACAACTTCCGCCATATCCAATGCCAGGGAAAAGAAAACGTTTACCTATTCGCTCGTCTGTACCAATTCCCAAACGGACCATATCAACATCTGCACCTACTTTCTCACAGAAATTGGCGATCTCATTCATGAACGAAATCTTGGTGGCCAAGAATGCGTTGGCTGCGTATTTGGTTAGCTCGGCTGATCTCTCGTCCATTACAATTAATGGGTTGCCCTGTCTGATGAAGGGTTTGTACAATTCCTCCATCATTTTTTTTGCTCGATCACTTGAAGTTCCAACCACAACACGATCGGGTTTCATGAAATCATCTACTGCAAATCCCTCTCTTAAAAATTCAGGATTGCTCACGACATCAAAAGGCACTTGGGCTTTTCGTGCAACAGCATCTCTTACTTTTTCTGCGGTACCAACTGGAACAGTTGACTTGTCTACGATGACTTTGTAATCTTTGATGATCCAACCCAAATCGTCGGCCACTTTCAACACATAACTCAAGTCCGCACTGCCGTCTTCACCAGGAGGCGTAGGCAATGCCAAGAAAATGATTTGAGCTTGTTCTACAGCTTCTTCTAGATTGGTTGTGAACTTTAATCTTCCTTCGCGGATATTTCTCTCGAACAATACATCCAGATGGGGCTCATAAATGGGGATTTTCCCGGCCTTCATTGCGTTGACCTTTTCCTCATTGATGTCTACACAAATGACCTTGTTTCCGGTTTCAGCAAAACAAGTTCCAGTGACCAATCCAACATAGCCTGTTCCGACGACTGCAATATTCATTTTTATTTTCTTAACGGTAAGATGCAAATATAACACAGACCATTGAAAGGACTGTAAGCAATTCGCTTTAGATTTGCCGTATGTCAACGCTTTTGTCGATTCAAGATGTTTCCAAGCGATATGGTCAGCATGTCGCACTTCAAAACATCAATTTGGAGGTCCAACAGGGCCATGTTTTTGGATTACTTGGTCCTAACGGGGCGGGTAAGACAAGCTTAATAAGAATTATCAATCAAATCACTGCGCCTGATTCTGGCCGGGTTTTATTCAAAGGTGAAACCTTGCGTCAGGAGCATATTGCTCACATTGGCTACCTTCCTGAAGAAAGGGGATTGTACAAGAAGATGAAGGTGGGAGAGCAATGCGTCTACTTGGCTCAACTTAAAGGACTTTCAAAGCAAGATGCAGTAAAACGCTTGACTTATTGGTTTGAGAAATTTGATATCATGGCTTGGTGGAACAAGACCATCGAGGACTTGTCCAAAGGAATGGCGCAGAAGGTTCAATTCATCACTACGATTCTACATGAGCCTGAATTGCTCATTTTGGACGAACCGTTTAGTGGCTTTGATCCCATTAATGCGGCATTGATTAGGGAAGAAATGTTGCGACTGAAGTCTCTTGGAGCGACGATCATTCTTTCTACGCATGATATGGGTAGTGTAGAAGAATTGTGCGATGAAATTGGCTTAATTCATCAGTCTAATTTGATTATCAGCGGACCTGTTAAATCAGTGAAGGAAAAATTTAAGCAACACCTTTTTGAGGTTGAGTATATTGGAACAGCTATGGAACTGGGCATCAGTTTGGGTCATCAGTTTGAGTTAATCGATCACCAAATTTTGGATGGCTTTAATAAAGCCAAGATAAAAATTCATGGAGGGCTAAAATTGAATGATTTGTTGCGAGCAGTGATGCAGCACAATGAGATAGTGTCTGCCCGAGAATTGGTTCCCACCATGAACGAAATATTTATCCAAGCCGTTACAGCAAAACAATTGAACCATGAATAAGATATTATTGATCATCAAGAGGGAGTACCTGAGTAGGGTGAAGAAGAAGTCATTTTTAATCATGACTTTTTTGGGTCCTATTTTATTTGCCGCATTGATGTTTGGTGCCATTGCGGTGACCATGAATGATAAGTCGGTATATCAAGTTTTGATTGTGGATCCCTACGCGGTAATTACCCGCTATGACAGTACGAGTCAGACTTTATATCCCAGATTTGTCGATCAATTTAAGGATGATGAACGCATCATATATTCCTTTACTAGAAAAGAAGTTACTCCGGAAGATTTCAAGGAAGGTCAATATCAAGTAATGGTCGAGGTGGATGATGTGACCATCAATGACGGGAAGTGCAATTTTTATTACAAGAAATTTCCAGGAGAGTTTGTGCAAAGGAAGGTAGGGGATGATTTGGAAATTTCTTTGGAACGATTCCGTGTTGTGGACAGTTTACAATTGGACTATGAGAAGTACAAGCGAGCCAAGATGAATGTGTCTTTTGCGGATATCAATGTTGAGGAGAACCTAGGGCAAGAGGACAAGACGCAGGAAAAAGCGGTTATTGGATTTGTATTTGCCATCATGATTTATATGTTCATTTTCATGTATGGCGTTCAGGTGATGCGCGGGGTGATTGAGGAAAAGACAAATCGAATCGTTGAAGTAATTGTCTCTTCAGTCAAACCATTTCAGTTGATGATGGGCAAAGTGATTGGTATCGGACTGGTTGGATTAACCCAATTTTTGATGTGGGTAGTTTTATCTTCTGTTGTAGCGACAGTGGGATTGTCATTTTTCTCTTCTCAAATCGCGGGAGGAGCTGCTGTCGTTGAAAATGCACAGTTGATGAGCACAGGTGCAAATCAAGCACAAATGATGACGGAATTGATGAATAATCAAGCCATCAATTGGTTTTTTCAAATCAATTGGACCTTGATGATTAGTCTTTTCATCTTCTATTTCATTGGTGGATACTTTCTTTACGCTTCATTATTTGCCGCTATTGGTGCGGCTGTGGATAGCGAAACGGATACCCAACAGTTCATGCTGCCCGTTTCATTGCCCTTGGTTTTTGGATACATCGTTTCCGCGATGCTCATTGATAATCCGGAAAGTGCTGCAGGAAATTTCTTTGCATTGTTTCCGCTAACCAGTCCAGTGGTGATGATGGTAAAAGCCACCATGAGTACCACATCGGTTAGTATGATTTTGTTGTCAATGTTGATTCTGATCGTTACGTTCATTGCTTTCATAGCATTGGCAGGTAGGATTTATCGTGTTGGAATATTAATGTATGGCAAAAAAGCCAGCTATAAAGAATTGTGGAAATGGATCAGGTACAATCCTTAAAACCTGAGCGACTCTTCGGCATTGTCGATTGTGGAACCAACACTTTTAATTTGTTGATTGGTAAGTTGGTTGGTGACCAATGGGAATTGCTATTCTCTAATAAAATGCCGGTAAAAATTGGTTCAGGTGGTTTTGAATCTCAACAGATCATGCCGGACAGAATGGCCAGGGGACTTGATGTAATTGACCATTATCAGAGAGTTTGTAAGAATTTTGGGGTCAAAGACGTTTATGTGTTTGCAACATCCGCGCTTAGAGATGCTGAAAATGCTAGGGAATTTGTACAAAAGGTAAAATCCAAAAACGGGTGGACGGTCAATATCATTTCTGGAGATGAAGAAGCTGCCTTGATTTTTGAGGGGGTCAGGAAAACCAAAGAGCTGAGCAATGACAGCGCTTTGATCATGGACATTGGTGGAGGTTCAACGGAGTTTATTATCGTCCAGAAAGGAAAAGATGTTTGGAAGAGAAGCTACCCTTTGGGCGTGAGTCGTTTATTTGAGCGGATACAACCCCAATCCAGAATTTCGCAGCAGGACCTTCAAGCTCTAAAAAAAATATTGCAAGAAACGACAACGGATTTATCGGAAGCGCTTCAGAAATTTCCGTGTGATATTTTGCTAGGCTCTAGCGGTTCATTTGATACACTTTTGGCTTTGTACAATCATTCCACAAAGAATGGTAATCAGCTAAATGAGAATATTTGCCAAGAGATCCCCATGGCAGCGTTTTCTTCCATACACATGCAGATGATGGGCAGTACTTTGGAAGAGCGATTGAAGAATCCTGCAATCCCCACAATTCGGGCGGAGTATATGCCGTTGTCTACCTACTTGGTAAGATTTGTATTGGAAATGCACCCTTTTAAGAGTGTTTGGAGATCACCGTATGCATTGAAAGAAGGGGTTATTTTCTCTAAGATTATGAAGCAATCCTAGCTAAACGCTAAATTTGTTGTTATATGAGTCATAAATTAAAAAGGAGGACAATCATTGCATCATTGGTGGTGTTGATTCCTACCTTTTTTCTTTTTGCCATATTAAAATTGCCTCAATTCCAGACGAGTATTGCTCGTTGGATTGCGGGCTATTTAAGTTTTGAATGGAAGACGGAAGTTTTTGTAGAGTCTTTTTATTTCGATTGGGGTTTGGATATGCACTTGGAAAATGTTGTCATTTTCGATCAGCATCAAGATACCCTGGCCGCAATCCAAGATTTATCTATATCGTCCTATCAATGGTCTTTTGAGCAGGGTTGGCAAATAGCGTCATTGCATTTGGATCATCCATATTTTTATGGCGCACAGGCTGCAGATTCAACTTGGAATTTTGATTTTCTTATTGATTATTACAGAAATCCTGTAAAGGATTCAACGAAGAGTGAACTTAAAATTAGGCTGGACAATGTTCAGGTAGATTCTGGAGTTTTTGTTTGGAATGCCCTTGGAGATAAGGTGCCTTATGGAATGTTTGACCCCAATCAAATTGAAATCAAGAATTTGACGGGTCAATTCCAAGACATTTTGTGGACGAAAGATCAGTGGCAATTTCGAATTTTTGATTTGTCGGGTATTGACCATTGTGGGCTTCAACTGAATGCTTGTTCAGCCATGATTTCCGGTAAGGAAAATCAGATTTTATTTGATGAATGTCGCATCAACACTCCTCGTAATGATATTTCGGGAACCGTCGATTTGACATGGGATAAGGAGGTCAAGTCATTTGCGGAAGATGTAGAATGGAAAGCGGAGTTAACGGGTTATCCCTTGAATTTATCAGAGTTAAAATTCTTTTACTCGCCCGCACAGAATTGGGTCAACGAGGCACAAGTTCAATTGAACTTCACAGGGAATTTAAATGATTTGAATGTGGGCCTTGCTGATATTCGTATGGGTATGATGTCCCACATGGTGATGCAGGGGTCAGTTCAACATTTATTGGATTCCACTGGCATTGCCTTGGATATAGACATCAAGCAGATGCTCACCCAGGCTCAAGATCTTCGAGAATTTGCAAAATGGACCGGTGATGATCTTAAGCTTCCTGGGAACATCGATAATTTAGGTTTAATTGCATATGATGGACATGTGCATGGAGCCAAGGACAGATGGCGTTTGTATGGCGAATTGACGACGGATTTGGGATTGCTTCAAGGCGATGTTGAAATGGATGCGGGAGATCAGCAAGGTTTTACGGGGTATGTGCAAGCGGAGCACTTTTCCATAGGTCGATACTATAATTCCACAGACTTAGAATATATATCCGGGGATCTGAACATAGAAGGGAATGGTTTTGAATTGAATAATTTGGAAATGGTTGTGGATGGCGCCTTAAGTGAATTCCGATACAAGGGCTATACATTTTCTGAAATAGCAATCAATGGAGATTTGTCCAATCGATTTTTTCTAGGTGATTTGAGTATGAAAGATCCCAATGCAAAATTGGATTTTGTGGGGCAATGTGATTTTAGTAAAAAGTTACCTTCGGTGACTTGTCAACTGAACGTGGAGCATTTTAATTTTAAGGCCATTGGAGCTTTTCCAAATTTGCCCTATAGTGCAATAAGTGGTGAAGCATCAATGGATTTTCATGGATGGAATTGGGCTGATTTGGAGGGTGAACTAGAACTAAAGAATGTAATGTATTGCGCCAATGAAAATGATTATGTTCTGGATTATTTGG
>JACCDU010127015.1_pt1 | contig 82736 bp, 83 predicted proteins | sample 7446081 | NCBI WGS metagenome assembly JACCDU01 (sample SAMN15323447, study PRJNA562643) | freshwater metagenome | isolation source: river surface water | place: USA:Blue River Watershed | collected 2017-08-17
GATCGACAGGCGCGACTCTCATCGTGGCGCAGGGGGCTTGCCCCCGCTCTGACGCCGGATAGATTTACGCAAGCCACCTCACGCCAATCAACAAAGCGCTTGCAAAAAGGAGGGTGGCCATAGATTGATTTGCTGCGCGTGTTTCGAAGGCTGTGCGGTCAGTCGCGCGTCAGAAGCTGTGCTCCGGTCCCGGGAAGGTGCCGGCCTTGACCTCGCGCACATAGGCATCGATCGCGCCGGCGATGCTGCCTTGCCCGTCCATGAAATTCTTCACGAACTTCGGACGATGGCCGGGGTAGGCGCCCAGCATGTCGTGCATCACCAGCACCTGCCCAGAGCAATCGACGCCGCCGCCGATGCCGATGGTGGGGATGGACAGCAGCTGCGTGACTTCGGCCGCCAGCGCAGCCGGGATCGCTTCGAGCACGATCATCGCCGCACCGGCAGCTTGCAGCGCCAGCGCATCGGCCTTCAGCTGGTCGGCCGCTGTCGCGGTCTTGCCCTGTACCTTGAAGCCGCCCAGCTGGTGTACCGACTGCGGCGTGAGGCCGAGATGGCCGCAGACCGGAATGCCACGCTCGACCAGCAATTGCACGGTCGGCACCAGCCAGCTGCCGCCTTCGACTTTCACCATCTCGGCGCCGGCGCGCATCAATACCGCGGCATGGTCATGCGCCTGCTGCGGCGTCGCATAGGTACCGAAGGGCATGTCGCCGATCACCAGCGCGCTCTTTACACCGCGCGCGACGCAGGCGGTGTGATAAGCGACGTCTGCCAGCGTCACCGGCAGCGTCGTGCCATGGCCTTGCACCACCATGCCGAGCGAATCGCCGACCAGCAGCGTATCGACGCCGGCCTGGTCCATCAGCGCTGCAAAGCTGGCGTCATACGCGGTCAGCATCGTGATCTTGTCGTGCGCGGCGTGCATCTGCGCCAGCGTCGCGATGGTGACCTTCTTGCGGGCGGCGCCGTCCTTGGCGCCCGGTTGGCTGCTCATGGTCTTCCTTAGGGGTGGGTCAAGGCAGGAGATGCGGCGGAGGATTACTCGCCGCGGTTGAAGAATTCACGCTTGCCGCGCATGCCGACGATGCGCTGCATCAGCAATGCAAAGTCATCGCTGCGCTCGATCGGGTTCAGGTGCTCGGCATTCACCATCAGCAGCGGCGCGGCGTCGTAATGGTGGAAGAAGCGGCTGTAGCCTTCGCACAGGCGCTGCAGGTAAGTCTCGGAGATGCCGCTCTCGGCCGGCACGCCACGACGACGAATGCGCTCGGCCAGCGTCGCGGGCGAGGCCTGCAGATAGATCACCAGGTCAGGGCGCGGTGCGGACTGGCTGAAGTGCTCGAACATCTGGTGGTACAGGTTGAGTTCGTCGTCGGCCAGCGTCAGCGCGGCGAAGATCGGGTCCTTGTCGATCAGGAAGTCGGACACGACCGGCGCCGAAAACAGGTCGCCTTGCGTCAGGTCGCGCAACTGGTTCATGCGCTGGAACAGGAAGAACATCTGCGTCGGCAGCGCATAGCGAGCCGAGTCGCGATAGAAGCGCTCGAGGAAAGGATTTTCCTGCGGCTGCTCCATCATTGCTTGCGCGCCGGTCTGGGCGGCGATGCGCCGCGCCAGGCTGGTCTTGCCGACGCCGATCGGACCTTCGACGACGATGTACTTGTATTTTTCCAGACTCATGGGCGTGGATGATACGTGATTGTGTTGGCAGTTCAACCAGAAACGCAGCGCCTGGCCCGGACGTGGCGCCGGGCTTCAGCCGGCCTGCTGGTTTTCACCCAGGCGGCGGATCTGCTGGTCGCGCACGGCCGGCAGGAAGTCGCTGGCCGGGCCCTGCCCGGGCACGCACAGGGCCGCATCCAGCTCCAGCAGCGGCAACAGCACGAAGGCACGCATCATCATGCGCGGATGCGGCACCTCGAGCACAGCGTCATGGATGATTTGTTCGCCATACAGCAGCAGGTCGAGGTCCAGCGTGCGCGGCGCGTTGCGGAAAGGCCGCTCGCGGCCGAAACGGGCTTCGATGCCTTGCAGGCCGGCCAGCAATTCATGCGGTGGGAGAGAGGTCTGCACGCGCGCGACCGCGTTCACGAAATCGTCGCCGCCGGCATCGACCGGCGCGCTCAGGTAATACGAGGAGATGGCGTCCAAGCGCGTCTGCGGCAAGGCGCGCAGCGCATCCAGCGCGTCGCGGACGGCTTGCAGCGGGTCGCCGAGATTGGCGCCCAGCCCGATGTAGGCGACCGTGGCCGCTGCCGTTATCGCTGCCGGCATGGCTGCCGTCATTCGTCGTTGCCGCCGCCCGGCTGGCCATCGCCTGCGCCCTTGCTGCGGCCGCGGCCGCCACGGCGGCGGCGACGCTTGGCAGGGGCGGCGCTGTCATCGGCCGGCTTTTTGGCCAGCAGGCGTTCGCGTTCCGATCCGTCGGCGGCGATGAAGTCGGTCCACCACTCGCCCAGCTCTTCGTCGAGCTCGCCGGATTCGCAGCGCAGCAGCAGGAAGTCGTAGCCGGCACGCATGCGCGGATGCTCGAGCAGCTTGTACGGCGACTTGCCGATGCGGCGCTCGAAGCGCGGCTGCATCGCCCAGATGTCGCGCATGTCGGTCGTGAAGCGGCGCTGCAGCGCCAGCTTCTCGGATTGCGTGTCGAGCACGTCGTCGGCCGCAAAGTGCAGCGCCGGGATCGACGCCTCGCCGGCGGCCTTGTACGCATTCCACTTTTCCAGCACCTGGTGCCACAGCAGCGCGGCGAACAAGAAGCCCGGCGACACCGGCTTGCCTTGCCGGATGCGCTCGTCGGTATTGGACAGCGCCAGCGTGACGAAGCGCTCGCCCAGCGGCTGCTCCAGCACCACGTCCAGCAGCGGCAGCAGGCCGTGGTGCAGGCCTTCCTGGCGCAGCTGCTGCAGGCAGGCCATCGCCTGTCCGCTCATCAGGAGCTTGAGCATCTCGTCAAAGACGCGCGCGGCCGGCACGTTGTTGATTAGCGGCGCCATCACCTTGATCGGCGCGCGGGTCGGGCCGGCGATCGAGAAGCCGAGCTTGGCCGCGAAGCGCACCACGCGCAGCATGCGCACCGGGTCTTCGCGGTAGCGCGCCTCGGGCACGCCGATGATGCGCAGCGTCTTGTTGCGGATGTCCTTCATCCCGCCGTGGTAGTCGAGCACCTGCTCGCGCGCCGGGTCGTAGTACATCGCATTGATGGTGAAGTCGCGGCGCTCGGCATCTTCGTGCTGCTCGCCGAAGGTGTTGTCGCGCAGGACGCGGCCATGCTCATCCTTCGGCGCTTCATTCGGCGAATTGCCGCGGAAAGTGGTGACCTCGATCAGCTCCTGCCCGAACATCACGTGCACAATCTGGAAGCGGCGGCCGATGATGAATGCGCGGCGGAACAGGCGCTTGACTTCCTCGGGCGTGGCGTCGGTGGCGACGTCGAAGTCCTTCGGGCGATGGCCCAGCACCAGGTCGCGCACAGCGCCGCCGACGATGAAGGCCTTGAAGCCGGCTTTCTGCAGCGTCTGCGTGACGCGCACCGCGTTCGGGGACACGTCGTCCGGATCGATGCCGTGGTCGGAGGGGCCCAGCACCAGCGGCTCGGTCTTGCCTGTGCTGCTTTTGCTGCCTTTGCTGTCGTCAACGCCGAGGATGCGGCGGATGAATTTCTTGATCATTGCTTGTCCTGCTCAAACAGCTTCAGGATGGGCCAGCCATGCGCTTGCGCATGGGCGGCGAGGGTGGCGTTGGGGTTGGTCGCCACCGGATGGGTGACGGCCGACAGCAGCGGGATGTCGTTCTGCGAATCGCTGTAGAAGGTGCTGCGCTCGAAACTGTCCAGTGTCTTGCCCAGCGAGGCCAGCCATGCGTGGGTATTGGTCACCTTGCCGGCGCCAAACGGCGGCGTGCCGACCAGCTTGCCGGTCACGGCGCCATCGGCCAGGAATTCAGGCTCGGCGGCGATCAGGTGCTCGATGCCGAAGGCTTTCGCGATCGGACCGGTCACGAAACGGTTGGTGGCGGTGATGATGCAGACCAAGTCGCCCGCGTCCTGATGCTCTGCCACCAGCGCGCGCGCTTCCTTGCGCAGCGCCGGACGGATCACTTGGTCCATGAACTGTTCGTGCCAGGCCGCCAGTTGTGACGCGGGGAAACGCGCCAGCGTGCCCAGCGCGAACTCCAGATACTCGACCGGGTTCAGCGTGCCCTTCTGGTACTGCTGGTAAAACTCGAGATTGCGCGCGGTGAAGGCCACGGTATCAACCGCGCCCAGCCGGCACAGGAACTGTCCCCATTCATAGTCGGAGTCGAGCGGCAGCAGCGTGTGGTCGAGGTCAAAAAGCGCGAGGTTCATTCGTATTCTTGTCAGTGGTCGCCGGCGCCGTTGGCTGAGCCATCGCGTGCGCCGTCGTTGCCGGAGTCGGTGGTGTCGTCGAACAGGCCTTGCTGCAGCAGTTCGCGCAGCAGGTGCGTCGTGATCGGACGCTGGGTCTCCAGCGAGTAGCGATCCAGCGCGTCGAGCATCGCCGACAGCGAGCGCATGTCGCGCCGGAAGTGGGTCAGCAGGTAGGGTAGCACGCCGGTCGACAATGCCAGCCCGCGGGCGTGCGCCGCTTGCGTCAGCGCGGCGATCTTTTCATCGTCGGTCAGTCCGTGCACCTGATAGACCAGGCCCCAGCCGAGGCGGGTGCGCAAGTCTTCGCGCATCTCCAATTGCGCCGGCGGCTTCTTCGCGGTGGCGACCAGCACGCCACCCAACTCGCGCACTTCGTTGTACAGCGCGAACGCGGCATGCTGCCGATCTTCGTCGAACTCGTCGCAATCGTCGAGCAGGTACAGGCCGGTCGCGGCCGCATGGCGGAAGCTGGCGGGCGGCGATTTTGCATCGACCAGCAACGCCGGACCCGTGGCCGCAAGTGCGGCGAGCAGGTGCGACTTGCCCGAACCGGGATCGCCCCACAGCGTCAGGAATCGTTGATCCAGCGAAGTGGCATCGCGACTTGCGATGCGTTGGAGGAGGGCGGCCAGTTCCTGGTTTCTGCCGATGACAAAACTGTCCAGGGTCTGCGGCCGGGCCGCGCCCCAGTCGAGCAGCAACTGCCTCATGTTTGCGTGTAAAAACTGCTGTTCAAATAATGTCGGCGCAGATGGCCGAAACCGACCGAGAGTATAGCTGACGCGGGCAGCGCCAACAGGATGCCGACAAAGCCGAACAGCTGGCCGAAGGCGAGCAACGCGAAGATCACCGTCAGCGGATGCAGGCCGATGCGCTCGCCGACCAGCCGCGGTGTCAGGTAGAAGCTCTCGATGAACTGGCCGATGCCATAGACGATAGCGATCGCGATCAGCCCGTCCCAGCCTTCGAATTGCAGCACGGCGGCGATGATGGCCAGCGTCAGCCCCAGCCCGAAGCCAATATACGGAATGAAGACCAGCAGCCCGGTCAGCATACCGACCGGCAGCGCGACGTCGAAGCCGGCCACCGTCAGCGCCACCGAGTAATAGGTGGCCAGCAGCAGCATCACCAGCAACTGGCCGCGCAGGTATTGCGCGAGCAGCACGTCGACTTCACGCGCCATACCGGTCACCTGAGTGATCCAGCGGCGCGGGATCGTGTCCCCGATGCGCCTGAACAGTGGATGCCAGTCGACCAGCAGGTAAAACAGCACGATGGGGATCAGGAACAGCGTGGCGACCCAGCCGACCAGTGCGCTGCCACCGACGCGCAGCCAGGTCAGCACGGCCGAGCCGGCGCCGTCGCCGGCGGCCAGTTTGGCGGCCAGCGCTTTCTGCAGCGCGGGCAGGTCGAGGCGACCGGCCAGTCCCATCTGGCGCAGCCAGGGGCCGATCGCCGCGTCGATCTTGGCCAGCAGCGAGGGCAGCCGCGAACGCAACACCGGCAGCTCGTCGGCCAGAATGGGCACCACGATCAGCGCGATCGCGGCAATGATCAGGCCCAGTCCGACGATGGCAATCACCACCGCCAGCGCGCGCGGCATGCCGGCCGATGCCATTTTGTCTACGGCCGGATTGAGCACATAACCGATGACGGCGGCGGCCACGAACGGGGTCAGGACCGGGCCCAGCAGGACCAGCAGCACCATGAACAACAAGCCGACGGCGATCCACAGCCAGGTCTGGCGGTTTTGAGGGGGGATGACGAGGCTCATGGTCGGGCAGTCCTGGCAGGGTGATTTGGTAAAATACGAAATTGACGCCAGCCCCGCCGCCTTGTCATTGGGGCAAGGCTGCATTCTACCGTTTCTCCTGTATAGCCCCGATTCCTCAGCGCCCGCCATGTCCTCCAATTCCCCGGTTTCCCTTTCCTATCGCGATGCAGGTGTCGATATCGACGCCGGCGATGCACTCGTCGAAGCAATCAAGCCCTTTGCCAAGCGCACGATGCGCGATGGCGTGCTCGCAGGTATCGGCGGATTCGGTGCGCTGTTTGAAGTCAGCAAGAAATACAAGGAACCGGTGCTGGTCTCCGGCACCGATGGCGTCGGCACCAAGCTCAAGCTGGCCTTCCACCTGAACCGTCATGACACGGTGGGCATCGACCTGGTGGCAATGAGCGTCAATGACATCCTGGTGCAGGGTGCCGAGCCGCTGTTCTTCCTCGATTACTTCGCCTGCGGTCGCCTCGACGTGGCAGCGGCGACCGATGTCATCAAGGGCATCGCGGCCGGCTGCGAGCAAGCTGGTTGTGCGCTGATCGGTGGTGAGACTGCCGAAATGCCGAGCATGTATCCGGATGGCGAATACGACCTGGCCGGTTTTGCGGTTGGCGCCGTTGAAAAGTCCAAGATCATCGATGGTCGCAAGATACAGCCGGGCGATGTCGTGCTCGGCCTCGCATCGTCGGGTGCGCATTCGAACGGCTATTCGCTGGTGCGCAAGATCCTCGACGTTGCCAAGCCCGATCTGAACGCCGACTTCCATGGCCGTCCGCTGGCCGACGTGCTGCTGGCGCCGACCCGCATCTACGTGAAGTCGCTGCTGGCGCTGATGGAAAAGATGCCGGTCCATGGCATGGTGCATATCACCGGCGGTGGCCTGGTCGAGAACATCCCGCGCGTGTTGCAGCCGAACCTGACGGCCGTACTCAAGCGCGACAGCTGGACCATGCCGCCGTTGTTCACCTGGCTGCAGCAGCACGGTGGCGTGGCCGACGATGAAATGCACCGCGTGTTCAACTGCGGTATCGGCATGACCGTGATCGTGTCGAAAGAAAATGCCGATGCGGCCGAAGCTGAACTCAAGCGTCTCGGTGAAACCGTTTATCGCATCGGCGCGATCCGCGAGCGTCAGGGCGACGAGCACCAGACCATCGTCGAATAAAGTTTGGGATGCAAAAAAAGGGGCCGCTGATCAGCGGCCCTTTTTGTTTGCTGCACGCTACCTTCAAAGCACCCTGAAGATTTCCCAGCGCGACGAGCCCGATACGACAAAGGGCTCGAGATCTTTGCTCCATTGAATATGCTCGGGAATCGTGGGCAGCTTGGCCCAGACCCGGTCGATTTCGGCGAGGTCCGGTATTTCCCATTCGTGGATCACGGTCGCTTCACGCGCACCGATCGAACCGGTCAACATACGGCCGCTGGTAATGCCGACCTTGGGTGCAACGGTCTGCTCCCATTCCTTCAACTTCTCGATCACTTTCTGCTTGTGCCCGAAACGGGCATCGATTTGCCATTTGGCGATCATCATGATTATGTCCCCCGGGAAATTATTCGTATTCTTGCGATCCTTGGATCGCTTCCCTAAAGTAGTGGGGACAGGGCGAGGGGCGTTGATCTAGCTCTAAGGTCCATCAGGGAATTCGAGCGGAAGCGGGCTTATGGTGCACCGCAGGCCGGTGATTTTCGGGAGATCTCGTTGTCGTAGCACTCGCCGGTGAAGTGATAGCCTTTGGCGACCAGACAGCGCTCATAAGCGCGAAAGAGGCGCGCATAAGTATCTGCGAAATCCTCGCCTGTGAGCCGTTCCTGAGCAATCCTGGATTCGCCAAAACCCGGGTGATCGGTATATCCGCCTCCGCAATCAAATGATGTCTGCATCCTGTCTTCAGGGGTCGCACCTTGTTTCTCCCATTTGTGCAGGTAAGGTTTTGGATAGGCGGCCCTTCGATAAGCCTCGCCTGTCAAGACAAAGCAACCATTGGGACAGCATCCGGCGAGAGATAGACCAATCGCGAATGCGAATGCCTGAATAGACAAAGCTTTCATTTTGCTCCTTGCAGCAAGACAGAAATTGCAGACCAGATCGCGGGCGGTAACAACTCGGCTGTAGCAAAAGGTGCTGAAGGAACGATTGCTGCAACAGATCCACGGTCATAGGAATCTCGTTCGCGTTCAGTCATGCCGCGTTTGATATTTCCCTGATCGTCATACAAACCGGTAAGCTTTCCTCCAATGTGGTCATGGGTGCCGGCGAAAGATTCGATCAGCCTGTCTTGCCAGCTTCCTGTTTCGTAAGGGATGCCAAACAGTGTTCCTTTTATTCCTTGTACGCCGCCGGTGAGGCCGAACATTTTTTGTCCTTCCTCGGTTTTTAGAAAACCATCGAGCGACATGTGGGCAGCTGTAGGGTCGAACTGCACCAGGCCTTTTTCATCCAAGACCAGTTGTGTTTTTCCATCGCTATCGAGAACGGGAAATCCCATCCGATCGCGGAGGACTACGCATCGTTCGTTGACTTTGCCGCACAAGCTGTCGAGATCGACTCTGGTGCCACCGATCTTGGTCTGGTCATTCCTGACGCCATCGCTTCTTCCACTCGTATTGGAAATCGTCGTGACTTTGTCCGTAATGCCCGGAAAAACTTTTGAGTCAGCGATCATTAAATCTCGCTTTTTCTCTGCCGCAGATGACAAGCCTTCTTTGGTGACAGAAGCGCCGCCCGCTCCAATGGCGGCGCCAATCAAAATATTCATAACCTGTTCTTCGCGCCTGAGTTTGGCCAGTTCCGAGTTCAGGCTTTGCCTTTCGTTTTCATTGGTATCCCCGGCAAGTTTTTCGTGCAATGCCTTGCGGCTCTTGGCGACATAGTCGCCGACCGCCTTGTAAGCCTGTCCGCTGAATTCCTGCGCAATCGAGACTTGCGCATTGATTTCCTTTGCCACGCGCTCGGAATCGAAGTGATTTGCCAATCCAGTCGATGCGTCGCCAGTCCCTACGTGCTGTGTTGCGTTCCGCTTTGCTGAAATTGTTGGTTGCCGATGCTGATCGACAGGCCGCGACCAGAAAACAACCCGGACTGAGTGTCGCGGCTGAAGGAATCGCTGCTCGCTGTTTCGGCGATGCCGACGACGCGCGCGTCTCGGCCGGCTTGCAAGCGGGTGTCCCGGACGCCGGCGACATCGCTGCCTGCAAGCTGAAGGTCGCGGCCGGCGTCGAGCCGGACCGAGTTACCTCCGACGGTGCTGACCACAGCACCACGACGCGCTGAGGCTGATCGGCGCGTGCTGGTTCCGGAGCTGAACAAGCCCTGGTCATGGAATTCCGTGCCTTGCGCGTTGGATGCGCCGGACTCGCCGGCGGTGATGCTCAGGTCGCGCGTTGCCGATAACTTGGCGGTGTCCTGCGCCGAGTCGATGCGCGCGGCGCGAATGGCCAGGTCTTGTCCGGCATCCAGGCTGACTGCGCCACGGGCTTGTATTTCCGTGCCGATCTCCTGATGCTGCGATTCGCTCACGAAGTTGGCCGAGCTGCGTGCCGTGGCTGCCGTCGACGTGCGTGTCGTCAGTGTGCCGAGCACAACATCACGACCGGCGATGGCTGCCAACTGACCGGCATCATCGTTGCGCAGCAGCGCGGCATCGAGCGCAATATCACGGCCAGCCAGCAAGCTCAGGTTCCCGTTGCCGGTCACATGCAGCAAAGCGGTGCGGTCGAGGCTGGTGCGCGACGCTTCGCCGGTCGCCACCCGCGTGGCCGACTGCCTTTCGCTGTCGCGGAGAGTGCTCGCGACACGGATGTCGCGCCCGGCGAGCAGCCATTGATCGTCGCGAGTCCGGACCCTGCCACCCCGGATGTCGATGTCGTCGCTGGCGGCCAGCACCGCAGTGTCGCCGTCTATGCTGCCGCTGACGTGTATCGTGCGTGCTTGCAATTGCACGCCATCGGCTCCCGCGATGGTTCCGGCATTTTCGATCGCATCGGCGACCGCCATCCTGATGCGCTGCGCCGAAATCAGGGTCCCGGTGCCATCCCTATCCCCGGCACGACTGTCGACCAGATCGCCAGCACGCGGGACCAGGTATACCTGCGGCACCAGCACGCGCATCGTGCGCGCAGGCTGGCCATCGCGGGAAGGCAGCGCGATGTCTTGTTCAACCAGCCAGACAATGTCCGCCGTCAATTTCGCGACCTGCATCGCCGACAATGCGATGCCCGGCGCCAGCTGCAATGCAGCCGACTGGTGCACGCCGCTGTTCGCGCTGCTCTTGCCGAAGTATCTGCAAGTCCGGGTCGCTGGGTTGGGCGTGCGCTGGCGGTGTACACGACATCAGCAAGCCCAGGCAACAGGCCAACGACAGCGGCAATGCACGAAGAATGCTGAGGCACATGGATCATCCACCCGACATGACACGGCAGGGGGATGGATTCTTGAAACGCGCGGCCAGCCTTGTCAGGCGAATTTTCAGGAATGTTGCGTGGAAGTCGTAGGCAGCGGAGGGTACCAGTGCCGGCGATTTGAGACACGCGCCAACACGACGACAACGGACACAATGGCCGGCCATGTCGTCATGTAGGGTAGGGAGGAATTACTGCGGGTCGGGTCGCAGTTCGGCCTGCGCCAGGGTCTGCAACGCGATGCGCTGCTCGCCGCGTGTAATTCCGGCGGGTGGCGTGACGCGCACCGGCTGGTTGGCATGGCTGGCGGACGACAGTACGTTGCTGGTGGCATCGCCGGCCGCATTCCAGACCGGATCGGCAATGCCTTCGAACACCGCCTTCAGTTGCTTGCCCCAGGTGCTGCGTATCATCTGGAAGTACTGGTTATTTTCATCGATGGTCACGAAGCGGTTGACGGCCAGCGAGTCCGATTCATAGACCAGCAAATCCAGCGGGAAGCCAACCGAGATATTCGATTTCAGCGTCGAATCCATCGAGATCAGCGCACACTTCGCCCCTTCGTCGATCGGTGTGGACGGCGAGATCACGCGGTCGATGATGGGCTTGCCGTACTTGGCCTCGCCAATCTGGAAGTAGGGATTTTCATCGTGCGATTCGATGAAATTGCCGGCAGCATACATCTGGAACAGGCGGCAGCGTTCACCACGGATCTGGCCGCCGAAGATCAGGCTGACGTTGAAATCGATGCCCGATTCCTCGAGCGCCTTCGCTTCGCGCTGGTGTACCGCGCGTATCGAGTCGCCGACGATCTGCGCAGCCTCGTACATCGTCGTCGCAGTCCAGATGCTGATGCCCTCGGGCGTCAGGTATTCGGCCACCGTCTGTCGTATGCTTTGCGAGATCGACAGGTTCCCCGCCGTCATCAGCACCATCATGCGATCGCCCGGGTTCTCGAACACGGAAAGCTTGCGGAAGGTGCCGATATGGTCAACACCGGCATTGGTGCGTGAGTCGGACAGGAAAACGAGGCCTGCATTCAGGCGCATCGCAACGCAATAGGTCATGGTCGTTCGCTCAGGTCGAAAGAGGTGGTGCTGATGAGTGCCAAATTCGCACTCAGGCTGCGTGCCTGAGTGGCGGCAGCGTGGGCTCGGGTGCCAGCGGCACCAGGAAGTCGCGGCTGACCAAATTGCCCAACTCATACACCTGCTCAAGGAAGTCGGTCAGGTAGCTGTGCAGGCCTCGCCGCATGATGTCGTCGATGCTGTTGAAGCGCAGGTTCGCATGCAGCCGGCCGGCAAAGCGCTCGGTCTCGCGCGAGACTTCGTTGCGCACCTGTTCGAGGTTGCTGACGACTTCGGCCATGCAGGCCATCAGTGAGCGTGGCATGTCGCCGCGCAGGATCAGCAGCTCGGCCACGCGTTCGGGCGTGATCACGTCGCGGTAAGCCTTGCGATAAGTCTCGAAGGCTGACACCGAGCGCAACACGGCCGCCCAGTGGTAATAGTCCATGTCGGTGGCGGCCAGCAATTCGCGGTCGGTGCCATGGAATTTCACGTCCAGCAGGCGCGCGGTGTTATCTGCGCGCTCGAGGAAAGTGCCTAGCCGGATGAAATAGAATGACTCGTCCTTCAGCATCGTCCCAATGGTGACGCCACGCGACAGGTGCGAGCGGTGTTTGACCCATTCGAAGAACTCGCTCGGATCGCGCTCGAGCACGCCATCCTTCAGCAGGTTGTTCATCTCCAGCCAGGTGATGTTCTGGGTCTCCCACACCTCGGTCGTCAGCGTACCGCGCACCGCGCGCGCATTTTCGCGTGCGCTGGTCAGGCAAGAGGCGATCGATGACGGATTGTTCGGGTCGCGCACCATAAAATCGAGCACATCTTTGCGGGTCAGCAGGCCGTACTGTGCGTCGAAGGCTGGCTGCAGCTCGGAGATGCCGAGCACCGCGCGCCAGCCTTGTTCGGCGGCTTCCGCGGATTGCGGAAGCAGCTGGGTCTGGATGTTCACGTCCAGCATGCGCGCCGTATTCTCAGCCCGTTCGGTATAACGGGCCATCCAGTACAAATGATCAGCAGTGCGACTCAACATGGGAGCTCCCTTCGTTTATTTTTCCAGAACCCAGGTGTCCTTGGTGCCGCCGCCCTGTGACGAATTGACCACCAGCGAACCTTCCTTCAATGCGACGCGCGTCAGGCCGCCCGGCACCATGCTGACCGTCTTGCCCGACAGGACGAAGGGGCGCAAGTCGATGTGGCGCGGCGCGATGCCGGCCTCCACATAGGTCGGGCAGGCCGACAGGGCCAGCGTCGGCTGTGCGATGTAGCCTTCGGGCCTGGCAATCACGCGCTGGCGGAAATCTTCAATTTCGGACTTGGTCGATGCGGGGCCGACCAGCATCCCGTAGCCGCCGGCGCCATGCACTTCCTTGACCACCAGCTCGGGCAGGTGGTCGAGCGTGTACTGCAGGTCGTCTTTCTTCCTGCACTGGTAGGTCGGCACATTGTTCAGGATCGGTTCTTCCGACAAATAGAAACGGATCATGTCCGGCACATACGGGTAGATGGATTTGTCATCCGCTACGCCGGTGCCGACCGCATTGGCCAGCGTCACGCGGCCGCCGTGATAGGCCGACAACAGGCCCGGCACGCCGAGCGAGGAATCGGGGCGGAACACCAGCGGGTCGAGGAAATCATCGTCGATGCGGCGATAGATCACGTCCACCCGCTGCGGGCCATGGGTGGTGCGCATGTACACGTAGCCATCGTCGACGAACAGGTCCTTGCCCTCGACCAGTTCCACGCCCATCTGCTGCGCGAGGAACGCGTGCTCGAAGTAGGCGGAGTTGTACATGCCCGGCGTCATTACGACCACGGTCGGGTCATCGACGCCATCGGGGGCGACTGAGCGCAGCATGTCCAGCAGCAGGTCGGGGTAATGGGCGACCGGCGCCACCTTGTGCCGTGCAAACAGCTCGGGGAACAGCCGCATCATCATCTTGCGGTCTTCCAGCATGTATGACACGCCGGAAGGCACGCGCAGGTTGTCCTCGAGGACATAGAACTCGCCCTCGCCGGCGCGCACGATGTCGACGCCGGCGATGTGCGCATAGATGTCGGAGGCGACCGACACGTCCTGCATCTCGGGCCGGTACTGCGCATTGTTGAACACCTGCTCGGGCGGGATGATCCCGGCCTTCACGATGTGCTGCGCATGGTAGATGTCGTGGATGAACAGGTTCAGCGCCTGCACGCGCTGCCTGAGGCCCTTCTGCAGCTGCGACCATTCGGCCGCCGGGATGATGCGCGGAATGATGTCGAACGGGATCAGGCGCTCGGTGCCGGCATCGCTGCCATAGACGGCGAAGGTGATGCCGACGCGTCGGAACACGAGGTCGGCCTCGACCCGTTTGCGTTCGACGATGTCCGGCGCCTGTCCGGCCAGCCAGCCCTCGAATTCACGGTAATGGGGGCGGACCTGCCCGCTGGCGTCCGCATACATCTCGTTGAAAAAGCCGGCCATGCTCGCTGCACCCTTCTTTCTTGTTCATCTTGGTAAGGATGGAAACAATCAAGAAATGTGCCAGCCACCAGGCTGGACCACGGGCGGAGGTCGGTCTGTGCGTAATCAGGGCTGACGCAGGTCGTCGACCAGTGCGCTGATCTCCGGGTCGGGTGCAGGCGTGAGCAAAGTCACGACGATCATCGCGAAAAATCCGGCAGGCACGCCGAAGACGCCGGCCGATACCGGCGCGATGTGGAACCACTGGTTGCCGGCACTGCCGCCAAGCGCCGGGCTGGTCTGCACCAAATAGATGAGGCAAACGAAGAAGCCGGTCAGCATGCCAACGATTGCGCCCTGTTGGTTCGCGCGTTTCCAGAAAATGCCCAAAACCAGTGCGGGGAACAAGGTCGATGCGGCCAGCGAGAAGGCCGCGCTGACCATCGACAGGATGTCGCCCGAGCGGAACGAGGCCGTGTACGCTGCCAGCAATGCGACTACCAGCAGCAGCAACTTTGAAATCGTGACCTGTCGCTGGCTGGATGCGAACGGGTTCATCATCTTGAAGTAGGTGTCGTGCGACAGTGCGCTCGAGATCGTCAGCAGCAGGCCGTCGGCCGTCGACAGCGCCGCGGCCAGCGCGCCGGCCGCGATCAGTGCCGAGATCACATAGGGCAGGCCGGCGATTTCCGGCGTGGCCAGCACGATCATGTCGCCATCGATCGCGATCTCGGCCAATTGCACCAGTCCGTCGGCATTGATGTCGGTGATGCTGATCATTGGCTTCGCGCGGTCAATGTTGGCCCAGTAGCTGACCCACGACGGCAAGTGTCCGAAATCGGCGCCGACCAGCGTGGTGTAAATCTCGTACTTCACCATAACGGCCAGTGCCGGCAGCGCCGTGTACAGCAGCATGATGAAGAACAAGGCCCAGAACACCGACATGCGCGCCTGCGGTACCGAGCGCGTCGTGTACGAGCGCACCAGGATGTGCGGCAGCGCGGCCGTGCCCAGCATCAGGCAGAACACCAGCGCGAGGAAGTTGTTGCGCTTGATGTCCGAACTGGCCTTGTCCTCGCCGGGGAAAGGCTGCGTGTGCGGCTGCGCAGGCTGCGCGCGTTCGATGTCGTACTCGCGCTGGCGTTGCCAGACGCGGCGCGCTTCTTCCGGGCTCTTCGGGTAATCGGCCAGCGCGCGATTGGCTGCCTTGATATCGATCAGCGAGGAATTGCTGGTCTGCAGGTCCTGCAACCGGCGCCGCGCTTCTTCGCGGCCCGCATCCCATGAGCGCGGCAGCGTCTTGATCTTTTGTTCCAGCGTTGCTGCGCGGTGCAGGTACAGGTCGCGCACCTGCTGCTCGCTCTCATGCGCGGCCAGCGCCTTTTCCTGGCGCGTCAGCTTCTCGACTGCGGAGCCATAGGCCAGCTGCGGCACCGGCGAGCCGGTCTGCTTGATCGACAGCCAGGACACCGGGATCATGAATGCGACGATGATGATGATGTATTGCGCGATCTGGGTCCAGGTGATCGCGCGCATGCCACCGAGGAAGGAACAGACCAGGATACTGGCGAGTCCGAGGAAGATGCCGACCGAGAAATCGATGCCTGTGAAGCGCGATGTGATCAAACCCACGCCATAGATTTGCGCGACCACATAGGTAAACGAAATGATCAGCGTCGCGACCACGGCCAGCAAGCGCACGAGGTCGCCGTAAGGGCCGGCATAGCGGCCGGCGAGGAAATCGGGCACCGTGTATTGCGCGAACTTGCGCAGGTAGGGCGCGATCAGCAGCGCCACCAGGCAATAGCCACCGGTCCAGCCCATGATGTAGGCGAGGCCGTCGAAGCCCTGCAAATACAGGCCGCCGGCCAGGCCGATGAAGCTCGCCGTCGAGATCCAGTCAGCCGCCGTGGCCATGCCATTGAACAGCGCCGGCACACGACGCCCGGCAATGTAGTACTCGGTGATGTCGGAAGTGCGGCTGAACACCCCGATGAACGCATACACGACGATGGTCGCGAACAGGAACAGGTAGCCGAGCCAGAAACGCGGGAAGCCTTCGTGCTCGAGGATGGCGAGCGTGACCAGCAGGGCGCCAAAGCCCAGCGAATACAGGCCGAAGTAGCGCGTCAGCTGGCGCGGGAAAGTGTCATTCGCCATCGTCGGCCCTGGCCTTGCCCGACAGCGCGTCGAGTTTTTTCATCGCATAGGCATAGGCGCCGATGATCGCGAGGTAAATCAGCATGGTGCCCTGTGCAGCCATGTAGAACGGCAGGGGCGTGCCCAGCAGCTTCACGTCCGACAGCTCGCGCGCGAAAAACACGAAGCCGAAGCTGGCGACGGCCCATACGAACAGCAGGATGCCGGTCAACAGGCGCACGCGCTGCCAGTACCGCGTTGCGGGTACCTGCCGGGCACGCAGCCCGGCAGCGTCATTTCGGGTCGCGAGGGTGTCCGGCGTCATCAGGCGTCCTCTTCGCGTGCAAGCGGCAGGCTGATGCGGAACAGGCTGCCCGGGTAACGCGGATCGGTCGCGCGCGGATTGTTGAAGATATCGACATCGGCACCATGGCGCTGCGCAATCTCGCGCACGATGGCCAAGCCGAGGCCGCTGCCTTCGACGTCGCTGCCGAGGATGCGATAGAAACGCTCGAACACTTGCGCGCGTTCGGAGGGTGCGATGCCGGGCCCGTTGTCCTCGACTTCGAGGATGGCCAGTTCGTGCTCGTCGTCGGCACGCACGCGCACGGTGACGCTGCCGCCGCTTTGCGTGTAGCGCAGCGCATTGTCGACGAGGTTGGACAGCATCTCGCGCAGCATGGTCGCGTTGCCACGCACCGGCAAGTCATGGTCGTCGCTCTCGAAGCCGAGGTCGATGTTCCTGGCCTGTGCCGCCGCGAACCAGTCGGGCACCACCGAGCGTGCCAGCGTCGCAAGTTCCAGCCGCTGCAGCGGCGTGGCCTGCGGCGCATCGTTTTCCGCGCGCGCCAGCGCCAGCAACTGGTTCACCAGTCGCGTGGCCGAGCCCGAACTCTTGGCCAGTTGCTCCAGCGAGCGCTGGATCTCGTCGCGGCTGTCCTGCCGCAAGGCCAGTTCCGATTGCATGCGCATGCCGGCCAGCGGCGTCTTCATCTGGTGCGCCGCATCGGCGATGAAGCGCTTTTGCGACGCGATACTTTGCGACAGGCGGCCCAGCATGTCATTTAGCGAGCGCACCAATGGCGAGATCTCTTCCGGCACCGCACGCGAGTCGATCGGCGACAAGTCATCGGGACGACGCGAACGGATGTTCTCTTGCAGCGTGGTCAGCGGCGACAGTCCGCGCGACAGCGCGATCCACAACAGCGTGATGGCGATCGGCAGGATGATGAACTCGGGCAGGATCACGCCCTTGATGATCTGGTTCGCCAGTTCGCGCCGCTTTTCCAGCGTCTCGGCAACCTGCACCAGCGCATAGCGCGCCTCGTCCGGCCGCAGCCCGCTGGTGCGCGTTGCCTGCAGGTTCACGTAGGTATAGGCGATGCGCACTTCGGCGTTGCGCATGGCGCCGTCGCGCAGCATCACCGACCACGCGACCGGCTTGTCTTCGTCTTCCGGTAGCGGGATGTCGCTGTCGCCGGCGACCAATTCTCGGTGCGGCCCGCTGACCTGAAAGTAGATATTGTCGACATCGTCGGCGCGCAGGATGTCGCGTGCCGAATAGGGCAGGTGCGCGCTGACCTCGCCGTTGATTTCCTTGACCTGCTGCGCGAGCACGGTTACGCGGTCTTCCAGTGCGCGGTCGAAAGGTTCATTCGCGATCGATTTAGCGATCAGGTAGGTGACGCCGATCGACAGCGGCCACAGCAACAGCAGCGGCATCAGCATCCAGTCGAGGATCTCGCCGAACAAGGAATTTTGTATGCGCAGTTCCTTGCCGTCGGCCGTCGCTGGCGACGACGGCACGGGGGATGCAGGGGGCGATGAAGCGGTGGATGAAGGCAAGCGGCCTTCGTTGTCAGCGCGCACGGCTGGCCTCAGGCGGCGCCGGCGTCGGCGGCAGGGGTGGTGGCGGCGAACTTCTCGAGACAGTAGCCCAGGCCGCGTACGGTCGCGATGCGCACGCCGCTGCTCTCTATCTTCTTGCGCAGGCGGTGCACATAGACCTCGATCGCGTTGTTGCTGACCTCTTCGCCCCATTCGCACAGGTGATCCACCAGCTGTTCCTTCGACACCAGCCGGCCGCTGCGCTTCAACAGCACTTCCAGCAGGCCGAGCTCGCGCGCGGACAGGTCGATCATGTGGTCGTTCAGGTAGGCGATGCGGCCGACCTGGTCAAACGACAGCGGGCCGTGGCGGATCACGGTCGGGCCGCCGCCGGCGCCGCGCCGGGTCAGGGCGCGCACGCGTGCTTCAAGCTCGGACAACGCGAAAGGCTTGGCCATGTAATCGTCGGCGCCGAGGTCGAGTCCTTTCACGCGCTGGTCGACCGAGTCATTGGCGGTGAGGATCAGGACCGGCACCCGCGAATCGCGCGAGCGCAGCCGGCGCAGCACTTCCAGCCCCGGCATCTTCGGCAGGTCGAGGTCGAGGATCAGCAGGTCGAAGTCCTGCGTCGACAGCGCGCTGTCGGCCTCCTGGCCATTGTTGACGCAGTCGGTCACGTAGCCGGACTGGCGCAGTGACCGGGTCAGGCCGTCGGCCAGCACACTATCGTCTTCGGCGAGCAGGATACGCATTCAGGAAGCGGCTTCAGGTTGGTTCGTCGAGGCGTTGTACGAGGGATGCGCCGGGTCGGCCATCCGGGGCCGTTTATTTATGGATTGAAAAGTCCGGGCAGCCGGGGCCGGTTTTGCCTCGCGCTTGCGCAAAAGGCGAGTTCCAGACCCATACCCGCAGTCTATTGGGTTTGCATCCTGCCAGCAACTACCAGCATTTTCAGGGGTTTTGGCAGAAATTGCCGGAATGGCAAACCGGCACGGCGCGGCCAGGCCGGATAAAATCCGCTTGCAGGTTTTACTGGATTTTTATACAGTACTGTTTCAATTCACTTCCCAGCTACGAGAGACCCGCATGGACGACAAGAAAGTCGCTAATTCCGAGAAGGCCAAAGCCCTGAGCGCAGCGCTGGCGCAGATCGAAAAGCAGTTCGGCAAGGGTTCGGTGATGCGGATGGATGGCGCCGTTGCCGAGGAAGTGCAGGTCGTGTCGACGGGTTCGCTGGGCCTGGACGTGGCGCTGGGCGTCGGCGGCCTGCCGCGCGGCCGCGTGATCGAGATTTACGGCCCTGAATCGTCGGGCAAGACAACCATGACCCTGCAAGTCATCGCCGAGATGCAAAAGATGGGCGGCACCTGCGCCTTCATCGACGCCGAACACGCGCTCGATACCGTTTATGCGAAAAAGCTGGGCGTGAACCTGGAAGACTTGCTGATTTCGCAGCCCGACACCGGTGAACAGGCGCTGGAAATCACCGATGCGCTGGTCCGCTCGGGCGCGGTCGACCTGCTGGTCATCGACTCGGTCGCCGCGCTGACGCCGCGGGCCGAAATCGAAGGCGACATGGGTGATTCGCTGCCGGGCCTGCAGGCGCGACTGATGTCGCAGGCGCTGCGCAAGCTGACCGGTTCGATCAACCGCACCAATACGATGGTGATCTTCATTAACCAGATCCGCATGAAGATCGGCGTCATGTTCGGCAACCCCGAGACCACGACCGGCGGCAATGCGCTGAAGTTCTACGCCTCGGTGCGCATGGACATCCGCCGTACCGGTTCGATCAAGTCCGGTGACGAGGTGATCGGCAACGAGACCCGCGTCAAGGTCGTCAAGAACAAGGTTGCGCCGCCGTTCAGGGAAGCGCACTTCGACATCCTGTACGGGGAAGGCACGTCGCGCGAAGGCGAGATCCTCGACCTCGGCGTGGAAGCGAAGGTCGTCGAGAAGTCGGGTGCCTGGTACAGCTACAACGGCGAGCGCGTCGGCCAGGGCAAGGACAATGCGCGCATCTTCCTGAAAGAGCGTCCGGAAATGGCGCACGAGATCGAGAACAAGGTCCGTGCCCACCTCGGCGTGCCGCTGCTGCCGCCGCTGCCCGCAAAGGCGGCCACATCTGCCGCATCGGCAGCGGACGCAGCGCCGGCGAAGAAGTCCAAGGCATCGGCTGCCGCTGCAGCTGAAGAATAAGCCTGCAGCCGGCGCGCCCGCGGGTCACCGCGTGCACATCGTGCGCCTCGCGCTGGTGACTGGCACGGCCGGCCTGCAGCAAGCACTGTGTTGCCATGGCGGTGGGTGGGGAGGTTGGCCCTGCCTGCCGCCTTTTTGTTTCAAGCGGCGGCGTTTCGCCGGCATTGGCATGCCAGCGCATTAAGATTGACGCTCACGCACACGTCCGAACCCGCATCCGCATCCGCGCCCGATCTGCCCAAGCCCAGCCATGCCTGCCCAGAAGCCCAGCCTCAAAGCGCGCGCCTTGCGCTACCTGTCCGCACGCGAGCACAGTCGGCAGGAATTGGCGCAAAAACTGGCACGCCATGCGGAAGAGGGCGACGATGTCGAGGCCGTCCTCGATTGGCTGAAAGCTAACAATTTTTTGTCAGACGAGCGTTTTGCCGAATCGCTGGTCAACCGACGTGCGGCTCGCTTTGGCAGTTCGCGCATCCTGGCCGAGCTGCAGCGGCACGGGGTCGGTGATGCGGCGGTCGCCGGCCTGCGTGACGAGCTGTCGGCCGGCGAGGGCGAACGGGCCTGGCAGGTATGGCAAAAGAAATTCCGGACGCCGGCGGCCGACGCTGCGGAAGCCGCCAAACAGATGCGATTTCTGCAACAGCGGGGTTTTTCGCACGAGGCCATCAAGGCCGTGATGCGACGCGCCAAAGAGGCGTGTTAAACTGCCGCAGCTTTGCAGCGCCGCAGGAGCGGCACCAGTCGTAGAAACTGCGACAGGCTGCACAACTCATTGAGCGCATGCCGATTCCGGTTGCCCGCGCCCATCGCATAATGCCCTTGCCATCCCCGACAACCTCTCGTGCGCCGCGGCATACACGCAGCATCGTCGCACAGGCGTTTGAGCGCGATGATGGTCTGTGGGATATCGATGCCCGCATCACCGATGTCAAGGATCGACTGGTCGAGATCGCTTCCGGCCCGCGCGCTGCCGGTGATCCGATCCACGACCTGTGGTTGCGCATCACCGTAGACACCCAACTCAATATCGTCGATGCGATTGCCGTGTCCGATGCCGTTCCCTATCGCGGCTATTGCGAAGCCATCGGCCCCGCGTACAAGAAGCTGGTGGGCTTGAACCTGTTGAAGGGTTTCCGGCTCGCCGTGAAGGAACGCCTGTCCGGCATCGAAGGTTGCACGCACCTGACCGAGCTGGCCGGCCTGCTGCCGACCGCGACCATCCAGGCCTTTGCCGGCGACGTGCTGCCGACGCGTGATGGTGTCGTCGACGACACCGGCGCCCACCCACCATTCCAGCTGGACCGTTGCCATTCGCTGCGCCGCGACGGTCCGGCCGTCGAGAAGTATTACCCTCGTTGGGTCGTGAAGCCCGTGACCCAGTCCTGATCAACCTGTAGACACAAACAACACGCGCCTTTAAGGGGAAGCTTGCATGAAAATCCATGAATACCAGGGAAAAGAAATCCTGAGGAAGTACGGCGTCACCGTTCCGCGCGGCATTCCGTGCATGAGCGTTGACGAAGCCGTCAAGGCAGCCGAGCAGCTCGGCGGCCCGGTCTGGGTCGTCAAGGCGCAGATCCACGCCGGTGGCCGCGGCAAGGGCGGCGGCGTGAAAGTCGCCAAGTCGCTCGAGCAGGTCAAGGAATACGCGAACCAGATCATGGGTATGCAGCTGGTCACGCACCAGACCGGTCCGGAAGGCCAGAAAGTGCGCCGTCTGTTGATCGAAGAAGGCGCCGACATCAAGAAGGAACTGTACGTGTCGATGGTCACCGACCGCGTCTCGCAGCGCGTCGTGCTGATGGCCTCCAGCGAAGGTGGCATGGACATCGAAGAAGTCGCCGAGAAGCATCCGGAACTGATCCACAAGGTCGAGATCGACCCGGCCACCGGCCTGAAAGATGCCGAGGCCGATGACATCGCCGCCAAGATCGGCGTGCCGGCCGGCTCCATCGCCGACGCGCGCAAGCAGCTGCAGGGCCTGTACCAGGCGTACTGGGAAACCGATGCCTCGCTCGCCGAGATCAACCCGCTGATCCTGACCGGCGACGGCAAGGTCATCGCACTGGACGCGAAGTTCAACTTCGACTCCAACGCGCTGTTCCGCCAGCCGGAGATCATGGCTTACCGTGACCTCGACGAAGAAGACCCGGCCGAAATCGAAGCCTCGAAATTCGACCTCGCCTACATCTCCCTCGACGGCAACATCGGCTGCCTGGTGAACGGCGCTGGCCTTGCGATGGCGACCATGGACACCATCAAGCTGTTCGATGGCGAGCCGGCCAACTTCCTCGACGTCGGCGGTGGCGCCACGGCCGAGAAGGTCACCGAAGCCTTCAAGATCATGCTGAAGAACCCGCACCTGAAGGCCATCCTGGTCAACATCTTCGGCGGCATCATGCGTTGCGACGTGATCGCCGAAGGCGTGATCACCGCCTCGCGCGCCGTCAAGCTGGGCGTGCCGCTGGTGGTGCGCATGAAGGGCACCAACGAGGACATCGGCAAGAAGAGGCTGGCCGACTCAGGCCTGCCCATCATCTCGGCCGACACCATGGAAGAAGCGGCGCAGAAAGTGGTCGCTGCAGCGAACGGCAAGTAAGCCGCACAGCACGCACCCACTCAACAGCGAACCGCACACTATTCACCAGGAAGAAAATACATGTCCATCCTGATCAACAAAGACACCAAAGTCATCACGCAGGGCATCACCGGCAAGACCGGCCAGTTCCACACTCGCGGTTGCCGCGACTATGCGAACGGCAAGAACTGCTTCGTCGCTGGCGTGAACCCGAAGAAGGCCGGCGAAGATTTCGAAGGCATCCCGATTTACGCCAACGTCCGTGACGCCAAGCAGGCCACCGGCGCCACCGTGTCCGTCATCTACGTGCCGCCGGCCGGCGCCGCTGCCGCGATCTGGGAAGCGGTCGAAGCCGAACTCGATCTGGCCATCAGCATCACCGAAGGCATCCCGGTGCGCGACATGCTCGCGCTGAAGGACAAGATGAAGAAGGCCGGCAGCAAGACCCTGCTGCTGGGCCCGAACTGCCCGGGCCTGATCACGCCGGAAGAAATCAAGATCGGCATCATGCCGGGCCACATCCACAAGAAGGGCCGCATCGGCGTCGTGTCGCGTTCGGGCACGCTGACCTATGAAGCGGTCGGCCAGCTGACCGCACTTGGCCTTGGCCAGTCGTCGGCAGTCGGCATTGGTGGCGACCCGATCAACGGCTTGAAGCACATCGACGTGATGAAGGCCTTCAACGACGATCCGGATACCGACGCCGTGATCATGATCGGCGAGATCGGCGGCCCGGACGAAGCGAATGCCTCGTACTGGATCAAGGACAACATGAAGAAGCCGGTGGTCGGCTTCATCGCTGGCGTCACCGCGCCTCCGGGCAAGCGCATGGGCCACGCAGGCGCGCTGATCTCCGGCGGTGCCGATACCGCGAACGCCAAGCTCGAGATCATGGATGCCTGCGGCATCAAGGTCACGCGCAACCCGTCCGAGATGGGCCGCCTGCTGAAGGCAATGCTGTAAGCCACGGCAGTCGCAAGCAGTAATGAAAAAGGGAGCCGAGGCTCCCTTTTTTACGCCGTCAGCCTCAAGTCTTCGGACGCAGGCGCGGCGGCACGGTTGACATCGCGCCGTCGATTTGCCAGCTCATGCCGGTACCGGCCGCACAGGTACCGGTATAGACGATCGCGTCGCCGGCATTCACGCCGGGGATCGAGCTGTTGTACGCAATGGTCACGCGCGCTGTCGTCGCACTGATGCCGGCGACGGTCACCGAGGTAATGCCGCGCCCGGCGATCGTATTCGCAGCCGGCAGGCCGAGGTCATCATGCGACAGGTTGGCTGCGCGCTCGGTGAGCGTGCCGTCGCTGCATGCAATGCCCAGAGCCGTGAAGGCCGGTGACGCGAGGTTGGGACCTTCGGAAACACGGGTGCGCGCCGTGTAGTCCTGGTAGGCGGGGACGGCGAGCGCTGCCAATATGCCGAGAATGGAAATCACGATCATCAATTCAATCAGGGTGAAGCCCTGACTGGGCGCTGCATTCATGCTGCGGCGATGCTCGCGAATGACAGGTACGGCAGTTGCGGCACGATGGCTGCCAATGCTGCCAACGCGACCAATGCCGCGCATGGCGAGCAGTCTGGATTGCGGACTGGTGTACTTGGTTTTCATGAAGACTCCCGGTGGATGCATCAATTCACTCCACCATTGCGGTGGATCCACCGTCCATGGCAAGCGGCATGCCAAACAGAAGCAGGGTGCTTGCTTCGTTCGGCAAACGTCGATCGACGACCAAACTGGCATAAATAGTGCCGGCGATCGTCTACGCTTGATGTGAAAGCGCAAAGTCTTGACCAGATTTGACGCGTATCAGCGGTAGCCGATCAGCTGTCGGCAAAGCATGCGGTTCGAAAGCAGTTCGATATACGATCTGTCGTTCGTCGTATTTCAAGATTTGTTCAATGCCGACATAAATTGTCATTTAAAGACGATATTTGTCATTCGCATTGGTGTCGCACTCTGCACACATCAGACCATTGCGATCACCGCGCCTCGTAAGCAGATTCTTTTATGACACTCCCCAGCTGCTAAAATAAGGAGCATTCCCGGCAGTGCATCATCCCGACAGGGTTTCACCCCGTGCCGGCGTGGAAGCGCATCTCGAATGCGCCATTTATCAAGGCAAGGATGAAGCACCATCGCGGCATCGACATGGCTTGGCAGGATGAACCGGACGCACGGCGTCGCCGGTGGCTGCGCCGCCTGCGCTGGCCGTTCGGACTGTCGGTGCTTGCGGCCCTGGGCTGGTTCAGTGGCCTGGCCAGCAGCTGGCCTGACATGGTGATCTTGCTCGGTGGCGCAAGCCTCGTCATCTTGCTGGTACAAGCGCGCATTGCAAGCGGCAAGCAGCGCCGCTGGCGCAGCGACAGCCGCTTGTTCGAGCCGCCGCTGCCCAAGCCGATCACCTCGGTTCCCGTCAACAAGGAATGGCAATGGCCTTCGCATCCGCTGGTGGGCATCCCGCTGGCGATTGTGATGATCGCCGGCCTGTACTGGGTGTTGGTCGTCAACCAGATGCAGGTGTCGGGCGGCTGGCTGGTCACGATGTTGCTGCTGGCGCTCATCAACCTGTGGAGCTGGCGCCAGCCCTTGCTGTGGGCTGGCGTCGTGTCCGTGGGCGTGATGGTGTCAGCACTGGTACGATGGCTGGTCCTTTTGCTGTCCCTGCCCGGTGCCTTGCTGGTGCTTTTCATGGCGGCTGCAGCGACCACGGTCGCCATCAGGAAATACCTACAACGCAAACGGAAAGACGGTAGTACCGCATGAAAAAAGAGCCAGGCGTAAACGGCGAGTGGGTCCCGGTCAGTATCGAGGAACGCGTCGCCAACGCCACCATCCCCAGCATCGTGTCGCTCGGCATTCCGGCCGCGGTCCAGACCCAGTACGCATTCAGCGATGGCTGGGGCGATGGCGGCTGGATCCTGCCGGTTGTGGTCTGGGTCTACGGCCTGCTGTTCTGGTTCATGTCGACCGCCATCGATTTGCTGCGCCCGAAGCGCTGGGAATGGACTGAGGCGGCGCTCGAAGAAAAATACCGTTATTGGAGTGCTGCGCGCGTCGCCAGCAGCCACTTCTGGGGCCACTGGTGGGTACGCTTCCCGATCGGCCTGCTGTTCATTGCGTATGGCGTGCACACCTTGCTGCAGCCGGACTTCACCGCACAATGGATCAGCTGGATCATGCTGATGTGCGCCTTCATCACTCCGTTCGTGTTCGTCGCCGAGATGGCGCTGCTGCCGCTGTCCATCGTGATCGTGGTCGGTTACCTGGCATTGGTGACCTTCGTGCCGATGTCGCTGATGATCATGCTCGGTTTACTCGGCATGCTGGCGACGATTATGATGGCCGTGCAGAATCGCGGGCCGAAGCCGGCAAAGAAGGACAAGCCTGACGCGAAAGAAGGCAAGGCAGCAGAGGCGCCTGCGGATGCCGCAGCCACCGGCGAGGCCGCTGCCGGTGTGGCAGAGGACGCTGCGCAAAGTGGCGATGCCGCGGGGGACGCCGCCCCGGCCGAAGCGGGCACCGACACTGGTGCCGAAGCTGCTGCGGTAGCCGAGGGCGAAACACCGGCGTTGCCGGCTCCGGCAGGCGCGAGCGAAGCTGCAACCGAGCCTGCTGCCGAAGGAAATGCGGCACCGGACGCTGCGAAGCAAGGCTGATCCGCCACGTCGCACAAATAAAAAAAGCTCCCGACGGGAGCTTTTTTTACGAAGCATGTTCTGGTTGGTGCCTCGGGTCGGAATCGAACCGACACTCCTTTCGGAACCGGATTTTGAGTCCGGCGCGTCTACCAATTTCACCACCGAGGCAAAGCGTTGAAGCCGTTTGGCCGGCAACGCGAGCCGGATTATCGCTGATTTGACACCCCCGGGCAACCTGACGGGTGGCTGCCACGGGGACGACGGTGCAAAGGCAGCTCTCGCCACTCATGCACCGACGGTGTCTTACTGCATGTGCTGGCCGCCGTTGATCGCGATGTTGGCGCCGGTCAGGAAGGCCGCTTCATCGGACGCGAGGTAGGCCACCAGGCCTGCCACTTCTTCCGGCTTGCCCAGGCGGCCCATCGGGATTTGCGGGATGATCTTCGAGTCCAGCACTTCCTGCGGGATCGCGGTGACCATCTTGGTGCCGATATAACCCGGCGAGATCGTGTTGACGGTCACGCCCTTTTTCGCCACTTCCAGCGCCAGCGCCTTCGTGAAGCCGTGCATGCCGGCCTTGGCAGCCGAGTAGTTGGTCTGGCCGAACGCGCCTTTCTGGCCGTTGACGGACGAGATGTTGACGATGCGGCCCCAGCCACGCTCCATCATGCCGTCGGTGACCGGCTTGGTCATGTTGAACACGGAGTCGAGGTTGGTCTTCATGACCGCATCCCAGTTGACCTTGTCCATCTTCTTGAAGGTCATGTCGCGCGTGATGCCGGCGTTATTGACCAGCACGTCGATCGGGCCCATGTCTTTCGTGATCTGCGTGATGCACTCTTGTGCCGAGTTGAAGTCAGCGACGTCGCACGCATAGGCGCGGAAGTTGTAGCCCTTTTCCTTCATCTCTGCCAGCCAGGCATCGACTTTGGTGTTGCCGGGCGAGTAGGTGGTCGCCACGTCGTAGCCCATGTTGGCCATCTTGATGCAAATCGCTTCGCCCAGACCGCCCATGCCGCCGGTAACCAGTGTGACTCTGCTCATGTCTGCTCCTTGATTGTGATTGGATTCAGTGGATGCGAACGCGGATCAGCGCTCAATGGCCAGGGCAACGCCCATGCCGCCGCCGATGCACAGGCTTGCGAGGCCTTTCTTCGCATCGCGACGGATCATTTCGTGGATCAATGAGACCAGGATGCGGCAGCCGGAGGCGCCGATCGGGTGGCCGATCGCAATCGCGCCGCCGTTGACGTTGATCTTCGACGTATCCCAGCCCATTTCCTTGTTGACGGCGATCGCCTGCGCCGCAAAGGCTTCGTTGATCTCCATCAGGTCGAGGTCCTTGTGGGTCCAGCCGGCTTTCTGCAGGCAGCGCTGGCTGGCGGGCACCGGGCCCATGCCCATGATGGTCGGGTCGAGGCCGGCCGATGCATAACCGGCGATCGTCGCCAGCGGCTTCAGGCCCAGTTCCTTCGCCTTCTTCGCCGTCATCATCATCACGGCTGCAGCGCCGTCATTGATGCCCGAGGCATTGCCCGCGGTGACGGTGCCTTCCTTGGTGAACGCAGGACGCAGGCCCGCCAGCGATTCGAGGGTGGTGCCGGCCTTGATGTATTCATCGCTGTCGAACACGATGCTGCCCTTCTTGCTGGCGATTTCCAGCGGCAGGATCTCATCCTTGAACTTGCCGGCCTTTTGCGCGGCTTCGGCCTTCTGCTGCGAAGCGACCGCGAATTCATCCTGCTCGGCGCGCGACACGTTGTGCTTCTTGGCCACGTTCTCGGCGGTGATGCCCATGTGGTACTGGTTGTAGACGTCCCACAGGCCGTCGACGATCATGGTGTCGATCAGCTTGGCGTCGCCCATGCGGAAGCCGTCGCGCGAATTGTTCAGCACGTGCGGCGAGGCGCTCATGTTTTCCTGGCCGCCGGCGATGATGATGTCGGCGTCGCCGCACATCAGCGCCTGTGCCGCGAGATGGGTGGCCTTCAGGCCGCTGCCGCAAACCTTGTTGATCGTGATGCCCGGCACCATGTCCGGCAAGCCGCTCTTGATCACTGCCTGGCGCGCCGGGTTCTGGCCGACGCCGGCCGCCAGCACTTGGCCCATGATCACTTCGCTGATCAGTTTCGGGTCGACGCCGGTGCGTTGCACCAGCCCCTTGATGACGTGTGCGCCCAGATCCGCAGCCGGAATCTTGGCGAGGGTTCCCCCGAACTTGCCGACGCCGGTGCGTGCGGCGGCGACGATGACGACTTCTTCCATATTGTTCTCCGTGAATGCTGCTTGATGACGACTACATGAATCGATGCTGCGGTATTGCGGTGATGCGGTGAAGCGCCAATGCAGTCCCGGTCCGGCCAACCGGGTGCGGCTACCTCGGTACAGCCCGCCTAGCTTTGCAAATTTCGCAATGCCAAAACGGCAAAACATCAGATGCTAGCAATCGGTTTCCGGGCATTTTTGATGCGGGTCAACCGAACGCCACTGCCGGTCGACGGTGGCGCGATGCACATTCAGGGGGAGGTCAATACGAAGATGCGGATTCCATGCTTCTGTCAGGAAGGCTTGCACGCGACGGCGGATAGCCAGGCGGCACACGGAATCGCGGGTGCAGTCTCCATTCTTTTAAAATTTTTATTTTTTTTATGTGTACTTTACAGCCGATACACATTTAAGACCATATTACGCCTTAACTTGCGTTTAGGTAACAATTTTTCCTTGCGCTATGCAGCATTCAGCAGGCGCACTTGCAGGCCGCTGATTTTGCTGCCGGTGCCGGTCAGGGCCTTGCTGAGAATCTTGTAGGTGTCGAGGTCGAAGGCGGGGCGCGTCGGCGCGTCGCTTAGCAGGGACCACACCTCGTCTTCCGAGCTGGCCGTGCCGAGGTAACACCAGTTACTGACCACATGAACCTCCGACCGTTCCCCGAGGGTTTCGATCAGGCCGACGGCGCCGGCAAAGGGCCAGGTGCGCACATGCAGGCTGGCCAGCGCCGCCTCGAGGCGGGCGCGATGGAAGGAGGGGTCTTCGCGTCCGCAGCAGATGCCCTTGCAGCGCTTCAGTTGCCACGCGAAGCAGGGCTTGTTGGGACCGCTGCGGCTTTCCAGTCCCAGTTGCACCAGGCATAGCTGGTGCGATTCGGCCAGTTCGCGCAGCGTGGCCTCGGCCTTGCGTTTGGAACTGAACAGGCCGTAAAGACGGCTTGCATTGCCAAAGTCGGCATCCTGCGCAAAGGTCAATACCGGCGTCAGGCCGCCGGCCATGTCTTCGTCGAGTCGCCATGCACACAGGTCGCCCTGACGGCGCAACTTGCGGTTGTGGATGGGCTGCAGTTCCTTCACCAGTTGCGCCTCCAGCAGCAGCGCGCCAACCTCGCCGGCAGTCTCGCGCCAGTCTATGCGGTGCAATTGCTGGGACAGCCGCATCTCCTTGTACAGCTTGTGGTCGGCATTAAAGTGCGACAGCACGCGCTGCCGCAGGCGCACGCTCTTGCCGACATACAGCGGCACGTCATTCTCGCCATAGAACAGGTAGACGCCCGGCGTGTCAGGGATGTCGTCGATCGCGTCGGATGGCAAATGCGAAGGCAGGCTGGGGCGCTGCAGCAGCACTTGCAAGGCCTTGTCGATGTCGGCCGCAGGTAGTGCGTCGTGCAGCTTTTGCCACAACTGCCACAGCAAGTCCGCATCGGCCAGTGCGCGATGCCGGCCATCGGGCCGCAGTTGGTGGCGCTCGATCAGCGTATCCAGATTGTGCTTGCGCTCGTGCGGATACAGTGCGCGCGACAGCTTCACTGTGCACAGCACATCGGACTTCCAGGGCAGCCCGGCTTCGCTGAACGCATTGCGCAGGAAGCCATAGTCAAAACGCGCATTGTGCGCAATGAACAGCGCGCCCTGCAGCCGTTCATGCAGCGCGTGCGCAAGTTCTTCGAACGCCGGCGCGTTGCGCACCATCTCGTTCGAGATGCCGGTCAGGCTCTGGATGAATGCGGGGATGCCAACGCCGGGATTGACGAGGCTGGACCAGTGCGTCGCGTTGCCGGCGGCATCGACTTCGACCAGACCGATCTCGGTGATGCGATCCACTACCGGGTTGGTGCCCGTGGTCTCGAGATCGAGGAAGACCAGCTTGTCGAACTTCATCGAAGCCTGCCGTTCTTTGAAAGGCGATGAAAACACTGCTGAAAACTGCGATGGCGGCATGAATGCCTTGGACAGCGGCGGCAAAGATTCGGCCGCCGCCTCCATCGATCACTTTAAAAATTACTTCCCGCCCCAGCTATCCTTCAGCGTCACGATGCGGTTGAACACCGGCTTGCCCGGCTTGGTATCGACGCGATCGGCAACAAAATAGCCGTGGCGCTCGAACTGGAACTTGTCGTCCGGTTTTGCCTTGTCAGCGCCGGCTTCAAGGTAAGCGGTGATCACCGATTTCGAATCCGGATTCAGCGCCAGCTTGAAGTCCTTGCCGCCGGCGTCCGGATGCGGGTCGCTGAACAGGCGGTCATACATGCGCACCTCGGCCTCGACCGCATGCGGCGCCGATACCCAGTGGATGTTGCCCTTGACCTTGTAATTGTTCGCGCCCTCAGTGCCGCTCTTGCTGTCCGGGTAGTAGTTGCAATGGACGGCAATCACTTTGCCGGACGCATCCTTGTCGCAGCCCGTGCACTCGACCACATAGCCATAGCGCAGGCGGACCTTGTTGCCCGGGTACAGTCGGAAGTAACCCTTCTGCGGCTCTTCCATAAAGTCTTCAGCCTCGATCCACAACTCGCGGCTGAGCGGGAATTCGCGCAGTCCGCGTTCCGGATGGTGCGGATGCACCGGTGCGGTACAAGCCTCGCTCTGGCCTTCCGGGTAATTGTCGATGATCAGCTTCAGCGGATTCAGCACGCCGACCGTACGCGCAGCTTTCGCGTCGAGGTCATCGCGCAACGCGCCTTCCAGCACGCCCATGTCGATCCAGCTGTCGGACTTGGCCACGCCGATGCGCTCGGCAAACAGCTGTATCGATTCCGGCGTGAAGCCGCGACGGCGGATGCCGACGATGGTCGGCATGCGCGGGTCGTCCCAGCCATCGACAATGTTTTCTTCGACCAGTTGCAGCAGCTTGCGCTTGCTGGTGATCGCATAGGTCAGGTTCAGGCGCGCGAATTCATATTGCTGCGGCAACGGCTTCTTGAAGAAGCTGCCTTCGGCCAGGCGTTCGAGGATCCAGTCGTAAAACGGGCGATGATCCTGGAATTCCAACGTGCAGAACGAGTGCGTGATGTTTTCGATCGCATCCGAGATCGGGTGCGCGAAGTCATACATCGGGTAGATGCACCACGTGTCGCCGGTGCGATGGTGATGCGCGTGGCGGATACGGTAGATCGCCGGGTCGCGCATATTCATGTTCGGCGACGCCATGTCGATTTTTGCGCGCAGGATGTGTTCGCCATCCTTGAACTCGCCGGCCTTCATGCGGCGCAGCAGGTCCAGCGATTCATCGGCGGGGCGGTCGCGGAAGCGCGAATTCTTGCCCGGCTCGCTGAATGAGCCGCGATTGGCCGCCATTTCCTCGGCGCTCTGGCTGTCGACATACGCATGACCGGCCGTCACCAGCCACTCGGCCATCGCATACAGCTGGTCGAAGTAGTCGCTGGCGAAATACTGGTGCTCATCGGCGCCGGCCTTCCACGAAAACCCGAGCCAATCGACGCTGTCGATGATGGTGTCGACGTATTCCTGTTCTTCCTTGGTCGGGTTGGTGTCGTCGAAACGCAGGTGGCAGCGGCCGCCATAGTCGCGCGCGAGGCCGAAGTTCAGGCAAATCGACTTCGCATGGCCGATGTGCAGGTAACCGTTCGGCTCCGGCGGGAAGCGGGTGATGACGGTGGGCAGTGGCTTGCCTTGCTTGTCGCTGCGCGCCGCGTATTTGTTGTTCGCGGTATCGGCATCGATGATGCCGCGCAGGAAATTGGACGGTGCGGCTGGCGCGCCGTTGCTGCTGTCATTGCCCATGGATCAGGAAGATAATGCGTTGAAAGATAGCGCCATTTTACCGTAGCCATCGCAGCGAACCGGCACGCCATCAAAGGGAGGTAGCGCATGTGGACTTATCCGGCAAGGGTGATCGCCCATCGTGGTGGCGGCAGCCTCGCGCCCGAGAACACCATTGCCGCGCTGCGCTGCGCCTTGTCGCATGGCTTGCATGCGGCTGAATTCGACGTGATGGATGCGGCTGACGGGCTGGTGCTGATGCACGACCCCGAACTCGGGCGCACGGTGCCGGGGCAGGGCAGCATCGGCGATTGCAGGCTGGCCGACCTCGCGGCGCTGGATGCCGGTTCATGGTTCGCACCTGCCTTTGCCGGCGAACCGGTGCCGACCTTTGCGGTCGCACGCGACTTTTGCATTGCGCATCGCATCTGGATGAATGCCGAGATCAAGCCGGTGCCCGGGACCGAAGCGGCAACGGGCAGGCAGGTGGCGCTGGCCTGTGCCGCGCTGCCTGCCGGCAGCGTGCTGCTGTCCTCGTTCGCTGTTGATGCGCTGCTCGCAGCGCGCGATGCGGCGCCGGCTGTGCCACGTGCGCTGCTGGTCGAGGCAGTGCCGGATGACTGGGGCGAGCAGTTGCAGCAGGTGGATGCTGTGGCGCTGCATGCGAAAGCGTCCTTGCTGACGCCGACCCGGGCGGCGGCCGTGAAGGCGGCCGGCTACGGCTTGCTGTGCTACACGGTGAATGACCCGGCACAGGCGCGCGAGCTGTTTGCAAAGGGCGTCGATGCGATCTGCACCGACCGCATCGACCTGATCGGCGCCGGCTTTGCCTGAGCGCGTCGCATGCCCGGTCTTGCAGGCGCCACCCCCGGGGCGAAAGTCTGCGGCACTGCGTTAATGATTCGGCAATCCTGTGCGGCTGCAAGCCAGCATCGGGGCGGGTCTGGCAGGGTCGTTCACGTATAATCCAAGGTTTGCCGACGGCATTGCCCGCCGGCCTCCCCGCGCGCTTCATCGGCACCCCGGTCGCACCCGGGTCGCCATCGAAACGTGCTGCACCGTACCCCAACGTACCGATAGCTCTCACTCGCTCCGAACCGCATCATGATGAACGCCGCCGAAATCCGCGAAAAATTCCTGGCCTTTTTTGCTTCCAAAGGCCACACCGTCGTCCGTTCGTCCAGCCTCGTGCCGGGCAATGACCCGACGCTGCTGTTCACGAACTCCGGCATGGTGCAGTTCAAGGACACCTTCCTCGGCACCGACAAGCGCGATTACGTGCGCGCCGCTTCCGTGCAGCGCTGCCTGCGCGCCGGTGGCAAGCACAATGATCTCGAAAACGTCGGCTATACCGCACGCCACCACACCTTCTTCGAGATGCTCGGCAACTGGTCGTTCGGCGACTATTTCAAGAAGGATTCGCTGGTCTGGGCCTTCGAATTGCTGACCCAGGTCTATGGCCTGCCGGCCGAGAAGCTGTGGGCCACTGTCTACCAGACCGATGACGAAGCCTATGACATCTGGACCAAGGTGATCGGACTGCCGCCCGAGCGCGTGGTGCGCATCGGCGACAACAAGGGCGCGCCGTACGCGTCGGACAACTTCTGGCAGATGGCCGACACCGGCCCCTGCGGTCCTTGCTCGGAAATTTTCTATGACCACGGCCCGGACGTCTGGGGCGGCCCCCCGGGCAGCGCCGAGCAGGATGGCGACCGCTACATCGAGATCTGGAACAACGTGTTCATGCAGTTCGACCGCCAGCTCGACCCGGCCACCGGCGAATACACGCTGACCCCGCTGCCGGCGCCTTGCGTCGATACCGGCATGGGCCTCGAGCGACTGGCTGCCGTTCTTCAGCACGTGCATAGCAACTACGAGATCGACCTGTTCGATCGCCTCGTGAAAGCGGCGGCACGCGAGACGGGTGCGAAAGACCTCTCCAATGGCTCGCTGCGCGTGATCGCCGACCATATCCGTGCCTGCGCCTTCCTCGTCACTGACGGCGTGGTGCCGGGCAGCGATGGCCGCGCGTATGTGCTGCGCCGTATCGTGCGCCGCGCTCTGCGCCACGGTAACAAGCTGGGCCAGAAGAAGCCGTTCTTCCACAAGCTGGTGCCGGACCTCGTGAAGGAAATGGGCGCCGCCTATCCGGAACTGGCCGATGCGCAAGAGCGCGTGATGATGGTGCTGAAGCAGGAAGAAGAGCGCTTCGGCGAGACGCTGGAAAACGGCATGAAGATCCTCGAGGCCGCGCTGGCGAAAGATCCGGGCCGCCTCGATGGCAAGACCGCATTCACGCTGTATGACACCTATGGCTTCCCGCTCGACCTGACCGCCGACATCTGCCGCGAGCGCGACGTGACGCTTGACGAGGCCGGTTTCAACGAGGCGATGGAAAAGCAGAAGTCGGCCGCGCGCGCTGCCGGCAAGTTCGAGATGGCCGCGGCCATTGAATATTCGGGCCCGAAGACGGTCTTCACCGGCTATGAATCGCTGCATGGCGAGGCGACCGTGCTGGCGCTGTACGTGAATGGCGCCGCCGTCAATGCGATCACTGCCGGACAAGAGGCGACCGTGGTGCTGGACACCACGCCGTTCTATGCCGAGTCCGGCGGCCAGGCGGGCGACATCGGCTTGCTCGAAACCGGCAATGCATCGTTCGCCGTCGCCGACACGCAGAAGGTGCAACCGGACGTGTCCGGCCACCACGGCAAGCTCGCGTCCGGCACGCTGACCGTCGGCGACAAGGTCAGCGCGAAGGTCGACGCCCATGTGCGCGCCGCCACCATGCGCAACCACTCGGCCACCCACCTGATGCACAAGGCGCTGCGCACGGTGCTCGGCGGACATGTGGTGCAGAAGGGATCGCTGGTCGACGCCGACAAGACCCGTTTTGATTTCAGCCACAACGCACCGCTGACGGCCGATGAAATTCGCCGCATCGAGGCGCTGGTCAATCACGAAATTCTCAGCAATGCCGGCACCAACGCGCAGCACATGGCGTATGACGACGCGATCAAGGCCGGCGCGATGGCGCTGTTTGGTGAAAAATATGGCGACACCGTGCGCGTGCTTGGCATCGGTTCGTCGACCGAGCTGTGTGGTGGCACTCATGTCACCCGCACCGGTGACATCGGTCTGTTCAAGATCGTGTCCGAAGGCGGCGTCGCCGCCGGCATCCGCCGCGTCGAAGCCGTCACCGGAGAGAACGCACTGGCGCTGGTGCAATCGCTGGCAGCGCGCGTGAATGAAGCCGCTGCTGCGCTGAAGGTGCAGCCGGAAGAGATCACGTCCCGCATCGCGCAGGTGCAGGACCAGGTGAAGGTGCTGGAAAAGGAGCTGGCCGCGCTGAAGGGCAAGATGGCGTCCAGCCAGGGCGATGACATGCTCGCGCAAGCGGTCGACATCGCCGGCATCAAGGTGCTGGCCGCCACGCTCGAAGGCGCCGATGTCGCGACCCTGCGCAGCGTGATGGACAAGATGAAGGACAAGCTCAAGACCGCCGCCATCGTGCTGGCCGCTGTCGACGGCGACAAGGTCAGTCTGATTGCCGGCGTCACGGCCGACGCCATCGGCAAGATCAAGGCTGGTGAGCTGGTCAACCATGTCGCGCAGCAGGTCGGCGGCAAGGGCGGCGGCCGTCCCGATATGGCGCAGGCCGGCGGAACCAACCCGGCCGCATTGCCGGGCGCGCTGGCTTCGGTCAGCCAGTGGGTTGGCAGCAAGCTGGGCGCGTGACGGGAGCGGCCACGATGGACTTTCAAAAAGACCTCGACGCGCGCGGCCTGAAGTGCCCGCTGCCCATCCTGAAAGCCAAGAAGGCGCTGGCCGACATGGCCAGTGGCGACGTGCTGCGCGTGATGGCGACCGATCCGGGTTCGGTGCGGGATTTCGGCGCGTTTGCGCGCCAGACCGGCAATGAGCTGCTCGCGCATGAAGAAAATGCGGGTGTCGAGCCGAAGGAATTCACTTTCTTCCTGAGGCGGAAGTAAAGGTGGCCGACTGTCGTCGCGCTGACAGCTGTGCGACGGCGGTGGCGTTAGGATGGCGGCATGCAGCATGCAGCCCGCAGGCAAAGCGCACGATCGTGCGAGGGTTTTGCGTGCCGAAGGGTTCACCCCCTATAATTGCAGTTTACGTTAACGTCAATTAATCCTTTAGCAACATAGGACTCCCATGAAGGTACTGGTTCCGGTCAAGCGCGTGGTCGACTACAACGTCAAGGTCCGCGTCAAATCCGATGGCAGCGGTGTCGACATTGCCAATGTGAAGATGTCGATGAACCCGTTCGATGAAATCGCGGTGGAAGAGGCGATGCGCCTCAAAGAAGGCGGCAAGGCGACCGAAGTGGTGGCCGTGTCCTGTGGCGTCACCCAGTGCCAGGAAACCCTGCGCACGGCAATGGCGATCGGCGCCGATCGTGCGATCCTCGCTGAAACCGATGTGGAACTGCAGCCGCTGGCTGTCGCCAAGCTGCTGAAAGCACTGGCCGACAAGGAACAGCCGCAGCTGATCATCCTCGGCAAACAGGCGATCGACGACGATTGCAACCAGACCGGCCAGATGCTGGCGGCGCTGCTGGGCTGGCCGCAGGCGACCTTCGCGTCGAAAGTCACGATCGAAGACGGCAAGGCCGTGGTCACGCGTGAAGTCGACGGCGGCCTCGAGACCGTGTCGCTGTCGCTGCCGGCCATCATCACCACCGACCTGCGCCTGAACGAGCCGCGCTATGTGACGCTGCCCAACATCATGAAGGCAAAGAAAAAGCCGCTCGACGTCGTCAAGCCTGAAGAGCTCGGCGTTGACGTCGCACCGCGCCTGAAGACGCTGAAAGTCGCCGAGCCTGCCAAGCGCTCGGCCGGCACCATCGTGCCCGACGTCGCTACGCTGGTGGCGAAACTGAAGAACGAAGCCAAAGTCATCTGATCGGAATTTCCATGACCGCACTCGTCATTGCTGAACACGATAACGGCTCGCTGAAGGCGAGCACCCTGAACACCGTCACCGCAGCCGCCCAGTGCGGCGGCGACGTGCACGTGCTGGTCGCCGGCCACCACTGCGACGCTGCTGCTGCAGCGGCAGCGCAGATCGCCGGTGTCGCCAAAGTGCTGGTGGCCGACGCCGCAGCGTTCGCCAACGGCCTGGCCGAGAACGTCGCCGCGCAGGCGCTGGCCATCGCGAAGAACTACAGCCATGTGCTGGCACCGGCGACCGCCTATGGCAAGAACATCCTGCCGCGCGTCGCCGCATCGCTGGACGTTGGCCAGATCTCCGAAATCACCAAGGTCGATGCGCCGGATACCTTCGAGCGCCCGATCTACGCCGGCAACGCGATCGCCACCGTGCAATCGATCGATGCCATCAAGGTCATCACCGTGCGTACCACCGGTTTTGATGCCGCTTCCACCGGCGGCAGCGCCGCGATCGAGAAGCTCGACGCGGCTGCGGACTCCGGCAAGTCGGTCTTCGTGTCGCGCGAACTGGCCAAGTCCGATCGTCCGGAACTGACCGCTGCCAAGGTCATCGTCTCCGGCGGCCGCGGCATGGGCTCGGGTGAGAACTTCAAGATCCTTGAGCCGTTGGCTGACAAGCTGGGCGCTGCGATGGGTGCTTCGCGTGCCGCAGTCGATGCGGGCTATGTGCCGAACGACTGGCAGGTGGGCCAGACCGGCAAGATCGTCGCGCCGCAGCTGTACATCGCCGTCGGCATCTCGGGCGCGATCCAGCACTTGGCCGGCATGAAGGATTCGAAGACCATCGTCGCGATCAACAAGGATCCGGAAGCGCCGATCTTCAGCGTGGCCGACTATGGCCTCGTTGGCGATCTGTTCGAGGCCGTGCCGGCCTTGATCAAAGAACTCAATTGATGACGGCTGCGCGCCCGAATCAATGACATGAAAAGCGGCCGGACTGTCATGCCTGTGACAGACGGCCGTTTTTCATTGGAATAGTCTACGCACAACAGCAATAACAACGCACAACACTGATTGGAGAAATCCCATGAGCTACACCGCGCCCGTCAAGGATATGCTGTTCGTCATGAACGAACTCGCAGGCCTCGAGGCCATCAGCCAACTACCGGGCTGTGAGGATGCGACTCCCGACACCGCCGAAGCGGTACTGGAAGAAAATGCGAAATTCTGCGGCGAAGTCGTCGCACCGCTGAACTGGACCGGCGACCAGCAGCCCAGCCACTGGCATGACGGCGAGGTCACCACCACGCCCGGCTTCAAGGAGGCGTTCAAGTCCTTCGGCGAAGCCGGCTGGCAAGGTATCCAGCATCCGGTCGAATTCGGCGGCCAGGGCTTGCCCAAATTGCTGGGCACGCCGTGCATCGAGATGCTGAACTCGGCCAATGTGTCGTTCGCGTTGTGCCCGATGCTGACCGATGGCGCGATCGAGGCGCTGCTGACGGCCGGCAGCGAAGCGCAAAAGCAGCTGTACATCTCGAAGATGGTGTCCGGCGAATGGACCGGCACCATGAACCTGACCGAGCCGCAGGCCGGCTCCGACCTGTCGCTGGTGCGTTCGCGCGCAGAGCCGCAGGGCGATGGCAGCTACAAGGTGTTCGGCACCAAGATCTTCATCACCTACGGTGAGCACGACATGGCCGAGAACATCGTCCACCTCGTGCTCGCACGTACGCCGAACGCGCCGGAAGGCGTGAAGGGCATCTCGCTGTTCATCGTGCCGAAGTTCAACGTCAACGCCGACGGCTCGCTGGGCGCGCGCAATGACGTGCACTGCGTGTCGATCGAGCACAAGCTGGGCATCAAGGCCAGCCCGACTGCAGTGCTGCAGTTTGGCGACCATGGCGGTGCCGTTGGCTATCTGGTCGGCGAAGAGAACCGCGGCCTCGAGTACATGTTCATCATGATGAACTCGGCGCGCTTTGCGGTCGGCATGCAAGGCGTCTCGGTTGCCGAGCGCGCCTATCAGGCAGCCGTCGCCTATGCGAAAGACCGCCTGCAGTCGCGCGACCTCGCCGGCTCGCCGGGGCCGGTGGCGATCATTCATCACCCGGACGTCAAGCGCATGCTGATGAGCATGCGCGCACAGACCGAAGCGGCGCGCGCGCTGTCCTACGTGGCGGCCGCCGCGCATGACGCGGCCCATCACCACGCGGACGAAGCGAACCGCAAGGCCAACCAGGCGTTCTATGAATTCATGGTGCCCATCGTCAAGGGCTGGTCGACCGAGTTGTCGATCGATGTCGCGTCGACCGGCGTGCAGGTGCACGGCGGCATGGGCTTCATCGAAGAGACCGGCGCCGCACAGCACTACCGCGATGCGCGCATCCTGACCATTTACGAAGGCACGACCGCGATCCAGGCCAATGACCTGATCGGCCGCAAGACCGCGCGTGACGGCGGCGCGGTGGCCAAACAGATCATCGCGCAGGTGCGTGCGACCGAAGCGCAGCTGCAGGCTTCCGATTCGGACGATCTCGTCGTGATTGGCAAGCGCCTGGCCGAAGCCAGCACCGCGCTCGAGCAAGTGGTGGACTACATCGCTGCCACCGCGAAGAGCGACATCAAGGCTGCCTTCGCAGGCAGCGTGCCTTACCTGAAGATGGCTGGTGTCGTGTTCGGCGGCTGGCAGATGGCGCGCGCTGCGCTGGTGTCGACCGACAAGCTGAAGGCCGGCGACGGTGATGCCTCCTTCTACAAGGCCAAGATCGCTACTGCGCGCTACTTCGCCGACCACCTGCTGCCGCAGGCAGTTGCGTCGAAGACGGCGATCGTCGAAGGCAGCGCCGGCGTGCTGGCACTGGCGGAAGACCAGTTCTGATCAATGTGATCTGACGCGTCGCTTGCGTCGCGCAAAAGACAACGGCCGGGGAAACCCGGCCGTTTGTCATCGTGCATTGAAGATCGTGTTCAGCCGTAGGCGCCGCCGGTCAACCACAGGTCGAAGGCACGTGCGATTACCGTCAGCAGCAGCGTCGCGCCATAGAATAGATTGGCGACCATCAGGGCGGCGACGTACCACTGGCTGTCTGATTGCTTGCCGGACTCAGGGTTGTAAATTGCATCCCACTTTTCGTCTGTCATCAGTCCGATCACGAAGGTTTCGATGCTGGCGATGAGCATCGAAATCACCAGCGGCACCGCATTGATCAGCAGCGGCCGGCTCGGGTCGGTGGCCATCACGGCAGCGGTGGCCGGCAGGCTGGCCGCATGCAGCCAGCCCCAGCGGTCGCCGAGTCCGTGCAGGTAGAAGCGGTGGACGCCGAGCATGCCTAGCAAAAACGACAACAGGGCGGTGAAGGTCTTGTTCTTGTGTGGGGAGTTCATCGACGGTGGCAAAACGGCACGGCTGGAAAAGAATCCTGAAAATACAAGGATTTACAGGAAATCAGCTTGGAAAAGTTGCCGGTTTTGTACTTTATCAGCAAGTTTTCCGCAGCCGCCAGTGTGCCGCAGCGCCGCAATCTGCGCAAACCACTCGCCCGGACGAACCCGGTGCTTGTTGCCGGTAGGGGAAAGCCGGTATAATCGCGGACTTTTCCCCGTCCGTACCCCTTTTTTTTCGAGAAGATCATGGTCGTTATTCGTCTGTCCCGTGGTGGCGCCAAGAAGCGCCCGTTCTACAACATCGTCGCAACCGATTCGCGTAACCGTCGCGATGGCCGCTTCATCGAGCGCATCGGCTTCTACAACCCGATCGCTTCGGGCCAGGCACAAGGCTTCAGCGTCAAGGAAGACCGCCTGAGCTACTGGACCGGCGTTGGCGCGCAGCTGTCGCCGACCGTCGAGCGTCTGGTCAAGGCCAACGTCAAGAAAGCTGCCTGATTTGGCGGTAAGCAGTACCACGGGAATTCCGGTTCCCGATGATCTGGTGCTGGTGGCGCATGTAACAGGCGCCTACGGCATCAACGGATGGATCAGGCTCAGGCCGTATTCGTCCGAAGCCAGCGCGCTGCTGCACGCGAAGACCTGGTGGCTGGACAAGCCGGCCCTGCAGGATGTGGACGTGATGCACGTGCGCACCCAGGGCGAGGACATCGTTGCGCAGTTGGTCGGCGTGGCCGGCCGCAATGCCGCCGAATTGCTGAAAGGCGCGACCGTCCAGATACGCCGGGCGCATTTTCCGCCGCTGGACGACAACGAGTTCTACTGGATCGACCTGATCGGTCATGCGGTCGAAAACCTGCGCGGCGACGCGCTCGGTACGGTCGCCGGCCTGATCGACAACGGTGCTCATCCGATACTGCGGGTCGAGCTGCCTGCGCAAGGTACGGACAAGGCGCAGGAACTGTTGATCCCTTTCGTCGATCGCTTCGTGACCGAAGTCGACCAGGCAGGCAAGAGAATAAAAGTGGATTGGGAACGCGATTACTGATCGCACCCGCTCCGAAGGGACGCAAGTCCCGCAGCAGGGGAGAGCGATGCAGTTTGACGTGATCACGCTGTTCCCCGAGATGTTTACGGCGCTGACCGCATCCGGCATCACGCGGCGCGCCTTCGAGCAGGATCAGGCCAGCCTGACGCTGTGGAACCCGAGGGATTTCACCAGCGACCGGCACCGCACCGTGGATGACCGCCCGTATGGCGGCGGCCCCGGGATGGTAATGATGGCCGCACCGCTGGAAGCAGCCATCACGGCTGCCAAAGCGAGGCAAGCAGAAGCAGGTTTGCAGAAGCCGCGCACGATCTACCTGTCGCCGCAGGGTGCGCCGCTGGATCACCGCAAGGTGGTGCAGCTGGCAGCAGAGCCCGGGCTGGTGTTGTTGTGCGGTCGGTATGAAGCGGTTGACCAGCGTCTGATTGATCGCTGCGTTGATGAAGAGATCAGCCTCGGCGATTTCGTGCTGTCCGGTGGCGAGCTGCCGGCGATGGCGCTGATGGATGCAGTGATCCGTTTGCTGCCGGGCGTGTTGAATGATGATGCGTCAGCGGTCGAAGACAGTTTCGTCAACGGCTTGCTCGATTGCCCGCACTACACACGACCGGAAGTGTACGAAGGCGAAGCTGTGCCACCGGTGCTGCTCGGCGGCCACCACGGCGAGATCGCGAAGTGGCGGCGCGAACAGGCGCTGAAGGCAACGCTGGTCAAGCGGCCCGAGCTGATCGACCGGGCGCGCAGCGATGGATTGCTCGGCAAGGCTGACGAAGCCCTGTTGAAACAGTTGAAGCAGTAACGTAGTCGTATCAGGCAGTACCGCAGCAAAGCAGCAAGCTCAGGCATAGCCTGATTTTTTAATCCCATCCTCTACCGGGCACAACGCAATGACAGCGCCGGCAAGATGGTTCAGGAGAAAAGACATGGATCTGATCCAGCAACTCGAGCAGGAAGAAATTTCCCGCCTCGGCAAGAACATCCCCGAATTCGCACCGGGCGACACCGTCATCGTCAACGTGAACGTGGTTGAAGGTAACCGCAAGCGTGTGCAGGCTTACGAAGGCGTCGTGATCTCGCGCCGCAACCGCGGCCTGAACTCGAACTTCATCGTCCGCAAGATCTCGTCGGGCGAAGGCGTCGAGCGTACCTTCCAGCTGTACTCGCCGCTGATCGCGTCGATCGAAGTCAAGCGTCGCGGTGATGTCCGTCGCGCCAAGCTGTACTACCTGCGTGAGCGTTCGGGCAAGTCCGCACGTATCCGCGAAAAGCTGCCGACCCGTCGCACTGCCGGCGCCGCAGCGGAGTAATCCTCGCGATATGCAAGGACCAAGGGCACCCGAGGGTGCCCTTTTCTTTTTGGCTTTCGTCCTTACCTGAGTCGGTAGTGTCCCTGCGGTTAGCCGCAGCGACATGCAACCGAAGGAAATCGAATCAAGCACGTTGAGTGAATCACGCGGCATGAAGCACAAGATCATCGACCCCACCCTGGCGCAGATCGATGCGCTGGCCGGCGAGCCGCCGGTGCCGGCCGCGCAGCTGGTGCCCGACTGGCTGCGCGAGCGCTTCCGCGTGCAGGTCGCGTGGTCGCCCGAGTTCGGCGATGACGAAGAAAAGAATTTCTCCGGCCGACCGCCGGTGCCGGCCGCGGTGCTGGTGCCGCTGGTGGTGCGCGACGAAGGCCTGCGCATGCTGCTGACGATGCGCACCGCGCACCTGCATGACCATGCGGGCCAGATCAGCTTCCCCGGCGGGCGCGTCGACCCGGAAGACGCAGATGCGATCGCCACCGCGCTGCGCGAGACCGAAGAAGAGATCGGCCTGTCGCGTCGCCATATCGAGGTGATCGGCAGCCTGCCCGACTACCAGACCGGCACCGGCTTCAAGGTCACGCCGGTGGTGGCGCTGGTGCATCCGCCATTCGAGCTCGCCGCCGACGAATTCGAGGTGGCCGAGATCTTTGAAGTGCCGTTGGACTTCCTGATGGACGGCACCAACCATCAGCGCCGCAGCGCCGAATTCCCGAACCGTCCGGGGCGGCGCAGCTTCTATGCGATGCCGTGGGAAAGCTATTTCATCTGGGGCGCGACCGCCGCAATGCTGCGCAACCTGTATCACTTCCTGCGCGCCGAAGGCGGCGCTGGCGAGTGAGCGGCTCGCCCTAAGTTTGATTCCCGGCACCTGCTGCGTTATCTTACGAAACAATTCCTCATATTTAATCCTTCGCGCCCGGGCTTTCATGACTCTCTTCCCGATCCTGGTCGTCCTGCTCGCCGAGCAGTTCTGGCCGCTTCGCAAAGACAACGCGCTGTACGGCTGGATCGTCGCCTTCGCCGCCCGCGTCGAGCACAGCTTCAATGCTGGCCGTCCCGAGCACGGCCGCCTGGCCTGGCTGGTGATGCTGTCGGTGCTGTTCATGCCGACGCTGCTCATCTACTGGCTGCTGGCCCTGCTGGGTCCGGTCGCCCAGCTGGCCTGGTCGATCGTCGTCGTCTACCTGACGCTGGGCTTCCGCCACTACAGCCACTACTTCACCTCGATACAGCTCGCCCTCAACGCAGGCGAACTGCCCGAGGCGCGCCGTCTGCTGACCGAATGGACCAAGGCCGACACCGTCGACATGGATGCGAAGGAAGTCGCGCGTCTGGCCGTCGAGAACGCGCTGGTCACCACTCACCGCAATGTGTTCGGCGTGTTCTTCTGGCTGCTGATGCCCTTCGGCCCAGCCGGCGCCGTGCTTTACCGCGTTGCCGAGTACCTGGCACGTGCGTGGAACGAACCCGAGCACCTGCGGCAGGAAGGCTTTGGCCGCTTCGCCGCGCGCGCGTTCTATTACATCGACTGGGCGCCTGCCCGCCTGACCGCGATTGCATTCGCGATCGTCGGCAATTTCGAAGATTCGGTCTATGCGTGGCGCAATTTCGCGCGCCGCTGGCGCGATGAGTCGGTCGGCATCATCCTGTCGGCCGGTGGCGGCGCGATGGGCGTGCGGCTGGGTACGCCGGCCGAATACGCGCCGGATTTGCCCAACGTCGACATCACAGCGCTCGAACCGGGCACCGACATCGACATCCTGCCCGGCGACGAACCGTCGGTGCGTTCGCTGCAAAGCACCGTCGGGCTCATCTGGCGCGCCCTGTTGTTGTGGATATTGCTACTTTTGATGGTGTCGGTCGCCAACTGGCTGGGTTGAATCGCGCCAGATTGGCCAGCTATTCCGACCATTTTGCTGGAGTTTCGTAGTTCTCCTTGAGGAACACCCCCCGCCTCCGGTAAGATATCAACTTTGTTGCGCCGCCGCAGAACGGCCGCGATTTCGACCGACAGGCTTCAAGGAAAGTACGGAAAAGATGGCAAATCCGAACATTGAATCGACGATCACTCCTACCGATTTCATCATTCAGGGCCTGACCATCGCCGGTCGCCAGTTCCGTCCCAGCGACTGGGCCGATCGCCTGTGCGGCATCATGAGCCGCTTCCACCCCGACGCCGAACCCGGCTTCGACCGTCACCTCCGCTATTCCCCGTACGTGATGCCGGGCCTGGTCGAAGGCGTGCGCTCCGTGGTGGTCGACGCCCGCATCCATGACCTCGAGCCGCTGGCCTACCTGTTCCTGCGCGACTTCGCGCGCGACAACGACCTGCGCGTGATCGAAGCCTGCATGGTCGAGCAAGAAGAGCTCGAAGCCGCCTGAGTCCGGGCCGCTTTCCGCTTCCCCTCCCGCTCCCCCTCCCCCTTCCGCACTACCTTCCGCTTCACATCGGCGCTGCCTGGAGGGCAGCGCTGCGCCAGACACCAGACATCCCTCCGAACACTTCAGCGGTAATCATGCATGCCGGATGAATTGTTAGTGTAGGCACTAACAATCCCTCCGTTTATCTGTACGAAGCGCAAGCTCTGGCATTGCCTGAATATGCGTAATCGTCAGCCATGCCGGATGGTTCCTTTGCTGCCTGCCGCTACGCCGCGTTGTCGCGGTGTGGCTGCCTGCGTCTGCACGTCGGATTCAGCCTGATCGAATTGATGGTCGCTCTGGCCATTGCCGCCACCATTGCCGTGGCTACGGTACCGTCGTACCGCGATTACATGCTGCGCTCGCGCATACCGGAAGCCACCAGCGGCCTGCTGCTGACCGGCATGCGTCTCGAGCAGTATTACCAGGACCATCGCAGCTATGCGGCCAGTGGCACCACGACCTGTGGCGTCATGATGCCGTCAACTGACCGCTTTGCTTTCAACTGCGTGGTGCCGCCGGATGGGCAGTCCTTCCTCGTATCGGCGCGAGGCAGTGGCGACGGTTCGATGGCCAGCTTTGGCTACACGCTCGATCACCTGGGGGCGCAGCGTACGACGGTCTTGCCGGCCGGCTGGGGCGATGCGCCTGCCGATTGCTGGATCGAAAAAAGGATGGCGGGATGCTGAGTCCATCGCATGTCGCCGGCTGGATTCGCCACCAGCGCGATGCCTTCAGCCTGATCGAAATGCTGGTCACGCTGTCGGTCGCCGCCGCGCTTGTCATGCTGGGTGTGCCATCGATGGCGCACTGGTTGCATGCGCTCGAAATTCGCAGCAGCGCAAACGAGCTGGTCTCTGTGCTGCAAGGCGCGCGCAGCGAAGCCGTCGCCCGCAACCAGGATGTGCGCGTGACCCTTGGCGATGCGCAAGGGCGGGCGGTGTGGACGCTGGGCTGCGTGACAGTCACGGCGGCTTGTCCGCGCAAGCTGCGCGGCGCCGATGCAGCGGCTGCGCGACTTGCGCGTTGGGGCGCCACGCATGCCGTCGGCGCGCCCGCGTTGTCGGTACCGCTGCCGGTCGGCCAGCAACTGCCGGCGCAGGTGACCTTCAATGCACTGGGGGCAGCGCCGGCCATTGGCAGCGGTACCGAAATCAGTCGCATCGATATTCTGGATGCGGCCGATGCCAGCGTGCCGCGACTGGTCGTCCTGCTGGGTACCAACGGCATGGTCAGGTTATGCGACCCGGTGGCTGGCATCGGCGGGCCGCTGTCATGTACGTGATGTCCGGCCCCACCGGCAGCCGGTGCCGGAGACTTGCGGTGCGCACCGGTGGCGACCGATGCAGGGGCCGAGGCATGCGACGCCTGGCGTGCTCACCGCGCTCATCGTGCCCACCGCGCTCACAGCGCTTGCAGCACCTGCGCGGCGGATCGCTGGTCGATGCCTTGCTCGCGTTGCTGCTGTTTTCGGTGGGCATGCTGGCCCTGCTCAAGCTGCTGTCATCTGCGCTGGCCGAATCGGCCAATGCGCAGTATCGCAACCAGGCCAGCCAGCTCGCGTCGGCACTGGTGTCCCGCATGTGGACCGGCGACCGTTCGGCAGCCGCGCTGCAGTCGCGCTTCGGCGATACGAATGCCAATGATTATCAAGCCTGGCTAGCTGAGGTGCAGGCGCGCTTGCCGGGCATGGATGTCACCGCAATGCAGCCGACGGTAAGCATCGATGCGCAGCGTCACGTCAGCATCACCTTGCACTGGAAAGCGCCGGCGGATCGCCACGCGCACCAGTTGCAGGTGCAGGCCATGATTGCCGACTGAGCGCACGCATGGACCGCACCGCCGCCATCGTTCGTCGCCATGCGACTCGCATCGCCGGCAACAGCCTGGCCGAGATGATGGTGGGCCTTGTCGTGGGGCTGGTGGTGATGGCCGTCGTGCTGAAGGTCGGCGTCCTGTTCGATGCGCGCCGCAAGTCCGTATCCGGGATGGCCGAAGCCAACATCGATGGCACGCTCGCGCTGCTGGCACTGGTGCGCGAGCTGCGCATGGCCGGCAACGGCCTGGGCCCGCCGGATGCCCTGCGCTGCGACCTCACGCGCGCAAGCGGCACCGCGCTGGGGCCGATGATGCCGCTGCAGCCGCTGCTCATCGTCAACGGCGCGGCCGGGGCACCCGACACGATGGAACTGCTGGCCACCGGCAAGCCGCAGTCCTTGCCTGCCGCGCGCCTGATCGCCCCGTATGCGCAAGGCAATCCCGGCATCAGCGTCGACAGTACCTTCGGCGTCATGCCCGGTGACTGGCTGATGCTGCAGCAGGCCGGCACCACGCGTTGCCTGTTGCTGCAAGCCGTTGCGATACCGGTCGGCACCTATCGCATCGAACCGGCTGCGTTGCCAAACCAGGCCGTGCCGACCGGCGCTTATGCCTCGGGCAGTGCGCTGGTCAACCTTGGCACGCTGCACCGCTTGCGTTTCGCGATCGGTACCGACGCCAGCTTGCAGCAAGGCCAGTTCAATATCGCGACAGGCAACTGGTCGTCAAGTGCGCTGGCCAGCGATATCGTCAACCTGCAAGCGCAATACGGCATCGATGCGCGACCCGGGCCGCAGCCGGTGCCGGTCGTGACCTGGTGGAGCGACGACATCATCGATGCGGATGGCAATGGCGTCGCTGGCGACGCCGGTGACTGGCAGCGCGTGCTGGCTGTACGCCTTGCCATCGTGATGCGCAGCACGCAGCGCAAGGATGGCGATTGCGACGCGATCACGCCGACCTGGATGGCGGGTGATGCAGCGACAGGGAAGCTGGGGCAGGTCCGCTTGTCCGTCGGGACGGCGGCGAATGCAAATTGCTACCGCTATCGCGTGATCGAGGCCGAAGTCCCGCTGCGCAACCTGCTGTGGAGCGATGCATGAAGCCGGGGACTGCTGCACCGCCGGCCAAGTCACCGGCTTTGTCCACGCCGCGGTTCGTGTCCTTGTCATCGACCTCGCAGACCCGCAACGCAGGTGGCAGCCTGGTGGTGACGCTGACACTGGTGGTCGCCATGAGTGTCGCGGCGCTGGCCCTGGCGCGCATGGTCGGCACCGACTTGCTCCTTGCCGGGAATGCAGCATTCCGTGAATCCGCTGTGCTGGGTTCCGATGCGGGCACCGAGGCAGCAGTCGCATGGCTGGCTGCGCAATCGGCGTCCGTGCCGACGGCCTCGCTGTTGTCGGATCAACCTGCACAGGGTTACTACGCCAGCGTCCCCGATGGCTTGCAGGTCACCGGGGCGGCGGCCACCGGTACGGCAGTCACGGTCGGCATCGACTGGGATGACGATGGCTGCTCTGGGCGTAGCCTGGGCCGCTGCGTGGCAGCGGCACCTGCCCTGCCTGTCGACGATGCGGGCAACCGCATACGCTTTACGATCCATCGCATGTGCCGGCAAGCCGGCGCAACCCAGGCCGGCGGCAACAGCTGCCTGTCGTACCAGCCGGCGCAGGGTGGAGGTGGCAGCCGCGGGCAGCTCGGCTATGGCGCTGCGTTGCGCTTTGCTCCCGGCGAGCGCGTCTATTACCGCGTGACGACGCGCGTCCGCGGCCCGCACAATGCCACCGTCTTCACGCAAGTGCTGGTGCATCTGTGAAGAAGCGCCGACAACTTTCATGCGGCGCATCGCTGGTCGCCGTTGCAGCGCAAGTTGCGCGGCCAGCCTTGCATCATTCGGTCGCCGGCGCCATGGCGCTGGCCTTGTTGGTCGCATCGACGACCGTGGCACAGTCACAAACGTCGATACCAGCGACGCCGCCTGCAAAGGCTGCACCGGCAGCAGCGTCCGGGATTGCCGCGGCGCCGCTGCGCTTCCTGGCGGCGTCGGTGGTCAAGCCGAACTTGTATTTCATTCTCGATGATTCGTCGAGCATGCAATGGAGTTACCTGGGCGACGAAGTCGTCGCCAAAGGTTACGAGAATGCCGTCGGCTATCGCAGCAGTGCCTGCAACAAGATCTATTACAACCCGGCGATCAGCTACCCGGTGCCGATGGACAGCGCCGGCCAGCCTTACCCGCAGCAGGATTTCAATGCGGCGCTGTATGACGGGTTCCAGCCTGACTCGCTGAAGCTCGATCTGGCCGCCGGCTTCATGCCCTGGCGCAGTGTGGGCACGGATCCGCCGGTGCCTGCTTCGACAGCAACGGTGCGCTACACCGCCGATTGCTGGTCCGAGGCCGGCAATTGCACGCCGGGGCAGGGCTTGCCGAATGCCCCCGGCGCTGCTCACTACTTCATCTATGTCGGCAACCAGCCGGATCGCCTCGGTGACAACAGCGCCAACGATCATTGCAAGGACAAGACCCTCGATGCCGGCAGCACCGGCGCCGCCCACTGGCGCAAGGTCATGGTTGGGACGGCGTCGGGGCCGAACGGCAGCGATGAGCGCCAGAATTTTGCGAACTGGTTCAGCTACCACCGCACGCGCATGCTGGCGATGAAGACAGCCGTCGGGCGTGCATTTTCGCGATTCGATGCGCGCACACGCATCGGCTATTCGACGACCAGCGAATCCAGCGTCGACAGTAGTCGTACCGGCTTCCTGCCGGTGCTGGACTTCGATGCTGTCCAGCGCAAGTCCTTTTACGACAAGCTGTATTCGGTGGTGCCCGTCAGCGGCACCCCCTTGCGGGGCGCGCTGGCCAAGGCCGGCCAGCTGTACGCCGGCAAGCTGCTGCGGGATGAACAAGACCCGGTTCGCTACGCGTGCCAGCAAAACTACACGCTGCTGTCGACCGATGGTTACTGGAACACGGATGGCGAGACCGCCAGCTACGGACCGCGCACGCTGGACGGCAGCAGCGACGTCGGCGACCAGGATCACGCACTGCCACGCCCGATGTTCGATGGCACGACCAGTAACGACGTGCGGATCGCGACGCTCACGATTTCCACCATCAACACGGCACCGGTGCCGGGTCTCACCGGAGTGCGTGGCATCACGGTCAATGGCCTCGCCATCATGGGCAGGAGCGCTGCCGTCGCGCATGCCAGGGCGGCCGATGCACCGGCCGATGCCGCCTTGCTCGCTCGCCGGCTGGCGGCAGCCATCAATGCCAATGGTTATCGCGCATTCGCGGACCTTCATGTCGTCACCATCATTGCGCCCGCTTCGGCCGGGGATATCGCCGCCCGCCCGGTGATCGATGCGCTTGGGTCGCTGTCCATGACCGTGTCGTCGTTCGCGCCGCCATCGGGACGCGGTCCGCGCATGAATACGCTGGCCGATGTGGCTGCGTATTACGCGAACACGGACCTCCGGCAAGCCACGTTCGGCAACTGCGGCAACGGCGTCGACCTGTGCGAAAACAATGTGCCTGCGGTGCCGGGGCAGCCGGCGCGCAGTTACCAGCACATGAACACTTACACGCTCGGATTGGGCGCCAACGGCACGCTGCGTTACCGCGAGGATTACGACACGGCGGCCGACGGCGATTTCCGCGCCCTCGTCGATGGCAGGCTGGACTGGCCGGATCCGATCTTCTTCCCGGGCGGCGAGCGCATCGACGACCTGTGGCATGCGGCCGTCAATGGTGGCGGCCGCTACTTTAGTGCGCGCAGCCCGGAGGCACTGGCGCGCGCACTGGGCGCGGCAATGGACGTGATCCGTGCCAGCTCGGGTGCGGCTTCGTCAGCCGCCACCAGCAGCCAGCAGCCGGTGCCCGGCGAAGACTTGCTGTATGCGGCGCGCTACCGGACCGTGTTCTGGGATGGCGATCTCGAGGCACAGCGCATCTCGGCCAGTGCCGGCCGCCTGTCGCTGCAAACCGAGTGGTCGGCCGCGTATCTGCTCAACCGCATGAGCGATGACGACAGCGACACGCGCACGTTGCTGATGCCTTCGGCCGCCAGCGCCAACGGCCTGAAAGCATTCCTCTGGAGCGCCATGGATACCGGCGAACAGGCGCTGTTCAACAACCTGTGCTCGGGCAGCGGCACGCGCCGGCTGTCGCAATGCGCGACGATGGACGCTGCGCAGCAAGCGCAGGCCAACGGACGCCGGCTGCTCGACTACCTGCGCGGCCAGCGCGGCAACGAAGACCAGCCCGACCACGCGCTGCGCCTGTTCCGGCAGCGCCCGCATGTGATGGGCGCAGCCATCAGTGCAACGCCCTTGCATGTCGGCCAGCCACCCTTTCGCTATGCCGACGACAATTACGGCGAGTTCCGCGATGTGGTCGCCGCGGATCGGCGGCGCATGGTCTATTTGCCTGCCAACGACGGCATGCTGCATGCGTTCGATGCGCAGAACGGGCAAGAGCGCTGGGCCTTCGTGCCATCGGCGGTGCTGCCGGAACTGTGGCGCATCGCGGACAGCAACTGGCCGAATGACTTCCGCTACCTGCACGATGGCACGCCGGTCGCCGGCGACATCTGTCCGACGATGCCGGCTGCCAGCTGTGCGGCGACGCAGTGGCGCACCATCCTTGTCGGCGGCCTCGGCGCCGGCGGTCGCGCCTACTATGCACTGGATGTCACGCAGCCGGACCGGCCTGCGCTGTTGTGGCAATTCGATGTGAAGCGCGAGGATAACCTGGGTCTGGCGATGGGTCGGCCCCTGATTGCCAAGCGCCGCGACGGTCGCTGGATCGTCGTGATTGCCTCCGGCTATGCGAATGTCAATCCGGGCAACGGGCATGGCATGTTGTTCGTGCTCGACGCCTGGAGCGGCGAAGTGCTGTCACGCATCGATACCGGCGCTGGCAGTGCGTCGGCGCCGGCCGGTGTCGCGCAACTCAATGCATGGATAGACAACACGCTCGATAACACCGCGGCCCGCCTGTACGGCGGCGATTTGCTCGGCAATGTGTGGCGCTTCGATATCAATGACGGGACGGCGACGCTGCTCGCCCGCCTCGAGCATGGCGGGCAGGCACAGCCCGTCACCACCCGGCCGGAACTCACTTTGCAACGGATCGGCAACCGGCAGGTATCGCTGGTCACGGTCGCGACTGGCAAGCTGCTAGGCCTGGCCGATGTCGGCGACAAAGCCGTGCAATCGATCTATACCTTCCGTGATGACCTTGGCACACAAGGGCTGGGGCAGTTGCAAGGATCGACCCGCATGGTCAGGCAGCAGCTGTCATCGTCGGGATCGGATGAGCGCAGCGTCAGTACCCATGCGGTTGACTGGACGCAGAGTGACGGCTGGTACCTGAACCTGGACACCGAGCCCGGCTCCGGCGAACGCGTGACCCTCGACCCCGAGCAGCAACTGGGCGTGTTGCGCGTGATAGCCAACGTGCCGGACAGTGCACCGTGCCAGCCGCGTGCCCAAGCCTGGGTCTATCAGTTCGATGTGTCCAGCGGCTCCTACCTGCCAATCGACGGCGCCACCGTCATTGCACGCAGGCTGGACCAGCAAGGCATGGTCAGCGGCGCGAAGACCGTCTGGATCGACGGCCGCACCACGGTCTTGCTGACCGATGAAGCCGGCAAGCTCACGGTAGTGACCGGGGCGACGCCGGCCGCTACCGGCAGCAGCTTACGGCGTGTGTCATGGCGCGAGCTCGATTGAATCGACACCAGTTCGCTTGCGGCGTGCTGGCGACGCTGGTGTCCTTGCTTTCCTTCGCAGGTGTCATGCAGGCGGGGCCTTGGCGGGTGCCCGTTGATGGCGGCATGGCTGTCCGGCCGGCTGCGTTACTTGGCATCAGGCTGGTCGATAGCGCTGATGTGGAACGGCCACCTGAGCCCGCAGTCGACCCCAGCCCGGTCAGTGCTCCGGTAGCGGTACACGAGACCGTCGATAAGCCCGGCGTTGCGGAAACGAGCGGCGATGCCGTGCTTGCATATGTGCCCGTAACCGAATTGAGCGAACGCCCGTTGCTGATCCGGGATATCGATGGCGAGCTTGACCTGGCATCAGCAGGCATTGCCGACGCCGATATGCGGACGACACAGCAGGCAACGGCCACCCTGCTGATCAACGAGCACGGCGGCGTCGACCGGGTGCAATTTGAATCAGAGGTCCTTCCGCGCTACCTTGAAGCCATACTGGCGCGGCGCTTTGCCGACGCGCGTTTCCTTCCGGGAAAAATCAATGGCAGGCCGGTACCCAGCGCGCTGCGTATCGCATTGCAATGGCAATGAGGAGGCAACTATGGACAGGATGGAGCGTGACAGCTTTGGGGACATCGCGGTGGCGGACGAGCGCCTGTGGGGTGCGCAAACCCAGCGCTCGCTGATGCATTTTGCGATCTCGACCGAGCGCATGCCGGTGCCGCTGCTGATGGCACTGGCTCAGGTCAAGCGCGCATCTGCCGTCGTCAACCATGGGCTGGGTCGCCTGCCGGCCGACAAGTCGGCAGCGATCGTGCAGGCGGCCGATGAAGTGATCGCCGGACGCTGGCCGGCGGAGTTTCCGCTGTCGGTCTGGCAGACCGGCTCCGGCACGCAGACCAACATGAACATGAACGAGGTGCTGGCCAATCGCGGCTCCGAACTGATGGGGGGCGGGCGCGGTGCGCAGCGGCGGCTGCATCCGAATGACGACGTGAACCTCGGGCAGTCGTCGAATGACGTGTTCCCGACGGCGATGCATGTCGCCATCGCACTGGCGGTCGAGCAGCAGCTATTGCCTGCGCTGCGGCAGGTGGCTGGTACGCTGCAGGACAAGGCAACGCGTTATGCGTCCCTGGTGAAGCTCGGTCGCACCCACTTGCAGGATGCGACGCCATTGACGCTGGGGCAGGAGTTGTCAGGCCACGTCGCGCAACTGGCGCTGGCCGAGCAGGCGATACGCTTGGCCCAACCCGCGTTGCTGCAACTGGCCATCGGCGGCACCGCGGTCGGCACCGGATTGAACACGCATGCCGAATTCGGTTCGCGTGTCGCGGCCGAACTGGCGGCCCGCTGCGGACTGGCGTTCAGCAGCGCGCCGAACAAGTTCGCCGCACTTGCCGGCCATGAAGCGGCTGTCGCCGCGCACGGCGCGCTGAAGGTATTGGCCTGCGCGCTGACCAAGCTTGCCAACGACTTGCGCTGGCTGTCATCGGGGCCGCGCGCCGGCCTTGGCGAGCTGCTGCTGCCGGAGAACGAGCCGGGCAGCTCCATCATGCCCGGCAAGGTCAATCCCACGCAGCCGGAAGCGATGCTGATGCTGTGCTGCCAGGTGATGGGCAACGATGTCACGCTGGGCATGGCCGCGGCCTCGGGCAACTTCGAACTGAACGTGGCCAAACCCGTGATTGCGCACGCGCATTTGCAGAGCCTGCGACTGCTGGCCGATGGCTTGCGCAGCCTTGACGAACACTGCCTGCAAGGGATTGCGGCCAATGAAGCGCGAATCGCCGACAGCCTGGCCAGGTCGTTGATGCTGGTGACCGCGCTGGTGCCGCATGTCGGCTATGACACGGCGGCGCGCATCGCGAAGCTGGCGCACCAGCGGCAGGGCAGCCTGCGTGATGCGGCCGTCGAGGCCGGCATCGCCGTCGATGATTTTGACCGCTGGGTCCGGCCCGAAGCGATGACCCGGCCTGACCCGAAATGACGCGCGGCGTTCGCTACCTGGGCGTGCCGCGCCGGAACAGGTTCACGATGGCCAGCAGGATGACCGCCCCCAATAGCGAGACCACCAGCGAGCCGAGACTGAAGTCATTCTGGTTGATGGTGCCCGTTCCGAACAGCGGTGCCAGCAGCCAGCCACCCAACAGCGCGCCGATGATGCCGACCACCACGTTCAGGAACATCCCTTGCTGGGCATTGGTTCGCATGATCATGCTGGCGATCCAGCCCAGGACCCCGCCGATCACGATCCAGATGATGAAATTCATTTGCGCTCTCCCGGAAAAGGCGTGAACATCGTTGACAGACTGAGAATTAGGCAGGCGCCGGGGCGACTGGTTCACGCTTCGCCGGGCGCTGCCGGCTTGAAATTCCGATTTTCATACCCATCTGTCGGATTGACATGCTGCAGCCCGGGGCTGCCGGACGTAAACGGCGGGGGAGCTGTGTCGCAGGACTGCCTGCAAGAGGCTGCCGGACGCCGCCGACCATCATCACCAACTGATAAGGGGAGAAACCATGCACAAGCGCCTGTGGCTGTGGATCCTGCTGCTGACGAGTACGCTGCTGAGCGGTTGCGGCTACAACACCCTGCAATCCAATGACGAGCAGATCAAGGCCAGCTGGTCGGAAGTCATCAACCAGTACCAGCGGCGCGCCGACCTGGTGCCCAACCTGGTGAATACCGTCAAAGGCTATGCATCGCACGAGCGGCAGGTACTGACGCAAGTGGCCGAGGCGCGCGCCAGAGTGGGTTCGCTGCAAGTCACGCCCGAGGTGCTGAACGACCCGCAAGCCTTCGCGCGCTTCCAGTCGGCGCAGGGTCAGCTGTCGGGCGCACTGTCGCGCCTGCTGGCGGTGGCCGAGAACTATCCGCAGCTGAAAGCCGACGCCGGATTTCGCGACTTGCAAGCCCAGCTCGAGGGCACCGAGAACCGCATCACGGTCGCGCGCAACCGCTACATCAAGGCAGTGCAGGACTACAACGTCACCGTGCGTTCCTTCCCGACCAACCTGACGGCGATGGTGTTCGGATTTGCCGTCAAGCCCAATTTCACGGTCGAGAACGAGAAAGCGATCTCGACGGCGCCAGCCGTGGACTTCGGCACAGCCGCGCCCGCGACGCCTGCAGCCCCCGCGGCGCCGGCCACCCCGGGCAAATGAGCCGATGAACATGACGCCGCACGGAGCGAGCTGAGATGCAGGCCGCGCTTTGCGTCCCGGGTTGGGCAAGCCAGTGGCTGCGCGCATGGATGCGGCTGGCCTTGGCGTGCCTGATGCTGGCGCTGTTGGCCGGAGCTGCCTTCGCGCAAGACTTGCAGCCGGTGCCCCCGCTGTCCGGACGTGTGGTCGATCCAGCAGGCCTGCTGGATGCCGGCCAGCGGCAAGCGCTGGAAGAAAAATTGCGCGCCTTCGAGCAGCGCAAGGGCAGTCAGGTTGCGGTGCTGGTGGTGCGCGCCACCCAGCCGGAAAGCATCGAGCAATTCGCGATCCGCGTCGCCGAACAATGGAAGCTGGGCCGCAAGAAGGTCGATGACGGCGCCATCCTCGTCATCGCCCGCGACGAGCGCGCCTTGCGCATCGAAGTCGGCTACGGACTCGAAGGCGCGCTGAATGATGCCGTGTCTCGCCGCATCATCGACGAGATCATTGTCCCGCGCTTCAAATCCGGTGATTTCAGCGGCGGCATTGATGCCGGTGTCGACGCCATGCTGCGCGTGATCGACGGCGAGCCGTTGCCCGAGCCGCAGGCGCCGTCCTTTGCGCAAGACAGCCCGCTGGGGCTGCTGCCGCTGGTGTTCTTCGCTGCGCTGATGGTGGGCGGCATCATGCGGGCCCTGTTCGGCCGCGCCAAAGGCGCGTTTGCTGCCGGCGGCTTGCTGGGCATCGCGGCCTGGCTGCTATCGGGCGCGCTGCTGCTCGCCTTGCTGTCGGCCCTGTTCGGTTTTGTGTTGACGCTGGTCGGCGGTCGCATGGGCAGCGGCTGGCAGGGTGGTCGTGGCCGGTATGGAAACCCTGGCGGCTTCGGGACGCCGGGCTGGAGTCAGGGGCCGCCGGGAGGTTGGGGCGGCGGCGGATTTAGCGGTGGCGGCGGCGGCTTCGGCGGCGGCGGCGCATCGGGAAGGTGGTGACGATGGATCTCGGCCTTGCGCGGCTTTGCCGTCACTTCCACGCCGCCTACTGGGGCGCGCGCCGCCAATTGCCGGCGGCAGCGCTCAAGCGCATCGGCGAGGCGATCGCTGCAGCCGAGCAGGGACACCTGGGCGAGATTTGCCTGGTGGTCGAAGCTTCGCTGACACCGCTGCAGTTGTGGCAGCGGATGGACGCGCACGAACGCGCACTCGACGTGTTCGCGCAATCGCGGACCTGGGACACCGCGCACAACAGCGGCGTGCTGGTCTACGTGCTTCTGGGCGATCGCGCGGTCGAGATCGTCAGCGACCGCGGACTGCGGGCGATCGGACAGCCGGCCTGGGACACCATCGTCGCCCGCTTCCGGGCGGCCTTCGCGTCGGCAGACGCGGGCCTTGGCTGCGTGCAGGCCATCACCGAACTGGGGGCACTGCTGCGCCGGCACCTGCCGGCCACCGGCCCGAATCCGGACGAATTGCCGGATCCGGTGCGCGTGCTCTAGGGGCCAGCGCCCGCCCGGGCGCGCCGGCGCGATTGCAGCGCCTGAAGCCGCCCTTGAAGACCGACAATGGCAGCGTTTTCCGGATGGATGCACAATAACGCTTTCATTCCTTATCCGGACCGGCAAATGAAGCACGCAGTGGCAATCCCCAAGCTCGCAGCGGCACTGGCCGCCGCATCGATGATGGTCGCAGGCGGAGGGGCACTGGCAGCGCCGCTGAAGGTCGATCCGGGCAAGAGTTCGGTGTCGGCCACCTTCCGCCAGATGGGCGTGGCGGTCGATACCAGCTTCCGCAAGTTCAATGCGCAGGTCGATTACGACGCGGCCAAGCCGGAAAAGTCGAAGGCCAGCGTCGAGATCGAGATTCCCAGCTTCGACCTTGGTGATCCCGACTACAACAAGGAAGTGCTGAAGAAAGAATGGTTCAACGCCGCGCAATTCCCGAAGGCGAACTTCGTGTCGTCGGCCATCCGTTCATCCGCGCCCGGCAAGCTCGACGTGTCCGGCAAGCTGACCATCAAGGGCAAGACCGCTGACGTCACTTTCCCGATTACGGTGAAAAAAGAGGGCGGCGCGACCCTGCTCGAAGGCAGCCTGCCGATCAAGCGGCTCGCATTCAATATCGGCGAAGGCGAGTGGAAGGACACCAGCATCGTGGCTGATGAGGTAACCATCCGTTTCCGCGTGGTCGGCCAGTAAAGTCTCCCGCACCTGTCCAATTATCCGGGGCAGCATGCCCGGCAATCAGCAACCTGAGGAAAACAGCATGACCCTGAAGTCCAAGTCGAACCTGGTGAAACACCTGTTGGCGACCCTGCTGCTCGGTACCGTCGCCGGTATTGCTTCCGCGCAGACCTACAACGTCGAGCCGGGCCATACCTACCCGAGCTTCGAGGCCGACCACATGGGCCTGTCCTTCTGGCGCGGCAAGTTCACCAAGACCAGCGGCAAGGTCGTGCTGGATCGCGGCTCCAGGACCGGCGGCAGCATCGATATCCTGATCGACGCTTCCACCGTCGACTTCGGCCACCAGAAGATGAACGAGAAAGCGCGCGGCGATGAAATGTTCAACGTCGCCAAGTTCCCGACCATCACTTACAAGAGCACCGCGCTGAAATTCGACGGCGACAAGCTGGTCGGCGTCGACGGCGAGATGACGCTGCTCGGCGTCACCAAGCCGATGCCATTGAAGATCACGCACTTCAAGTGCGTGATGCATCCGCTGCTCAAGCGTGAAGTCTGCGGTGCCGATGCGCACGGCAGCTTCGACCGCAGCGACTACGGCATGAACATCGGCCTGCCGCGCTTCTCGCCCGAGATCAAGCTCGCCATTCAGGTCGAGGCCGTCAAGGCGGACTGACGCAGCACAGGCCGGCCGGGCCGGCCTGTCATTGCCGAAGGGTCCGGCCTGAGTACCGACCTTTGCCCCCTCCTGGCGCTTGTCCTGCGCTGCGCACGGCGCACCCGGCGCCCCGCATCACTTCCCCTCTCAATGCAAAGGCTCGCCGCGCTGACCGGTCTGCCCGGCCCGCGCGCGGCTGGCGACCATGTTGGATTCGTAAGCCTGCATCCTTAGCGCAAGGTCCTGCAAATCCAGCGCGGCATTGCGCACCGCTGGGAACAGCTGCTGTTCCTCCACCTCGATGTGCGCATAGATGGCATCGCATAGCTGCTGCATCAGCTGGTCATACTGTGCCACGCCGGGCTGCAGCCCCTGTAATTGTGCAATCAGCTGTTCGGCCTGCGCGTGGTCGTTGCTGCACTTGTCGACCAGCGCCGCATCCACTGTCCTGGCGCTCGGATAGAAGACGGCTTCCTCCAGCGCCGTGTGCAGCTGCAAGGCTTCACAAATGCGCGGGCCGGCGTTTTGCCTGACCTGCAAGTCCTGCGTGCCCAGGTAGCGCTGGAACAATTCCCGGACGTAGCGGTGGTCTTGCATTAATGCGCGGGTCGGGTCGTCGGGCGCGAAATTTCCCGGCGCGCGGGCGCTGCCCGCCTGCGTTTGCGGTGGCTGTTGCTGTGCCATGTCTGCCTCCGTGCAATGATGTGGGGCGCAGGCCATGGGCAGGACTGCGCCGACTCGGGCAAAATTCGACGTCCGGGCGCGCGGAAGATTCCGTGGCCACCCCACACCTGAGAGGAGGGCATATGCATTTCCTTGGCATTTCCGGCAGCCTGCGCAAGCAGTCCTACAACACGGCCGCGCTGCATGCTTGTCAGCAGCTGTTGCCGCCCGGGGTGACGATGTCCTTGTTCGACATCGCCCCGATCCCGCTGTACAACGACGACGTCTACCAGCAAGGCTTCCCGGACTGCGTGAAGCAGTTGCGTGAGCAGATCCTGGCCGCCGATGCGCTGGTGATTGCCACCCCCGAGTACAACTATTCCTTTTCGGGCGTGCTGAAGAATGTGATCGACTGGGCCTCGCGCCCGCCATCGCAGCCATTCGACGGCAAGCTGGTCGGCTTGCTGGGGGCGGCGGCCGGCGGCATGGGATCGTCGCGCGCGCAGTACCAGCTGCGGCAGGTCTTTGTGGCCTTGAACGCGCAGGTCATGAACCGGCCCGAGGTCTTCATCTCCGGCGCCGCCAAAAAATACGATGCGCAAGGCAGGCTGGCCGATGAGGCGGCGCTCGAGCACCTTGGCAAGATGCTGGCAGCGCTGGCCGACCGGGTACGCCAGTTGCGCCGATGAATGGCGGCGGCCACCTCCTGAAGCTGTTACAGTCGGCACCGAGCCGCTATGATTCCACGTGGTGATGCCCTGAAGTCCGGGCAGGCACGGCAGCGCCATTCTTGACTCCAACGACAATAATTTTTCGAGACATCGCATGTTCAAGTCCTTCTTCCTCGCGCGCCGCTGGCTGCTCTGGTCCTGGCCGGGCGCTGCAATCATTTTCTTTGGCACCTGGTATCAGGTGCAGATCGACGTGCAGATCAATGACTGGTTTGGCGGCTTCTACGACATCGTGCAGAAGGCGCTGGGCAAGCCGGGCGAGGTGTCTCTGGACGAGTTCTTCGGCTTCCTGATGACCTTCGGCAAGCTGGCCGGCATCTATGTGCTGGTCGCGGTGATGCTGAGCTTCTTCACCAAGCACTGGGTGTTCCGCTGGCGCCACGCGATGAACGACTTCTACATGTCGCACTGGGACAAGCTGCGCACCATCGAGGGCGCCAGCCAGCGCGTGCAGGAAGACACCAAGCGTTTTTCCGCGATCATGGAATCGCTGGGCTCGAACATGATGGATTCGCTGATGACTCTGGTCGCTTTCCTGCCTATCCTGTGGGAGCTGTCGAAGAAAGTGTCCGGCATTCCGTTGCTGGGCCAGGTTGATCATGCGCTGGTCTATGTCGCGATCCTGTTTGCGTTGCTGGGAACAGTGGTGCTGGCCCTGGTCGGCATCAAGCTGCCTGGCCTCGAGTACAACAACCAGCGCGTCGAGGCCGCTTACCGCAAGGAGCTGGTCCATGCGGAAGACGATCCTGCGCGCGGCGCGGCGCCTGTCGTCGGCGAACTGTTCACGCATGTGCGCGCGAACTACTTCCGCCTGTTCTTCCATTACATGTACTTCGACGTCGCGAAGTTCAGTTACCTGCAGTTTGGCGTGCTGGTGCCCTACATCGCGCTCGGCCCGACCGTGGTCGCCGGTGCGATTACGCTGGGCGCAATGCAGCAGATCGTGCGGGCGTTTGGCCGCGTCGAGATGTCGTTCCAGTTCCTGGTGCGCAGCTGGGGAACCATCGTCGAACTGATTTCGGTCTACAAGCGCCTGCGTGCGTTCGAGGCGCAGATCGGCACGGCTGCCATCCCGGCGACGGCGCAACCCGACACGGCCGGCTGAACGCCGCATACAGTTCAAGGAGGCCAGCGATGAACAGGCAAACCCACTGGCGTGACGGCGCTGGCCGGTCCCGGCGATCCGGCGTCATGCGTTCGGTAGCCACGGCGGCGCTTGCAGCGATGCTTGCCATCGGCGCGGCGGCGCCGGTGCTGGCCATCGATGCGGCGCAAGTGCCGCAGCAAAAGCAAACCAAGCCCGGCCTCTACGTCGATGCCCGTGAAGCGTATGCGCTGAAGCAGGAGCTGGGCGAGAAGGCAATGTTCATCGATGTCCGTACCCGGGGCGAGGTCAGCTATACCGGGGTGGCCAGCGTGATGGATGCCCATGTGCCGCTGCTCGAGCATCCGGCCAATGCGGCATGGGACGAGAAGGCCGGCCGCTTCCGGCTGGAGTACAACAATGACTTCGATGCCGAGGTCGCGCGCCGCATGGCCGCAAAAGGCTTGGGCAAGCATGACACGGTGATCCTGATGTGCCGCTCCGGCGACCGTTCATCCAAGGCCGTCAACCTGCTGGCCGAGCTCGGGTATACCCGGGTCTATTCCGTGATCGACGGGTTCGAAGGCGATGTCGCGAAAGAAGGCCCGCAAGCCGGCCATCGCGTGGTCAACGGCTGGAAGAATGCCGGCCTGCCATGGACCTACAAGCTCGACAAGGACAAGCTCTACCTGCCCCAACCGTGAGCAGTGGCTGACCGGGCGGGCACTGATGGCGAGCGGATTGTCTGCCTGCCGGCCCGCTTGCCTGTTCGCCTGGTGCGATCGCGTGCGTGATCGCTGCTAGCGCTGCCGGTGTGATGCCAGTACCACCAGTGTCAGCACGCAGAACCCGGCGCCGGCGATGAAGGTGGATGCGGCGCCCAGCCTGTCCCACAGCAAGCCGGCCAGCACGCTGGCGACCAGCATTGCAATGCCGCTGACGAGATTGAAGAAGCCGAAGGCCGTGCCGCGCAAATCGGCGGGTGCCGCTTCGGCCACCATGGTGGCCAGCAGCCCCTGAGTCATCCCCATGTGGATGCCCCACAGCGCGACGCCAGCCAGCAGCGTGAGCCAGTTGCCCGGCAATGCCAGCAGCAGGTCGGCCGCGACCAGCACCAGCAGTCCCAGCACCAGCAAGGTCTTGTGGCGCATGCGGTCCGACAGCTGGCCGAACGGAAACGCCGATGCCGCATAGACGACATTCATCGCCACCATCACCAGCGGCACCAGCGCCACGGCGATTCCCAGTTGCTGGGCGCGCAGCACGAGGAAAGCTTCAGAGAAGCGCGCCAGCATGAAGGCCGCACCCATGCTCACGACCCACCAGTAGGCCGGGCCCAGTCGTTTCAGGTTGGTGCGGGTGAGCGGGTTGACCACGGGCGCCGAGGCATCGCGCTCCGGTTCGCGCACCGCGACGGCCAGCAGCAATGCGGCCAGCAGGCCGGGAATCACCGCGACCCAGAACACGGCACGGAAGTCGTCCTGCCACAGGAGCATCAGCGCTACGGCCAGCAGCGGACCGAGGAAGGCACCGACCGTGTCGAGCGACTGGCGCAGGCCGAACGCGGCACCCCGCAATCCAACCGGAGCAAGGTCGGCCAGCAGCGCATCGCGTGGCGCGCCGCGCACGCCCTTGCCGATGCGGTCGATGAAGCGCGCCCCGAGCACCATGCCATTGCTGGTGGCGATCGCGAACAGCGGCTTGGACAGCGCCCCCATGGCATAGCCGATCACGGCAATCTGCTTGCGACGGCCGAGATAATCCGACAAGGTGCCCGAAAATACTTTCACGATCAGCGCAGTCGACTCGGCAATGCCTTCGACAATGCCGACCGTCAGCGCACTGGCGCCGAGCGTACCGACCATGAACAGGGGCAGCAGGCTGTGGATCATCTCTGACGAGATATCCATCAGCATGCTGACGAAGCCCAGCGCCCAGATCGATGCCGGCAGCCGGCGCCAGACGCCCTGTGTGCCGCTGCCGTTGTTTCCGCTGTGTGCGTTCATGCCGCCATCATGAATGAAAAATGCCCGCCTGCGTGAACAGGCGGGCATCGCATGGCCAATGGCAAGCGGGCCCCGGCATGCGGCGCCACGCTCAACGATGGTGGCTTACTTCTTCACGGCCTCGAGCGAGATGTCGATGCGGACTTCGTCGCCGACGTTCGGTGCGTACTTTCCCATGTTGAATTCGGTGCGCTTGACGACGGTGTAGGCATCGGCGCCGATCGCATCCTTCTTCTGCATCGGGTGCGGCATCGCCAGGAACGAGGTCACGGTCAGGGTCACTTGCTTGGTGATGCCCTTCATGGTCAGGTCACCGATGATCTCGGCCGGCTTGTCGCCATTGAAGACGACCTTGGTCGACTTGAAGGTCGCGGTCGGGAACTGGGCGGTGTTCAGGAAATCTTCGGCCTGGATGTGCTCGTTGAACAGCGACGAACCGGTGTCGACCGACTTGGTGTCGATGGTGATGTCGACGCTGCCCGTCTTCGCTTCCTTGTCGAACACGATCTGGCCGGTCACCTTGTTGAAGCGCGACAGCTGGGTCGAGAAGCCCAGGTGCTTGTACGAGAAGCGCGGGAAGGTGTGGTTGTTGTCGATCGCGTAGGTGTCGGCTGCGGCGAATGCCGGTGCGCTGGCGGCGGCAGACAGGAACAGGGCGGCGGCGAGCTTGCTGATGGCTTTCATGGTGTGGATCCTCATGATTTGTGGTGGTTGTTCCGCCCCTTGCGGGGCATGGGGGAAATGCCGGTTAAGGCGTGATTCGTCAGGTTATTCGGCGAGCTCGGTGGTGCTTCGACGGCGCGGCAGCATGCGGGTCAGGATGTCGTCCTTGTCAATGAAGTGGTGCTTGAGCGCTGCCGCGACATGGGCGACCAGCAGCACGATCAGTACCCAGGACAGTGACTCGTGCACTTCTTTCAGCAGGTCGCCCAATGCCTTGTCCTTGGCCAGCAGATCCGGGATCGGCAGCACGCCGAACCACACCGTCTGGAAGCCCTTGGCCGAACTCATCAGCCAGCCCGTGATCGGCAAGGCGATCATCAATGCATACAGCGCGAGATGGCCGAGATGGGCCGCGGCCTGTTGCAGCTTGCTCATCTGCCACGGCAGCGCCGGCGGGCGATGCGCAATGCGCCACGAGACGCGCACCAGCAGCAGCACGAACACGGTCACGCCGGCCCATTTGTGCCAGGAATAGACCTTCAGCTTTTGCGGCGATACCGGCATCTCGGTCATCACGAAACCAAGCGCGAGCAGGCCAATGATCAGGAGTGCCATCAGCCAGTGCAGTGACTTGGCGGTGGACGTGTATTGGGCGTCGTAATGGGGCTTGTCGTTCATGGTCGGGTCCGTTGGTCTTCAGTGGCGCGGCGTGAACGCATACGCATCCATCGCCAGCACATAGTCGCTGATGCCGCTGTGCAGGTGCTCGACGTCCGCATTCTTGCCGGCCGCACCGAGTGCGACGAACAGCGGCTGCAAGTGCTCGTCGCTAGGATGCGCCCGGACCGCATCCGGCGCCTGTCTACGATAGTCCAGCAATGCGTCAAGGTCATGACGTTGCAGCTTGTCGGTCAGCCATTCGGGGAAGCTGCGCACATAGCCCAGGCCTTGCCCGCCATCTTCGCGCGCGAGTCGGTAGTCACCGAGGTTATGCGTGACATTGCCTGAACCAACGACGAGAAATCCCTTGGACACCAGCGGCGCCAGTGCCTGGCCGAGGCGAAATGCGCCGGCCACGCCGAGGCTGCTTTGCAGCGATACCGGTATCACTGGCACATCGGCATTCGGGTACATCAGGCGCAGCGGCACCCAGGCGCCATGGTCCAGTCCCTGCGAGGGCGCGACATTGACCGCGAGGCCGGCTGCGGCCAGCGTGCTGGCAACGTCGCGCGCGCCTTCCGGGCATCCGGTCGCAGGGTAATTGATTTCATACAGTTCTTCAGGAAAGCCGTAGAAGTCGTGGATCGTGGTCGGCCGCTCTGCGCTGCCGACGGTCGGCGTTGCCGTATCCCAGTGCGGGCTGACGATGATGACGGCGCGCGGCTGCGGCAGGCGATCGGCCGCGCGCGCAATGGCGGCGCCGGCAGTCCCGGGGCGCAGCGCGAAGGTGGGCGCGCCGTGCGGGATGAACAGGGTGGGCAGCGGGGTAGGCATGGACTTTCCTTCGTTCGAGGATTGAACAATAGTCCGGCAGATAGTTTTGAAATAGGGGACAATCCGCAAATCTTTATTGCTCGCTACGCAACAATAAGAGTCAATCGAAAGACAGCAATCCCAAGGTAGAGGAATGGATCGGCTAGGTGCTATGCAAATCTTTGTCCGGGTTGCCGAGCTGGGCAGCTTTGCGGCCGTGGCTCAGCAATCGGGCGTGGCGCGCTCGGTGGTCACGCGGCAGGTGGCCGCGCTGGAAGAGCATCTGGGCGTGCGGCTGATGGAACGCAGCACGCGGCGACTGACGCTGACGTCGGCAGGTGCAGCCTATCTCGAGAAATGCCGGGTGATCCTGAACCTCGTCGAAACCGCCGAAACGGGCGTCGCCGAAGACAGGCAGGCACCGCGCGGCCCGATTCGGATCAGCCTGCCGCTGTCGTACGGGCTCAAGCGCATGGTGCCCTTGCTGCTCGACTTTGCCCATGAACATGCAGGCGTCACCCTCGACATGGATTACACCGACCGCCGGGTGAACCTGATCGAAGAAGGCATCGACCTTGCCATACGAATCACCGGCGAACTCGGCGCCACGGATGTCGCGCGCCGGCTGGGCACCATGCGTATGTGGACGGTTGCCTCGCCCGACTATCTGGCAACCTACGGAAAGCCGCAGCACCCGACCGAACTGGTTCGTCACGAGTGCCTCGGCTACACCACCGGCAGCCGCCAGCAGAGCTGGGTGTATCTGGTGGACGGCAGTCCGCGATCCTTCCCGATCACAGCCCGGATCTCGGCCAACAATGGCGAGGCGCTGACACAGGCTGCGGCGCAAGGCCTCGGCATTTCAGTTCAGCCTGACTTCATCGCCGCGCCATTCATCGCCGATGGACGCGTGCAAAAGATCCTGGAGAAATTCCCGTTGCCTGAACTGGGCATACACGCAGTTTTGCCGAGCAACCGGCAGGTGCCGCATCGAGTGCGCGTGCTGACGGATTATCTGGCTGAACGCATGCGCGACGATGCCGGCATCAGGGGCGCGGCGAAAACGCGTTGAGGTCGACTGCCTTCATTCGGCAGGCCGAGGTCGGGCATCCTGCGCACGGGCGCCCGTCACCGGCATCGGGCCGGGTTTCGCAAGGCGTCGGCTAACGCTGCACCGGATGGTCGAGCAGGGCCTTGAAGCGAGGCAGGTCGCGCAGCAGCACCGTATGGTAGGTGTCCGAATAGGCTTCCCTGAATTTGCCGCTGGCGAGCAGCAGTTGGCGTACCGGCGCGCTGCGTGCGAAGACCACGATGTCGATCGCATGGTCATCGATCGTTTTTTCCCAGCCTTCACCAGCCTTGTCGACCTTGAAGTAAGCCTTCAGGAAATCGTCGCCATACAAGTCGGCGCGCCCGTCGATGAAGACCTTGTGCGTCGGCCACAGACGGTAGATCAGGTATCCACCGAGGTCGTAGTCATTCAGCATGTGGCCGCTGATGTCGCGCGCGAGCAGGTAGCTTGCCGCGCCATTGGCCAAATACTTGGATGTCTCGCCTTCTTGCTGCGTCTTGACGGCGCCGGCCAGCGCGGCCAGCACCATGCCCGCAAACACCAGCAAATGTACCGCGCCGGCCTGCGCGCGGGTGATGGGTTTGCCCTGGCTTGCAGCCGCGTGTCGCCGCCACGAGAAAGTGCGTGCGAGGATTTCCGACGGGCGCACATGGCGCAGCATCGCGCAAAAGAAGGTCAGCAGCACGATGGCCATCAATGGCAGGTGTCGCCATGCGCTAAGTCCTGCAACGATCAGCAACAAGGGCAGCGCGATCTCGGTCAGGTCAGGCTTCCTGCGTGCATAGACGCTGGCGATCAGCCACGCGAAGATGCCAGCCAGCGAGACCCGTGGCAGCAGCTCATGAAAATCCGGCGAATGCCATTCGGCGATCATGCCCTTCGACGCTTCCATCGCGACGGTTTCGAACGGATACAGCAGGATGCGCAGCCCGTGCGGATTGAGCGCTGTCGCCGCGATCGTGGCGAGGGTCACCAGGCACAGCAGGCCGAGGCGCTGTGAACTGCGCGAGTGCCGCACCGGGAACAGCCAGCGATTGCCCCATTCAGCCGCAATGAACGCGGCCAGCAAGGCGATGCCGAGCATGAATGCGCCATGCAGGTTGACCCAGGCCAGCATCAGCACCGGCAACAGCCACAGCAGGCGCGTCGAACGGAAGTACTTGAAGTCGAAAAGCACCAGCAGGTAAGTGGTGAAGCACAGGAAGCTGAAGATTTGCGGGCGCAGAGTGAACGACGGCATCAGCGGGATGAAGAAGCAGGCCGTCGCTACTGCCGCGACCAGTTCCTTGCCCGTCAGTCGCCGGGCGATCACATACAACAGCATGAAATTGGCTGCCGCCGCGAGCGCCGGCAAGAAACGCAGCGCGAAGAAGCCGCCTGCTTGCACGGTCCAGTAGAACAGCAGTTCGGTCAGCCACTCGTGTGCCACCCATGGCTTGCCGGCATAGGTGAACGAATATGGATCAGCGTCGGGAATGGCGCCCGATTTGGCGATCAGTTCCCCCGTCTTCAGGTGCCAGTAGAAGTCGGGATCGGTAAAGCCGGGCGCGCAGAACACGATGACGAAGGCGATCGCTGCCATCAGCCAGGGCAGAGTGAAACTGCCCAGCAGGGCACCGGCCCAACGTCGGGGCAGGGACGCTGTCCGTGCATGCGGCAAGCCTGGCACGCATGTCTGAGTCGTGTCTGTCCATGCGGGCAGCGTCGAATGCTGTTCCCTCGACAGCCCGGTCTGGGTCGGCGTCGTCATGGGCGGTCCGGATCAGATCGATTTTTCGATGATGTAGCGCGGGCGCCGCTTGACCTCGGTGTAAATCTTGGCGATGTATTCGCCGACGATGCCAACGCTCAGCACCTGCAAGCCTGCAAAGCAGGCAAGCGGCAGTACCGTCGTGGCCCATGCAGGCAGATCGCGGCCGCCGATCAGCACCGCAGCGAGCAGCCAGCCGCTCATCAGCAGGCTGCCGACCAATAGCGCGAGGCCAACCAGCGTAACGCAGCGCAGCGGCGCCGCGGAGAACGACGACAGGGCTTCCCACGCCAGTGCGACCAGTTTGGTCGGCGAATATTTGGTGACGCCGGCCACGCGCGTGCCGCGTTCGTAGTACACGATCTCTTGCCTGAATCCGAGCATCGGCACGATGCCACGCAAGAACAGGTTCACCTCACGGTATTGGCGCAGCGCATTGATGGCGGCGCGGCTCAGCAACCGGAACTCGGCATGATTGAAGACGATGTCCACGCCCAGCCAGCGCACGATGCGATAGAAGTTCTCCGATGTGACCCGCTTGAATACGCTGTCCGTATCGCGGCAGCTGCGTACGCCATAGACGATATGCGCGCCGGCGATATGGCGAATCACCATCTCGCGGATTGCGCCGACGTCATCCTGCAAATCGGCGTCGAGCGTGATCACGGCATCGCCCTTGACATGGAACAGCGCGGCCAGCAGCGCATTCTGTTGTCCCTTGTTGCCCGACAGCTTGATGCCGTGGATGTAGGGTGCCTGACGCGCTGCGAGTTCGATCAACTGCCAGCTGCGGTCGGTCGAGCCGTCATCAACGAAGGTGATCTGGCTGTTCGGATGGATCAGGCCCTCGTTGAGCAGTTGCTCGCGAATGATGGTCAGCTTGGCGATCGTCGTGCGCAGCACCGCTTCTTCGTTGAAACAAGGGACAACAATCGCCAGCTTCACCAGCGCCACCGGCAAGGGCGGCAGGTTGAGCTCTTTCAGGATGGATGGCGGCGGCACGGCCGCTTTGACGATGGTTTCCATTCTGGCCTCGCTAGTCGGGCATTGATGAGCCCGATCTGATGGTCGATTAACGATAAATTTCTTTTGTTAATCGCACCATATGGTGATCGCCAGAAATTCAGTTTGAGGGGCCTCAAACTTTGTGAAAAATGCAATCTTTTCTCAGGGAATGATTCCTCCAGATCATGGAATCTGGTCTGCTTTTTCGGAAAGCAGCAGGACTATTTTTCGGTGAAAAAATTCACCTTTGGGGATATTTCGTTTTGTGGAAATGCATCGGACGACGCTGATGCGCAGCCAGCATGCACGGGACGCGACAAAAGCGCTTACCAGCTGAATCCCATGCCAACCGCGCCTACGACGCCTGCATCGCTGGTCGAAGAGCTTTTCCCGACGCTGACTTTGAGCGCAGCGTGATTTCCCATTTTTGCAGACATCCCGAAAGCGATGGCCGAATCGCCTTTGTAGCTGCCGACGCCGATACCCATGGCGGCCGAATTCCCCGGCGTGATGCCCGGTACGGCATTCATGGCGGCGACGGCGGAAATGCCAGCCCTGGCTTCCTTTTGTACGGAATCGATCTGGCTTGAAACGGCATTCAATTGCCGCAGGTTGACGGCATCAGTGTCGGCAACCCCGTTGGCGACATTCGTGATTCTGTTGCCCGCCATGCTCAAGGCGCCATTGATCGTGGTGGCCCCGTTGATGGTCGTTGCCCCGTTAATGGTGGTGGCACCGGTAATCGTGGTTGCGCCGGTGATGGTCGTGTCGCCGGTGACGGTGGTGGCACCGGAAATGGCGGTATTCCCGGTAATCGTTGTCGCACCGTTGATTGCAGTCGCCCCGGTGACAGTCGTGGCACCAAGGCTGGTGGTGCCAGCCGAAAAATTCTCCACAGTCGTGGTGCCGGGCGTGCCGGTACCGGAGGAAATCGTGACATTCCCGGCAGAGATGGCCAGGCCTGACCCGGTCGTGGCAATGGTATTGGCGGAAATGTAGTCGGCGACCAGGCTGCCGGAGACGGTCGTTCCGGTGCTGTTGATCGTGATTCCCTTGGTGGACGCGCCTTGATACGTCAGCGAAATTTCGCTGGCTGTCTGATCGATCGTCGTGGCGCCTGAAACGCTTGGAAATACTTGTGCATCGGCGATGGATGACCCCAGCGACAGCAAGCCGACGATGCTCAATTGCAGGATTTTGCCGAACTGTGAATGCCGAATCATTTTGCGGATTTCCATCGATCCGTTTGAAAAGAATTTCCCATAGGAATTTTATCGACAGGCAATCATGACGGCGAGTGTAAAGAGCGTAATGACAAACCGAACCACGTAACTTCTGCAAGAAAAAGCAAATGCACCGGGGGCTCTCTGGCAGCTCTGGCTTGACGTCGCTAATCTTGCTGTCCGGCCTGCGATCAAGAAACACAGACAGCCTGTCGGCTTGCATTTTCCAGTCATGGAATCGTCAGTTGGCCGGAAATCCTGATCCGCGTTTTCGGCATAAAAATCTCGCGACAAATAATGCCGCGCGAATTTCCCTTGCCTGTGCTTTTTCGCCCAAATAGCGCTTAACGCGGAAATTTGGCGAGATTCGGAATCGCTAATAAAAGCGCGAAAACCTCCCCAATTCTTTGCGCTGCCACCAAGCCGCGTCAGAGGCGATTGCAAGAACCCGCATGGCTGCTGCGTTTTCAGCGCGTTCGTAAAAAATTCTCAAGTGAAAGACGCATAAGTAGAACTCTCTCAACATTCAATTACCACTTCCCAAACGGAAATTTTTTCTCTTAAGCTGTGGCAACACTTGCTTCAAAGCATGTGCCTGTTGCTTGTAGTCGCTTCCTATTCCAGGCAGCGATCTGGAGAAAAAAGAATGTTACGAGAGTCCGCCCCGCTGGCCACATCGCCGGCCATTCGCCTGACCCTGCTGTCGGCGCTGATCACTTCGCTGTACAGCGTCTCTGCGTTCGCGCAGACCGCGCCGCCGGAGTACCTGTGGTCGGCGCTGGATGTGAAGGCCTATCAGGCACATAACCTGATCGGGTACCCCACCGGCGTGGCAGCTCCGACCGAGACCAGGGGCAAGGGTATTACCTTGGCCATCATTGACTCCGGCGTCTTGCCGCATACGGAATTCGCTGGCCGCCTGCTGCCCGGCTACGATTATTACAACGCCGCCGGCAATGGCACCAATGACCAGTACGGCCATGGCACCCATGTCGCCGGCATCGCCGGTGCAGCACTCGATGGCACAGGCATGGTCGGCATCGCACCCGATGCGAAGATCTTGCCGGTGCGCGTGCTCGACAACATGGGCAGCGGCACGGCCACATCGATCGACACCGGCGTGCGCTGGGCATTGTCGAACTATGTGAAATCGGTATCGGGCGTGCCGACGCAAAGGACCGTTTTCAACATGAGCCTCGGCAGCACCTCGGCCTTCGGCCTGTCGACGCTGCAAGCCATCCGCAATGCAGGCACCATCGCGGTCGTCGCTGCAGGCAATGCGGGCGGCAGCAACCCGATTTATCCGGCACGTTATGCCACCGACAGCTCGGTCGCTGGCTGGGTGATGGCGGTCGGTGCAGTCGACAGCAACAACGTCATTACCTCTTTCTCCAATCGCGCAGGCGATACCCGCAACTACTATCTGGTTGCGCCGGGCCAGTACGTCCAGTCCACCTACTTCAATAATGGCTACACCTTGATGAATGGTACCTCGATGGCCACGCCGGCAGTCACCGGCGCTGCCGCCGTCGTCTGGGGCGCATGGCCTTACCTGAGTGGTGACAAAGTCGTCAAATCCCTGCTGTGGTCGGCCACCGACCTCGGCGACAAGGGTGTCGATACCACCTATGGCTGGGGCTTGCTGAACGTGGCTGCTGCGCTGCAGCCGATCGGCGATACCTGCGTGCCGACCGCCAGCAACAGCTGCGGCACCGGTACCACCACGACCACGACGACCACCACCACCAAGGGTGGCGGCAAGACCCGTAGCCTGTCGACACCGGCAGCCGCGGGTGCTGCTGCCATGACCACCACGTCGCGCGTGTATGGCTATGACGCACTCGGCCGCAGCTTCCAGTTTTCCGCCGCGACCCTCCTGCGCCCGGGCGGCGTCAACATGACTGCCAACCTCGGCAACTGGATGGCCGCCAGCCAGCCTGTGAAAATTACCGAAGGCAATGCCGGCACGCGCTTCGCGTATCAGGGCGATGCCGCCCTCGGCAACAGCGCCTATTCGTTCTCCATGCCTGCCGGCAGCGGCCAGGTGATGATGTTCAGCGGTGCTTCAGTGCTGCCCTTCGGTACCTCGCACAGCAGCTATCAGGCGTCGGCCTTTGCCAGCGACGATGCACTGAAGATTCCTTACCTGAGCATGGTCGATGCACCGACTGGCATGGCCTACGATGCGCCGCTGTCCGAAAATGTCGGCGTTCGCTTCGGCTACATCGCGGCCAGCAATGCTTCGCAATTCGTCGCACCGGGCCCGAACGATCTCTACACGCATCGTGTCGCTGGTGGCGCTGCCGTCGGTGACCTGTCGGCGCGCTTCGGCCGTCTCGAACTGATCGGCACGGTCGGCATGCTGAACGAAAACGGCGCCTTCCTCGGTGCGCGAGGTTCGGAAGCGGGCGACATGCGCGGCACGACCCGCTTTGTCAGCGCATCGGCCGTGTATGACTTCGCACCGAGCTGGTCCGCACTTGCTACCTACACGCAAGGCAATAGCCATGGCCTCGGCGGATCGGGCGATGCAACTTACCGCTTGTCCACCCAGTCGTTCTCGCTGGGCGTCCTGAAGAACGGCGTGTTTGGCGACAACGACCGCATGTCGCTGGCAGCCGTGCTGCCGTCGCGCGTGACCAGCGGCGACGTCACCCTGCGTGCAGCAGTGGATGTGAACATGCAGACCGGCGCACCGATCTATGGCAATGTCCCGGTGTCGCTGTCGCCGCGTGGCCAGGAGCAGCGCTACGAATGGAACTGGAGCACGCCGATCAAGGATGGCAGCTTCGGCCTGACGCTGATGCACCGCATTCAGCCCAACCATGACGCGCTGGCACCGGCCGACAATGTCGTTGGCGTGCGCTTCGTGAAGGCGCTGCGCTGACCCAGGCTGCGGCTCCCCTCCGGATGTCGTACCATCACGGGTCTTGTGACTGGCAACGACAAACTTTTCTCCCTCCTTGACGACGCGGCCGGGCCAGATGTGCCCGGCCGGCGTCCGTCCCGCCTCTGCTACGGCTGGCAACGTGAGATAGCGTTCCGGCGTGGCGATGATCCCGCAGCATTTTTCGAAGCACTTGATGACGCGCTGGCCAGCGGCTTGCACGCTGTCGGCCTGTTCGACTACGAATTCGGCCATGAGCTGCAAGGCCTCCCCGCTGGCGGTCACGCCATGCCCCTGGCAACGATACAGCTGTACGCCCATTGCGAGCGCCTGAGCCGCAGCGAGGTCGGGGACTGGCTCGCACGCAGGGCGGGCAATGCGCCGTATGCAGTCACGGCCCTGAAGCCGGCACTCGACGAGGATCGTTTCGCCGAAGCCGTTGATGCGATCCATCGCCTCATCGAATCCGGCGACACCTACCAGGTCAATTTCACCTTCCCGCTGCGTTTCGATGTGCATGGCGACCCGGTTGCACTTTATGCAGCGCTGCGTGCCCGCCAACCGGTGCCCTATGGTGCGCTGGTTGCGTTGCCTGATGGAGCGACCGTGCTGTCGATGTCGCCCGAATTGTTCGTCAGTCACCAGCAGGGGACACTGACCTGCCGGCCGATGAAAGGTACTGCGGCCGTCAGTGGCGATTTCGATCAGGATGCGGAGCGCGCCGAAGCGCTGAAGACGAGCGCCAAGGAGCGTGCGGAGAACCTGATGATCGTCGACCTGCTGCGCAATGACCTGGGGCGGATTGCCGCGACTGGCAGCGTCAAGGTGCCGGACCTGTTCCATGTCGAGCGTTACGGGGCCGTGCTGCAAATGACATCGACCGTGACGGCCACTGCCCGCGGCGACATCGGAATGCGGCAAGTGTTCGACGCCTTGTATCCGTGCGGCTCCATCACAGGTGCACCCAAGCGCCGGACCATGCAATTGCTGCAAATGCTTGAAGCCTGGCCGCGCCGGCTGTACACGGGGGCCATTGGCTGGTTCGAGCCAACGGATGCGGAGCGCAAGCTTGGCGATTTCATGCTGTCGGTGCCTATTCGTACCTTGCTGCTCGATGCGCCCGGCGCCAATGATCTGCGACATGGCGAGATGGGCGTTGGTGCTGGCATCGTCTATGACAGCGATGCGAAGGCAGAATACCAGGAGTGCCTGCTGAAGGCGCGCTTCCTGACGGGCGTTGCGCCCGGCTTTGAACTGTTCGAAACGATGCATGCGACCCGCGACGCTTGTCGCTATCTCGACCGGCACATGGCGCGACTGTCGGCGTCAGCTGCGCAGCTGGGTTTTGCATGTGACGCCAGCGCGATCCGCGCGCAAGTCGGGGCCGCCTGCGCCGCGCTGGAACCGGGCCATGTCTACCGGCTTCGCCTGGCACTGGATGCATCGGGCAACACCCGATTGCGCAGCGCAATAGTGACCCAATTGCAGGAGCCGGTGCGGCTGTTGCTGTCGGCAGTCGCGATGCGCTCGGATGACGCGCTGCTGGCCCACAAGACGACGCTGCGGCACGTGTATGACGCAGGCTGGCAGGCCGCGGAGAAGGCAGGCGCTTTCGACACGCTGTTCTTTAATGAGCGCGGCGAATTGACTGAGGGCGGGCGCAGCAACGTACTGGTCAGGCTGGACGGGCAGTGGATCACGCCGCCCATGACGTCTGGGCTGTTGCCGGGCGTGATGCGCGCCGTCTTGCTGGACGATCCCGCGTGGTCGGTGCGTGAGGGAGTGATTACGCTCGCTGACTTGCAACAGGCGGAAGCAATTTGCGTGTGCAACGCATTGCGCGGCGCGTTACAGGCAGTTCTGGACTGAACGTCAGTGGCTCACGGAAATGCGGGAAGCGTATGAACCTCGGGTTCATTGTCCTGCCTGTCAGGTGCCCGGCGCCCCTTCACGCATGCCATCGTCTTGTCCCAGAACGCCGCGCCGCTGCCGCCATAGCGTGAAGGCAGGCGCATCATCTTCCGGTGGCTGCGTGCCAGCGCTCGCTCCAGTGTCTCGTTCATCATGCCCAGCTTGTCGAGTTCAAGGTAGGCTTCGCAATTGGCATCAATTTCATTGCGTTCCGGGTCGGTCGCATGCGCGCACTCATGATAAAAAATGAAGTCGAGCATGTGCGGATCCGTGTCATGGATGGTCTTGATCGTGACGCGATCAAAATAGATGACTGGCCAGCCTTGTTCGTCAGTCCGCACGACTGCCGCCGCACCGCCCAGTTCAGGATGGCGGTCGCCTGCATCGCCATGCCCCAGCCAAACCTCGTGAACGATGCGGCGCTCGCCATGGCGATCGACGGTGCAGACAACCTGCACGCCGTCAGAGCGCTCGTAGGCCTGCGCCTGGCTGGCTCCGAGGACGAGCATCATGAGCAGGATGAGAGCCTGTTTCATGGGAAGGCGATCGCAGGTGCCTGAACCGGTTGGGCTTATTCGCGGATATCGCAGCGCGCCTATTTGCAGGCGTTTTTGCCGCCCCAGTTGCCGTGGGTGACTTCGCCATCAAGCTTCACCGGACGGAACCAGCCGCTTTCGCGTGAATCGGCGAATTTTCCGGTGCCACCCTTGCGTGTGTAACGACCTTCCATCTTGCCGCGTGCCTGCGTGAATCCGTAAGTCAGGACGTCTCCATCGACATCCTCGACCGCGCACAGGCCTTCTGCTTCGATGGTTTTGTCGGGATATACGACAGCGCCGCCGGTGCACTGCCCGGAAAGGTTATTGAACTTCGATCCGCCAGGCGCGTTCATTTGCGTCGATGAACGGAAATGGAGGTAAGTCGTTTTGCCGCCCAGATCAACGGTCGATTCCCCGATGTCGACACTGGTGTATTCGCCGCACGGGTCTTCGCCGGCCATGACATCGACATGAATGGACAGCAGCAGCGCTAGCGTTGCGGGAAGAAGGAGCATTTTCATCGGTCATCCTCGCTGTGGTGTTCATAATGGCTGGCCGATGGGCCGCCTGCGAAATAGTTTGCCAGTTTCTGCGCAAACGCGTGCGAGGCCAGAGGCCTGCCGTTTCAACGTGACTGGTTGATTTTCAAAAAACAAATCTGCAGCCCGAAAGGATTGTTCTAGTATCTTCGGTCACCTCGGCCGCGTGTGGCAGCCGGAAGCGATACGCAATCCTTACATTCATGGCATCTGGTAATGATGAATAAGAACCTGTGGCTGCTGGCGATCGCCCAAGGACTATTCCTTGCGAATAATGTCACCTTCATTGCGATCAACGGGCTGGTCGGGCTGAACCTCGCACCTTATCCGTGGATGGCGACCCTTCCCGTGATGGGTTATGTGGTGGGCGGTGCGCTCAGTACCGGCCTGGTCGCTTTATCGCAGCGCCGTTGGGGGCGCAGGGTATCGTTCCAGCTCGGATTGGTCGTGGCGCTGCTGTCGGCCGGCACGGGCATCGTGGCCGTGCAACTGCAATCGTTCTGGCTACTGGTCGCCATTACGATCGTGGCAGGCTATTACAGTGCAAACGGCCACTTGTATCGCTTTGCTGCGGCAGAGCTCGCCGCTAGCGCCGATCGGGAAAAAGCCGTGTCGATGGTGATGGCGGGTGGCTTGATCGGTGCTGTGATCGGCCCCAACCTGGCGAGCCAGACGAAAGCCTGGTTGACGGTGCCATTTGCCGGCGCCTATCTCGCCTTGGCGGTACTGGCACTGGTATCGCTGGCCGTGATATCGCGCATTGATTTCCCGCCGATGCCGGTAAAGGCCGTGCAATCCGAAGCCAGCAGGCCGTTGGCTGAAATCATGCGGCAGCCGGTATTCCTGGTGGCAGTGCTTGCCGCGTCAGTCAGCTATGGCGTCATGAACCTGCTGATGGCGGCTACGCCACTGGCGATGCAGGTATGCGGGATGCCATTCAGCGACACGGCGCTGGTGCTTGAATGGCATGTGATCGGCATGTTCGCGCCGGGCTTTTTCACCGGCACGCTGATCAGGCGTATTGGCGTGCTCCCTGTGATTGGCATCGGTGTGCTGTTGAATCTCCTATGCATCGTGATTGCAATCAGCGGGACAGATCTGCATCACTTCGTGTCGGCACTCTTGCTTCTGGGCGTAGGATGGAATTTCATGTTCACCGGTAGCACGACTTTGTCGCTGGATGCTTACCGACCCGCGGAAAAGGACAGGGCGCAGGCTGCCATCAATTTCTGCGTGTTTGCGGTGATGTCGGTCAGCGCGTTTGCTTCGGGGGCTTTGCTGACCACGCAAGGATGGGGCTGGTTGAATGTGGGGTCGATTGTGCCGGTCGTGCTGGCGGGCGGGGCGGTCCTTTGGTTGGGGCGTCGCAAACTTGCGGATAAATTTTCCCGCTGCGAGGAAGGGTAAGTTTTTGCGCGTGTGTGGTGATTCTGGTGCGCTTGCCTTGTTTTTTTCAGGATGAATACCTTATAAAAATGCCGCCAATGAGGCGGCATTTTTTTCGAGGGCGTGAATCTTACGACCCGAGCCCGCCGATTACGCAATCGAATAACGCGAATGTATTATTGAGCCATCGCTCATTTCAACAGAATGAGTTCCGGCAGGCCATTCGCGCCACACCAGACGACGGCGTTTTGCTGGAAATGTTTGCCGAGGTTCTTCGTTTCTTCCAGATTCAAACCCAAGACCAGGAAGCTCTCTTCACCGGGCCACTCGTTCGACGGATGTTGTCCTGTTCCGGGCAGATAGCTCAGGCCGCGCCTGGTGAGTTCATTCAAAAGTTCTTGTTGGCGAAGAGCGTTGTCAATGTCTGGCACGATCTGACTGTATGGATTGCATGCGGTAATAAATGCACTGCATTCCACTCGACGGGATTGATGAACCTTCAGCAGTTCAGGGATGACTTGCCCGATTTGAAGAGTGAACGGCATATCGCCATGTACGCGATATTCCGTTTCCTGATATGCGTTGACAGTGGCGGCGTCGATGATCGTGTTTGAAAACAAACTATCCTCCAATCAGGCGGGTCGGCGCTTCCCGTTTGGTTGCGCCAACCGGTGTCGCATTTGCATGCGCAGTCCATTTGCCAGGGCAGGCAGGCTAGCGTGGGCGTTGACCCAATTCGAAATATATTATTAATATAACAAAATCTTCATGCCCCGGCGGCATGGCCGCCACTCAGGCATTTGTATGCCTGCCATCGACCGCTATCGATCGTTGTCATCACGAGAGAGGTGCGCCTTGCCAAACCTTGAAGACGTTTTCCAAACCTGGCGTCTGGGCGCACTGGTTTACCTGGCGAGGCCGGCCGGAAGCGGAATTATCATTCGGCCCGCAGCATTCGTTTTCGTCATTCCCGGCGGCTTTGCCTGGGTCGAGCCGTCCTATGCAGACCCCTATGGCGCATCGTCGCCGGCTTACCATGAGCGGACCGGCAATGTTCGGGAAAATGGCGACGGATTCATTTTAAGGAATGAAGCCGGCGGGCCTGAGGCCGATGCCGCCGTCTATCCGTTCGACCCGGCCGATCCGGGCATGAAGGACGACGCTGGCCCGCTGACTTGGTTCGCCAATCATTTGAAAGAAAACGGCCTGCAATGGCAGTCCGAGCGGACGCGCGTGCACGCGCTGGTAGCGGTGCAGGACTGATTATCCGGTCCGGCGGCAGCAATCTCCCGGTCTTTGCACTTGTGAGGACTATGCAATTGCATTCTGACGAAAAAGGAGCATACGGATATGGCTTACTTGGGCGAGGTGAAGATAGCGGAGATCGCGCCAGATCATCCCTTCGCGACTTCGCAGATCGTCTTCGGCGTGAAACGGCCAAACAGTGCAGGCAGCCAAGCGCCAACGCCAAACGAATCGACTCAGCCTGATACACGATCTGCGAATCCGGTAATTGAGACGGAAGAAGATGGAATCAAAGCCGAGGCGTTGCGGCGTTTGAAAGTTCGGAAACTCTTGGGATTAGCAAAAGTGCCCAATGACGAGTAGTCATCGGCGCTAATCTGAACCTGTACCTGCGCTGTTACTCACGACCTCAGAAGTGTCTAGGGTTGCGATAGCGATTCAGGGCTTTACATCAGCGGATATCGATTCCTCAATTTTCCACAAGACTACTCAGCGCTCTCTCCATACAGAAATGTACCTTTTCCCCTGAATGAGTTGACTTCGCTTCAAACGGTTTCCTGGTGACAGTCAGTCGATATTTGACCAATATTCAAACAATCATTAGAATGTTGGTATGGATAAGAGAACCGTCAAAGATCTCCTGTATGAGCAAGTCGCCCGTATAGGCAAAGCTGTCTCGAGTCCGAAGCGACTGGAGTTGCTTGAGTTACTGGCCCAGGGTCAAAAGTCCGTTGAAGATCTGGCGGGCGAGATTTCTATTGATATCAAGCTTGCAAGCGCGCACCTAAAAGTCCTCAGGGAGGCTCGACTGGTGGAGGCGCGCAAAGATGGCAAGTTCGTCTTCTATCGATTGGCGAGCGCTGATGTCGCTAGTCTTTGGGTGGCCTTGCGGGAAACGGCACAGGAGCATCTGGTCGAACTCAGCGTCGCGGTGAGCAAGATAACTGCAACCCCGGACAAACTGGCTGATATGAGTCGGGCACAGCTACTTGAAGAAGTAAGAAAAGGCACGATCATCCTTATCGACGTGCGTCCCCAGGCTGAGTTTGCTCATTCCCATCTACCCTATGCGCGCTCGATGCCGTTAGACGAGATCGAGCATCGCATCAAAGAGCTGCCGAAATCCAAAGAGATCGTTGCGTACTGTCGCGGACCCTTTTGCGTCTTCGCTGAGGAAGCAGCTCGTTTACTCAGAACCAATCACCGTAAAGTCAGCAAGCTAAATGACGGTGTAGCCGAGTGGCACGCTGCGGGCATGCCGCTGGAATCAGAGGAGGTCCAATGAGCAAGCTGCTATTTATCGTCAACGACGCTCCTTATGGCAGCGAGCGGGCCTACAACGCGTTAAGGCTCGCTGGTGCATTGACATCACGCGAGAACGTAGCAGTCCGGGTTTTTCTGATGGCGGACGCGGTAGGATGTGCAAAAAATCTCCAGAAGGTCCCGGAGGGCTATTACAACATTCAGCTGATGCTGGCGAAGGTCATTCGTAAGGGTGAGGTTGCGTTGTGCGGTACCTGCATGGACGCCCGCGGGCTACAAGATACCGAACTGATAGCAGGTGCTCGCCGTTCGACCCTGAACGAGTTGGCCGACTGGACCTTGGAAGCTGACAAAGTCCTGGTGTTTTGATGGTCCATCCTTCGATACCAGACCCAAATTCGGACCTTAGGCATGGCATCAGCCACAACCGAAGCCAATTCTTTCATCAGCTATTTCAGGTACTGCTGGTCGGCCTGACCATCGGCATGACCCGTACCGTGGTACCCGCATTGGCCGAATCCGATTTCGGTGTGCCGAAAAACTCTTTCGTGCTGTTGAGTGCTTTCGTCATTGCCTTTGGGCTTGTCAAAGGCACGATGAATTTCATCGCCGGGCGTCTTTCAGAGCGCATCGGACGAAAGCGGGTACTCATGTTTGGTTGGCTGGCCGCGTTGCCCATCCCGCTAATGATCTGGTATGCACCCAGTTGGAACTGGATGGTGGCTGCCATGGTCCTGCTGGGCATCAATCAGGGACTGACCTGGTCCATGACGCAGACGGCCAAGCTTGACATCACTCGGCTGGAAGAGCGTGGACTCACGCTAGGGTTGAATGAATTTTCCGGTTATGTCGGCGTGGCGTTGGCTGGCATTGTGACCGCGTACATGGCTGCGCATTTCGGCGCGCGACAGGGGCTGTTGATCTTTGGCCTTACCGTGATCATTCTCGCCATCGCACTTACGCAAGTGTGGGTCAGAGACACGCTACCGTGGGCACAGGCAGAGGCCGCCAAACATGCGCCTGGTATTGCGCAAACTCTCCAGCCGCGTTATCCGAAAAACATCTCTTCTGAACCGACTACATTAGAGATCTTCGCCCTTATGAGTTGGCGAGACAAACGACTGATGGCTTTGAGCCAGGCGGGATTGGTTGAAAAATTTGTCGATGCACTTGTCTGGATTCTTTATCCCGTCTTCTTGTACCAAAAAGGCGTAAGCCTTCCCGACGTTGGTTGGATCATCAGCTTTTACGGCTTCACTTGGGGTGGTTCGCAACTGATAACCGGCCGACTGTCGGATCGCATTGGTCGCCATGTCATGAACGTATCCGGCATGTGGATTTGTGGTGCAGGGGTTGCGGCAATGATGTTGGGCGAGGGCACCGTCTGGTGGGCGTTCTCGGCGGCAGTGTCTGGCTTTGGGATGGCACTTTTGTATCCCAACCTTTCTGCTGCGGTGGCAGATATTTCGCATCCTGCATGGCGCGGCTCCGCGATTGGGATCTATCGTTTTTGGCGCGATCTTGGGTACGGGATCGGGGCTCTGGCTCTAGGAATCGTTGCCCACCTTGCTGGGCAAATGCAGGCTGCTTTCTGGTTCGTTGCCATCGCTATGCTGTTGTCAGGTACTTTGCTTTGGTGGCTAGGCGAAGAAACGCACCCTCGTCTCAACCCAATGACGTCAGACGAAAATCAGGAATGAACGCATGACACGCTATGAGAATTTGATCACGCGGTTGGAACGCACATTGCCGTCAGTCAGCCCGGAAGAACTTCAGCAACTGATGAGTTCAGAATCGCCACCGATAGTCGTCGACGTCAGGGAGGCGGCAGATCACGAGCTTGACGCCATTGTCGGTAGTATCAATCTGCCGAGAGCAAAACTGGAGGCGAGCATCGAAAGTCACATGTCAGCCGCTGATCAGAAGGTAATTTTATATTGCGGTAGCAGAGGCCGATCACAACTGGTTTGCCAAACTCTTCGCGAGATGGGTATTGATGCTGCATTTCTTGAAGGCGGCCTACAACATTGGTTGCAATATCAAAAGCAGGTTTGAACTCTACAACTCGTCGATCCCTTATTGATTTTTGGAGATTTTATGTACTCATTTCATACGCAGTTATCGCTCACGGTCGAGCAAGCCATTCCTGTCGTGCTAGAGAAACTGAAACAAGAAGGTTTCGGCGTGTTGATGGATCTGGATATTCAAGCGACCATGAAGCAGAAAATTGGTGCCGATA
>JACCDU010065652.1_pt1 | contig 82501 bp, 82 predicted proteins | sample 7446081 | NCBI WGS metagenome assembly JACCDU01 (sample SAMN15323447, study PRJNA562643) | freshwater metagenome | isolation source: river surface water | place: USA:Blue River Watershed | collected 2017-08-17
AGGGTGGAGGGTGTGAGCGATTCCACCAAAACACGGCTAGAGCAAAGTGCTCCCCAACTCCAAGAGCAATTTCAGGAAATGGGATTGAATTTGCAATTGGACATGCGCCAAAATAAAGATTCTTCGTCTTCTGACACTGCCAACTGGACGCCCAACGAACCAGGATTTGACAACGCCAAACTCCAAGAAGCTTCTGTGCAAACCACACGTGTAGTGGCTGCCGAAAGAGCCCGCAACAACAATGGCGGCCAAGTTTATCTCTATGCTTGATCGATTGAAAACATGAACAAACCAAATTCAAGCGTGCAATTTCCATTTGCAACAGGCGCCTTCATGGGCGTCGATTGGAACCGTGAGCAAGTCGAAGCTTTGCACATGCAGTTTTTGGCGCAATGGCGCCAGTCTTTGTCGGCCTTGGTTCCTGCTGTGGTCCAAATTCGCGCAGGCAGCTTTGATCTCAAAAGTTATGTACAGTTTTTAGAAGACGTGCCTGCGCAAGCTGATATTCAAGTCTTTGAAATTGACGCCTTGCAGTCTTTGTGTGCCTGGAGTTTCGATAGCCGCTGGGTTACCACGGCTGTTGATTGTGTGTTTGGTGGGGCAGGTCGTATTCCAGTCAGAGATTTGCCGCGCCGCGTGACGCACATTGAGCTGGGTGTGCGTCAACGTTTGGTGGAATCTTTGGCCACAGCATACGAATCTGCATGGCAGGCGGTTTATCCTATTCGCTTGAAGAACCTGCGCCAAGAGCAACAAATGGCCTCCTTGCGCCTCACATCCCCGCAAGAAGCGGTATTGCACGCTCAATTTGTGATTGTTTTCAATCGCGTTGAACTTGAGGTTAATTTGTGTTTGCCTCGCAGAGCTTTGCAGTGTTTGAATCCGGCTTCATCTGAGCTCGATAGTGCTACTGCGGCACAGCCCGTGGCCTGGAGCAAAAGCCTTCAACACCAACTGCATTCAACACCCGTTGAAGCTGTGGCGGTTTTGTGTGAAAAAGAACTCACCGTGGCGCAGCTTTTGTCCCTGTCAATTGGGCAAGTGTTACCCATTGAGCTGTCGGAGCCTGTGCGAATGATGGTGGACGGTGTGAGTATGTTGAGCGGCCGCTATGGTGTTCGCAATGGCAACTATGCGGTCAAGGTAGAACACATTCATGATCAGCATTCTTTCCATGAAACAGCGCCCTTTGACACTGCCGATGCTCTTGGCCCTGAGGCTTTCACGCCAAGCTCGATGGTGCCAGAGCAGGCCCAAGCTGACTTGAACGCAGCGGCTCAAGCCATGAACCAATTGGCAGATCAAATTCAAAAAAATGAGGGAGCCCAATAATGGACGGACTTTCTAACCTAAGTGGCAATACCCCTGCCGACGACCTGACCCGCTGGCTGAAAAACGCGCCTGTCACTGGCCAAGTGCAAAAAGCCACCTTTGACAATTTGGAAGCAACCGAGCCCTCCGACACCGGCATTCGCGATGTGGGCATGATCATGGACTTGCCCGTCAAAGTCATGGTGGAGCTGGGACGGACCAAAATGTCCATTGGCGAGCTTTTGGCCCTGCACAAAGGCTCGGTCATTGAACTCAATGTCCATGCGGGAGATCCACTAGATTTGGTGGTCAATGGGTGCTTGATTGCCCAAGGAGAAGTCGTTATCGTGAACGATCGTTATGGTATCCGTCTGACTGATATCATTTCACCTTCGGAACGATTACGAAAAACCAATCGATAGCCTATGAAATTTCATGCACGCCCCCTAGTTGGATCCCTTTTTGGAATTTTCATTTGGAGCGTGCAGGCTCAGACGGCAGCGCCTTTCAGCAGCGCTGCCCAAGCTCCGGCCACCTCGTCTTCTGTCTGGGGTGGTGCTTGGTTGGGCTTGATCACCCTTTCCATGTTGATTGTGTTGGTGGCGGTGGTGGTTTGGCTCTATCGCAGAGGCACGCAAGGTACGGCCACAGGCGGGCAAATTCAACTTTTAGCAGCTTTTCCTGTAGGCCCCAGAGAGCGTTTGCTGGTGGTTCGCATGGGCGACCGAATTGTTGCACTAGGACACACGCCCAGCCAAATCAGCTATCTCACTGAGCTGGAAAGCTTTGAGCCCACCATGGGCAACAGCGTTTTGTCGGCCGGTTTTGCAGGTCAATTGCAGACCCTCCTTTCCGGAAAGACCGGCAAATGACCTTTCAATCGTTCATGGCCTCTCGTTGGCTTAAAGGCCTGTTGGCGCTGGTACTCCTCACTTGCGGTGGCTGGGCGCTGGCTCAAAATTTACCGCTGGTTACGGCTACCTCTTCCAAAGCCGGTACTGTTTATTCCGTGCCAGTGCAAACGCTGTTGGCACTTACCGCGCTGTCTTTCTTGCCCGCCGCGCTCATGCTCATGACCAGTTTCATTCGCATTTTGATTGTGTTCTCCATGCTCAGGCAGGCCTTGGGATTGCAAAGCATGCCGCCCAATTTGGTTTTAATTGGCTTGGCAGTTTTCTTGACGCTGTTTGTCATGCACCCCATTTTCATGGCCATGTACACCGATGCTTATTTGCCTTTGGCGGCAGGCAAAATTGGATTTGAAGAGGCGGTCAAGGTGGGTGCCGAGCCCTTGAAACAGTTCATGCTGTCACAAACCAACAAAGACGATCTCAATTTGTTCGTGAGGCTGTGGGGCCAACCCATTCAAACGCGGGCCGACGTGCCCATGACCCTTCTGATCCCAGCTTTTGCTGTTTCGGAAATTAAAACTGGTTTCTTGTTTGGCTTCCTTATTTACTTGCCTTTCTTGGCCATCGATTTTGCTGTGGCCAGTATCCTCACATCGCTCGGTATGGTCATGGTCTCGCCCATGATGTTTTCTTTGCCATTGAAGCTGGTGGTGTTTGCTTTGGCCGATGGCTGGTCATTGCTGGCAGCATCGCTGGTCAACAGTTTCAAGGTGACCTGACATGGATTCAGGCTTTGTCATTGAAGTGACCTTCAGAGCGCTTTGGATGGCGTTTGTTTTGAGCGGCCCTGTGCTCATCGCGCTGTTGGTGGTGGGCTTGATCATTGGTATCTTGCAAGCCGCCACTTCGGTCAATGAAAGTTCAGTAGCCTTCATTCCCAAGCTCCTCGTGATTGCGCTGGTGCTGTTGGTGGCTGGCCCTGTTAGCCTTGCGCTGTTTGTCGATTACCTGCGCGAGGTCATCATGGGACTGCCCGATATTTTGCGCTAAGCCATGTTGCCCATCAGTCCTGATTGGATGACGCAGACTGTCACTGTCTGGATGCTGATTTCCGTGCGTTTGTTGGGCTGTTTTTTGGCCATGCCACTTTTCGCATTCAGGGCTTCGCCACTTCGCTTGCGTATCTTGCTGGCTTTGGTCCTGTCCTTTGCGCTCTTGCCGCTTGTTCAAAAAAACTTACCAGACTTGGCCAGCTTGCCGCCAGGCTATTCTCTTGTTTTCATTGAGCTGGCCATCGGGTTGGCATCGGGGTGGATGATTCGAGTTGGGCTGACGGCTGTCGATATGTTGGCCGATGTGCTGTCTCAACAATCGGGTTTGAGCTTTGCCGCCACTTTGCAGCAAGATCCTAATTTGGCTTCGGGTTTGGTAGGTGAGTTGCTGGGGATGCTGACGTTGGCGTTGGCTTTTTCACTCAATGTTCATTTGATCATGTTGGATGTTTTGATTCAAAGCTTCATGGTCTTGCCATTGGGAATCTGGCCTGCAGCTTGGCATTTTGACTCTGTGTTGGTTTTGATTCAAGAGTCCTTTGCGCTTGGCCTGATTCTGGCGCTGCCTGCCATCGTGGTTTACTTTTTGTTCAATCTGACACAGGCTGTTTTGGCGCGTGTGAGCCCGCAGATGAATTTGTTCTCTGTGGGTTTTGCCATCATGATTCCAGTGGTCTTTTTGGTGCTCACTTTGTTGCTGCCTTCTTTCAGCGATTTGGTGCAGCGCGCCTTGGAATCACCGTTTGAGCTGATTCGAGCGGGCTTGTTGGTTAAACCTTAGGCTCAATTTCGGGCAATGCGCCAATTTCAGGCAAAGGCAAATCGTCAGTGCCTGAAGCCTGCTTGAGTTCGTAGGCCCATGCCAAAACCTTGGCCACCGCTTCAAACAAGGCCGCCGGTATGGGTTCGCCCACTTTCAGATGTCGGTGGAGCATTCTGGCAAGCGGCGGAATGCGCGCAATTGGCACCTGATTGTCTCGCGCCAAAGTTTGAATGATCAAGGCCACTTCATCCACACCTTTGGCAACCACAATGGGTGCGCGCATTTTTTCAGGGTCGTATCGAAGGGCGACAGAGTAGTGGTCTGGGTTGGCCAGCACCACATCGGCCTTTTCGATGGCCGACATCATGCGCGAGGTGGCAATTTGTCTTTGGCGCTGGCGCAATCGGCTTCTCAATTCGGGCGAGCCTTCGCTTTCCTTCATCTCTTGCTTCATCTCCTCTGGGCTCATGCGCATGCGCTTTTGAAAATTGAACACCTGAATGACCACGTCTACAGCCGCCACAAGCACAATGGGCAGGAGCAGCAAAAGCAAGCCAGTTTCGATCAGACCCACACTGTTGTAAAGCGCTTGCTTGAAGTCTTGATGCGCTAGAGCACTCAAACTGCTGAAGAGGCTGACGACGTAGGTAATTCCTACGCCAAAAATCACGATCACTTTGAGGATGTTCTTGAGGACCTCAGTGAGAGTTTGAGCCGAGAAAATTCGGCCCAAACCTGCAATAGGGTCGAGTCGTTCGGGTTTGACTTTGAATGCCCAAACAGGTTGAAACTTCACCAAGACCAATGGCGCAAGGGAAGTGACAAACCAGAGTGGTACGGTGATGGCCAGAATCCACAAGAAACTCTGAATGAGTGGACCTGCTGCCCATATTTGCAAATGATCTTGCCAGTCTTGGCTAGAGTTAAAAGTCAGCCCGGCCTTGACCAAAGCCACTAAACCACTCATCAGTGCACCCCCCGCACTTAAAAGAAAAGCTGAAAACAGAACCAAAACGATCAGGGTGGTGAGGTCGCGTGACTGGGCAAACTGACCTTCCTCGCGAGCGCGTTCAAGCCGCCGCTCCGTCGGGTCAAGTTCCTTTTCTTCGTTGTTGTCTGAGGATTCAGCCAATTCTGCTTACGGGTTTGTTGTGGTCAAAAGTCTGAGGGGGGTTTGCATTTGCCCGGCATAAATTTCCAACGCGCTGCAGACTACGCCTGCAAATTTTGCCGCGAAAACTGCTTAACCCTAACATTTCGGTCATTTGTACCACTTAAATAGCTCAAAACCTGACTCTGAGAGGTATTTCTGGGCTGGCACGGGGTTTGCGAAGGTATCTCCAAACAACTTTTGCAGAACCGGATATCAAAGTGAACACTGTCCCCCGTTATGACTCCTTGGCTTTTGGTGAGGCTGTGCTCAAACTGCGCACATTTCGCCATGAAGTCTTGAGCTCGAATCTGGTGAATGCAGACACGCCCAACTACAAAGCGCGTGACATCGACTTTCCTGCCGTGCTGGCAGCGCGCTTGTCTGGCTTGAAGGACCCAACTTCCTTGGGCCTAGACTTAACGCACCAAGCACACATTGCCGTACCCGTGCGTGTTGGCGGCCCCAACAAAATGTTTCGTGTGCCAGTTCAGCCTTCCGTAGATGGCAACACCGTAGATCCAGACATTGAGCGTGGTCACTTCGTGAAAAACGCATTTTTCACTGAAAGCGCGTTGAGCTTCTTGGGTTCTACATTGCGCACTCGTTTGTCTGCCATTACAGGACAACCATCATGAGCTTACTCGGCACTTTTGACGTAGGCACAACAGGATTGGTTGCCCAATCTTTGCGCTTGAACCTCATTGCCTCCAATGTGGCCAATGCAGAGACCGCTGTCAGTGCCGATGGCCAGCCCTACCGCGCACGCCACGCCGTGTTTCAAGCGGAACCACGAAATGGACATGCAGGGCAGGGCGTCAAAGTGGCGCGCATTGTTGAAAGCGATGCAGCGCCCCGCATGGAATATCGCCCTGGCCATCCCCTGGCCAATGCTCAAGGTTATGTGGTGATGCCCAACGTGAACCCTGCAGAACAAATGGTGGACATGGTGTCTGCCTCGCGCGCTTATCAATTCAATGTGGAAATGATGAACACCACCAAGCAGTTATTGCTCAAGACGCTTGATCTTGGCAAATAAAGGAAATCCAAATGTCTACCAGCATTAGCAATATTCCAATTTATGACCCAAGCCAGCCGGTGGTGGTCAAGAGCAATGATGGCACCTCGGCCAAAGATTTGTCGCAAAACTTTTTGAAGATGCTGACGGTTCAATTGCAAAACCAAGATCCACTGAACCCCATGGACAACGCAGCCATGACATCTCAGTTGGCTGCTTTGAACCAAGTCGATGGGATCAATAAATTAAACAACTCCATCAACTCCTTGGTGAGTCAGATGCAATCGGCCAACTTTATGAACCTGGCTTCTAGTGTGGGCAAAACTGCATTGGCGGCAGGTTCAAACGTTTATTACTCTGGCAGTGCTGTCAGCATGGCCGCCAAGCTCGACTCTTCAACCAGTTCTTTGAAAGCAATTGTTCGCGATGCGAATGGCCAAATTGTGAGTCAATTCGATTTTGGTGCGACGCCCTCTGGTGTGACAGATTTCATTTGGGACGGCGCCAACGATGCGGGTCAACAAGTGGCGCCAGGACGGTACACCCTAGAGCTCACAGCCACAGACGCACAAGGCAAAGTTTCGTATCCCGAGCCCTATGTAGGTGCCATCGTTGCCAGCATTGGACAAGAAGGTACAGACCTTCAAGTTGGCTTAAGCGATGGTCGCAAAATTTTGTCAACCGACATTCTCAAATGGCTCGCCATTTGATTTCGTAAACATTCAACGATTTATTACCTGAGGATCCTGAAATGAGCAATTACACCGTGGCACTTTCCGGCTTGCAAAACACTTCGCTGGCCATCGATACCGTCAGTAACAACATTGCAAACGCAAATACGGTTGGCTACAAAGCTGGCGAGTATGTGTTTGCTGATCAATTTGTCAAAGCCATTAACCCAGCAGATCAAGCACGCGTTGGTATGGGTACGCAGTCCTTGGGTGTGCGCCGTCCTATGTTGCAAGGCACCATTACCAATTCGGCCAATCCTTTAGATTTGGCCATCAGTGGCAAAGGCATGTTCCGTTTGTTGCAGGGTTCAGGTAACGGCAGTGTTGACCCTACAGCCGTTTATTACTCACGCAATGGCCAGTTTCGAATTGACAAGCAAGGTTATATCGTTAACGAAAACGGCATGTATTTGACGGGTTACCAACCCTCGCTGGATGGCAACTCAATCACTGACGATTACATTGACGGTGGGCTTGACAAAAACGGCAACGAAAAGCGGGGTCGCTTACTCATGCCCGAAAGCAATTTGCCTGGCAATACCACCACAGAATCAAAAATTGCAGCCATGTTGGACGCTACGGGCTCAGCCTTTACGTCTACGGCTAACGTGTCGTTTGATCCAACTCAAGCAACCTATAACAACAAGACCACCCAAACTGTTTTTGACACAGAGGGCAATTCGCACACATTGGAGGTGTTCTATCGCCGTGTTAGCGACGGCACATTGAGCATCACATCTGGCCCCAACGGCTACACCTATTCACCAGGCCCCTCATCTACACCCAACACGTTGGGCGACACATTGGTCACCATCAATCCAAACTCTGTTTTGAGAATGGATACGGCTGCCAACGCTAGCTCGCAGTCATCTGCTGCTACAAGCTCAACGACCATCAATTTGAAAGCCGCAGCGTCTAACTCTGGCAATGCCACCAACGTGACGGGTTACCGTATCTTTATCAATGGCGTTGACTCTGGTGAAACAGTTGCTTCAGGCGGCAGTACAACAACTTTGACTGCCACAGGTGCGGTAGTTGTGCCATCGGGTGCAGCAGTTTCATTCTATGCTCCCCGAACCACCAATACAACCACTTCAGCTGTGAATAACGCTGCAGTGATTCCCACCACCACCGCTGTTGCAAGTGCCAGCGTTGGCGATCGCATTTTCATCAATGGCGTTGATTCAGGAAAAACGGTGTCAAGTATTGCCGGCCTCAACGTCACAGCGTCGGGCAATGTCACGGCAGCTTTGGGTGCCACAGTGTCCTTCTTTAAGCCTAACTTGGACATGACCTTGATAGCACCAGATGGTACAGAAATCACACTTCAAGGATTTGGCAACGAGAAAAATTCTGGCGAAGTCCTCACGACGACCATGGCCAAAGTGGAGGTCTACGCATCCATTGATGGACGTTTTTATGACTACAACGATCCCACTTCTACTTCAAACCGCGCTTTAGATCCACAGACGCCAGGTGTATTGGGATACAAAGCTGTGTCTGAAATGCGCTTCATCGGTGGCCGCAATTTGGATTCTTTGGTGACAGACACTGCTTCTGGCAATCCGATGTTCAAAACGGTGACCAAATTGTCGACCCAAGTGACGGGTGCTGGTGGTGGTAAAACATCTCTGGTTTTTGACTTGGACTTGTCAGACACCAGTCTCGAATCAGGCCCATTTCAAATTACACACAGCACTCAAAACGGTGAACCGTTGGCCAGACTGACCAACGTGACCGTAGACAACGAAGGCCGCATTGTGGGTGTTTATGGCACTGGTAAATTGCAGTACGTGGGGCAGCTGGCACTTGTTCATTTTGAAGATGCCGAAGGTTTGATCCCAATTGGCAAGAACGCATTTGCAGCGTCTGTTATTTCAGGTACCGAAGGCTCAGCTCAAGGTGTATTGGTGGGGCGTGCGGGCACCAATATCTTTGGTGATGTTAAAGGCCAGGCGCTCGAATCATCTACTGTTGATTTGGCCAACGAATTGGTTCGTTTGATGGTGTTGCAACGCTCATACAGTGCCAACTCGCAAAGCATGAAGGCATTCGATCAAACGCTGCGCGATACCCTGCAAATGGTGAGCTAATCAGTTCAGAAAAACTAAAAAAGCTGAATCATGATTGATCGATTTGCATTTACCGCGATGACAGGTGCCAAGCATGCCATTGGGCAGTTGGCAACCACTACGCACAACATGGCAAACCTGCAAACACCAGGTTTCCGTGAAATGCTTTCGATGTTCCGTGCTGTGCCAGTAGAGGGTGCAAGCGCCGATTCACGTTCCTTTGTGGTCGATTCAACGCCTGGCGCCGACTGGACGCCTGGCACTGTTTCGCCAACTGGCAACCCTTTAGATCTTGCCATTCAAGATCAAGGCTTGTTTGTGGTTCGCCGCAGCGATGGCCAAGAAGCCTATACACGTGCTGGCAAGTTTCATTTAGATGCGCAGGGCTTTTTGGTGAATTCAGCTGGGCTTCCGGTCCTAAACGATGAAGGCTCAGAAATTCAAATTCCGCTAGGCAGCAAAGACATTCAATTTTCGAGCAATGGCATCATCCACGTTACCTTGCCTGGACAGATGTTGGAGACCAGGGTCGCTCGACTCAAGTTGGTCAACCCGTTGCCCCACACCTTAGAGCGTTTACCCGATGGGCTCTTTGGCGCGACCGAAGAGTTGGATGCTTCAGCTGACGTGCAAATTTTGCAAGGTTCATTAGAGGGCAGCAACGTCAATGCTGCTCAAGCCATGGTGCAAATGATTGCCCAAAACCGTTTGTTTGATTTGAATATCCGCTTGGTTCAGGCAGCTGAGCAGAATTCAAAAACCGCAGGGACATTGATGTCTCTGTCTAGAGTTTAAAGACTCGAGTCATTAAGGAGTTAGAAAATGTTGAGATCACTTTGGACCGCTAAAACAGGCTTGGATGCCCAGCAGACAAGTCTGGACACCATTTCCAATAATTTGGCCAACGTTTCGACCACTGCCTACAAAAAAGTCCGCCCGATCTTTGAAGATCTGCTGTATCAAAATTTGCGTAGTCCAGGTTTGGTCGAGGAATCGAGTGGCGGCTATTTGCCAGCAGGCTTACAGGCTGGTAACGGTTCAAGAATTTCGGCTACACAGCGCATTAACAGCGCGGGGTCACTGATTCAAAGTCAAAATCCTTTGGACATGGCCATCAATGGCAATGGTTTTTTTGCAGTTGCAACGGGTGGTGGTACTGCCTATACGCGAGCTGGCAACTTCATGCGCAACGACAAAGGTCAAATTGTCACCTCTGGCGGCAATGTCGTGATGGGTGAAAACAGCTCGGGTAGAACACCTGGCCCCATTAACGCAGCAGGTATCGTGATTCCGAGCAACGCCACTGCCGTCGTGATTGGTACCGACGGCACAGTGAGCTACTACTTGGCCAGCACGACTGAGCCCATTGTGGCTGGCCATATTGCCATGGTGAACTTTGTCAATCCTACCGGACTTTCAACAGGTGGTGGTGGTTTGTATTATGAGACAGCCTCTTCTGGTGAGCCCCAAATTGGTGTGGCTAGCTATGACGGATTTGGCTCCATTAGTCAGTACTACACCGAACAGTCGAATGTGAATGTGGCTGAAGAACTGGTGTCTTTGATTGCGGCACAACGCGCCTATGAAATTACAGCCAAGTCTGTTTCAGCTTCAGATCAAATTCTTCAAAAGTTAGGACAATTGTGATGATCAAAATCCTATTTCTGATCGCACCACTACTGACCATGGTGGGTTGCGCTGAATTGCCCTCGGCGGGTAAGCAGTCTTTGCTCAATACAGAAACCACCATTCGCCCTCAGGCCCAGGATTTGATAGTCACAAGTCGGGGATCATTAGTCCCAGCGGCTCAAGTCAACCCTAGAGCGTACCGCGGTTTATTTGAAGATCGTCGTGCTGCGCGTGTAGGTGACACACTTACTGTGTTGCTGAACGAAACAACACGTGCAAGCAAAGATGGTGGCACGGTGGCAAGTCGCAATTCTGTAAACAGCTTGAATGCTGGCCTGAATACAGTCAGGAATCAAACAGGTGCCAACAACTTGTCGACAAGCCGCGCGAACAATGCTGGCGTTAACAGTCTGGGCTCAACCAACTTTGACAGTAAAGGTGGCTCAACGGCATCCAATCAATTCAGCGGCACCATCACAGTGACTGTTTTGGAAGTCCTGCCCAATGGGAATTTGAGCGTGGGTGGTGAAAAGCGTCTGGCCGTGGGCAATGAAGAAGAAGTCATTCGATTTGGCGGTGTTGTATCGCCCGTCAATTTGCAAGGCAATACCATTTTGTCGTCCCAAGTTGCAGATGCGCGCATTGAATATCGCGGTGCGGGTATCACCGATGAAGTTAAAAATCCTGGTTGGTTGACAAAACTCTTTGTTCGCTATTCGCCAAACTGAGGTCTACATCATGAAAATCACTCGAATCATTCAATGTTTGGTCCTGTCCTCGCTCTGGCTGAGTGCCAGCACAGGCTGGGCTGAGCGCCTGAAAGACATGGCAGTGGTTTCTGGTCAGCGTCCCAACCAGCTCGTTGGATATGGCTTGGTCGTTGGTCTGGATGGAACTGGAGATAGCGCAGGCCCCAATCCTGTGACCGGGCAAACCATTGTGACGATGTTGAATTCTCTGGGAGTTTCAATTCCCCCTGGTGTTAATTTGCAAGCTCGCAATGCAGCTGCCGTTATGGTGACTGCAGAATTGGGTGCATTGGCCCGCCCTGGCCAGGCGATGGATGTCACGGTCTCTTCTTTGGCCAACGCCAGAAGCTTGCGCGGCGGCACATTGATCATGACACCCCTGCGCGCAGCCAATGGTCAAATTTATGGTCAAGCGCAAGGCTCACTTGTGATTACGGGCGCTTCAGTCTCAACCAATTTCGCTAGAACCACTGTCAATCAGATGTCTTCAGGTCGCATACCTGGTGGCGCGATTGTCGAGCAAGCTGCGCCTGAAGCTGAATTGAATCCTTTGATTGAATTCAATTTTCACAAGGCAGATTACGTGCAAACGAAACGGGCCGTTGAAGCCATGGAGCGAGTTGTAGGTGCGGGGGCAGTGCAACCCATCGATGCTCGCACCGTCGCTGTTCGTGTGCCAGTCGATAGCACGCAGCGCATGAATATCATGGCCCAATTGCTTGAGCTGGAAGTTCAATCTACCATGGACTTAGCCAAAGTGGTGGTGAATGCCCGTACCGGTTCAGTTGTGGTCAATCAGGCTGTGCGCCTTGCACCCTTTGCAGTCACACATGGCAATCTCACCATTCGAGTTCAAGCGACGAACCAAGTGGTTCAGCCTGCGCCATTTTCACGCAGCCGGCCCCTGTATCAGCGCAACGACCGTGTGAGTATCGATCAAGGTCCTGCTGGTCAAATGATCCAAGTCGATGAAGGCGCCTCTTTGGAGCAGGTTGTGCGTGCTATCAACATGTTGGGTGCCACGCCTCAAGACTTGATGTCTATATTACAAGCCATGAAATCTGCCGGTGCTTTGCGTGCAGAGTTGGAAGTGATCTGACATGTCTGATCTTGTGATTTCTGGCCTTATTTCAGCCAAACCGCTGGCGGCACCTGTTGCTGACTCGGATCAAGTTAAGAAAATCAAGCAAAGTGCTCAAGACTTTGAGGCTGTTCTTTTGCGCCAATTGTTGCGCGAAGTCCGTTCTTCCTCATTGACCGATAGCAGTAAAAGCAGCAATTCCACCTATTTGCAGATGGCCGATGAGCAATTGGCCAATCAGCTGGCTGCGCAAGGTGGCTTTGGGTTTGGCAAGTCGATGGCTGAACAAATGCTGAAACAGGTTCAGGCTGCCAAGTTAATCACTCCTGGCGCAAATGCCGTAAAACCTTAAGACAGTCTGCCAAAAATCTATTCGCTCCCATTTATTGACATAACGGACCCCTAAAGTGAGATCAGCTGCCCTTTTCGATAGCGCTATGGCTGGCCTGCAATCTGCGCAGGCCGGTATGATGGTGACGTCGCAAAACGTAACGGGTTCATCCATAGATGGTTATGTGAGGCGTGCTTCACAGCCACGCATCAATGGCATGGCGCCGACCTCCATTGATCTGACGGGTACTTCTTTTGCCGTTGAAGGATTTAGCCGTTACTTTGATAATTTGCTTCAAGGTCAAGTTCTTTCGCAGCAAAGTAAAACAACCTACAGCCAAACTCTGGTTCAAGCTGCAACGCCCCTCGATGCCATGCTGACCGATCCGGCCACATCCTTGGCCAGCGCTTTGGGTGATTTTTTCAATGCGGCAGGATCGATTGCCAACGAACCGCAAAACTTTGCCTACCAGCAAAGTCTCATCGGGACTGCCAGGCAAGTGGCAGATCGCGTTAGAGGTATGGCTGATGTGGTGAACAGCATTTCTACCAATGCTTCAAAGGCTTTGGCCGATGTTCTCAATCAAGCCAACACTTTGACGCCGCAATTGGCTTCAGTGAATGCCAAAATTAGAGCCTCTGCTACGCCAGGTTTGGCTTACCCTTCAGCAGACCTGCTAGACGAACGCGATCGAATTGTTCAAAAGCTTCAAGAGTTGGTGGGCGGTACGACCTTGATCAATGAAGATGGCACAGCAAGTTATACAGTCAACGGCCAACATTTGGTTGATCGAGAGATTGCCAATGTTTTTACCAACAACACTGGAACAGCGCCGGTTCGGAGTGACTTGCCACTCACAAGCCTCCGACTCAAACTTACTTCAAGAGATTCAAACAACCCTGTCTTAACGCCTTTGTTGATGGATGCCATTCCCCAGTTGGCCAGCAATGGGACGCCTCTATTGGATATCAATGGCAATTCCATGATGTTGCCAGGTCAGAGCGTTTTGCAAGATGGCAAAGCTGGTGCCTATGTTCATCTGATCCAAACCTTTGTACCAACTGTTCAAAAAAGCATCGATTTACTAGCGGCTCAATTGGTCAGGCAGGTTAACAAGGCTGTGAGTGCCGCCGGTGGTGCCATTGCCCCTATTTTTGGATTTAAATCAACAGTTGCTGGTGGGCCAGCTCTCACCAGTGGCGCCTTGCTGAATAATCTGTTTGATCCGACTTCGTCGGGCACCGATTCCAGTTATGCCAACATCATTGAGGCCTCCAACCCACTCAGCAGTCATTACAAAACATCGGTCGAAACTAATTTGACCAAGCCAGAAATAGATGCCCGCTTGCTGACAGTGGTGGGGACTTTTGATGTTTCTCAATTTGCCAATGTAGATGCAACTGCATCGGCCTATCTTGAAAGTTTGCGAGAAAAGTTTTCATCGCCTTTGACTTTCATAACCAGCAGCATTGCCACCACCATAGCCACTTGGAAAAACGACAACAAAGCCAACGAAGCTTTGCAAAAGACTTTGAATGAACAAAAGTCTTCTATCTCAGGCGTTAATTTAGATGAAGAAGCAGCCAATTTGGTCAAGTACCAGCAGCTGTACAACGCATCCAGTAAATTGATGCAAACAGGCCGCCAATTGTTTGATACCTTGTTGGGCATGTTGTCCAATTAAAAAGCGAGATCGTGAATCATGAGAATTAGCAGCCAGCAGGTATTTGACAGCAGCGTTCAGTCGATGCAAAAACACACTTCTGATGTAGTGGAGGCGCAACGTCAAATTTCTTCAGGACAAAAATATCGTTTGGCCTCGGATGATGCTTTGGCTGCTGGTTTGGGTGTTCAAATTGCATGGGATAAATCGCAGTTTGCGATGTTCAAGGTCAATCAAGACCACATCAATGCATCCCTAACATCCACAGATTCACAACTCAATAGCATCAATATTGCACTGACCAAGTTTCAGCAAATGATGGTTCAAGGTCGTAACGATCCAATTGGCGCTGAAGGGCGAAAAATTTTGGGACAACAGGCTGAATCACTCATTGCAGCAGTAACTAAATTTGCAAACGCGAAAGATGCAAATGGTCAAAACATTCTTCGCACAGCACCAGTATCTTCAGTACTTATAGCACCCAGTGTGAGTCTGGAGTCTGCACTCACCTTCGACGAAGTCATGGTGGGGCCGGTGGGTACTGGTAAAGATGTGTTGGCAATCATGACGTCCATCAAAGACAAGCTGGTTGCCACTAATTCTCCTTCGGATGAGGATATGCTGAACTTTCAGGCTGCCTTGACACAAGTCACTCGTGCTCAAGTTAAAACTGGTTTACTTCAAAACCAACTGGACGCAGCCACTGAAGCTGCCGAAGTGCAGAAAACCAATGTAGAGTTGCAAAGAAGCAATTTGCTGGACACGGATTTGGCCACGGCCACAGCCAGTTTGGTAAAGTCAAATGCTTTATTGCAGGCCGCTCAATCTGTCATGACCAAACTTGACGTCAACACACTGTTCCAAAAATTATGAATATTCCAATTGGTTGGCTCATAGCCCTCGTAACAGCGTTTACTGGTTTTTACTGGCTAGGCGGAGAATTCAAGCAACTCTGGGTGCCCGAGGAGTACTTGATTATTTTTGGTGCTGCCTTTGGTGCATTGGTTGCGTCCAACAAATGGCGCAATTTGAAAAACTTGTTCAAAGCCATTGGCCGCATTTTTGTGCGCGCAGAAACCAATAAAGCTGCCAACTTGGCACTTTTGTGCCTCATGTTTGAATTGCTGCAAAAAATCAAACGAGATGGTTCACTCTCGATTGAGGCGGACATCACTTCACCTGCCGCCAGTTCATTGTTTGCCAAATACCCAGCTGTCTTAAAACACAATCGGTTGCTGGAGTTCATTACCGATTATTTTCGAATGATGATGGATGGCACAGTGACTTTAAGTCAGCTTGAAACTGTGATGGCGCAAGAGATTGAAGTGATGAATCAAGAGTCCTTGGAACCCTCGGACTCCATGGGGACTCTGGCAGACAGCATGCCAGCTTTTGGTATTGTGGCTGCCATTGTGGGTGTGATCCACACATTGGCGTCCATCAAGTTGGGTAAGTCGCCAGGCGAAATTGGCGGAAGTATTGCTGCCGCTCTAACGGGTACTTTGTTTGGTGTGTTCAGTGCTTACGCATTTTTTGCGCCCATTGCGCGAATTCTTGAGCAAAATGCGGCGTCAGATGTCAAGCCTTTCGAGGCTGTGAAAGAAATTCTGATTGCCTACTACAGCAACTTTTCTCCCATCGTTGCGGTTGAATATGGTCGCAAGGTGCTATTCACCGACCAACGTCCAAGCATGACAGAGCTTGAGGCGGGTGTACTGTCCACCTCCGGAACCAATCTGCGTGGTTGATTAAAAAATGGCCACGACCAAAATTGAGCCAGTTGTCAGGCGAGGGCGACCCCCGAAAAGGTCGCGTCGCGTCGTTTCTCATGGCAATTGGAAGTTGGTGTATGCTGACTTCGTAACTGTTCTCATGGCTTTTTTTATTGTGGTTTGGATTTTGCTGTTTGATTTGGTTTCAGAGCGTGAAAGGTTTGACAAAACATGCCTGACCCCTCTCAATGCGGCCCTTCAAAAGCAGATCAATGAAGATCTCGTGTTGCAGTCAGGTACCAATCCGCTTCAAATTGAATATTCTGAAGAAGGCTTGAAAGTCACTTTGCTCGATACGCGAGAGCCGATGTTCCAACGGGGTGGAACTTCTTTGTCTGATTTTGCAAAAAAACAATTTCAAAAAATCGCCTCTGTGGTTGACATGTGTCCCACTCACAAGTTGAAAATCGAAGGTTATACAGATTCCACACCTTACGCAGGTGGCGCAACCGGATATGGCAACTGGGAGCTTTCAGGTGAGCGTGCCAATGCTGCGCGCCGAGAGTTGATTGCGCAAAAGGTTTCGGTGGATCGCATTGCACAAGTCATTGGCTACGGCGACAGCGTACCCACCTTGCCCGACGACCCTACCAATGCGGTGAACCGAAGAATTTCTATCACCATCTTGCCACCTTTGAAACCAAAGGGTGACTTGATGATGAACGATAAAAAGTAAGTTGAAGGCTCTTGAGGCCTTCAAATTATTCACGGTTTTGTTTTTGCGGGTCCCGCATAGCCCCGCAGCCCCGCAATGTTTTCAATTACGATGTCGTTGGCATTGGGCATGCGCGAAGCAGCTTTCTTGGCCATGTCCGCTGTGCGAAATGGGCCGTCCACAATCAAGTATTTGATGTCTGTAGAGCCTTCCGACCGAACTGGCACCACGTAGCTTCGCTTGAGCCAATCTTTGCTTTCGATTTCTTTTTGTGCATCCTCTACGGTTTCAAATGTCTGAAACTCGATGACGTACTGCTCGTCAGGCAATTCGGTCAGCCATTGCAAACCTTTTAACGCCAGTGAAGGCATGGCACTTGCAGTTGCGTTTGCACTTTCACTTTCACTTTCACTCTTTTCAGAATTTTCAGACTTGGAGCTTAAGTCTTCAGCTTGAACAAGTGTGAGGTTCTTGCTCTTGCTAGGTGTGAATAGACTCAATATCTTTTCACCAAATTCGGGGTGAAGTACAGCAGACACGCCAATGGAGATGGCCAGCAAGCCACCACAAATGATGAGCCATGGGAGTATTTTTTTGGATTTTTCAGCTCTTGGTGCCATTCCAGCTTTTGGGCTGGGAGTCTGACTCGGTGCGGGTGGCGGTGTACTTTTCTTTTCCGATGAAGCCAATTGGTTCAACAATTCACTCGCGATGTCTTCAAAGCCATTTTGGCGAGCTTGCTTTAGAGCGCTGGCCTTTTGCTCTGGCGTGGGCATGGTCAGTGCCCAAGTATTGATTCGGGAGTTGCTGAAAAAAGATGAATTTCCGTGGCTGCTGGAATCAAAAATGAGCAAGGTGCTGATGCCTGCGCCTGGAAAATTTTCAATGAGCTTCAATAAAATTTGAAGATCTTTTTCTGCCATTGCATGGGCGTTTTGAATGAACCAAATCGTATCCGGCCTGCCAGCAGGGGGAGGGCTGGTGGCAACCGAAAATGACAAGTTGTTCAAGATGGCATTGAACCGCTCAAGCAAGCCTTCTGTGTCTTGTGAAAAGAAAACTTCCAGCTTTGTCTCTGGAAATTCTTGATGGATTCTTTTGACAACCAACTCGCCGTAGTAATCGAGCAGCGCTTTGTGGTCGCTGACCAAGACCAGGCTTCGGTTATTTTGCTTCAGTGCGCTTAAGTAGCTTTCGAGTTGTAAACGGTCAACAGCCCTGAAAAAAATTTCAGGGCTGGGTGCGGGTCGATCTAGAAAGCCACTCATTTGCAGTGGATTCTAGTGTGCTTGGCCTTAAGTGATCCGGCCAATTGCGCAACTGACAAAAGACTTGGCATTGGTAATGCCCGCTTCAAGCCCCGAAACGGACCCTTTTTCGGGGTAGCCCATCGATTTGAGCTTGTCGATGACAAGTTGCTTGATGGACTCTTCCCCAGAAAAGCTCACCAGCTGCTTTTCGCGGTCAATGACCAAGTCGGTCACTTTGGCAACGCTCTGGATGCCCTTCACGATGGAGTTTTCGCAGCCACCGCACTTGATGTTCTCTACTTCTACTTGAAAAAACTGTGTCATTTTGAGCTCCTTTTGAGTAGCCGCCAAAAGAATATCAGGGCGGTCTAGGGTCAGTATCTACCTGTTCAAATGGTTATCATATGATTTAAATCAAGGGCTGTGCTAGGGCAAAAATGTAAGAAAAGCCATTTTTTGAAGAAAAGTAGCTTGCTCACTTAGAATTTCACAGTGCACCCCATTCTTTGTCATACCCAGCCAAGTCTATGAGCCTCAAAATTGTTGTCTATTCCAAGTCGGCTTGCCCCCAATGCGAGTCAGTCAAAATGATTCTCAAATCCAAATCTTTGGCTTACGAAGAAATCAAAATTGACGATGAAGCAGAGCGCATGGCTTTTTATGAAAAGTGTGGGCCAGCTGTGCGACAAATGCCGCAAGTTTTCATCAACGATCAGCGAGTAGGGGGTCTGGCTGGTCTGCAGGCTGCTTTGGCTCAACTGGGTTAATTTCAAATGAACGCCACGCAAATTCAGAACATCCTGGTGCTCAGCATGATTCTGGGATTTGCGGCCATGGAACTGATCAGCCGCCGCTATCAAAACACCGTTACGGCCAATGCCAACGATACCAAGTTAGAACTGTTCATGTTTTTGAGCTTGGTGGCCATCACCCAGCCCTTGGCCATGCTCACGACGGCCAAATTAGGCGCTTGGTTGGCGCCAGAGTACAAGGATGTACTCACGGATTGGCCGTGGTGGGCCATGGTGGGCATATTGCTGTTGTGCGACGACCTCACACAATACTGGTGGCATCGCTTGTCGCACTCGCCGCTGCTTTGGCCTTTGCACCGCGCGCATCACTCCGCGGCTTACATGAGCATTCGCATTACTTACCGCAATAATTTCTTTTACTACCTCATGATGCCCGGCCTGTGGTTTGCAGGCGCTTTGCTTTACATGGGTGTCAGTGGCATGGTGTATGCCTTGTACGTCGTGGTCAAACTCAGCGTGATCATGGGTGCCCACTGCGCTTGGCGTTGGGACGAGCCGCTGTACAAAATTCCCGCGCTGCGTCCGCTCATGTGGGTTCTGGAACGAACCATCTCAACCCCCGCCACCCACTGGGCGCACCATGCCATTACGCAAAAAGATGGGGTGGGACATTACAAGGGCAACTTCGGCAACCTCTTGTTCATCTGGGACATTATTTTTGGTTCAGCCCATATCACGCGCAGGTATCCCAAGCAAGTGGGTTTGAAAGACGATCAGCTGTTTGGACAAGAACACTGGTACCACCAAATGTTTTTTCCGGTGCTGCGGTCTAAGCGCGAGTATTCTGCGTTGAAGATCGGCGGCAAAATTTACACCGAGGATGAATCAGTAGTGAAGCACTGAGTGAGTGCTTCACTGGTTTACTACTCAATCTTTTTTCTGAAGTTTGTCTTGCGTGCGCAAGTCAAAGTCGCTGGCATCATGGCGCTCGTGCAACTGCATGCTCAAGGGCCCCATCACCCGATTGACCATACGGCCTCTTTGAACAGCGGGGCGCGCCTCAATTTCGTCGGCCCAGCGAATCACATGGGTGTATTCGTGAACTTGCAAAAACTCGCCTGATTCATAGCGTTCGCCTTTGGCCAAGCTGCCATACCAAGGCCAAATGGCCATGTCTGCAATGGTGTACTCATCACCGCCTACAAATCGGTTTTGGGCCAATCTTTGATTCAAGACATCGAGCTCGCGCTTCACTTCCATGGCAAAGCGGTCAATGGCGTATTCAATTTTGGTAGGCGCATAAGCGTAAAAGTGGCCAAAGCCACCGCCCAAATAAGGGGCGCTGCCCATTTGCCACATGAGCCAAGACATGCACTCGGTGCGTTTGGCAATGTCGGTGGGCAAAAAGGCTTTGAATTTTTCTGCCAAATAGAACAAGATGGATCCAGATTCAAACACACGTTGGGGTTGTGGCGTGCTGTAGTCCATCAAGGCTGGAATTTTGGAGTTGGGGTTGACGCCCACAAAGCCGCTGCTAAATTGCATGCCTTCATTGATGCGAATGAGCCATGCGTCGTATTCGGCGCCTTGATGGCCCAACGCCAACAATTCTTCAAGCATGACCGTCACTTTAATGCCATTGGGTGTACCCAAGGAATAAAGCTGAAGAGGGTGTTTGCCGCGAGGCAGTTCTAGCTCGTGGGTGGGTCCTGAAACAGGTCGATTGATATTGGCAAATCGACCGCCATTGGCTTTGGTCCAAGTCCAAACTTTGGGGGGGATGTAAGCTGTGTCTGACATGAAATGACCTCTTAAAACAACTCGGCTAGCCTACACGAGATTTGGGCCACTTCAAACATGGAAAACGCATTGAATCATTGAAAACTGAATGGCAAAAAGCCTTCTAAGGAAGCTTCAAAGTAAACTGCCCTTATCTTATGCCTTTAGCTGAAGGTGTAACCATCCATTGCAATGACGTAGCTGCTGATGCCTCGAAAAAAAGCGTTGGCGGTGGCGTCTGCGCCCGCGGCGCCTATGGCCACAAACAATGGCAACAGGTGATCTTCGGAGGGGTGCGATTGAACGCCTTCGCGCGAGTGTTGACGATAGTCAAGCAATTGCTGAATGTTCTTTGTACGCAATTGATCCTCCACCCAGTCGGCAAAAACTTGCACATACGGGGGTGTTTGGCCGCCTGACATGGCCGCCCTGCGCAAGTCACCCAAGTTGTGAGTGATGTTGCCCGAGCCAATGACCAAGAAGCCTTGGTGAGTCAATTCCTCAAGCGCCTCACCCATGGCCAGTGCGTGGGACGGACCAGCATGGCTTTGAATAGAAACGGCAATGACGGGAATGCTGGCATCCGGAAACATTTGGCGCAATGGCGTCCATGCGCCATGGTCTAAACCGCGTGAGGGAGCCGTGTCCACCTGCTTGAAGCGTTTTTGGAGTGCTTTGACCACTTCTTGTGCACCTTCCGGTGAACCCTTTGCGGGATACTGAATTTGATAGAGCGCATCGGGAAAGCCATAGAAGTCGTGAATGGTTTCGAGTTGTGTGGCCGTGCTAACGGTGGGCACGGCGGTATCCCAGTGCGGGCTAATGACCACAATGGCGCGCGGCCTGGCTAAAGATGAAGCCAATTGGCTCATGGATTCGCCTGCAGCACCGGGCTCTAAGGCAAAAGTGGGGGAGCCATGCGGCACAAAAAGGGCATTTCGAAGGTTTTGCATACTTCAACTCCGAGGTAAAGGACAAACTGTAGTCCTATTGTGGAATTTAAACGAAGTGGGGCTTCAAAAAAGGACACCGAATGAGCAAATCGACAAAGGCATTCTAAAATCTCAGCCGCATGTCCAATCAAAAATCTCATTCACCTTCTGTGGTCGCTTTTGCCAGTGTCGAAGACATGAGCTTGAAGATCCGTCAAAAGAGCCAACTCAAAGGGCGTCAAGCAGATGATGCTTCGCTGCGTGAAGTGCTTGCCTTGTTGCAAATGGATGACAAAGTTTTGCCACAACGCCGCGATTTGCTCATAGAGCATCTTCACAAAATCAACGACAAATTCAGAGGTTTGCACGAGCGCCACTTGGTGGCCTTGGCCAAACACATGAATCTGGCCATGGCGGAAGTGTATGAGGTGGCTACTTTTTATCACCACTTTGAAATCATTGGCGAAGGACAAGAATCGCCTCGTTTCACCCTGCGCGTGTGCGATGGCCTCAGTTGTGACATGGCTGGCGCATCTACTCTGCTGGGGCAGCTCAAAGCATCGCTAGGTACAGACAATATCAACGTGGTTGCCGCGCCTTGCGTGGGTCGATGCGAGCAAGCGCCTGTGGCGGTGGTTCACCAACATGAAATTGGGTATGCCACTTCAGAAAAAGTCATGCAAGCTGTGCAGTCGCAAAGCTTTCAACCCGTGGTGCCTGACTACATCGACTTGGCGGCCTATGTGGCCGATGGCGGTTATGCCACTCTGAAGGACATGGTTGGTGGCAAGCTTGACGCGCAAGCCGTTCTCAAGGCCATGGAAGATTCTGGTGTGCGTGGCTTGGGTGGCGCTGGTTTTCCAGCAGGACGCAAGTGGCGCATTGTGCGTGAACAAGCGGCGCCTAGGCTCATGGCCGTCAACATTGACGAAGGCGAGCCCGGTACCTTCAAAGACAGAACGTATTTGGAGCGCGATCCTCACCGCTTTTTAGAAGGCATGTTGGTGGCCGCCCATGTGGTGGGCATTGAGGCCATCTACATCTACCTGCGCGATGAATACCATGGCTGCCGTCAAGTTTTAAGCCAAGAACTTGAAAAGCTCCAAGCCAACCCACCGGTGGGCTTGCCGCTCATTGAACTTCGGCGCGGCGCAGGCGCCTACATTTGCGGCGAAGAATCGGCCATGATTGAAAGCATTGAGGGCAAGCGGGGTGAGCCGCGCATGCGCCCACCTTACATTGCCCAAGTGGGTTTGTTTGGCCGGCCCACTTTGGAGCACAACTTTGAAACGCTTTATTGGGTGCGCGATATTGTGACCAAGGGGCCCCAATGGTTCTCTGGCTTTGGTCGTCACAATCGCCAGGGTTTGCGGAGTTTCAGTGTGAGTGGTCGGGTCAAAAAACCAGGTGTCAAATTGGCACCTGCGGGCATTACCGTGGCTGAGCTCATTGACGAGTATTGTGGTGGTATGCAAGACGGCCACACCCTTTATGCATACTTGCCCGGCGGTGCGTCAGGCGGCATTTTGCCAGCATCTCTCCAAGACATTCCACTCGACTTTGACACCCTTCAGCCCTATGGCTGTTTCATTGGCTCGGCTGCTGTGATTGTGTTGGGTCAGCAAGATTCAGCGCGCCATGCCGCACTCAACATGATGAAGTTCTTTGAGCACGAAAGCTGCGGGCAGTGCACCCCGTGTCGTGTGGGTACGGCCAAAGCGGTGCAATTGATGCAAGCACCGGTGTGGGACCTTGGCACCCTAGAAGATCTCAACCAAGTGATGATCGATGCTTCCATTTGTGGCTTGGGTCAAGCAGCGCCCAACCCAGTGCGTTGTGTTCAAAAGTATTTTCCACAAGAGGTCATTTGAATGAATGCCCCTTTGTCGCCAAAATTAATGGCCCCCCAAAAAATTGAGTTCAAGCTCAACGATCAAACTGTGATGGGCTTTGAAGGTGAGTCCATCCTCAATGCGGCCAAGCGCCATGGCGTTGACATTCCGCACCTTTGCTACAAGGAAGGCATGCGCGCAGATGGCAACTGCCGTGCGTGTGTGGTGGAAATCAAAGGCGAGAGATCGCTGGCTCCCAGTTGCTGTCGCAACGTTGCGACAGGGATAGAAGTTTTGAGCCAAAGTTTGCGCGCTCAGAAAAGCCAAGAGATGGTGCTTGAGTTGTTGTTGTCTGACATGCCCGAAGAGGGCTACAAATGGACAGAGCAGGGGCAGCATGGCGAGCTGAGTGACTGGGCTCACAAATTGAGTGTGACAGTTCGCCCAGCGTTAAAGAGTTTGCGCAGAGAGCAGCCTGCGTGTGATGTGTCGCATCCGGCCATGGCAGTCAATCTCGATGCTTGTATTCAGTGCAACCGATGTGTTCGGGCTTGTCGCGAAGAGCAGGTAAACGACGTCATTGGGTATGCGCACCGCGGTGCCAGCAGCCAAATTGTTTTTGACCTTGAAGACAGCATGGGCAGTAGCAGTTGTGTGGCCTGCGGCGAATGCGTGCAGGCCTGCCCAACAGGCGCTCTCATGCCCAAGACGCAAATGGGGTCGCAAGTAGTCGACAAAAAGGTCGATTCTGTGTGTCCATTTTGTGGTGTGGGTTGTTTGCTCACCTACAACGTCAAAGACAACAAAATTCTGAGTGTGGAAGGACGCGATGGTCCGGCCAATCACCAGCGTTTGTGTGTCAAGGGTCGGTTTGGCTTTGACTACATTCAGCATCCACAACGTCTCACGGTGCCACTCATTCGCAAAGCGGGCATGGCCAAAGATCCAGCGTTAATTGGCGCATTGAATCGCAATGCAGCAGATTGGTCGTCTGTGTTCAGAGAAGCCACTTGGGACGAAGCATTGGCCCTAGGCGCGGGCAAGTTAAAGCAACTGCGTGACACGCATGGCCCTAAATCCTTAGCAGGCTTTGGCTCTGCCAAAGGCAGCAACGAAGAAGCCTACCTGTTTCAAAAGTTGGTGCGCACCGGATTTGGATCCAACAATGTCGATCATTGCACTCGCCTGTGCCATGCCTCCAGCGTGTCTGCGCTACTCGAGGGTGTGGGCTCGGCGGCTGTGAGCAATCAGGTGAACGATGTTGAACACGCAGACCTGATTTTTATCATTGGCTCCAACCCTACGGCCAATCACCCCGTAGCGGCCACGTGGATGAAAAACGCTGCCAAGCGCGGCGCCAAAATAGTGTTGGCCGATCCTCGCATCACTGACATTGGCAAGCATGCTTGGCGCACCTTGCAATTCAAGCCCGATACCGATGTGGCCATGCTCAATGCCCTCATCTATACCGTGATTGAAGAGGGCTTGGCCGATCAAGAATTTATTCAAACGCGCGCCAACAACTACGAAGCACTGAAGCAAAACATTCAAGGCTACAGCCCTGAAGCCATGGCGCCTATTTGCGGGATCCCTGCTGAAACCCTGCGGGAAGTGGCTCGCGAATTTGCGCGCAGCAAATCGGCCATGGTTCTTTGGGGCATGGGCATCAGCCAGCATGTGCATGGCACAGACAATGCGCGTTGTCTCATTGCCTTGGTGACGGTCACCGGACAAATTGGAAAGCCTGGCTCTGGTCTGCATCCACTGCGGGGCCAAAACAATGTGCAGGGCGCTAGCGATGCGGGCCTCATTCCCATGATGTACCCCAACTATCAACGCGTTAGCAACCCAGACGCGCATGATTGGTTTGAAAAGTTTTGGAACACACCGCTCGACAAACAGCCCGGGTACACCGTGGTTGAAATCATGCACAAGGCCTTGGCCGATGACGCCGATCCGCACAAAGTGCGCGGGATGTACATCATGGGAGAGAACCCCGCCATGAGCGATCCCGATTTGAACCATGCACGCCATGCACTGGCTTCACTTGAGCATTTGGTGGTGCAAGATATCTTCATGACAGAAACGGCGTGGTTGGCCGATGTGGTTTTGCCAGCCACAGCATGGCCTGAAAAAACAGGCACTGTGACCAATACCGACCGCATGGTGCAAATGGGGCGGCAGGCTGTAGAAGCACCCGGACAAGCCAAAGCCGACTTGTGGATCATTCAGCAAATTGCCAAAGGCATGGGTTTGAATTGGCAGTATGCAGGCGAGTACCACGGGGTGGCCGCGGTTTACGAAGAAATGCGCCAAGCCATGCACGAGGTGATCAGCGGTATCTCATGGGATCGCTTGGTGCGCGAGTCTAGCGTCACGTATCCATGCCTCACAGAAGAGGACCCTGGAGAGCCCACAGTATTCAAAGAACACTTTGCAACAGCCGATGGCCGTGTCAATTTGGTTCCTGCAGACATCATTCCAGCCAACGAGCGACCTGATGCTCAGTTCCCCTTTGTGCTGATCACTGGCAGGCAGCTAGAGCATTGGCACACCGGCAGCATGACCAGGCGCGCCAAGGTGCTGGATGCCATTGAACCCGAAGCAACAGCATCGATGTGTGGTGCCGATTTATTGGCCTTGGGTGTCAGTGCGGGCGATGTCATTACCCTCAAATCGCGCCGAGGCGAAGTGAGTTTGGCGGTGAGGCGCGATGATGGCACACCTCAAGGCGCGGTGTTTTTGCCTTTTGCCTATTACGAAGCGGCCGCCAACTTGTTGACCAATGCCGCACTCGATCCGTTTGGAAAAATACCGGAATTCAAATACTGCGCTATTTCGGTCGAGGCGGGCGGTCAATTGGCCGCATCGCTTGGGTTTTTTCAAGCCTTGAAATAAACCACTTGGTGGCTGGTGGCCAGCAGCTGTTGCTGGTCGCTCCATATTTCAGCCGACTGGTCGTGGTAGCCCAAGCCAAATCGGGTAGCGCGCGCCAATCCCAAAACGTGATGGGTACCTTGGGTGCTGAGCAAGGCGGTGTCTGCATGAAAGTACGTGGTGAGCGAAATGGTACCAGCTGGGTACCTGCCCATTTTGCGCACAAAGATACGGGGTACAAATGAGTCGCAGATGGCAGTGAGTGATAAAAAATCGAGTGGCCGCGGAGGATCGTCTTGTATCCAAAACTCTGTGACGGCATCGGGCGCATGGTCAGGCTGTTGGCCATCAATCATGAGGCCTTTGAGGGGGCGCATGTCATAACGCCGAGTCCATTCGGGGGCCTTGGATGTGTCAGCCCTTGCCAAGGTCAAGGCTGGTTTTTTGTCGGGAAAACTCAATTCTGTTGATTGCCAGGTTTCACGGCGAATAGCAAACACCGCGCTGGCTGTGGTGGCTATTTGGCCATCGTGTTGAAACAGCGTCATGGACCAATGCTGTGTCGAGCGATTGGTTCGAGTGGGTTTGGCTGCAATGGTGAAAGAGCCATCTTCGATGGGTCCTGCAAAATTCACAGTGATTGATACGGGGTCGCCCAGACGCTTGTCATGCTTTAACACTGCATTCAACAACACAGCCGCAGTGGCGCCGCCGAAGGGCCCCACCATGTTGCCATAAGCTGGGTGCGTGTGGCCTTGCCAAAGGTCCTCACTGACGTGCTCTAGGTGCATGGCCTGATCGAGTGGATGTGAGTTGTTTGTCATTGTGAAAAGCTTGGAAAAGGGATGGCCTCGTTAAATTTGACCGGAGCACCAAACGATGGCGGGGAATGTGGCCACCCATGCCCAGAAAAAACGGTTCAAACCAAAAAACCAAAAGACCAAAAAATGAAACAGCGCCGCAATCAAGCAAAAAATCAAGGCCAAACGGGCGTCGAGCAAGGCAAGCGGCGCTGCACACTCCCACACTATAAACGCCCAAGATCCCAAGCTGGCCAGCCAAGGCTTGCGCAGCCAATGTCCTGAAGGTAGAGGCCCATGAATGGCGGCATTTAAAAAGATGGTCATGGCACGGCCATTGCGCCATTCGGGTTGCAGCAATTTGACCGAGCCTGACATGAAATAAGACGTCATGGACTGGATGGTGATGTACCAAAAACCAGCGCGCCAAGCCATTTCAGTGTCCGTGAAGCAACTGGCCACTTGGGCTATCAAGAGGCCCGTGATCACCACCAAGCTCATGAAATCGCTGCCGCCATTGAAAGCGCCACGCCATCGAATGAGCACTGCCAAATTGCTCACAAACAAAAATCCAATGTTCAACAAATGGCCACCCTGCACAAGCAAACTCATCAAAGCCAGCAGCCTGGTCAGCAGCAAAACTCTGAACATGCTGGGTGTGAACAGCTTGTCTAAGACCTCACGTACCCAAACCGTGGGGATATCTTGCCGCTGAATTGACCAAACCCAGAGTCCCTTGCCTTGCATGGCGGTTTGCATGCGCCAATATTCCAGGGTTTGAATGCCGGCAGACAAAGCAAACAGAAGCTCTATGGCACGAATGGCCCAGGGAGTGCTTAGAACAACTGGGATTGTCCAGTCGAGTGTCACGACAGCACCTCGACCGGCGAAGTCATCATGACGTGGGTGTGAACAGTTCCTGTGGTGTCATCCAGCAGCATGCGCAACTCAAATTGGCTGTGCGAATGCTGAGGGTATTTGTCTTTCAAAACGCCTTGGACAAAGTGCGCCACCATTTGGTAAGTGACCAAGCTGCGAGGATCGGAGCCATCTGGCGCATCGTTCAAGTCGGCCCAGAAGTGGTCAATCAAATTTTGCTGGGCTAAACCCAAATTGGTATGGGGGTTGTGAAAAAGTTGCCAAAAACTGGGCGAGGTACGCGGGTAAAGATGCTCCCAGGCGGTCCATGTGTGTTCACCATTTGCGCTCACTTGCGAGGCGCGCGCATAAAGATGGGGCACATACCCCACCGTATGAAAGAACTTCCAGTTGGGGAAAAAAGAACGGAGTAAAAAAAGCCAAGGCCCCCGAACAATGGGGGTCTTGTAAATCAAGGTGAGGGCGAGCACCAAGAAATAAGCGATGACCCAGTAAATTGACATGACATTCGAGGGAACTTGGCCGCACCATTGCAACACCGAATAAGCAGATTCTATAAGTTTGAATTGGCCAGAGTCATAAATATTTCACGGTAAAGCAACATTCCTGAAATGTGCCGAGCACATGATCAACATCCAAGTTAAACAAAACTTGGGAGCTGATCGTGAAAGAACTACCTAGCCCTACTTTTCCAGTGTCACCCATTGCATTGCCACGGGGGTCACTTCATCAGGGACTTCCTGCGCAAACTACAGAAGCATCCTTTCCTCATCCCAAATCGATCGCTCAGGTCAGCTGGGCAAAGCATCAAGATGAGGTGAGAGAAGCGCAGCGACTTCGCTATCAAGTTTTTGCAACAGAAATGGGAGCTTGTCTGCCACAAACACTTCCTGGCCATGACATCGATCTCTTTGATGATTATTGTGAGCATCTGTTGGTTCGTGACGTGGCCACCCAGCAAGTCATAGGCACCTATCGGGTCTTGACGCCAGCGCAGGCCAAGCGTGTTGGCGGCACCTACTCCGACACGGAGTTTGATTTAACGCGTCTGCGTGGTGTGCGCGATCGAATGGTTGAGCTGGGACGCAGTTGTGTTCATCCAGATCACCGCCACGGGGGCGTGATATTGTCTTTGTGGGGCGCGCTCTTTGAGTTCATGTCTAGAAATCAGCTAGACACCATGATTGGTTGTGCCAGTATTCCCATGCTGCACAACGGGGTGATCAAGGGCGATGTTGCGGCCAGTGTCTGGCAACAATTAAGGCAGGATGCACTGGCGTCCATAGAGTTTCATGTCAGACCCCGATTGCCATTGCCCATTGAAGAGTTGAATGGCGATTTGAATGTTGAACCGCCAGCCTTGATCAAGGGCTACATTCGTTTGGGTGCCAAAATTTTGGGTGCACCCGCTTGGGACCCAGACTTCAACACAGCTGACTTGCCCATGATGATGCGTGTAGGCGATTTACCACGCCGTTATCGCAAGCACTTTGAGGGGGTGTGATGAGATACGCCAAGTATGACGCTGATCATGAACCCATCTTGGAATCCAATGTGTGGGTTACGCGGTCGAACACACATTTCAGATCCATTTTCATTTCAGACCTGCATTTAGGCACGCCGGGTTGCCAAGCCGACGCCCTGTTGACTTTTCTGAAAACATACACCTGTGACAACTTGTATTTGGTAGGCGATATTGTTGATGGTTGGCAACTCAAGCGCAAATGGTACTGGCCGCAAAGCCACAACGATGTGATTCAAAAATTATTGCGCAAAGCCAGAAAGGGCTGCAGAGTTGTTTTTGTGCCAGGCAACCACGATGAATTTGGCCGCCATTTTTTGAACCATTCATTCGGCGGTATTGAAATCCGAGAAGAGGCCGTGCATGTGACCGCCGATGGCCGCAAACTCTGGGTGATCCATGGCGACTATTTTGATGGGGTGATTCAATGTGCCAAATGGTTGGCCTATGTGGGTGACAGTTTGTACGAGTTCACTCTCAAGCTGAATCGATATCTCAATCAACTCAGAGCCAGGCTGGGCTTGCCTTACTGGTCGCTTTCTGCGTATCTGAAGCTCAAGGTGAAAAAAGCAGTTAACTTCATTTCAGATTTTGAAGTTGCCGTGGCCAATGAGGCTAGAAAACTCGGTTATCAGGGTGTGATTTGCGGTCATATTCACCATGCCGAAATCAGAGACATTGATGGCATCTTATACTGCAATGACGGTGATTGGGTTGAAAGTTGCAGCGCATTGGTTGAGCATGCAGATGGCAAATTGGAAATCATCAAATTCAATCCCAACGAAACGCGGGCAAAGGACCCGTCCGCCATTGAGTTGAATGTGGCTGTTCCCAAAGACATCAAAAGCTGGGTGTCGGCATGAGGCTGTTGCTCGTGACCGATGCTTGGGCTCCGCAAGTTAACGGCGTAGTCACCACCCTGGTTGAATTGGTTAGAGAACTCAAAAAACTGGGCCATCAAGTGACGGTTGTCCATCCTGGCTTGTTCAAGACCCGTCCCTGTCCTGGTTATGCGGGCATTGATTTGGCCATCAAACCCAAAAAACAACTCAACACCTTGCTGGCCTCTGAGCAATTCGATGCCATTCACATTGCCACAGAAGGGCCCTTGGGTTGGGCTGCGCGAGGTCTGTGCATTCGACGCGGTTGGGCATTCACCACAGCATTTCACACGCGCTTTCCGGAGGTGTTGAAGGCCGCAGCAGGTGTACCGCTTTGGTTGGGATACGCCATATTCAGATATTTCCACAAAGCCTCTTCGGGCGTCATGGTTCCAACTCAAGGCGTTTTGAATTTATTGACTCAGCGTCAATTTAAAAATTTAAAACTTTGGACGCACGGCGTAGATACTGATTTGTTTAAGTTTGCAGCGGAAAGTCAAGACTACCCAGCCCTAGCGCATTTACCCAGACCCATCAGCATCTTCGTAGGGCGTGTTTCGTATGAGAAAAACATCGAAACATACTTGCAAATGCCATTTGAGGGCAGTAAAGTGGTTTGTGGTGTGGGGCCCTTGGAAGTCGAACTCAAGTCAAAATACCCTGGCGTCACGTGGTTGGGCTTGTTGCCAAGAGAAGAGTTAGCGAAAGTCTATGCCAGTGCAGATGTCTTTGTATTTCCAAGTCGAAATGAAACCTTTGGGCTGGTCATGCTGGAGGCCATGGCGTGTGGCACGCCAGTTGCAGCGTATCCTGTCGACGGCCCTATTGAAGTTCTGACCACAGGTTTGGGCCACATGCAGGGGGGTGTGTTGCACACGGATCTCAAGGAGGCGACCGACCAAGCCTTGCAAGTGCCCCGCAACAAAGCGCGCGCCAGAGCGCACGATTTCAGTTGGCAAAATGCTTCGGAGTTATTTCTCAGTTATCTGAGGCAAATCAAGCCTTCATGACTCAGTTGGCATCATTTGAGCTTGGCACTTCATTTTTCTGTCATAAATTTGTCATCAATGCTAGAAAGAATCACCCTCGTTGTGAAACTCAATTTTGACTGTTTCCTGCAGCAGACAACCCATGGAGGTTCTTGTGAATAGACCCAATTCATCCGTCAGTTCACCGTCTGGACCGAGGGAAATTGCCTTGTTAGACAGAGATGACAGCATTTTGGCCTTCAATGAGCGCGTCCTGGACTGGGCGAAGCGACCAGAGGTGCCTTTGCTTGAACGCTTGCGCTATTTGTGCATTGTGTCGTCCAATTTAGATGAGTTTTTTGAGGTGCGTGCAGATCTGCACATGGCTGCATTCAGGGCCCAAGCCGTCAACGGTCAGTACAGCAAAAATTCCTTTCACAGCATCTACGATCACGCGCGCACGGTTGTGAATGAGCAATACAGACTCTACAACCATGTGTTGTTGCCTAAACTGCAAAAGAGTGGCATTCGAATTCTTTCCCATGGCGAGCGAACCCCGAGCCAGCGCAAATGGGTCAGTGACTACTTTCAGCGCGAAGTCCGGCCCCTATTGGTCCCTGTTGGCTTAGATCCTGCGCATCCTTTCCCACAGGTTGCCAACAAGTCTTTGAACTTCATTGTTCAACTTTCGGGCAAAGATGCATTTGGTAAAACCAATGACATTGCCATTGTCAAAGTGCCGCGTGTGCTGCCTCGCGTCATTCCATTGCCCGCAAAGGTATCTGGCAAAACAGTTTCATTGGTGCTGCTCTCAAGTGTCATTCGGGCCCACCTCGCGGAATTGTTTCCAGGCCGAACGGTTGAGCATTTTTCGCAATTTCGGGTCACTCGAAATTCTGATCTTTCTGTTGACGAAGAAGATGTCGAAAATTTGCGCACAGCTTTAAGGAGAGGGCTGCAACATCGAAATTATGGGCAAGCCTTGCGCCTGGAAGTCTCGGACAGTTGCATGTCTCATCTGTCCGATTTTTTGTTAAAGCAATTTGATTTGCCCGAGACCGCGCTTTTTAAAGTTGCAGGGCCAGTCAACTTGGTTCGGCTCAGCCAGTTGATTGATCTGGTGAATGAGCCCAAGCTTTTATTCGCACCCTATGAAGCCAGTTTCCCCAAGCAGTTGACCAAGGGGACCTCGGTGATGGATCGAATGCGCCAAGGTGATATTTTGATTCACCAACCTTTTGAGAGTTTTGATGGTGTTTTGACTTTTTTAAAAGAGGCGGTGGAAGACCCGCAGGTATTGGCCATCAAGCAAACCATTTACAGAACAGGCAGCGATCCTGTGATGATGAATTTGCTGCGGGAGGCTGTGAGGCGGGGCAAAGAAGTCACAGCCGTTGTAGAGCTCAAGGCCAGGTTCGATGAAGAGGCCAACATCAATTGGGCAGAGCAATTGGAATCGGTGGGCGCGCAAGTTGTTTACGGTGTGGTTGGTTTAAAAACCCATGCCAAGATGTTGCTGGTGACAAGACGCGAAGGAAGAGTGTTAAAACGATATGGCCATTTGTCGACGGGCAATTACAACCCTCGCACCGCCAAGCTTTACACAGATTTGAGTTACCTCACTTGCGATGCAACCATCACGGCTGATATGGATCGCTTGTTTGTTCATTTGGCAAGCCCTTCAAGACTCAATCGCATGAGTAAATTGATCATTGCACCTTTCCACATGCAAAGAAAGATGATTGAGAAAATTGAACAAGTTGGCGATGCTGCTTTGGCTGGACTCGGTGCTCGCATTGTTGTCAAAATGAATGCCTTGACTGATCCCAGTTTGATTCATGCTTTGATTCGCGCGGGTCAGAAAGGCGCACAAATAGATCTCATTGTTCGCGGCGCTTGCATGCTGCCTGCAGTCGTGCCTGGTCAGACAGACAATATTCGTGTTCGATCGATCATTGGTCGATTTTTAGAACATTCGCGTGTTTTCTACTTTGAAGCGGGTGATGCCAAGGATCTTTATTTGGGCAGTGCAGATTGGATGAGTCGAAACATGAACCGACGCATCGAGTTGTGTTGGCCAGTGGTTGATCCGGTGCTTAGAAGGCGAGTGATTGATGAGTGCTTGTTGGCCTATCTTTATGACACCCGAAATGCTTGGACTTTGGAGCAAGATGGCCAATACCATCGGGTGACAAAAAATGGACAGAAAGTTCAAAGTGCGCAGGCGCTTCTGATGAGCCAATATGCGAACTGAACTGCCTTTGCTTCGGTGCAACTTCTGTTGAGTCAATCATGGATTTGATTTTTTGGCGCCATGCAGAAGCCCAAGATGCGGTTGAAGGGCAGGAAGATCTAACCCGCGGCCTGACATCGCGCGGAGAAAAGCAAGCTGCAAAAATGGGGCAATGGCTAGACCGTCAATTGCCGGAGGGCGTTCGCATCATCAGCAGTCCTGCTGTGCGAGCAGAGCAAACGACCAGGGCACTTGGCCGAAAGTACAAGTTGAAATCGGAAGTTCTGCCGGATGCTTCTGCCCCTGAGCTGTTGGAAGCAGTGGGATGGCCTGATTCCAAAATGTCTGTTGTGGTTGTGGGTCACCAGCCCGTCATTGGGCAATGCATTTCATATTTGCTTGGCTTGCCTTCGGGCGAATTTGCCGTTCGAAAAGGCGCAGTTTGGTGGCTGCGCAGTCGTGTCCGCGATGGCGCACTGCAAACTGTGGTGGTCAGTGTTCAGACGCCAGAGTTAATTTGAATATTCAATTGCCAATTGCCAATTGGTTTTGAGCCAGGCTTCGCATTCCTCTTGAACGAGGTGGGCAGATTGGGGCCATTGCTGTACCCAAGACTTTTTGCAGTGAAGGACAAATTCATTTGAATTCACCCCTCGTTTCAAGCTGAGCCCCTTCAAGTCGGGCTCCCTTCTGGCATGGCACAAGATGGCAGCCAATCTCAAACTGATCAGTTGGCAGACAAAGTCATCCTCACGCAACACTGGGTCAAGTTTTTTCAGCTTGCCGCGGTGACCTAAAATCAATTGACTGAGCCTGTGCAATTCCGGCATGGAAAAACCAGTCAGATCGGCATTATCAAGAATATAGGCACCATGTTTGTGGAAGTCGCTGTGCGAAATTCGGGTGCCAATTTCGAGGAGCTGTGCCGCCCAAGTCAACTTGTTTTCCAAGCGAATGGCATGCCCATTTTTTTTGCCGTCATTGGGTTGGAGGCCTTGAAACAAAGCCAATGCGGTTCGAGAGACGCGATCAGCTTGGGCCATGTCCACTGCAAATCGATTGGCCAAAGCATTCACCATGGCGCTTCGCAGGTCGGTTGTCTCATCTCTGTCTAAGCGATCAATCAGGTCTTGCAGTACACCTTGCCTGAGAGCGCCTTGCGCTGCGTGCATTTCTTCAATGCCAAGCAAATCAAACAAGGCCAACAAGATGGCCAAGCCGCCACCAATGACGGGCTTCCTGTCGTCCTTCACGCCGTCTATTTTCAAATCATCGACACTGCCCATTTTGATCAGCTTGTCTTTGAGCCAATTCAGTCCTTCAAGCGAGATATTGCCAACAGGCCATCCTGCCGCAGTCAGAACATCTGCTACGGCACCCACCGTGCCTGAGGAGCCGTAGGCAATGTCCCATGACGACCTTGGGTAAAGGCTCAAGGCTTCTTCAATGACGGCTTTTGCAGCAATTTCCGCCTTGTTGAAAGCAGCGCTGGTGAATTGACCGTTGCTGAAATATTTCATCGACCATTTGACACTGCCAACGCGATAAGACTCCATCACATTGGGCTTGTAGGCCCGGCCTAGAATCATTTCTGTCGATCGGCCGCCAATGTCAATCACAAGCCGTTTTTCATTGGATTGAGGCAGGCTGTGCGCAACGCCTAGATAAATGAGGCGTGCTTCTTCTTTGCCAGAGATGACCTCAATTGGAAACCCGAGAATGGTTGTGGCCTGAATCAGGAAAACATCTCGATTTTTGGCTTCGCGAAGTGTTTGGGTGGCAACAGCACGAACATGTGCCAAGCCAAACCCCGCCAATCTCTCGGCAAAACGCGCTAGACAGTCCCAACCCCTTTGCATGGCCTCTTTGGAGAGCATGCGGTCTGCGTCAAGCCCATTGCCCTGGCGAACGGTTTCTTTCAGGTAATCCACTCGCCGAATATGGCCGTCTTCGAAAACCCCAATTTCAAGGCGAAAGCTGTTTGAGCCTAAGTCAATGGCCGCTAATAGTTGTCCGTTTTGCATCTCGAGTTTATTTTCGCACCGTGAATTCGGGCCTTCTAACAATTTTGTGTATATTTATTGACAATTTGATGACAAATTTAAGCAAGAAACACGATTGCCATCTTTTAAAAGGTATTTTGAAATATTTGTGTCACAAAACTTCGGTAAGGTCGAGTTTGGTTTTGAGTCATCAATTGAATTAAAGGACTTTTATGTTGAAAATTAAGAGCTTTGTGTTGGCCTTAGGCCTCTCAGCAGCAGCAGTCACTACTTGGGCCGCCGACATCACTGGTGCAGGTGCCACCTTTCCTTTCCCCATTTATGCCAAGTGGGCTGAAGCCTACAAAAAAGAGACTGGCATTGGCTTGAATTACCAATCAATTGGTTCCTCTGGTGGTATTCGCCAAATTCGTGCCAAAACAGTTGCTTTTGGCGCTACAGATGCGCCAGTGCCTGGTGCCGAGCTTGACAAAGACGGCATGGTTCAATTCCCAGCCATCATTGGCGGCACCGTTCCAATTTTCAACCTTGACGGATTTGGCAAGGGCGAGTTGCGCATCACCGGCCCCGTTTTGGCTGAAATGTTCATGGGCAAAATCAGCAAGTGGAATGACCCCAAAATTGCTGCCCTGAACCCTGGCAAAAAACTGCCTGACATGGTCATCACGGTTGTTCACCGTGCAGATGGCTCTGGCACAACCTTCAACTGGACTGACTATTTGTCAACCGTTAGCAAAGACTGGCTCGACACAGTGGGCCGCGGTGCCGCTGTAAAATGGCCAGCCCCAACATCGGTTGGTGGCAAGGGTAACGAAGGCGTTGCAGCCAACGTGACACGCACCAAGGGTTCTTTGGGTTATGTTGAATATGCATACGCCAAACGCAACAACATTGCTGTGATGGCCTTGCAAAACAGAAACGGCAACTACGTCATGCCCGACGACATCACATTCCGCGCTGCAGCTGCAGGTGCCGACTGGTTTAGCGTGCCAGGCATGGGCTTGTCAATTGTGAACCAGCCAGGTGCTGACGCCTACCCTGTGACCACAGCATCTTTCATCTTGATGTACAAGCAACCAGTTGACAAAGCACAATCTGTTGATGTGTTGAAGTTTTTTGACTGGGCATTTAAAAATGGCAAGCAATTGGCACTTGACCTGGAATATGTGCCCTTGCCAGACAACTTGACTCAACAAATTCGCGACCGTGTTTGGACGCAAATCAATACAAAATAATTTTGTACAGTTGATTGAACAGGTGCCACCGCTTTCTAAAAGTAAGCGGTGGCCTGTGTCTTTAATATTCCCATCTTGAACTAGTCGTCCTAGTTGATAAACAAGAGCCATATGAACACGACTTCAGATCATTCCCAACAAAATGCCAAATCGGCCGTCTTGGCGGTTGCCAAAAGGCAACTGTTGCAAGATGCCCTTTTTCATCGGGTCACGCAGCTCTTTTCGCTGGTTGTGCTTGTTGCGTTGTTGGGTATCATTATTTCCTTGTTTGTCAATGCGCTGCCAACTTTCTCTAAGTTTGGCTTAAAGTTCTTGTGGTATGTCGAATGGGACATCATCAAGGGTGACTTTGGCGCCGCCATTTCTATTGTTGGCACCATCTTGAGTGCCGGCATTGCCATGATTTTGGCTGTGCCCTTGGCATTTGGTATTGCTGTTTTCTTAACCGAGACCTGCCCCGTTTGGCTGCGCAGACCTCTTGGCACTGCTGTTGAACTTTTGGCGGCTGTACCGTCCATCATTTACGGCATGTTCGGCTTGTTTGTTTTCGCACCCGTTTTTTCACAATTCATGCAAGTGCCATTGCAATCTGTCTTGATGGGCATGCCCATTGTAGGTTGGCTTTTTGGTGGTGCTACAAACGGCCTTGGCATCATGGCTGCAGGCATTATTTTGGCGTTCATGGTGCTGCCTTTTGTGGCGGCCGTGATGCGCGATGTTTTTGAAATCACGCCCGTTATATTGCGTGAGTCTGCCTATGGCTTGGGTTGTACCACCTGGGAGGTGGTACGTAAAGTTGTTTTGCCGTACACGCAAAAAGGCGTGATTGGCGGGGTGATGTTGGGTTTGGGCCGTGCACTGGGCGAAACCATGGCGGTTACCTTTGTCATTGGCAATGCAAATCGCTTGCCAACGTCTCTGTTTTCGCCGGGTACTTCTATCGCGTCTGTGCTGGCCAATGAGTTTGGTGAAGCTGAAGGTCTGCACTTCAACACACTCTTTGCTTTGGGCTTTTTGCTTTTCTGCATTACGTTTATTGTGTTGAGTATTGCCAAGTGGTTGATCAACCGCACAGAAAAATCCAAAGGTCTCTAATTTTTTGAAAACGAAATACCATGACCATGATTCAAAAAATGTCTGATACCGCTTTGTACCAAAGCCGACAACGCGCCAACTTAATTGGCCTCACCATGTCCATGTTCGCCATGTTTCTCGGTCTGGCGGCCTTGCTCTGGATTTTGTTTGTTTTGTTCTCCAATGGCTTTGCAGCATTGGACATCACTTTGTTTACCAACGATACACCTGCACCAGGGTCAGAAGGCGGTGGTATTCGCAATGCCATCGTCGGCAGTTTGATGATCGTTGGCTTGTCAGTCCTCATCTCCACACCTTTGGGTGTGCTTGCAGGCATCTACCTTACTGAATACGGTGACACCAGCAAAACCGCTGAATTCACGCGCAACGTGACCGATATCATGTTGTCTGCGCCTTCCATTGTCTTGGGTTTGTTTGTCTATGCTATCGCTGTTGCGCCGGTGGGACATTTTTCTGGCTATGCAGGCAGCTTGGCTCTTTCGCTGATTGCCATTCCCGTGGTCATGCGTACCACTGAGAACATGCTGCGTTTGGTTCCTGGTAGCTTGCGTGAAGCCGCTTTTGCACTCGGTGCTCCCAGATGGAAAGTTTCTTTGATGGTCACCTTGCGTGCCGCAAAAAGTGGCGTAATCACTGGTGTGCTGTTGGCAGTTGCTCGCATCAGTGGTGAAACTGCACCGCTTTTGTTTACCGCGCTTAACAACCAATTCTTCAGCACCAACATGGAAGCGCCCATGGCCAATCTGCCCGTGGTCATCTTCCAGTTTGCCATGAGTCCTTATCAAAACTGGATTCAGTTGGCTTGGGGTGCAGCCCTTTTAATTACCCTGACGGTTCTCTTGCTCAATATTCTTGCGCGAGTATTTTTCCGCGAAAAAGTCAAAAGCTAATTGATTGAAAACAACCATGCCAAATACAAACAATACGAATCTCAAAAATGCGATTGAAATTCGCAACTTGAACTTTTACTATGGAACGTTCAAAGGCTTATCGGATGTCAATTTGAACATTGCCGAAAACAAAGTCACTGCTTTCATTGGCCCTTCAGGTTGCGGAAAATCAACACTGCTGCGAACTCTCAATCGCATGTACAGTTTGTACCCAGGCCAACGTGCAGAGGGTGAAATCAAGTTGTACGGTGAAGATATTTTGAGCAAGAGCCAAGACTTGAATTTGCTTCGTGCACAAGTTGGTATGGTTTTCCAAAAACCCACACCTTTCCCAATGTCCATTTATGACAACATCGCCTTTGGTGTTAGTCTTTATGAAAATCTCAGCCGCTCTGACATGGACGACCGAGTGGAATGGGCTCTTACCAAAGCCGCCATTTTCAATGAAGTGAAAGATAAATTAGGTCAAAGCGGATTGTCTTTGTCTGGCGGACAGCAGCAGCGATTGTGCATTGCCCGTTCTGTGGCCGTGAAGCCCAAAGTTATTTTGCTTGACGAACCTACTTCCGCTTTGGACCCAATTTCTACAGCCAAAGTAGAAGAACTGGTGTCTGAACTCAAGGCTGATTACACTGTTGCCATTGTCACTCACAACATGCAGCAAGCTGCGCGCGTGTCAGACTTCACGGCGTACATGTACTTAGGTGAACTCATCGAATTTGGTGAAACTGACCAAATTTTCATGAAGCCAACACGTCAAGAAACAGAAGACTACATTACCGGCCGATTCGGCTAAAAAGAGGACTTAATCATGGATAAACACATTTCAAGCCAATTTGATGCAGAACTGGCACATGTTTCTAGCCGAGTACTTGAGCTGGGAGGTTTGGTTGAATCACAAATTCGCCATGCTGTGTATTCCTTGTCACAGTTCAGTACAGAGGTTGCCAATCAGGTTATTGCCAGTGAAACAAATGTCAATGCCATGGAAATAGAAATTGATCGTGAGTTGTCATCGATCATTGCGCGTCGCCAGCCAACTGCTCGTGACCTGCGCTTGCTCATTGCCATTTCTAAAATAACGGCCAACTTGGAGCGTGCGGGCGATGAGTCTGAAAAAATAGCACGCATGGTGAACTCCATTATCAACAGCGGAAACTCGCGTGCATTGCCTTCCTCAGAATTGCGCATTGCTTCTGATCTGGCTTCTGGCTTGCTCAGAAAGGCACTAGACGCTTTTGCGCGCTTAGATGTCACTGAAGCAGTTTCCATTTTGAAAGAAGACGATTTGATCGATGCCGAATTTGACGGCTTTGTGCGCAAATTGGTCACTTACATGATGGAAGATCCCCGCACCATTTCTGCCAGCCTTGATCTCTTGTTCATTGCCAAGGCCATTGAGCGCATTGGTGACCATGCTAAAAACATCGCTGAATTCATCATTTATGTGGTGAAAGGTGCTGACGTGCGTCACATTGCTTTGGCCGATGTGGAGTCTGCTGTCCAATGAGAAGCCTACCGCGTATATTGATTGTGGAGGATGAGCCTGCGATTGCTGAGTTGATCGCAGTCAATTTACGCCACAATGGTTTTCAACCCATCTGGGCCATGGACGGTGAAACCGCTCAAAAAGAGTTGGATGATGTGCTGCCTGATGTCATTTTGCTCGATTGGATGTTGCCCAAAGAGAGTGGTTTAACACTGGCTAGAAAATGGCGCTCAGACAAGCGTTCACAGACTATCCCCATTTTGATGTTGACTGCCCGAGGCGATGAAGTTGATCGCGTAGCAGGCTTGGACGCTGGTGCCGACGACTACATCGTCAAACCATTCTCCACCAAGGAGTTGTTGGCTCGAATTCGAGCTGTGCTCAGAAGGCGCGCGCCTGAACAATCAACAGGTCGCGTACAAACTGGTGAATTGGTTTTGGATGCAGACACTCACCGAGTGACTTTTCAAGATCAGGCTTTGAAGCTTGGGCCCACTGAATTTAAGTTGCTTCAATACTTCATGACGCACAAAGAACGTGTTCACAGCCGTGGGCAATTGCTTGACCGGGTATGGGGTGATCATGTCTTCATTGAAGAACGCACGGTGGATGTTCACGTCAAGAGACTTCGTGAAGCACTAGGCGGTGCTGGTAATATGGTGGAAACTGTTCGCGGAGCGGGTTATCGCTTCACAGAAATGACGCAAACTATCAATACTGCTGGCTAAATCAGTCAGTTTTCATTATGTTTCCTCGCACTCTGAGCCTGTTCTTTTGGATGGCTGTTGCTGCTGTTTCAGGCTATTGGCTGAATCCTGTATATGGGCACTTATTGGGTGCATCTTTCGTTTGTCTTTTCACGGTCCTCATTGATTTGTGGAAAGGCCAAAAAATCGCACTTTGGTTACGTCATAACGACGTTCAAGATCCTCCAGAGATGGGCGGTATCTGGGGGGATCTGATTGATCGCATGCGGCGTATCTTGAACGATCAGCGTCGCCAAACCCAAGCTGAACAAAAGCGTTTGCAAGATTTTTTGCAAGCCATTCAAGCCTCTCCCAATGGTGTGGTATTGCTTGATCCTGAAGGCAAAATTGAGTGGTGCAATCAAACCGCTGCGCTTCATTTGGGGATGGATGCCAAGCGAGACCTCATGCAACATGTGATTCACTTGGTCAGAGATCCTGTCTTCATGAAATATTTGTCCAGTGAAATTCATGAAGATGAAGTGGTGATCGACGGACGCAATTCTTCTTTTCAAAAAACTGTTAAGTTATCTGTGCAACTTCACGCTTACGGTGAAAATCGCCAATTGCTACTCACCCGAGACGTGACAGAACTTGCACATGCAGATGCCATGAGGCGCGATTTTGTAGCCAATGTTTCACACGAAATTCGAACGCCTCTGACGGTGATGAGTGGTTTCATTGAAACCTTGCAGAGTTTGCCGCTTGAACAGCAAGAGCGAGATCAGTACCTTGGCCTCATGGCGGTTCAAGCACTCCGAATGCAAGACTTGGTGAATGATTTATTGATACTCTCTCAGTTGGAGGGTAACAGCTTGCCCTCAACCAACGATGCTGTTGATTTGACTAGCATGATGTCAACGATTGAATCTGAAGCTAGAGGTCTCTCTGCTGCTCAAAGAGAAGAGGGTGAGCTTGCGCATGAGATTCAAATTGTGGTGCCACAAGATTTGAAATTGCTAGGCGCGGCCAAAGAGTTGCACAGTGCTATTTCCAACTTGATCAACAATGCTGTGCGTTATACCCCTGCAGGGGGACTCATCACAGCCACTTGGGAAATTTTGTCCGATCAAAGAGTTCAACTGGCTGTGGTTGATACTGGGCCCGGCATTGCTTCCGAGCATTTGCCTCGGCTCACCGAGCGTTTCTACCGAGTTGATCGCAGCCGCTCTAGAGAGTCTGGCGGCACTGGACTTGGATTGGCCATTGTGAAGCACGTGATGCAACGTCACGGCGGTGAGTTGAAAATTGAGAGTGAGCTTGGAAAAGGGTCTAAGTTTTCACTGATTTTTCCAGTATCACGAATGGTCACGCCAGAAATTAAAGCACTGGTTTGATTTTTTGAAGTACTTAAAAATTTCATTATCTCTTCATTGATCTGTCATAGATTGTTGCAATAGTTGCCTCATTGTTTTTTTCAACAAGGAGTGCATCAAATGCCTATCAACGACGATATCAGCTACAACAATTCCAACAACCCCCACTTTCAGGACGTCCTGAAAGAAGCCCTCAAGAACCCATCGCGACGCAATATTTTGCGTGGTGGTCTTGGTTTGGCTTCCATGATGGCCTTGCCCATGTTACCCGGCTGTGGCGGTAGCACCTCATCGATACCCGAGCTGCCTGCTTCCAATATTTTGGGTTTTAATGCCGTTACAAAAAGCATCCTAGACCAAGTGACCGTTCCTGCTGGTTACTCCGTCAAAGTGTTGCATGCCACCGGTGACCGTCTGACCACCAGCGTTTCTGCTTACTCCAACCAAGGTTCGGAAACAGACGACTGGAGCATGCGCGTTGGTGATCACCACGACGGTATGGATATTTTCTACATCGACAGCAATGGCCGCTACAGCGCCACTGCCACCAACAGAGCCGTCTTGGCCGTCAACCATGAAAGCTCGGCTGACTCACATTTGTTGCATCCCAAGGGCCAAACTTCAGGTGGCACCAATGGTAAAAAATTCACCCAATTTGGCGATTGGGATGTCAAAGCTCGTCCAGGTTTGGAAGTTTTGAAAGAAATCAATTTGCACGGAATTTCTGTGGCGGAAATCAGCTTGGACAGCAGCGGCAAGCCAACAGGCTACATCCTCGATTCAGCTTTGAATCGCAGATTCACACCTCAAACCGTGGTGGACGTTCAAGGTCCAGCTGCACATTTGAGTGCCATCCGTTCCATGTTTGTCACGCGCTTTGACACCACTGGCGCCACTTCCCGCGGCACCTTGAACAATTGCGGTCATGGCATCACACCATGGGGCACCTACCTAGGTTGTGAAGAGAACTGGGCTGTTTATTTCAACATGCCTGCCGGCTCCAAATTGCCAGATGACAAAATCATCGCTTCACGCAAGCGCTATGGTGTGAGCAATGCTGTGTTGTCGAGCACAGCTACTGCTGGCCTCGGACAAGGGTGGTACACGCCCACCGACATGGACGACACAGATTCCCGCTTCTCGCGTTGGAACGTGTCTGCCAGTGGTGCCTCTGCTGCGGCAGACTTCCGCAACGAGCCACACACGTTTGGTTACAACGTAGAGATCGATCCTCTGAACCCCACAGCCCGTCCCGCCAAGCGCACAGCCATGGGCCGCTTTGCCCATGAAGCTGCCGTTTGCGGCATTCCCGTAGTGGGCAAGCCACTGGCCTTCTACATGGGTTGCGACAGCCGCAACGAATACATTTACAAATTTGTAACAGCTCAAAACTGGGACGCCGCCGACATTGGTGGCGGCATGGCGGCTGGCAACAAGTACCTCAACGAAGGCAAGCTGTACGTTGCCAAATTCAACAGCACCGGTGCGGGTGAGTGGATTGAGTTGTCTATCAGCAATCCTTTGATCACATCCTATGCTGGCGCAGCAGGATTCACATTCACCAACCAAGCTGAAATTTATGTGCACACACGCTTGGCAGCAGATGCCGTGGGCGCCACCAAAATGGACCGTCCTGAGTGGGGTGCAGTCAATCCTGCCAACGGTGAAATCTATTTTGCATTGACCAACAACAACTCTACCAACCGCACACCCAACACAGCAGACGGTGCCAACCCACGCTCCTACAACGACACAGATGGTAAAAACGGTTCAGGTAACCCCAATGGCCATATCATCCGTTTCAAAGAGCAAGACAACTTGGCCACAGCCATTGGCTTCACATGGGACATCTTTGTGTTCGGTGCAGAAGAAGATATGCCATCCAACGTCAATCTGTCTAAGTTGACTGCCAACAACAGCTTCTCTTCTCCAGATGGTTTGTGGTTTAGCAAGAGCACAGGTATCTGCTGGATTCAAACCGACGATGGTGCCTTCACAGACGAAACCAACTGCATGCTGTTGGCCTCTGTGCCTGGCAAAGTGGGTGATGGCGGAGAGTTCTTTGTGAACAACACATTGACATCGGGTACCACTACGACAAGCAACGTCACCAAGACCTTCATTGGCGGCGTGCTGGGTGAGTCGCGTCTGCGCCGTTTCTTGGTGGCCCCCAAAGGTGCCGAGGTGACGGGCTTGACAGAGACGGCTGATGGCAAAACGATTTTTGTCAACATCCAGCACCCTGGCGAGAACACTCCAGCAGTAGGCACTGCAGCCTCCTACACGCTAGAAAGCCAGTGGCCAGGCAATGGCGGTGGTTTGGCAGCCGCTTACGGCCCAACCGGACGCCCTCGCTCTGCCACACTGATCATTACCAAAAACGACGGCGGCAAGATTGGCCTCTGATATCCTTTAATTGGGGTCAGATCAGAATTAATTTGCTTCAAAGCGCCCTTCTGTTCTGATCTCAAACTGGATTTAGAATTTGGACATGCGGTGCATGTCCATTTTTTTTGCTTTCCTCATTGCGACCTCTGCAAGTGCATGGAATCCTTTTTCAGCCGAGGAATTCACGGACGTTGCATTGTCAAAGCTTGAACTGCAAAAAGTGAAGGTCAATGCAGGTTGGGCCAAGGACGATGATCAGACCCTTATTTTTGAGGTGAGCAATGGGCTAAAAGGCCCTATTCAATGCGGCGCAGCCAATGTTGAGCTCAACACAGGCAAATCGGTGGGGAAAGTGTTTGTGCCCAAATTTGCCATTCCAGGTCAGGCCACCCGAAATGCCAGTATGCCGGTGGTCAAGGGCACGATGAAGTCCTATGCGCTTACTTGCTCTTGTTTCAAGAAAAAAGGGGAAGAGGCGTGCGTCAACCCACTTGCGCGCTAATTCAGCTTTGACGGTCTGACAAGATAGTTAGGCCAGTTAAATAGGCAGTAAATTAAGCCAGATAGAGCGATTGCAGTTTGCTTTGCGCGGCAGGCGTTAAGCCCAATTGGCTGCGCAAATAATTTTGAATGCCCTTGTGCCTGGTTTGAATTTCATCCAGGGCTGCATTTAAAAAACTTTCTTGAACTTCCCACACAATTTTCATGACATCGGGCGACAGGGTACTGGCGCCGGTGCTGTTGCGTTTGTAGAGTTGGTTGGTCAAGAGATAGTCGTGCCAAATATCGGATTGAGAGACACCCAAGGCGCTCAATATGAGTGCCGCTGCAAGACCTGTTCGATCTTTGCCAGCGGTGCAATGAAACAGCAGCGGTTCTGGGTGGTCAAGCATGTGCTCAAACAATTGGGCAAAGCGGTGCGAGTCAGACTTTACAAAATCGCGGTAGGTGGTTTGCATGGCATCCAAGGCATCGGCCGCCGTGAGGGGCTTGCCTGTGAGGTGCTGGGCTTGAAGTCTTTGCACCACCGTTGGCTCAATGCTCAGGCTATGCCGCTTAATTTCGGGCCATTCGTAGGCCTGTGCTTGACTCTCTTGAACGCCTCTGAAATCGAAGGCACGTTGAAGACCGAGGTGATGCAATTGAGCCAGATCTTCAGCCTCTAAATTGGCCAAATGGTCTGAGCGAAACAGGGTGCGCCACTTGACGGGGCGACCTTCATGGCCCACATAGCCACCTAAGTCCCGAAAGTTAGAGGCCCCTTTTAAAGGGATGTGGCGCTGTATGTTGTCTTGCATAAGGTGGTCAGGTTAGATGATGCGGCCAAATCTTGAAAAGTTGCGCAAGCAGGCCAACAAAATGAGCACCATACCCAACAAAGCCACATAGGATGTGATTTCGCTCAGGGCTCTTTTTTCAAACCGCAGCCGATAACCCAGCTGATCATAAATTTTGGCCAGACCCTCTGTGCTGTCTGCCTTGTAATAGGCGCCATGAGTGATGTTGGCCACTTTCTTCAAGGCTTCGTCTTCCAATTTGACCCGCATGCTGCGACCTTGAATCTGCACCACGTCACCTTCGGGTGTGCCAATGCCAACTGTGTACACCTTGACTTCGTGGGAGGCCGCCAGCTCGGCCATTTTGATCAACTCCGGCCCCATGTTGCTTTGCCCATCGCTCATGAGCACAATGGCCATGTTGCGGCCGCGGCTGGCGGAGGCCTCTGTTTCTTTGGGCTTGGGGGCGTCTAAGGATTTGCCTGAGTCGGCGGGTTTTCGAGGCCCTCCATTGTCGGCAGACTCATTGATGATTTTTTGCGCATCAATGCCCGAGCCAGGAAGCAAGGCTTCTAAGGAAATTAACAATCCAGAGCCCAGTGCAGAGCCGTATTGCAGGGGTAAATTTTCGAGGGCACGCCGAAGTGCGTCTTTCTCCTCTGTAGGGGCCTGAGCCAAGGCAGCAGTGCCTGCCACGGTGACCAAGCCAACTCGCAAGCGGGCCGGCTTGCTTTCGATGAACTTGAGTGCAGCTTGTTGGGCTGCTTCAATGCGTGAGGGTTTTAAATCCTTGGCGCGCATGCTGCCTGAGGTGTCCAATGCCAGCATCACGGTGGCTTCGCGCAAGGGGGCCATTAACACGGCTTGTGGCCTTGCCATGGCCACACAAAGCATGGCCAAACCAAGGCTCAACATAATGGGCGGAAAGCGTTTGGTGACGTAGGCATAGCCAAGACCTAGCGCCGGCACCAAGATGGCGCTGTACAACATGAGAGGCCATAAAAAAGAAATGGAACTGAGGTCAGGCACGCCAAAGTCTCCTTTTTCTCAATTCGGAAAATCTCAATAGCGCCGCCGCAATGTCTTCGTTGGTTGAAAGCTCTAGCGCATCAACCCCCGATTGAGAGAAAGTCGTTTGCAGTTGCATCTCTCTTTCTTCAACCAATTGGGCATAGCGCTTTCTGAACTTTGGATTGGCGGTATCAAGCAGCAATTGCTCAGACGACTCGGAGTCTTGCAGTGTCAAGAGGCCAGCATTGGGCAGCTGCATTTCAACTGGATCGTAGAGCCTGGCTGCCACGGTGTCGTGCCGCCTGCCCAGGTGTGACATTTGCTGCGCCCAATTGAATTCGCCCATGAAGTCAGAAACCACAAAGACGCAAGAGCGGCGTTTTAGCAGGCCATTGGCACGCGCAAGCCATTGGTTCAAATCGGTTTGGTGCGGGGCTTTTGAAACGCCAGTTGTTTGTGCAGTGTGCAAGACATGCAACAAATGTCGCCGACCCATTCTGGCTGGAATGTATTTAAAGCCAGCCGCTTCGGTGGGGCTGAGAATCAGCGCGCCGATTCGGTTGCCACGCTGCATGAGCAACTTGGCCATGATGGCCACAAAAGACAACATGAGGTCACGTTTGCTTTGTGATGTGCTGGCGAAATCCATGGAGCCTGTCAGATCCAGCAAAAACCAAGCACTGATTTCTCGATCCTCTTGATGCTCTCTGACATAGGGTGATTGCATGCGCGCCGTGACATTCCAGTCGATGTGCCGAACATCGTCGTGCGTTTGGTATTCCCGTAAATCGGCCAACTCCAGCCCTGCACCTCTGAACAAGGTTTTGTGATCTCCCTGCAGCAAGCCATCGAGTCGACGAAGGACCGTCCACTCAAGTTGCTGCAACAAGGCTTCAGCGGACATTCGACGCCAAGGGCTTGTCTGGCATGGGCACAGCCTTCATCACTTCTTGGATGATGGCTTCGGGTGTCTTGCCTTCGGCCAAGGCCGTGTAAGACAGCACCAAACGATGCCTTAAGACATCGGGCACCAAGTCGGCTACGTCTTCAGGCAGGGCGTAATCGCGGCCGCGCATGAGTGCCAGTGCACGTGCGCCCTCGATCAAACCAATGCTGGCGCGTGGGCTGGCTCCAAAGCTCAAAAGTCCTTTGAGCTTCTCTAGGCCGTAACGTTCTGGGAAGCGGGTGGCAGAAATCAATTTGACGGCATAGTGCACCAGGCTGGGGTCGACATAGCAGTGTCGGCATTGTGCTTGGAGCATTTGCAAATCCTCTGGCGTGACCACACCCGAAACTTGAGCGCCACCGGCGATGACCCGCTGAACGATCACAAACTCATCGTCTTCCGAGGGGTAGTCAATCAAAACTTTCATCATGAATCGATCGACTTGCGCTTCTGGCAGCGGGTAAGTGCCTTCGGTTTCAATGGGGTTTTGAGTGGCCATGACCAAGAACGGCGAAGGCACACGGTGTGTTTGCCCAGCAATGGTGACTTGCCTTTCTTGCATGACTTCCAGCAAAGCACTTTGAACTTTGGCGGGCGCGCGGTTAATTTCGTCAGCCAACAACAGATTGGTAAAGACAGGCCCCAAAACGGTACTGAACTGACTGGTTTGCTGATTGAAAATGCGGGTACCAACCAGGTCGGCGGGTAGCAAGTCAGGCGTGAATTGAATGCGGCTGAACTGACCGTTCAGAGTTTTGGCCAGCGTGTTCACAGTCAGGGTTTTGGCCAAGCCAGGGACGCCCTCAATAAGCAGGTGGCCTTGCGCCAACAGCGCAATGAGCACACGCTCTAAAAAAACATCTTGCCCCACCACCACGCGCTTGACCTCATAAAGCACCCGCTGCATGAGAGCCGCAGCTTCTGCGGGATTTTTGATTTGGGGGGAGGTGTTGTGACCTCGCCAAGCTTCATTTGAAAGCGTCATGGTGTTGTCTCCAAAAATTAAAAAGGTGGCAGGCCAACCGCAGAGCCTGCACTTTCGATGGTGGTGGCAAAGCCGATGCCAATAAAGGTTCTGGCCGAAGTTGGATTCAAGATGGCGGTCACAATGCCAACCACTTCGCCCGACATATTGACCAAGGGCCCCCCTGAGTTGCCCGGATTGGCCGCAGCATCAAATTGAATCAGGCCTTGCAGCACTTGCGTGCCATCTGGCGATTTGAATTGGCGATTGAGCCCCGACACGACACCTGCAGAGACAGAAGGGCCAATGCCGAAAGGAAAGCCCACAGCGACCACCATGTCGCCAGGCAGTAGCTGTTGGCTGGAGCCTAAGATGGCGGGCTCCAGATCATCTGGAATTTTTTGTGGCTTGATCACGGCCAAGTCTTTCTCGGGCTGTACCGATATGACTGTTGCTTCAGCTTCGGTGCCGTCAAAAAAAGTGACCTTCAATTTTTTGGCGCCCGCAATCACGTGAAAGTTGGTCAAGATGGTGCCATCGTCTTTGACGACCACGCCGGTGCCCACACCACTTTCTTTGTCTTGGTCTTTGTTTTTGGGATCGGCTACGTAGGACTGAACATGCACCACAGCCCCCTGTACCGATGCCGCCGCTTTGGCGCTGGCCGAGGGCAGTTCTTTGGTTTGAAGCGTGTGCAATACAGCGCCATCAATGTCTTGTTGGGTGAGCGCTTTAGGCGCGTTCCGTTTCATGAGGAAAACTCCCATGAACAACAAACTGAAAAGGACACCAAGCAAGAAGACAGCTACAAAATCCCACCGAAGCTTGGGTCGCCAAGGAGTGGGCGTGCTTGATTCCGCATCAGTGTGCGAGACCGAACCCACAGTTCGCGGGCTTTTGCTAAAAACCGCCTCTCGTTTCATCAAATAACCATAACATAAGCTTCAATGGTAAATTGGCGAATCTTGCGAAAACCCTATTGGCTATGCAATTTATACACACCCACATGCTTTGGTCGCTTTTGCTCTTGCCGCTCTTGGTGGCCGCTTATGTGTGGCTGTTGAGGCGAAAACGGCAGCAAGTGGTGGTGTTTTCGGGGGTTTCTTGGATCTTGCAAAACATGGCATTGCCTTCGCCTTGGCGGCGTCATGTTCCGCCTGCTTTGATCGGTTTGGCCGTGGCGCTGTTGTTGTTGGCGAGTGCGAGGCCCATGGCCAGAGTCACATTGCCAGCCGACTACATGACCCTGATCATGGCCATGGACGTTTCCCGAAGCATGCTGGCAGAGGATGTGGAGCCCAGCCGAATCAAGGCGGCTCAAAAGGCGGCTAAGGAATTTTTACAAGATTTACCGCGCAATGTTCGCGTTGGCATCGTCTCCTTTGCTGGCAATGCGCAGGTTGTGCAGCATGTCTCCCAAGACAAGGAAGAACTCGTTGCCGCCATTGATCGATTTCAATTGCAGCGCGGAACGGCCACGGGCAGTGGCCTGTTGTTGGCCTTGAGCACATTGCGACCCGAAGCAGCCATTGATTTGGAGGCTGCGCTCTACAACCCCAATCCTTTTGGCTACAACCCGCAAGGCAATCAGGGGTCGGGCGGCGCGCAAAGTCTAGATGCCAAACCCAAGCCTGCAGAGCGTCCGCCAGAACCGCCGGGCTCTTACAAAGGGGGCGCCATCGTGTTGCTCACCGATGGTCGCCGAACCACGGGGCCAGATCCATTGGTGGCTGCGCAAAAAGCAGCCGACTTGGGTGTGCGAGTTTATACAGTGGGTTTTGGCACGCCCAATGGCTTTATTCCGGGCTACGAAGGCTATTCTTTTTTCACGCAAGTGGATGAAGAGACCTTGAAGGGGATTGCCAAAATCACAGATGCCGACTATTTCAAGGCGGGCTCGGCAGAAGATTTGAAGCAGGTTTATAAACACCTCTCCGCTCAATTCACCTTGGAAAAACGCGACACAGAAATTACGGCATTGCTGTCCGGCTTGGCACTTCTGCTGGTTTTGCTCGCTATTTTCCTTTCGGCGCTGTGGTTCAAAATAGCGCCTCAAAATTCTTTTAAATCGGCAACATAGGTTGATCAATGCTTGAAAACGGTATCTTGAAAATTGAATCGATGAAAAATAGGTGCACCCCCGAAGAGTGGCAAGCCCGAGTCGATTTGGCAGCGTGTTACAGGTTGGTCGACATTTACGGCATGTCCGACATGATGGCCAACCATGTCTCTTGCAGTGTGCCTGGAGAAGAGGGCGCTTTTTTGATCAATGCCTACGGCATGATGTACGAAGAAATCACAGCTTCAAGCTTGATCAAAATTGACATTCACGGCAATATTTTGGACAAGCCAGACTTTGGTGAGTTGAACTATGGCATCAACAAAGCGGGCTATGTCATTCACAGCGCCATTCATGAAGCTCGGCCGGAAGTTCGGTGCATCATTCACACCCACAGCTGGGCTTCTATGGCTGTGTCATCGCTTGAGTGTGGCTTGCTACCCTTGACGCAAACAGCCATGCGTTTTTTGAAAATTGCGTACCATGACTATCAAGGTGTTGTCCTTAATCATGAAGAAAAAGCCTCGCTGCTCCAAGATTTGGGACAAGGCGAAGCCTTGATTTTGCGCAATCACGGTGCCTTGACAGTTGGCAAGAGTGTGGGTGAAGCCTTTAACTGGATGCACCGATTGGAGCTGGCATGCCACTCGCAGTTGGCAGCCATGGCATGCAACACCCCTTTTGCAAAAGTAGCGCCAGAAGTTTTGGAAGAAACTTGGAACAACTATCAACCCAGCACCCGCAGGCCCTACGGTTTGATGGAGTGGCCCGCACTGCTGCGCAAACTGGACCGCATGGATCCAAGTTACAAAACTTGATGATGCAACAGGAAATAACAGGACACAACAGGACACAAAAATGACAGTTTTATCAGGCAGGAATTTCCTGTATGCAGGCTTGCTCGCCACTGGCATTTTCAGTGCGTTATTCACTAGCGCACATGCACAAACCAATGCCTATCCACAAAAACCAGTGAAAGTGGTGGTGGCCTTTACAGCGGGTGGTACCACTGATATTTTGGCGCGCATCGTTGCACAACAATTGACCGAAAAATTAAAGCAACCCTTTGTCATCGACAACAAGCCGGGTGCTGGCGGCAACTTAGGCACTGAGCTGGTGGTTCGTTCCCCCGCCGATGGCTACACTTTGATTGTGAATTCAGTTGGCCCCATGGCCGTTAATTCCACTTTGTATGGCAAGCTGCCCTATAACCCCTTGAATGATTTGGTGCCCATTGTGCAGATTGCCGATGTGCCCAATGTGTTGGTGGTCAATCCCAGCGTACCTGTCAAAACCATGGAAGAGTTCATTGCCTATGCCAAAGCCAATGATGGTAAATTGAACTATGGCAGCACGGGAGTTGGTACATCGTCCCACTTGTCTAGTTTCATGTTGGCCAAAAGGGCTGGCTTCAACGCCACCCACGTGCCCTACAAAGGCGCGGATGCACTCAAAGATTTATTGGCGGGGCGCATTCAGTTTATGTTTGCCACCATTCCTTCTGTAATGCCACAAATTCAGGCTGGTAAATTGCGCTCCTTGGCCGTCAGTAGTTTGAAGCGTTCGCGCTCCATGCCCGATGTGCCCACCGTGATTGAAATGGGCATGCCCAATTTCGAAGCCGGTTCTTGGTTCGGATTCTTTGCACCAAAGGGCACACCCGATATTGTGATCTCATCGGTTAATAAAGCGGTGAATGAAATTCTGAGTTCACCAGCCATCGAACAACAAATGGTGGTCCAGGGTGCCGATCCTGTGGGTGGGACAGCATTGCAATTTGGACAGTTTGTGCAACGCGAAACCGATAAATGGCGGGTGATCGTGAAAGAATCAGGCGCTAAGGCTGAGTAAGGGCATGAAGATTTTGCTGTCTGAGTTGGCCTTGCGTGGCTTGTCTTCGCAAATTGCGCACGTCATGGCCGACCGGCCCTTTGAGTGTGTGAGCTTTGAGCAAGCTGTGGCGTCGGGCCGACGCGATTTTGACTGTGCTTTTGTGTCCCGAGACGTCACTGGCTTGTCGACCAAACACGAACTGGCGCCCAGTTTGAAAGCCTGCTATCAAGTTTTAGAAGAGTCGCCTCATTTGCGCTGGGTTCACATTCACTCTGCGGGGGCTGATCGAGATGTTTATGTGCGCCTCAAAGCAAAGGGTGTGCAGGTGGCAACCTCCTCGGGTGCCAATGCCGAGGTGGTGGCCCAAACCGCTTTGGCAGGCTTGTTGGCTTTGTCGCGTAGATTTCCAGAGTTGGTTCATGCCATGCATGAAAAAAAATGGGCGCCCTTGTTAGGCTCCCAATTGCCGCCAGATTTGGCAGGCCAAACAGCCATGCTCGTGGGCTGGGGCCCCATTGCACAAAGGGTGGCGCAGTTTTTGTCAATGCTAGGCCTTCGCTTGAAAGTGGTTCGACAGCAAGCGCATGCTGGTACTTCCTCCCATTCTGCTGCTGGCGCACCGCACATAGAAATGTTGACCTATGAAACGCTCGATGCTGCTCTGCCAAACACCGACTGGCTGCTTTTGATGTGCCCTCTAACTCCCACCACTCGGGGTTTGATCGATGCCCGCAGATTGGCTTTGCTGCCCCAGGGCGCGGGCTTGGTCAATGTAGCGCGAGGTGAAGTGGTGGTCGAGAAGGATTTGGTAGAAGCCTTGCAAACGGGCAAGTTGGGTAGTGCTTATTTGGATGTTTTTGAGCATGAGCCGCTGCCCCTATCTTCAGCGCTTTGGAGCCTGCCCAATGTCATCGTGACGCCGCACTCTGCTGGATTCTCTGCGGGCAATGAGGCCCGGGTGAGCCAAATGTTTTTAGACAATCTGGCTTCTTGGGCGAAAGAAGCAAAAAATACCGTGCTACAATCTGCAGCTTCGCGGCTGTAGCTCAGCTGGATAGAGTACTTGGCTACGAACCAAGGGGTCGTGGGTTCGATTCCTGCCAGCCGCACCAGATTTCGATTTTTCGAGACTAGAACACAGCTTAGAGGCTTACGCCCCTAGGCTGTTTTTCTTTGTGCCAAACGGATCAAACGGATTCTTTTCAATCACGGCCATGAGCAAAGCTTTCACACGCGAAACAGACAGCGCCGACGACGATGGCGAAGACCCCAGCTTGCCGCCTTTGCCCGCGGGCACACGCAATTACATGACCCCTCAGGGCTATGCCAATTTGCGCGCAGAGCTTTTCAGCCTGATTGACGATGAACGCCCCAAGGTGGTGGAAATTGTGCATTGGGCCGCCAGCAATGGCGACCGTTCAGAAAATGGTGATTACCTGTATGGCAAAAAAAGACTGCGCGAAATTGACCGACGCATTCGGTTTTTGACCAAACGATTGGAAATTGCGGAAGTCACAGACCCAAGCGCGCACCACGGCAGGACCCAAGTCTTCTTTGGTGCCACCGTGACCTATGTGGAAGAAAACGGGGTAGAGCGCACAGTCACCATTCGGGGCATTGATGAGGCCGACAGTTTGAAGGGTGAGGTGAGTTGGGTATCGCCCATTGCGCGCACCTTGCTCAAGTCGAGCATTGGCGATGTGTTGAAGTTGGTCACACCTCAGGGTTGGCGTGAAATTGAGGTGCTCGATGTGACGTATCCAGCGCCTTCAAAGCCCTAAGTCAACTAAAGATCCTGAAAGACCTGTGCCCCAATGCAGACCTTTATTTTTGATCTGTACTTTGGCCACGCACACGGTGCGTGATGCGCTCAGCATTCAAAACCGCTGGCGTGCGCTTCAAGTTTTTGAGCACAGTTTCAAGATGGCTCAAATCGCGCACAGAAATGATGAAAGTGTTTTCAGCAGCGTCTTGTGCACTGGCCTGTCCCATTTCAACGTGAATGATGTCAACCTCAGAGTCGGCCAGAGTGCCTGCCACGCGGGCCAGCACACCTTTGGTATTGACCACAGTAACTTTGATGCTGGTTTCAAAGTTGCGCATGATCTCATCTGACCACTCCACCCCAATGAAGCGTTCGCTGTCTTTTTGCTGAAGTTTCATGCCCACGCTGCAGTCTGAGGTGTGAACGGCCAATCCTTCGCCGCGGCCTAGGTAGCCAATGATCTTGTCGCCAGGCAGGGGGCGGCAACAGTGGGAATAAACCACCGAGGCGTTTTCGGTGCCATCCAGCAAGATGGCACCCTGAGAAATGGTGTCATTGGCCATGAAACGTTCGCGTGTCATGAGCAAGGGATCGGGCTTCTCGCCCATCTCTGAGAGCAATGCGGCCATGCGTTTGGCCACAATGCTGGCAATGCGTTTGCCAAGCCCCACGTCAACCAAGAGATCGCTGCGATTTCGGTTGCCCGTGAATCGCAACACTTTGTCCCACAGACCTTGATAGCGCGATGGATCGTCTGGCATTTTTTCGATGCCTTCGGCGCGCAAAGCTTGCGTGAGAAGTTTGAGTCCCAAATCCATCGACTCGCTGTGAGCCATGGTTTTGAGGTGGTGCCGAATTCTGGAGCGCGCTCGGCCAGTTCTGACAAATCCAAGCCATGAAGGGTTGGGTGCAGACACAGGCGCTGTCATAACCTCCACCACATCACCATTTTTGAGTTCTGTGCGCAAAGGAACTTGATGACTATTGATTTTGGCCGCCACCAAATGATCGCCGAGGTTGCTGTGAATCATGTAAGCAAAATCGACCACCGTTGCACCGCGGGGCAGAGACATGATTTGGCTTTTGGGCGTGAACACATAAACCGCATCGGGAAACAAATCAACTTTGACGTGGTCCCAAAATTCGGACGCATCGCGTGTTTCTTTTTGGATGTCGAGAAGGGACTGCAGCCACTGCGTGCCTAAGCGCTCGGCTTCCATGCTGCTCGATGCTTTGTCTTTGTAAAGCCAGTGTGCTGCAACGCCCGATTCGGCCACCACGTTCATGGCTTCGGTGCGCATTTGAAACTCCACATTGACCCCCGAAGGGCCAACCAAGGTGGTGTGCAAAGACTGATACCCATTGACTTTGCCGATGGCAATGTGATCCTTGAATCGGCCTGGCACTGGTTTGTACATCTGATGCAAAATGCCCAGCGCCGTGTAGCAATCGATGACCGAAGGCACAATGAGTCGGAAGCCATAGATGTCGGTCACTTGTGCAAAGCTGAGATGCTTGCCATCCATTTTTTTGTAGATGGAGTAGAGAGTTTTTTCTCGGCCAGAAATTTGAACGTCGATACCTGCCTTGGAGAATGTGGACGCCAGTTCTGCTTGCACTTTTTGGATCAAGTCACGGCGGCGATTGCGCGCTTTGGCCACCGCCTTTGACAGCACAGCATAGCGCCAAGGCTTGAGGTGCTGAAAGGACAGTTCTTGCAACTCTCGATAGGTTTGATTCAAGCCCAAACGGTGCGCAATGGGGGCGTAAATCTCGAGGGTTTCTGAAGAAATGCGGGCCCATTTTTCTCGCGGCATGTCTGCCATGGTGCGCATGTTATGCGTGCGATCGGCCAACTTGATCAAAATCACGCGCACATCACGTGCCATGGCCAGTAGCATTTTTCGGAATGATTCGGCTTGATTTTCTTCTCGGGTATTGAATTCCAGTTTGTCCAATTTGGTCAGGCCATCGACCAGTTCGGCCACGGAAGAGCCAAACTTTTCAATCAGGTCTGACTTGGTCACACCACAGTCTTCCATGACGTCATGCATCAGGGCGGCCATCAAAGCCTGAGCGTCGAGTTTCCACTCGGTGCACTGTGAGGCTACGGCAATAGGATGGGTGATGTAGGGCTCGCCATTTTTGCGAAGCTGGCCCAAGTGAGCTTCGTCTGCAAATCGGTAGGCCTTGCGTACCATGTCGATGTCGGCAGCAGAGAGGTAGCTCAGTTGGGCGACCAAGGCGGCAAAACTGGCTGCGGCCGCATTGGCGGCACTGGCGCTGGGCATGCCAGCCTGAATATTGTGGGCATTCTCGCGCTTTCCGGGTATTGAAGTACTACCGGACTTTTGAAAAATAGATGAAAAAGCTGCGCGCATGCCTCAAATGTAACGCGACTGAGACACCTTCTCACAAGCCTGCACGAAGACCCCATTTCTTGGTTTCATACAGACACAAAAAAGCCCCAAGATGGTAGACCTTGGGGCTGATTGAGACCAGTCCCGTAAGGGGCTGTTTAAGTGTAGAAATTAGTTTACTTTTTTGAGCATTTCCAAACCAACTTTGCCGGCTGCAATTTCGCGCAAGGCTGTGACGCCTGGCTTGTTTTTGCTTTCGACGCGGGGGGTGTGGCCCTGGCTCAGCATGCGGGCGCGGTAGGTGGCAGCCAAAACCAATTGGAAGCGGTTAGGGATTTGCTCGAGGCAATCTTCAACAGTGATGCGGGCCATGACGGTCTCCGGTAAAAAATCAGGTGATATGGAGGGATTCGAAAGTTTCGGCACGGGCTCGGTGCTGGGCTACGTATTTCAGTCGCTGAGCGTGCACGATGGCCTTGAGATCAAACAAGGCGCGATCGAAAACTTCGTTGATTATAACGAAGTCGAATTGTTTGACCTGAGCCAACTCTATGGCCGCATTTTGCAGGCGAAGTTCGATGGTTTCGGAGCTGTCTTCACCGCGGCGCTCCAAACGGCTACGCAGTTCTTCCCAGCTGGGGGGGAGTATGAAGATCAAAATGGCATTGGCAAAGACCTTTTGGATCTGCATGGCACCTTGGTAGTCAATTTCAAGAATGACGTCAGAGCCTTGTGTCATGCGCTCTTCGAGCATTTTCTTAGAGGTGCCGTAGCGATGGCCGTGCACATGGGCCCATTCGACAAAGGCATCGCCAGACACCATGGCGTCAAACTCTTGTTGGGAGACAAAAAAGTACTCCCGGCCGTGTTTTTCTTGACCGCGGGGTGCCCGGGTGGTGTGAGACACCGAGGGCAACACCCGGGTGTCTAGTTCCATAAGGGCCTTGACCAGGCTGGACTTGCCCGCTCCGCTGGGGGCGGCTACAACGTAGAGGTTTCCAGGATATTCCATGGCAAGGAGTGTAATGGGGTCTGGGGCTTGTAGAGAGGTGGCTGGCCACTTATTCGATGTTTTGCACCTGCTCACGCATTTGTTCAATCAGCACCTTCATCTCAACCGATATGTTGGTGAGTTCGAGGGCGGCCGACTTGGAGCCCAAGGTGTTGGCCTCGCGGTGGAGTTCTTGAATGAGGAAGTCAAGACGCTTGCCAATGTCGCCACCTTTTTTGACCAAGCGGCTGATTTCGTCCAAATGGGAGGCCAACCGCGTGAGTTCTTCCGCCACATCAATGCGAATGGCAAAGGCTGTGGCCTCTGTGAGTGCGCGGTCTTTGGCCACATCCGACGACACAGTGCCTTCTGACAAAGCCATGGCTTCGTTCCAACGCTCAATGAAACGCTGACGCTGCTGCTCGACCAATTGGGGCAGAAGGGGGGCGGCTTGTGCCGCCAAATTGCGCAATTGGCCAAGGCGGTCTTGCAGCATGTCGGCCAGGCGGGCGCCTTCTCTGGCACGTGCGTCTTTGAGGGCCTTGACGGCTTGGGTCACTAAGGGCATGAGATCGGCTTCGTTCAGACCGGTGCCTGACTTTTCGTGAGAAGCCAGCTTGATGACATCCGACACGCTGAGGTCGCGAGCCCCTGGCAGCCAACTTTGGATTTTGTTTTGGAGGCTGAGCAGTTTTTGGAGGGTGCCAATGGATGGATCGGCAAGGTCGGTGTCTTGGTTGCTGTGGTAAACCGCGCGAACTTCAACCTTGCCTCGCTTGATGTGCTGGGTGATGTGCTCCCGAAGGGCGGGTTCGGTGTGGCGCAACTCGTCGGGCAGGCGAAAACTCAGATCTAAAAAGCGGCTGTTGACCGATCGAATCTCCAAGCCAAAACGGACCGAAGTGGTGGCTGAGCCTTGGCTGTTGGCCTCTTCGGTCGGTGTGCTGGATTGCACACTGGCATACCCGGTCATACTGTAAACTGGCATTGATTCTTTCTAGGGTACGGCAGTGAAGCACTGCTGATCTGTTGGGGGCTTGGCCGCTGTGACTCAAGCCTATGGCCCATTATCTCAAACTTGAACATCGCCTCACCATGACCCACTCATCCACACCCATCACACGCGCTCACGCAAGACATCAAGATCAGTTGCGTGTTGTTCGGATCACACGCGGCTACACCGTGCACGCAGAAGGCTCTGTGCTCATTGAGTTTGGCGATACCCGTGTTCTGTGCACCGCCTCCGTAGAAGAAAAAGTACCAGGACACAAAAAGGGCAGCGGCGAAGGCTGGGTCACAGCCGAATATGGCATGTTGCCTCGAGCAACGCACACGCGAGGCGATCGCGAAGCCGCCCGCGGCAAACAAAGTGGCCGAACACAAGAAATTCAGCGCCTCATTGGCCGCTCGATGCGTGCCGTGTTCGATTTGAAAAAACTGGGCGAGCGAACCATTCACCTCGATTGTGATGTGCTGCAAGCCGATGGCGGTACGCGCACGGCCAGCATCACGGGTGCTTTTGTGGCGGCACAAGATGCCGTTGACTGGCTCATGCATCAGGGCAAATTAACCGAGTCGCCTATTTTGGATTCGGTAGCGGCCATTTCGGTGGGCTTGAAAGATGGCAGGGCTTTGCTCGATTTAGACTACAACGAATACTCCTCTTGCGACACCGACATGAACGTGGTCATGACGGGCGCAGGCAATTTTGTGGAAGTGCAGGGCACGGCAGAAGGCGTGGCCTTTACACGCAAAGAAATGGACAGCCTTTTGGCTTTGGCCGAGAAGGGCATTGCCGAGTTGGTGCAATTGCAAAAGCAATCGCGCCAAACGCACCTGCACGCTGGAGCTTGATACCATGAAGATGGTTTTGGCGTCCAACAACGCAGGCAAATTGGCCGAATTGCAAACCATGTTTGGCGCACTCCAGGTGCAACTGGTTCGGCAGTCTGAGTTGAATATTTCGGAAGCCGAAGAGCCCTACAAAACATTTGTCGAAAATGCGCTGGCCAAGGCGCGCCATGCCTCCGCGCACAGTGGTTTGCCAGCCGTTGCCGACGATGCAGGCTTGTGCATCGATGCATTTGGCGGATTGCCTGGTGTCGATACGGCCTATTACTGCATGCAGTTTGGCTACGAAAAATCGGATGCCAACAACGTCAGGGCTGTGCTTGAGCAAATGGCTGCGGTTGAAAATAGGCGCGCGGCCATGGTGAGCACCTTGGTGGCGGTGAGGTCTGAATTTGACCCCGAGCCTCTGATTGCGGTGGGCCGGGTGGTGGTCAATATTGCGACTGAACCTTCAGGCACCAATGGTTTTGGATTCGACCCCATTTTGTTTTTGCCAGAGTTTGGAAAAACTTTTGCGCAGCTGCCAGTTGACGTGAAAAATGCCAACAGCCATCGGGGTCGATCGTCTCTTGCCATGGTGGCGCTGATGCGCGAACGCTGGGGCCTTTGAATGAAGCAAGCCTTTGACGTGGTGCATGCCATGCGACCCGGCCTGCTTCAGTTGCAGTCCTTGCCACCCCTTTCTTTGTATGTGCATTTGCCATGGTGCATTCAAAAATGCCCGTATTGCGATTTCAATTCGCACGAATGGCGCGACCCTTCTCAAAGCATGCCCGAAGCGCGCTACATCGATGCGCTGATTGCTGACTTAGAGACCAGTTTGCCGCTCATTTGGGGGCGACCTGTTCACAGTGTTTTCATCGGTGGTGGCACCCCCAGCTTGTTCACGCCCCACAGCATCGATCGCCTGGTGAGTGCCATCCGAGCTCGCTTGCCTTTGGAAGCCGAGGCCGAGATCACCCTTGAAGCCAACCCAGGCACCTTTGAGAAAGATCGTTTCAAAGCCTTCAGAGCGGCTGGTGTGACGCGTTTGTCAATCGGTGTTCAAAGCTTCAATGATGCTCACCTCAAAGCGCTGGGCCGAGTGCACAATGGCGAGCAAGCCATGGCCGCCATTGAAGAAGCGCAGTCTGCCTTTGAAACCTTCAATTTGGATTTGATGTACGCCTTGCCCGGTCAAACCCTGCTCGAGTTGAAGCATGACGTTGCAACAGCATTGAGTTTCAAGCCTCCCCACATTTCCATTTATCACCTTACCATCGAGCCCAATACCTTGTTTGCCAAACATCCACCTGTGTTGCCAGAAGAGGACGATGCCTATGCCATGATGGACTTGATCACGGAGATGACAGGCCAGCAGGGTTTGGAAAGGTACGAGGTGTCTGCTTACGCCAAACCTGGCCACCGGTGCTGGCACAACCTCAACTACTGGCAGTTTGGCGACTACCTGGGCATTGGGGCTGGCGCGCACAGCAAGCTCAGTTTTGCGCACCGCATTGCTCGGCAAGTTCGCTTTAAAGAGCCACAGCTTTACATGGCGCAGGCACTGAAGGGAGAGCCTGCAACCCAGCATGAAGAAGTATCGCGCGAAGATTTACCCTTCGAGTACATGCTCAATTCATTGAGATTGAAAGAGGGTTTCAGTTTGACCGATTTCATGGCCCGAACCGGCTTGGCCGTGACGGCCATCCAAAAGGGTTTGGCACAAGCTGAAGCCAAAGGTTTGATTCAGCGCGACATGACCCATGTCAGGCCTACCGAAAGAGGGTTTGATTTTTTAAGTGATCTGCAAGAACTGTTCTTAGCAGAGCCCCGTTAAGAGGCTTAAAAAGGGCTTAGATAGCCGCCTACAAACCTGCCTGTTGGTTAAACAGGACTGCTTACGGCTGTGTTCATTCTCTTGCCGAAGTCGCCAAACAGGGTCATGGTTTTGTCTGTGGGAATAAGGTACTTGGCGCGTTTGTCGTCGGGCTGGTTAAAGGTCTTTAACAAATCTTTTTGACGTAGGCGGGTGATGCGCTTGTGCAAGGTGGCAGGTGAGCCAAGTTGCGTCAAGCCAATGGCTTCTCTCACCGTCATCACACGGTTTTCATACCAGCGCAGCACAATTTCTTCAAGCAAGGCTTTTTCGTTGGCGTCTAACTGCGGCGCGTCAGGCAATTGCTGAACCGCTCTTGCCAATTGCAAAAACCGCATGTAAGCGTTGGCAGTGGCTGATTTATTGTTTGAAGTCATTACTAATTCTATAAGCTGTATCTATATCTCGACATCAAATACATTTTACAAAAAGGTTAAAGCTTGATATAGATCATGATATCTCACAATCCTTGAAGCTGTTCCCACAAACGGAAGGGCGTCATTGGCATTTGAATCTTGCTGGCTTGTGGGCCCCGACCATTTCTGGCAAAAGCATCTGCCACGGCATTGACCACGCAGGGGGTGGCCCCAATGGTGCCCAATTCGCCAACCCCCTTCACGCCCAAGACATTGTTGGTGCTGGGCACGGTTTGGTTGGTTAATGTATGGAACATTTGCGGCATGATGTCGGCGCGTGGGGCTGCGTAGTCCATCAAACTGCCAGTGACCAACTGACCGCTTTCAGCGTCATAGACCAAGCCTTCTAACAGGGCCTGACCCAGACCTTGCACTGCACCACCATCGAGCTGGCCTTCCACAATCATGGGGTTGACGATGCGACCGGCATCGTTCATGGAGGTGTACGACACCACTTTGGTTTCACCTGTCTGGGGGTTGAGTTCAATTTCGCAAATATGGCAGCCATTGGGCCAAGTGGGACCACTGGCCGTGGTGCTGGATTGAACTTCAATGCGGGCATCTGGCTGGCGCTTGGCCAAGTCTGCCAATGAAATTTGCAGGTCGGTGCCCTTCACGCTGAACTTGCCACTTTGGTAAGTCAAATCGGCGGGTGAGGCTTCTAAAGCCTGCCCGGCCAAATCGCGAGCCTTGTCCAAGGTTTTCTCTGCACCCACCCGCATGGCGGATCCGCCTGTAAAGAGGGACCTAGAGCCTGCGCTGCCAAAACCGTTGGCCCGGTCGGTATCGCCCAAAATGACTCGAACCTGAGAAATGTCAACACCAAACACATCAACCACCAATTGGGCCAGCGAGGTGGCAATACCCTGTCCCATGGCATTGACGGCAGAGGCGACCTCAATCATGCCGTCGGCCAAAATTTGCACCTGCACGTTTTCTTCGAGTGCATTGCCGCCCGTCCACTCTAAGAACGTGGCAATGCCCAAACCGCGCCAGAGGCCTTGGGCTTTGGAGGCGGCTTCGCGTTTGGCAAAACCTTGCCAGTCAGCCGCTTCCAGCGCTTCGTTCATGATCATTTCAAAGGCGCCCGTGTCGTACACCTGACCCATGGGGTTTTTGTAGGGCATTTGTTCGGGTTTGACAAAGTTTTTGCGGCGCAGTTCGATGCGGTCAATGCCGCTCACGCGGGCAGCCTCGTCCATCAAACGCTCCATGTTGTAGATGGCTTCGGGGCGACCGGCCCCTCGGTAAGCGCCTGTGCTGGCGGTATGGGTCATGACCCCAGTGAAGTGGTAGTCGATGGTTTGAATGTCGTAGACGCTGCTTTGGACCCAAGGGCCAATAAGCATTTGAATGGCCAGACCGGTCATGGTGGGGTAGGCCCCCACATTGGCCAAGGTTTCGATGCGCAAGCCCACAATTTTGCCGTCTTGGGCCAAGGCCAAAGACGCTTTGGTTTGAATGTCGCGGCCGTGTGAGCTGCTTAAAAACTCCTCGCTGCGATCGGCAATCCATTTGACGGGACGGGCTAGCGTGTGGGCGCAAAAAGCGGTTACCACGTCTTCTGCGTAGGCGCCGGTTTTCATGCCGAAGCCGCCCCCTACATCGCCCACAATGACGCGGATTTTTTCTTTGTCGAGGCCAATCAAATCGGAAACAGTATTGCGCACGCCCGTGGGCATTTGGCTGCTCATGCGGATGGTCAACCGGCCGTTGTCTGGGTAGGCCAAAACGCTTCGAGGTTCAATGGAAAGCGCGGCCACACGCTGGTTGACAATGTCCAAATGGACTACATGGGCCGCTTGATCAAAAGCTTTTTGGGTGGCGGCGGCATCGCCGTAGCGAGTTTCAGCCACGATGTTGTCTGGGGCGTCTGTGAAAAGCGGTGCATTGGGGGCCAAAGCGTCGCTCAATTGGGTGGCGCTGGGCAGGGCTTCAAAGTCAATTTGGAGGGCCTCAGCAGCATCCCGAGCTTGCATTTCTGTGTCGGCCACCACTGCGGCAACAGGCTCTCCCACAAATCGCACCGTGTCAGTGGCCAATGGATAGCGGGTGGTGGATGACAGGGGGCTGCCATCTGCACGCTTGAAGTTCATGGCGCGCGCCATGGGTTTGACGCCTGCAGCTTGAAGATCAGCCCCAGTGAAAACCCCTCTAACCCCCGGCATGCCCTTGGCGACAGTTGCATCGATGCTTTTGATTTTGGCGTGAGGGTAAGGGGAACGCAAAAAAACCAAGTGGGTTTGATTGGGGAGTGCGACGTCGTTGGTGTACACGCCAGCACCGATGAGGAGTTGTTGGTCTTCGAGCCTTTTGACGGCTTTGCCGCTGCCAAAGCGGGTGTTCTCTGGTTGGTTTGCGTTTGAGAGGGTGGCAGATGGTGAGTTCACAGACGGTTTCTCCTTGGCCCGAAGTGTAGCTTTGATGCTGGTTTTTTGCACAAAACACAGGCTGATTTTCAGACTGTGTTGCCGCTTGGGGGACAGTTGGGTAGGATGAGGCCAAATATTGACGAAGCGAGGTCCGAGATGGACAATTTTTTACTGTTGGTCATTGGGGTGCTTTTTATTCTCTTGGCTGGTTTTTTGATTTTCTATTTTCAAACTCAACAAAACTTTCAAGAAATTTCAGAAAAATTAGACGAGCTTCAACACCCCCAAAACGGCTCACGTTCCAGTGATACGCTCAAGCGAGAAATGGCCATTCACTTCGACAAGCTGGTGGTGTTGGAGGCCGATATCACCAAAAACAAACGAGAGTCTTTGACTGAAGAAGAGCTCAAAACCTTTGATGTGTCGAGGCATCAAATCAAGGCCAGCATTGCAGGCCTCAAGGCCAATGGCGATTGGGTTGGCATTCCATTTGAATACGAGTGGGTCGAAATGCTGGATCGATTGCCCAATGTTCTGAATTTGTACCGCAAGGCGGAAGCCGAAAAGCAGGCCCTTGAATTGGCTCAAGAAAAGGGCCAGACAAGCGTTTAGCCATTTTGAAGGGCATATTCTGCGATGATATAGCCCCATGTTCAGTGTTTCCAATTTATCTTGCTCCCGCGGTGACAAGCGCCTTTTTTCAGGCGTTTCTTTCACTTTAGCGCCCGGGCAGTGGTTGCACTTGGAGGGCGACAATGGCGTTGGCAAAACCAGTCTGCTCCGCATTTTGTGTGGTTTGAGTGCCTTGGAAGAAGGTGAAATCAGCTGGAAAAACCAATCGGTGGCCCAAAACTCAGACGATTTCCGTCAAGACTTGGCCTATTTGGGTCATCAATTGGCACTCAAAGAAGACCTCACCCCTCTCGAGAACCTGCGTGTGAGCTCAGCCATTTCAGGGCATGAGCTTTCAGTACCGGAGGCCATGTCAGCCCTGGCCAAGATGGGTTTGCGCGGCAGGGAGCAATTGCCCGTTCGGGTTTTGTCCCAAGGCCAGAAAAGGCGCACTGCCTTGGCCCGACTCCTGAGTTCGCGCGCCAAATTGTGGATTTTGGACGAGCCCTTTGTGGCCCTCGATTTGGCAGCCCAGGAAGTTCTGTCGGGTTTGATCAATGCCCACCTGCATCAACAGGGCATGGTGCTGCTCACCAGCCACCAGGCTGTGGCGCTGAGCGGCGCTGGCAATTCGTACAGGTTGACGGCATGAGCGCATTTGTGGCCATCGTGAAACGCGATCTGACCTTGGCCTTGAGGCGCAAGAATGAGGTCATCACGGCCGTTTTTTTCTTTGTGGTGGTGGCCGCCCTTTTTCCCTTGGGAATCGGCCCCGAAATGAACACCCTGCGTTTGGTGGCGCCGGGTATTTTGTGGGTGGGGGCTTTGTTAGCCAGCATGCTGTCTTTGGGCCGAATGTTTGCCACCGACTTTGCCGATGGCACCTTGGAGCAAATGGCCTTATCGCCCAACAGTTTATCTTTGTTGGTTGCCGCCAAAATTTTGGCGCACTGGTTACTCTCTGGGTTGCCATTGGTTTTGCTGGCACCCATTTTGGGCCTGCAATTTGACCTGTCCACCAACGCACTTTGGGTTTTGACTTTGAGTTTGCTTTTGGGTACACCGGTGCTTTCCTTGATTGGCGCTGTTGGCGCTGCGCTCACCTTGGGCGTGCGGGGTGGCGATGTGCTGTTGTCGCTGTTGGTTTTGCCCTTGTATGTGCCAGCGCTGGTTTTTGGTGCCGGTGCAGTTCAAGCTGAAATCAGCGGCTTGGGCGCGGCGGCCCATTTGTCTGTTTTGGCTGCGTTGGTGTTGGTGGCGGCCGTGTTCAGCCCCTGGGCGAGTGCGGCTTCGCTGCGCATTGCACTTGAATCCTAAGAAGTCGTTTATTCAATGATTCAAAAATTATTTACTTACGCATCCCCTCAAAGCTTTTACCCATTGGCTGGCAAGCTTTGGCCCTTGTTTGCTTGTCTGGCCACAGCGCTTTCGGTTTGGGGTTTGTGGTTGGGCATGTTTGTGGCGCCCACCGATTTCCAGCAGGGTGAGGGCTATCGAATTATTTTTGTGCATGTGCCAGTGTCATGGATGTCCATGTTGATTTATTTGGCCATGGCATTTTGGGCCTTGCTGGGACTGACCTTCAACACGCGCCTGTCGGGCATGATGACCAAAGCCCTGGCGCCTACCGGTGCCATTTTTGCGTTCTTGTCACTTTGGACCGGCGCGCTTTGGGGCAAGCCCATGTGGGGCACTTGGTGGGTTTGGGATGCCCGACTCACCTCAGAGCTGATTTTGTTCTTTTTGTATTTGGGTCACATTGCATTGACCAACGCCATTGACGACCCGCGCCGCGCAGACAAGGCAGGTGCTATCTTGGCCTTGGTGGGCGCACTCAATGTGCCCGTCATTTATTTTTCTGTGAAGTGGTGGAACACTTTGCACCAAGGTGCTTCGGTGTCAATTACCAAAGGCTCGAGCATGGCGCAAGTGATGCTTGAAGCCATGCTCATCATGAGCGTGGCGTTTTGGATGTTTGCCGTGGCCATGGCCCTTTACCGTGTGCGCAGCATTATCTTGGTGCGCGAAAGGCACACCCAGTGGGTGGCCGACTTGCCTGAGGTCAAAGCGCTCATGATGAAGAACACGGCTGGAGGTGCCCAAGCATGATTTGGAACAGCTGGAACGATTTTTGGGCCATGGGTGGGTATGGTCTTTACGTTTGGGGTAGCTTCGGAGTGACTGCACTGTGCATGCTTGTAGAAATTTTTTGGGTCCAGCGTGCACGCGAGCAAGCTCTGAATCAAATTGCCAATGAGTTGGCTGCAGAACAGAACAGCAAGGAGTGGTCCTGATGAAACCTAGACACCAACGATTTTTATTGATTGCCGCGGGTATATCCGCTTTGGCCATTGCAGGCGCATTTGTGTTGAATGCTTTTCAAAGCAATTTGGTTTTCTTTTTCACACCCACGCAGGTTTACAAAGGTGAAGCGCCCAAGGGCAAGGCGTTTCGGGTGGGCGGTATGGTGAAAGAGGGCAGCTTGGTGAAAGATGGCGAGAACATTCAGTTCGTGGTCACCGATTTTGCACACGATGTGCCCGTAACTTACAAGGGTATCTTGCCCGACTTGTTCAAAGAAGGTAAGGGCGTGGTGGCTCAGGGCAAACTCTCAGACGGCCAATTGTTTGCCGCCGCCGAGGTATTGGCCAAGCACGACGAAAATTACATGCCACCAGAGGCGCAGCATGCATTGGACGAGGCCGCTGCAGCCAAGGCAGCTCAATCTGTGAAGCCGACTAAATAATGGAAAAGAGTTTTGAATGATTGTTGAAATTGGTCACTTTGCCTTGATCCTGGCCGCCTGTGTGGCGCTTGTTCAAGGTGTCTTGCCGCTTGCCGGAACCATCAATGACAACCAACGCTGGCAAGCCTTGGCAAAACCGGCTGCAACGCTTCAATTTTTATTGATTGCTTTTTCTTTTGCAGTGTTGGCGCATGGGGCCCTGACCGATGACTTCTCGATCAAATACATTGCAGGGCATTCCAACTCGCTGCTTCCCACGCAATACAAGTTTGCATCGGTGTGGGGCGGTCACGAAGGCTCCTTGTTGTTGTGGATGCTGATGTTGTCTGGTTGGACTTTGGCCGTTGCCATTTTTTCTCGCACATTGCCCTTGGCCATGGTGGCCCGCGTTATTGGCATTTTGGGCTTGGTGTCAACTGGCTTCTTGATGTTCATTTTGATCACCTCCAGCCCGTTTGAGCGTTTGCTGCCTGCGCCTGCCGACGGTAAAGATTTGAACCCCTTGCTGCAAGACCCAGGCTTGGTCATTCACCCGCCCATGCTTTACATGGGTTATGTGGGCTTCTCTGTGGCTTTTGCTTTTGCTGTGTCTGCTTTGCTCTCGGGCCGGATGGACGCCGCGTGGGCGCGTTGGTCTAGACCATGGACCATCGTGGCTTGGATTTTCATGACTGCAGGCATTGCCTTGGGTTCATGGTGGGCCTATTACGAATTGGGTTGGGGCGGTTGGTGGTTTTGGGACCCGGTTGAAAACGCATCGCTCATGCCTTGGTTGTTTGGCACCGCACTCATTCACGCCCTCATGGTGACCGACAAGCGCGGTGGCTTTAAAGCTTGGTCGGTTTTGCTGGCCATTGGTGCTTTTTCATTGTCGCTGTTGGGCACGTTCTTGGTTCGCTCGGGTGTGCTCACGTCGGTGCATGCGTTTGCCTCCGATCCCAAACGGGGCGTGTTTATTTTGATTTTCTTGGCAGTGGTGGTGGGCGTTTCACTGACCTTGTTTGCCTGGCGTGCTCCCAAGGCCACTTTAGGCGGCAAGATGGGCTTGGTCTCGCGTGAATCCATGCTAATTGCCAACAGTGTGTTGTTGGTGGTGGCCACGGGTGCAGTTTTACTGGGCACCATTTATCCCCTCATTGTGGATGCCCTGAATTTAGGCAAGCTCTCTGTGGGTGCGCCTTATTTCAATGCGGTGTTTGTGCCTCTTATGGTGCCGGTGGTGTTTTTGATGGTGCCAGGCGGCATTGCGCATTGGCGCGAAGCGCGTTGGGCCCAGCTGGGTCACGATTTGCGTTGGCCTGCACTGGCCGCTGTGGCGGCGGGTGCTGCTATTTGGACACTGACGGAGCGCGGTACTTGGCTCACCGCCATGGGCATGGCCTTGGCCACTTGGGTGGTGGTAGGTTTGCTGATGCAAATTGTCATTCGCATGAAAAAGCCAGGGCGCATTCCGCCTTCTTTTTGGGGCATGCACTTGGCTCACTTGGGCATTGCGGTCGTCGCGGTGGGCATCACCATGGTGAAAAGTTATGAGGTTGAGCGCGATGTGCGCATGGGCTTGAACGATACCGTCACCATTGAAAACTACAGCTTTGAGTTGGTGGGTGTGTCGGATGTCAATGGCCCCAATTACAAAGCCCTGCGCGGTGACATCAAAGTGACCAAAGATGGCAAATACCTTGAAATGTTGTACCCCGAAAAACGCAAGTACTTTTCTTCAGCCATGCCCATGACCGAAGCGGGTATTGATTCTGGCCTGTTCCGCGATTTGTATGTTTCTTTGGGCGAACCCATTGAAGGTGAGCGTCTGCAGTGGAGCGTGCGGGTGTTTTACAAACCTTTTGTGTCATGGCTTTGGTACGGTGCCATCTTGATGGTGCTAGGTGGCTTGTTGGCCGTGAGCGACCGACGCTATCGCAAGTCTGCAAACACCTTGGCTTAGTGCGATGCAAAGCAAGCCCCTTGTGCTGTTTAGATTGAGAGCATTGTTTTGAAAAAGTTTTTAATTCCGCTCGGACTGTTTTTGGGCCTGGTTATTTTCTTAGCCGTTGGCCTGAACCGCGACCCACGCGAAATTCCATCGCCGTTGGTGGGCAAACCAGCCCCTGCATTTTCTTTGGACACGCTGGATGTCAACGCGCCCAAGTTTGGGCCTCATGACATGAAGGGCAAGGTCTGGATGTTGAATGTATGGGCCACTTGGTGTGTGGCTTGCCGCGAGGAGCATCCCATTTTGGTGGCTTTTTCCAAAGCCAACCAATTGCCCATCGTTGGTTTGAGCTACAAGGAAGTTCAGCCACAAGATGAGCCTGCCGGCAAGAAGATGACGCCTGAAGAGAAGCTGCAATTTGCCCGCGATCGAAGCGCTTTGTGGCTCAAGCGGCATGGCAATCCTTATGTTTTGTCTGCCTTAGATTTGGATGGCCGAGTAGGCATTGATTATGGCGTTTATGGTGTGCCAGAAACCTATGTCATCGACAAAGAAGGTGTGATTCGCTACAAGCGCGTAGGCGTGGTCACGCCAGAATTGTTGAAGTCCACCATATTGCCTTTGGTGCAGAAATTGAACGCCTCGTAACGCCTTGTGAAAGACCGCATGAATTTGCAATCTGTATTTTTAAAGTGGCTGTGTGTGGCCAGCTTGCTGGTGCTTTCTGCTTTGTCTATTTTGGCGCCAGCTCAAGCCAAAGAGGCGGCCCTCTTGGCAGAAGACCCACTGGTTGAAAAGCGCCTGATACACATTTCTGAAGAGTTGCGTTGCATGGTGTGTCAAAATGAATCATTGGCTTCTTCGCGCGCAGAGTTGGCCAACGATTTGCGAGAAGAAGTGAGAAAACTTATTCGAGAAGATCGAAGTGATTCGCAAATCAAAGAATACTTGGTTACCCGATATGGCGACTTTGTGCTTTACAAACCAGAAGTGAAGCCACTCACTTGGGTCTTGTGGTTTGGCCCCTTTTTGTTGTTGGTGCTGGCCATCGTTGGCATGGCGTACTACTTGCGGCAACGTCAGTCCGCCCAAAATAGCAGGACTGTGCTGAGCGATGAAGACCGACGCAAAGTGCAAGAAATTTTGAAATCTGGAGATAAGCCATGAATGCCAGCATGTTGTTTGTGGTGATTGCGTTTGGCCTTGCCTTGTGTGTTGCCGCTGTGCTTTTGTGGTTCTTGCTGCGTGAAAGAAAGCCCGTTACCCATGCCAGCCAAGCCAATGCCAATGCCAAGGTTTATCGCGATCAAATCTTAGATCTCGACCGAGAGCACGAGAGTGGTCACATCAGCGATGAAGAATGGCAGCAGTCTAGAGATGAGCTGAGCATGCGCTTGCTCGAAGACACATCGGCAGCCGATGACCCCGTTGCCAAAGCCGAAAAACCTGCGGTGTGGACAGCTGTGGTGTTGGCCGTTGCTTTACCAATCAGTGCCATGGGCTTCTACATGTGGGTGGGTCAGCCGGAGGCTTTGAACCCGATGGCCCTCAAATCACCCGATCAAGTGGATCAAAAAGATTTGGCCAAACTGGCGGAGACCTTGGCAGACAAGCTTCAAAGCCAACCTGAGAACTTGCAAGGTTGGGTAATGCTCGGCCGCACCTACCGAACACTGGAAAATTTTGATGCTTCACTTAAGGCCTATGACACGGCGCTCAAGTTGTCGGCCGACGACGATTTGCAGTTGGAGCGCATCGAAGTGATGGCCATGCAACGCCAAGGCAATTTTGAAGGCGAGCCTTGGCGCGTGATTCGGGAGATTTTGCAAAAAGACCCTCAGCATTTTGGTGCCTTGCTCACCGCGGGAAGCGCTTCCTATGCTGGTGGCAAGTATGCAGACGCTCTGAAGTATTGGGAGCAAGCTCGCAAGCCTTTAGAGGCCAACGACCCCGACTTGCCTGGTTTGGAAAATGCCATTGCCACGGTGCGTGACAAGATGGGCTTGCCAGCGAAGGCGGCATCTACCGGCTCTTCGGGGCCTTCAGGTCCTGCTGCTGCTTCTGCGCTCAATGTCAGTGGGCAAGTTAGTTTGTCGGCTGCGCTGAAGGCCAAGGCCAGCCCCAACGATGCGGTCTTTGTGTATGCCACCCCTGCCAATGGCGACCGCATGCCCTTGGCCATCATGAAAACCACGGTATCTCAACTGCCCTTGAACTTCACGCTGGACGATTCAACGGCCATGACCCCTGAGCGCAAGCTCTCAACAGCAGGTGAGGTGTTGATCAAGGTGCGCGTGTCCAAGTCTGGCAATGCCATGCCCCAATCGGGTGATTTGACTGGCGCCAGTGATGGCCCCGTGAAAGTGGGCACCAAAGGTTTGAAAATAGAAATCAAGGACCAGATACCTTGATGAAGGGCAAGGGTTATTGGCTCGATCTGTTGCTTCAAGCCCCGCAAGCTTGCTTCAGAACGGCTTGGGCTTGAGTGGCATCGCTGCCTCGCCAAGCCACTATTTGATCGGGTCTAATCAAGACCAAATTGGCTGCATAAAGTTGGGCCAATTCAGTCGACAAATGCCTGACCACTTTCAAATCTAGTTTGAGCTTACCAGCCGCATCCACAAATGCATTGCAGTCTGTGGGTGCTTCGCCCAAGACCAGCAAGGTCCATTCAAAATTGAAACTGTCGAACAGGGAGCTGCCATCGGGTAGCCAAGCATGCGGCGGGCGTCCACCGGGGCATGCGCTGGGTGTATAGGTGTTGGCTGCGTCTTCTGGTGGCTCAGTGCCATCGGCAACAATGAGGGGCGATTGGTCGTAGCGGCCCCCGAAAGTCACGCCGGGAATGTTGAACTCTCTGCGCACATGGCCGTTCAAATAATCGGAGGCAATGCTTCGAGCGTTCTCACCTTCAGGCGTGGCGGCTTCTAAGCTGGTGTCTGCATCAAACAGTCCAATAGAGTCGGCAAACTGACGTGCATACGTGGTGTTGCGAATGGCCAAAGGCTTGCGCTCAAGCTCGTAACTGTTGAGCAATTGAGGCTGCGCTTGCCCCTTGAGAACGGCCGCCAATTTCCATCCCAAATTGACGGCGTCTTCTACAGCCGTGTTGTAGCCCAAGCCGCCTGTGGGTGTAAACAGATGAACTGCGTCACCGCCCAAAAATACATGGCCCTTTTGAAAAGACTCGGCCACCAAAGCGTGTCCTGCAAGCCATGTGGCCATAGAAAGAATTTCGATGTCGATGGGTTGTCCGTAGGCCAGCGAGAACAGTCGTTTGGCATCTTCAGCGGTCAGGGCCTCTGTGCTGGCATCGTCTGACATCTGGACATGAAAAGCAAATTCACTTTCGCCATCCACCGACATGATGAAGGCCCGCAACTCTGGGTTGACGGCCACATACATCCAAGCTCTGTCGTTGGGGTTTCGTGGGTAAAACTGCGGCGCTTTAAGGTAGACGGCCAGCATTTTGCCGCCCATGAAGTTGCGCTTGAAACCGGTTGCGCCACCCCAAGGTATTTGGAGGTGATGCCTGATAGAGCTGCGTGCGCCATCTGCACCAATCAAGTATTTGGCTCGAACCTGAATTTTTTCTGAATTGGCTGCTGAGTTTGAATTGTAATTGGAATTGGAATCAGACACACATTCAATCACCGCTTGAATCGGATGAGAGGGTGAGTGTGGGTTGGTGTCGCTAAGAGGTTGGTCCAAGCTGGTGTCTGTAAAAGATTCAAGCTTCCAGCCATAGCGGATGTCGTTGCTTGAAAATTTTTCTGCGTGCTTTCGCAGACACACTTCGACAAATTTTTGTGAAACACGGTGAGGCAGCTCTGCCGCGCTCCACGAACCCGACATGGCCTTGATGGCTTGGGGCGCTGCAGCAGCCGTAGGCAGCCTGAGCCTGGCCAGCTCAGTGCCACTGAAGCGGGTAAGGTAAGCAATATCGGTGGGGTGATGAGGCGGCAAGCCTTGGGCGCGAATTTCGCTGGCAAAGCCCAAACGCCTAAAGTGCTCCATGGTCCGTGCTTGGGTAGCATTGGCTTGCGGATTAAATGCCGTACTGGGTTTGGGATCGACCAGCAAGCACCGAATATTTCTTCGGCCTAGTTCATTGGCAAGCATCAGACCAAACGGTCCGCCGCCCGCAATCAACACATCGGTTTCATGGGCTTCAGCCATGTCATTCAATAGAAATTTTGGCATCACGGATCACGCGCGACCACTTGTCTGAATCGCGTTGGGTCCATGCTTGAACTTCCTCGGGGGAGCCTGCTTGTAGCTCCGTGCCAGCGGCTTCAATTTTGGCCACTATCGCAGGATTTCTCAAAGCCTTGGCCAGCGCCGCATTGATGGTGTCGACGGTGGCTTTGGGTGTGGCTTGAGGCGCATACATGGCGTACCAAGTGGTGTATTCAAAGCCCGGCAAAGCCGAACCAATCAAGGGCAATGATTTGGTTGCAGCCGATTTGCTAGGTGCTGTGGCGGCCAATACTTTGACCAAGCCTTTGTCGGCCACACCTTGCAGCGAAGGCAGGCTGCTGAACATGGCGCTGACTTCGCCTGAAATCAAATCGTTGACGGCAGCAGCACTGCCTTTGTAGGGGACGTGCAAGACATCGGTTTTAGACAATGCTTTGAACATTTCCATACCCAGGTGTGCGGTGCCGCCAGTGCCCGCTGAGGCAAAGCTTACTTTGCCAGGATTGGCGCGAGCATAGTCAATGAGCTCTGGAATGTTTTTAACGGGCAGCTTGGCAGAAACTACCAGCACATGGGGACCTGTTGAAATGGTCGATACGGGTTTGAGTTTGGCCACCAAATCGGCGCCGCCCTTTTTGCTGAGCATGGGCTGCAGCACCATGTTGCCAAAGGCAGCCAAGAGCAGGGTGTGACCGTCGGGTTCCGCGCGCACCACCACACCCAGAGCCGGCACACCCATGCCGCCGCCTTGGTTTTCAACTGTCACGGGTTGTTTGATGTCGGCACTCAGTACCAATGCAATTTCGCGGGCTACCACATCGGCAGGTCCACCTGCTGCATAAGGCACGATGAGCTTGACTGGTTTTGTGGGCCATGTGCTTGCGCTTGTTTGTGCCCAACTCAAATTAACTGAGCTTGCGAGACATACTGCCAATAAGAAGAAATGTTTTACAAGATGTTGCATGGCGGAACTCATTGATTTGTAGTGTGTTTGCATTGTTGGGATTATGACAACTCTAACGAAGCTGATCTTGGGGTTTATCCCATCTCCATTCAGCGCTTTAGGTGACTTGTCCATAAAATCAATGACGCTAGTATTTCGCAATCAACCTATCACTAACCCTACAGGAAACAGCATGCTTCTTAGAAAATTTGTGACAAACGCCAACAAAGCCGGTGGCTTTGCATCTACTTTAGGCCTTGTCATGGCGTTGAGTTTGCAATTCGTACCTGGCGCAGCACAGAGTCAAACAAGCTTCCCCAACCGGCCAGTCAACTTGATCGTGCCTGTTCCCCCTGGCGGCATTTTGGACACCGTGGCCCGCATGGTTGTGCCTCCAATGACACAGACCCTGGGGCAGCCTGTGGTCATTGACAACAAGGCAGGCGCCAGTGGCAACATAGCCGCCAGCTTTGTGGCCAAGTCTGCACCAGACGGCCACAACTTGCTGGTTGGATACTCCATGTTTCATGTGGGCAACCCTTCCATGTTTCCCAACCTCAGCTGGGACCCGCTGCGCGATTTCACGCCCGTGGGCATGCTGGTTGTGTCGCCTCATGTCATGGCCGTTCACCCATCTGTGCCCGCCAAAACCCTGCGTGAATTTGTCGATTTGGCGCGTGCCAACCCTGGCAAACTCAACTACGCCACATCCGGCAACGGCTCGGTACCGCACGTGGGCGTGGAGTTGTTCAAGCAACAAAACAATATTTTCATCACCCATATTCCCTATCGCGGCGCTGGGCCAGCCATGTTGGACGTGGTGGCGGGCAATGTGCAAATGACCGTGGCCACACCGCCATCATTGGTCAGCTTTGTGCAGTCTGGCAAGATGCGTCCCTTGGCAGTGGCTGCCAGCAAGCGAATTCCCTTGATGCCAGATGTTCCTACAGCTGCCGAAGCAGGTTTTCCAGGCTTTGAACTCGAAGCTTGGGTAGCCCTCTTTGCACCCATGGGCACGCCGCCCGCTACTGTGCAAAAACTCACCGAGGCTGTGAAGCTGGCCATGGAGTCGCCCAGCGTGCGCAAGTCCGCTGAAACAGCGGGTGTTGAAATTCGCTACATGCCGCCAGCCCAGCTTGATGCAGTGGTTCGCAAGGACATTCAGTATTGGTCCAAAGTCATCAAGACTGCCAACATCCGCGCCGACTAAGTTTGAACTTGCATAGCACTGTTTTAAATATTTGATTTTCAAAATATGACAACTCAAAATTCTTCTGCATCCTTTGTGCAGCGTGCCTTGGCGCTTGACTGCGCTGCTTTAAGCGACGCGCTGGACCGTTCTGGCGTGGCGGGCCAGTGTTATCAAATCAAAGCTTGCGATCCAAAGTTTCGAATGGCTGGCCACGCTTACACCGTGTTGTACCGACCCGCAGCCCACGGTGAAGAGGGCCATGTAGGCGACTTCATTGACGATGTAGAACCAGGCAGTGTGATCGTGATTGACAACCGTGGCCATGACCACATGACCACCTGGGGAAACATCCTGACAGAAATGGCCCATCAGCGAAAAATGGCAGGCACAGTGATTGACGGCATTAACCGTGACGTTGCATTGTGCAGTGAGCTCAACTATCCAATCTACAGCCGTGGCAGCTGGATGCGAACCGGCAAAGGTCGTATTCAATTGGCAGGTTTGCAAGTGCCTGTGCAAATCGGGGGCGTGACGGTGTACCCAGGTGATTTGCTGCGGGGCGACGCAGACGGCGTAGTTGTGATTCCCAAAGCGTTGCAAGAGCAAGTGCTGGGGTATGCAGAAGAAATTACGCGCAAAGAAAACATTGTGCGAGCCGCCATTCGCTCAGGCATGCGCATGGATGAGGCAAGACGTCAGAACCACTATCATGTTTTGCAGAGTCCAGACTACAAAAAGATAGCGGGATAAAGCTGTCTGGTCTGAATGTGTGACAAACAAACGGGCTTTCAAAATGTCTTCAAACAAATTGTGTATGTTCAGTTTACGTGCCATTTTGATGGGCACCTTGGGTCTTATTTTGGTTGGCTGCGGAGGAGGCGGCTCCAGCCAAGACAAGCCTGCGCCATCGACTTCAAGGGAGTTGGCTCAAATTTGTTCGAAAGAAAGTCCATACGCATCCAAGTCCTCCAAGCCCAGCCAACAAGGTGAATTGGCGGACGAAAAAAAATGGATCAAAGCCTACATGTCGGAGAGATACCTTTGGTACAAAGACATTCCACAGGTTAATGAAGACGACTCTCGCTATAACGTGCTGAAGAATGGCGCCTTAGATGTTTGGAGCTCATTACTCAATTATTTTTCAGATTCCAAAACGCCTCTAAAAACCGCCATAGGCACCTTGGTCGATAAGTTCAGTTTCATCATTGACTCGGCTGAATGGAATAGCTTTGTTGACAGCAGTTTGCGCGGCTACGGTTTCATGCTCAAAACCAGCACCCAAGGCGGTCAGAAGGTTCTCACAGTAGCCTATGTTTATCCCAACACGCCCGCCAAGAATGCAGGTGTGGCCAGGGGAGATCAAATCATCCGTATTGACGGTGCCTCCCTCAATGACACGGGTACTGAAGCAACTAACATCTTCAATGAAGGTTTGCGGCCCACCAAAGTTGCGCCGCATCAATTTCAAATATTGAGAGCGGGCCAGACTCTCAATATCACCATGCAGGCAGAAGTTATTAGCTTGCAGCAAGTTGAATACAAAGTTTTGAATGCAGGGTCGCAGAAAATTGGCTACTTGCTTTTCAACAGCCATGTGCCCGGTGCTGAGGAGTACCTGATTCAAGCCATGACGTATTTCAAACAACAGGCCATTACCGATCTGGTGGTCGATTTGCGATACAACGGTGGTGGTTATTTGGCCATTGCCAATGCCTTGGCGTATTCGGTAGCTGGCAGAGAAAAAGCGCAAGGGAAAGTTTTTGAGTGGACTCAATTTTCAGACAAGCGAAGTTCAGAAAACTACGCCATGAATTTCAGCAACCTTGGTCTGAATAACCAAGCTTATCCTTCATTGGGCTTGGCCAAAATTTATGTGTTGTCAACGGGCGGCACTTGCTCAGCCAGTGAATCATTCATCAATGGCTTGCGCGGCATTGATGTGCAAGTGGAGTTGATCGGTGGCACCACATGTGGCAAACCTTATGGGTTTTACCCTCAAGACAATTGCGGCATCACTTATGCCGCCATGGAGATGGAAGGTGTGAACGCCAAATTGGAAGGCCGATTCTCTGACGGCATGGCGCCTCAGTGCACCGTGCTCGATGATTTGAGTCGTCCTTTAGGCGACGCTTCCGAAGGCATGTTGTCAGTGGCCATCAAGAGGATGCAAGGGCAGTCGTGCAGTCAAGCTGTGGGACTTGCTATCAGTTCGCAAGATCTCGCGGGCATGGGACTTCGAGATGAGGGTGTGTTGCTCAGGCCTGATTGGCAAAGCAATAAGTTTTTGAGGAAGCAGCCTTAATTCCAGCTAGATCTGACCCGTTGCTTGCCCATGGTGAAAATAATCTTTAGTGGGCGCGAAGTTTCTCACGCATCGCCTTGAGCGTTCCACCGGACTTCACCGAACCCGGCAAGGGATGCCCGACAACGTCTTCAGCCACGCAAGCAGCAGCGAGCAACGCATCAAGGTCAATACCGGTTTCGATACCCATTTCGTCACACATAAATACAAGATCTTCAGTGCAGACGTTGCCGGCAGCGCCCTTGTGCGCGGCAAACGGGCAGCCGCCCAGTCCGGCGACGGCAGCATCGTAGGTATCGACACCCATGGTGAGACCAGCATAGGCGTTGGCGATGCCCATGCCGCGGGTATCGTGAAGATGCAATGACAGTTTGAGGTCTGGATACTTGGAGCGCACAGCACCCACCACGCGCTGGATGGACAAAGGCGTAGCCCACGCCATGGTGTCGGCCAGCGACACATACTCCAGCACCTCGCCGGCCTCTGCTGCGATGTCAAGCTGCTGCCCCACCATGTCGGCCACCAGGGAGGGTGCGATATCGCCGGCGAAGTTGCAGCCGAAGGCGGCCATCAACGAGCCACGTCGCACCGCAATGCCGTGTGACTGGTACATCTTGATCATGGAGCGCTGTGTTTCGAGATTCTCTTCCATGGTGCGCTTCTGGTTGCGCAGCAAAAAAGGCGCCGAGCAGGTGAGGCCGATCGAGCCAAACAGGTGGAGCTTTTCGTCATGGCCGAGTGCGCGCTGCAAGCCACGCTCATTGAGCCAGAGCGCGGTATATGCCACGTTGGGATTGGGCGTGAAGTTGTGGACGACTTCGTCAGCATCGGCCATGCCGGGTACGTTTTGTGGTGGCACGAAGGAGACGATTTGAATCTGCTTCAAACCGGTGTTAGAAAGGGCGTTGATCAGTTCGACCTTGCGCGCGGTGGCGATCGGTCCTTTTTCGAATTGAAAGCCTTCACGAGGACCTTCTTCATTGATGCGAATCGATTTTGGCAAATCAGACATGCACGTCTCCGGTTGTTCTGCTATATTGAAAAAAAACTGTGTTCTTCGAGCTCATGTTACACGATCTGTGTACCCAAGTCGTGTACCCAAGCATCAGGTCTATTTAGAAAAGCGCGCATCACTTCAACGCACTCAGAGGAGACATTCATGCACCAGTTGAAACTGTATCGATCTATCTGGCAGAACCTTGCCAGCCATGCTTTTTTGCTCTGCAGCCTACTACTGACCACTGCTTCGATGGCGCAAGCCACCGACTACCCCAACAAACCAATTCGATTCATCGTGGCTTTTCCGGCTGGCAGTGCCACTGACCAGGTGGCACGGCTGGTAGCAAACCAAATGACCAAGGCCACCGGCCAGAGTATCGTGGTCGAAAATCGTGGCGGTGCAAACGGCTTCATCGCCTCAGAAGCTGTTGCCAAAGCGCCAGCGGATGGCTACACCGTGCTGTTGACCACTGGAACGACGCATGCCGCTAACCCAGCCTTGTTCAAAAAACTACCCTACGACCCGGTCAAGGATTTCGCACCGGTCACGTCACTTTCCAACAACGCTTTTGTGCTGGTGGTGGCATCGAACTTTCCGGCCAACAGTGTGGCGGATCTGGCCAAACTGGCTAAAGCGAGTCCGGGCAAGTACAGCTTTGCCAGTGGCAACGCGCCCTCTCGCGTTGGTGGTGAAATGTTCAAAATGATGGCTGGCGTCGACCTCTTGCATGTGCCGTACAAGGGTGCGCCGCAGGCCTTGACAGACCTGCTCGGCGGGCAGGTATCCATGATGTGGGCGGACCTGCGTACCGGGATGCCGATGGTTCAAAGCGGCAAACTAAAAGCGCTTGCTGTGACAGGGCAGAAGCGGCTGGCGCTAGCACCAAACATCCCGACCATGATCGAACAAGGCTATCCCGATTATTTGCTGGCCAACTGGGTAGGTATGTATCTGCCAGCAAAGACGCCCGCCGACATTGTCAATAAACTCAATGCGCTAGCTCACGCTGCGGTGAAGGCCGACCAGGCGGGGCACGAGTCGACTGGTGGCGAAGTGCTGCTCCTGCCCCCATCTGACTTCGCCAGGCTACAGGCCAACGACACCGCTATGTGGGCGCGCGTCACCAAAGCGGCTGGCATGGAACCAGAGTAAGCAGGCATGACTTCAACAGGTAACGCACACCAAACTGAAACAAGCAAGAAGGCCGGGGGTGCACGGGGCATGCTGGCCGGCATCAAGGTGATCGATCTTACTTCGGTAGTGATCGGTCCGCTCTGTACGCAGATCCTCGCAGACCATGGCGCTGAAGTAATCAAGGTCGAAAGTCCTGAAGGGGATGTGGGACGGCACCTGGGCGGGCGTGGACGTACGCCCGGCATGGCACCGAAATTTTTGCATCTCAACCGCAACAAGCGCTCGATCTGTCTCGACCTCAAACACCCGGATGGCCATGCCGCCCTGATGCGTTTGCTCAAAGATGCAGACGTGATCACTTGGAACGTGCGTCCCAATTCAATGGCGCGCATGAAGCTCTCGTACGACGAAGTGCGCGCAGTCAAGCCGGACATCATTTACTGTGGCATGTTTGGCTTTGGGCAAAATGGTCGCTACGCAGAGAAGCCGGCTTACGATCCGGTGGTGCAGGGCTCGGCCGGCGTGGCGGGGCTCATTGCGCGGGCAACCGGCGAGCCGCGCTTTCTGCCTTATGTGCTGGCCGATCGAACTGGTGGTTTGATTGCCGTGCAGATGATTGCAATGGCCCTGTTCAACCGGGAGCGCACCGGCGAGGGGCAGTCGATTGAAGTACCGATGTTTGAAAACATGGCGACTCAGGTGATGACCGAACACCTCTACAACCGCACCTACGTGCCGGCCCCAGGAGAACCAGAAGGCGAAACCGGTGACCCACGCCTAGTAAGCCCGCATTACACGCCGCAGGAAACTGCTGACGGCTATTTCTCGCTCTCTGCCAATACCAATTCGCAGGTGTTTCCGTTGTTCGACGCCATTGGCCTCCCAGAACTGAAAACCGACCCCCGCTTTAATTCGGTTGCGGCACGCTTCGCTAACACTGCTGAATACTTCTCCATCCGCTCCGAAGGAATGAAGAAGCACACCACCGCCTGGTGGCTGGCGTATTGCGAAAAGTATGATATTCCGGCGGCTCCTTATCACACGCTTGAATCGCTGATCGACGATCCGCACATGGCTGACGTAGGTTTCTTCATCAAGCGTGAGCATCCGACCGAAGGCACCATCATCGACCTCAAACCGGCCAATACGCTTTCGGGGGGGAGTCGTGAAAACTGGCTGCCCGCCCCTCATCTGGGTGAGCAAACCGAGGAAATCCTTAGCGAAGCCGGTTACTCTGCAGCCGAAATTGCCGACATGGTAGCCACTGGCGCGGCGCGATTGCCGGCAGCACGATGACCACGCGTTGATCACCGGCAATTGATTCATCGTACCAACCCCAAAAGGAATCGCCCATGTTTGAACCCCCAGTGAGTGATGTGCTGCTGACCGAACGCCGCGGTGAGCATGTGCTGCTTGTCACCCTCAATCGACCCGAAGTGCTCAACGCCATGAACATGGAAATGAGCATCGCAATGCACGAACTGCTGACGCGCCTGCACTACGATGCCGACTGGGTGCGCTGCGTGGTCCTTACTGGTGCCGGGCGTGCTTTCTCGGCCGGTGGTGACCTGAAGGTACGCAACACCCAGACCGTGCGTGACTGGACCATCCAGCATGAAATCTCCGAGCGCAGTGTGGAGTTGCGCATGGAGTCGCCGGTGCCGTGGATTGCTGCTGTCAATGGCATTTGCTATGCCGGCGGTCTTGAAGCTGCACTCACCTGTGATTTTATTTATGCAGATGAAGGTGCCAGATTCGCGCAGACAGAATGCAAGATTGGCATCATGCCCGGCAACATGGGCACGCAGAATCTGCCGCGTGCCGTAGGCGAGCGTCGCGCCAAGGAACTGATTCTTTCCGCTCAACCCTTCACTGCAGCTGAAGCGCATGAATGGGGCATGGTCAATAAATTGTGTGCCCCTGGTACGGTTATTACAGAAGCCTTGAACACGGCAGAGAAGATTGCCGACTGTGCGCCGTTGTCCGTGCGTCAGGCCAAGAAAGCAATCCACATCGGATTACAAACCGATTTGCATTCGGCCTA
>JACCDU010889697.1_pt1 | contig 82366 bp, 79 predicted proteins | sample 7446081 | NCBI WGS metagenome assembly JACCDU01 (sample SAMN15323447, study PRJNA562643) | freshwater metagenome | isolation source: river surface water | place: USA:Blue River Watershed | collected 2017-08-17
AGGCTGCTTCCGGTCTGTCCTACAACAACCTGTCGCTCGTCTACACCGACGTCGATAACGCTGCCGGCTCCGATGGCTACTCCATCGCCGCTCAGGTCACCCTGGGAAGCAACGTCCTGATCCAGGCCGCCTCCAACATCGGTGGCGACACCCGCGACCAGGTCGACGGCAATAACGACAGCGTCTCCATCGGCTACATCTTCAAGAACGTCGCCGCTGGCGTTGACGTGACCCCCTACGTCGGCACGGAAGACACCTACGGCGTCCTCCTCCGTCGCACCCTCTCCGAAGTCGTCGCCGGCCTCGAAGTCCGCGCCGCCTACGAGCAGGTTGAGAGCGAGGCCAACGCCTCCAACAGCGCCCTCCTCGTGGGTGTCGGCTACAGCTTCGCCAAGTCCTACACCGTCGATGTGAACTACATCAACGCTGAAGGCGGCCTCGCTGACAGCTGGCAGGTCGGTCTCCGCTACAACTTCTAATCTTCGGATCAGAAGTTGAACCAAAGGGCCCCGGAAACGGGGCCCTTTTTGTTTCATCGGGCCTCGAGGTGCACGGTGATCCGCATCTCGCGGTCACCCGAGCCCCAGTAGCTTCCGCTGACCGGGGTGGCGTCGCGATAGTCCCGGCCGACCGCTGCGGCGACATAGGCGTCCGTCACCGGCTTTCCGTTGGTCGGATCGAGTCCCAGCCATCCTTGGCCGGGCAGCCAGACCTCGCACCAGGCGTGGGAGGCGTGGCCTCCGATGATCTCACCCCGCCTCGCGTCGTACACATAGCCGCAGACGTATCGGGCCGGCAGCCCGACCGCACGGCAGAGGGCGAGCAGCAGATGGGCATAGTCCTGACAGACCCCCTTGCGATGGACGAAGAACTCCTCGGTGGTCGTGCCTATGTGGGTGGCGCCCGGAGCGTAAGTGCTGCCTGCGTGCACGGTCCGCATCAGTTCCATGGCCATCGTGTGGATGCCGCGAGACGACTGCTCGATGTCGATCGCCGCCCTCCAGATCTGCGGCGTGATCAGGACCGGCCCGTCCGGCAGGAGGTAGGGCTGGAAGGATTCCCTCAGGGATTCATCCCTCAGGAGGGCTTTGGCGGGGTCATCCGCCAGCAGGCCGGACGGACCGGGCAAGGTCTCGACCAGGCTGACCGCTTCGATGGTCAGGGCGGTGTGGGGTTCTTCGACCTCGAACCGGTGGACCGGATTGCGGTGCAGGTCATGATAGCGTTCCAGCCGTGTGGCCGGGACGACCCGGATGACGTGCATCAGAGGCTTCTGCCGGCGGTTCGTGAGCGGAGTCACCCTCAGTTCGTTCGTGTTGCCATGGACGGGCAGGGCGTACCGGTATTCGGTGCGATGCGTGACGCGTAGCTTCATGGGCGCGCTTCCGTGGGCTATTGCTGCTGCTGTTGCTGCTGTTCGCGATGCCACTGGGAGGCCTGATCGCCCGAACCGAGGCGGCCGAAGCGACGGTCCACCTCCCCGGGCAGCAGCACGTAGGTCTCGAAGACCGCCTGCCCGGCCGCGTTGAGCTGGACCTGCAGCTCGTCGATGTAGTCGTGAAGCCCACGGGACATGACTTCGGCGGGGCCGGAGAAGCTCAGCCGGGCGAGCAGGGCCCCGGTGATCTTTTCGCAGGCGTTGGAGTAGCGTCCCGTCGCCGTGCCGGATATGTCGTGCAGGACCTGGTCGGCCCTGCGCAGGCAATGGCGAACGGATCGGGGAAACTCATTCGAGAACACCAGCAGGTCCACCACGTTGGCCACGGCGATCTCACCGCCGTAAAGACGCCGGTAGCTGGCATGGGCGGAGCAGGCGCGGAGGATCGCCCCCCACCGCAAGGAGGTGCGGGCGTCGTCGGGGTCGTCGCCGAAACGTATGTCCAGGAAGCGGCTCGTCATGTCGGCCCGCTCGAGCAGTCGTCCCAGCCGGAGAAAGTTCCAGCCTTCGTCGCGGGCCAAGGTGGCCTCGGTGATGCCGTCGAACATCATGGATGAGCCGATCACGCGTTCGTAGAAGGCGTGCGGGGACCGGGCGAGCAGGTCGATCCCCTCCTGGGACCCTACGAGCATGTGGAGGGCGTTGAGTTCAGACCACATCTCATCCGAGATCTTGTCGCGCACCGAGCGGGCGTTCTCCCGTGCCTGCCGGACGCAGGAAAGGATGGAGTCAGGATTGCGCGGGTCGAGGGTCAGGAAGCGCGCGGCGTCGCCCCGGCCCGGCGAAGGATGCAGGGCGCGGAACGCTGACTCCATCGCGGTCGCGCGCAGGACGGGCGTCCAGTACTCCTCCTGGGCGGGTCCGCTGCCCAGCGTCTCATCATCGAGGAGCATCTCCTCGCTGACGCGGACGAGACGGGCGAGGTTCTCCGCGCGTTCGATCTGCCTGGACATCCAATACTGGTGGTCCGCGACGCGCGAGAGCAGGGTGGGGGGCGCGTTCATGCGGCCAGCACCCAGGTGTCCTTGCTGCCGCCGCCTTGGGAAGAGTTCACGACCAGCGAGCCCTTGCGCAGGGCGACGCGGGTGAGGCCGCCCGGCATGACCTTGACGCTGTCTCCCCAGAGCACGAAGGGCCGCAGGTCAACGTGGCGTCCCTCCAGTCCGCCGTCCACCAAGGTGGGGTGCTGGGAGAAGCGCACGACCGGCTGCGCGATGTACCCTCTGGGGTTGGCGATGATCCGGGCGCGGAACTCCTCGATCTGCGCCTTGGTGGCCGCGGGTCCGATGAGCATCCCGTAGCCGCCGCTCTCATCGGCCGCCTTGACGACGAGTTCCGGCAGCCGGTCCAGGATGAACTTCCGGTCATCGTCCCTCCAAGCCAGGTACGTGGGCACCTGGTCGAGCAGCGGCTCCTGGCAGAGGTAATACCGGATCATGTCCGGCACGTAGGCGTAGGTCACCTTGTCGTCGGCCACGCCCGTGCCGATCGCGTTCGCCAGCGCCACGTTGCCCCGCCTGACCGCGTCCACCAGCCCCGGCACGCCCAGCACCGAGTCCTTGCGGAACACCTGGGGGTCAAGGAAATCGTCGTCGATGCGGCGGTAGATGACGTCGACCTGTCGCAGGCCGCGCGTCGTGCGCATGTAGACGAATCCGTCCAGCGCGATCAGGTCGCGCCCTTCCACGATCTCGATGCTCATCTGCCGGGCCAGGAAGGAGTGCTCGAAGTAGGCGCTGTTATGCACGCCGGGAGTCAGCAGCACCACGTTGGGGTCCGGGTTGCCTCGCGGCGCCACGTTGCGCAGGGTCGCCAGCAGGTCCGCCGGGTACGTGTCGACCGGCCGCACGGCCCCCGCCCCGAAGAGCCCCGGGAAGACGCGCTTCATCGCCGAGCGGTTCTCCAGCACGTAGGAGACGCCGGACGGGCAGCGTCCGTTGTCCTCCAGCACCAGGTACCTCCCGTCCCGGTCACGGATGAGGTCGGTGCCGCAGACGTGCACGTAGGCGTCCTTGGGCACCGAGGCGCCCACGAACTCAGGCCTGAAATGCCGGGCTCCGAGGATGACCTCCTTGGGGATGATGCCGTCCTTGATGATCTTCTGGGCGTGATAGACGTCGTAGAGGAAAAGATTGAGCGCGGTGATGCGCTGGATGAGCCCCGCCTCGATGCGTTCCCATTCCGCGGCCGGAATCACCCTCGGGAAGGGGTCGAACGGAAAGACGCGCTCCGTCCCCCTCTCATCCCCGTAGACCGTGAAGGTCACGCCTTGCTTCATGAACAGCAGTTCCAGACTCCGCAGTTTCTGCCCCAGCTCCTCCTGGTTGAGCCCGCGCAGCCTTTCGGCCAGGCCACGGTAATAGGGACGGACCGCCCCTTGCGAATCCACCAACTCGTCAAAGAGGTCGGCTGGGCGGTAATCATCGAGGAGCATGCCCTTTTTCAAGCAGGGCGCCTGCCATGCCTTCGGATGCCGTCGCCGTGTCTGAAAACGGCCTCGGGCGAGGCTGAACTTGGTCAGGGTCCGACGGAAACGCTCACAGGCCCCTGCGGTCGGCCGGCCCGTCTTCGCGGAAGCCTTTGGAGCGGAAGAACTCCCTGAGCACTTCGGACCTGGCTTCGGCCATGCGGTTTCGCTGCACGTCCTCCGGGGACAGCATCTTCTGGCGTTCGGTCATCACGCGGCGCAGCCGCATGAGGGCCGACTGTTGCAGTTGTCGGACCCGTTCGCGGGTGAGCTTGAAGGCGGCACCCACCTCCTCGAGCGTGAGGGGGCTCTCGCCGTCCAGGCCGAAGCGCCGGACGAGCACCTCCCGTTCGCGCGCATCCAGGTGGGAGAGCAGGTCCTGCAGCTCGCCGAAGTCCGACTTTCCGCGTAGACTCTCGAAGGGTGTGCGTTCGCTCTCGTCCTTCACCAAGTCGCCGAGGGTGGCGTCGCCTTCCTCGCCCACGGGCTGGTCCAGCGAGGCCGCGCGGTTGGCCACCGCCTTCATGTGGACGACCTTGGAGAGCGGTATCTGCATCGCCTCCGCGATCTCCTCGTTGTGCGGCTCCCGGCCGATTTCGGCGGCCAGCTGCGCGGTCACGCGGCGCATCTGTGAGATGCGGTCCACCATGTGCACCGGCAGGCGGATCGTCTTTCCGCTGGTGGCCAGCGCGCGCTTGATCGCCTGCTTGATCCACCAGGCCGCGTAGGTGCTGAGCTTGCCGCCCTTGTCGGGATCGAAGCGTTCGACGGCCTTGATCAGTCCGAAGTTCCCCTCGCTGATCAGGTCCATCAGGGGCAGCCCGAAGCCGTCATAGTCCTTGGCGATGCGCACGACCAGCCGGAGGTTGGACTGGATCATCCGCTGGCGGGCCGCCTCGTCGCCCTTGAGCACCTTGCGCGCGAGGGCGGTCTCCTCCTCGAGGGTGAGGAGGGGAGTCTTGCCGATCTGGTCCAGGTAGGTCCGCAGCGGGGAGCGCTCCTCGGGATGCAGCTGGTCGAAGGGCAGGCCGGGCTCCGTGACGTCCTCCTCGGGGGCGGCGGGCGTCGGTGCGGCAGGCGCCGGAAGCGGCGGCCTATCCTTGGCCTTCCTGACGGGTCGCTTGGCCAAGTTCAGGCCCTGAGTTTGGAGGCGAGGCCCAGGGCGCGGAGCACGCCCTTGGACTTGTTGACCGTCTCCTCGTATTCGGAGGCGGGTACGGAGTCGGCGACGATGCCGGCGCCGGCCTGCACGCTGGCCACTCCGTCCCTGAGGGAGGCGGTGCGGATGACGATGCAGGAGTCGTGTCCGCCGTCGAAGCCGAAGTAGCCCACGGCGCCCCCGTAGGCGCCGCGGCGTTCGCGTTCGAGCTCGGAGATGACCTGCATCGCGCGCACCTTGGGCGCGCCGGAAAGGGTGCCGGCCGGGAAGGTCGCCCGGAAGAGGTCGAAGGCGTCCCGTCCTTCGGCCAGCTCCCCTTCGACCTGGGAGACGATGTGCATCACGTGCGAGTAGCGTTCAACCACGGCGTAGTCCGGCACCGTGACCGATCCCGGCACGCAGACGCGCCCGAGGTCGTTGCGGGCCAGGTCGACCAGCATGAGGTGCTCCGAACGTTCCTTGGGGTCGGCGAGGAGCTCGGCCTCCAGCCGTCGGTCCGCCGCCTCATCGGCTCCTCGCGGACGGGTGCCGGCGATGGGGCGGATCTCGCAGCGACGTCCGGTCAGGCGCACGTTCACTTCGGGAGAGGCGCCCACCATGTCGAAGCCGCCGCCCGTCTCGAGGGCGAACATGTAGGGGGATGGGTTGACGTGGCGAAGCACGCGGTAGAGGTCCAGCGGATCGCCCTTGAAGGGCACGTCCGTGCGGCGCGACAGCACGACTTGGACGCAGTCGCCCGCCCGAACGTATTCCTGGGTCCGGCGCACGGCGGCCTCGAAGGCCGGCTGGTCGACGTTCCCCTTGCCCTCCGCGAAGCCGGCGACGGCCGGGAGCTCGGCGGCCGGCGCGGCCCTCGGGCCGGTCACGACCGCTCGCAGGGCTTCCAGCTCCTTGCAGGCGGACTGCCAGGCCTCGTCGGCCTTGTCGGGCGAGTTGATGCGAGCGTTGACGATCAGACGGAGCGTCTGGCGGGCGTTGTCGAAGGCCACGACCCGGTCGACCAGCATGAAATGCAGCAACGGGCTTCGCGTCGGATCCACGGCGGCCTTGGGCACCGTGGGCTCGATGCGATGCACGTATTCGTAGCCGACCATGCCCACCATGCCGCCCACGAAGGGAGGCAGGCCGGGCACCTTGGCCGTGCGCAGTCCGGTGAGCTGGGCCTTGACCAGGGAGAGGGGGTCCTGCGGCGTCGGTACGGTCTCCGACTTGCCTCCCCGTCGGGCGATCTCCGTACGATCCTCCCAGACGGTCAGCGTCATGGCCGGGGCGGCTCCGCAGAAGCTGTAGCGCCCGATGTTCTCACCGCCCGTGACGGACTCGAAGAGGAAGGAGGGGCCCAGCGACCTCAGACGGGCGTAAACCGAGACAGGCGTCTCGAGGTCGGCCATCAGGTCGAGGCAGACCGGCACCAGGTCCGAGGTGCGGGCCAGGCGGCGGAAAGTCTCTAGGTCGGGAGTCAGGCTCACTCGCGTCCAGAGTAGTACGCTCCGCCGACGGTTTGGAACCCTAAACGCCGCCCGCGGGGGGCGAATCAGACCTTGGCCTGCCAGCGTCCCCAGAGCGAGAGCGGAAGCAGCCGCCCTCCCGATTCCTGACGCAGCGCGAGTTCGCCGATGTCGATGCCCCCGCCGAGGCCGCGTGTCATGTCCTCCAGCAGATTGCGGCAGAGGATGGAGGATGCGTCGATGGTGTAGACGGTGAGGATGACGAACCTGGCCTCGGGGGAGAGCAGTTCGCGGCAGGCGCGCAAAAGCGGAGCCAGGTCGCGCTCCACTTTCCAGAATTCTCCGCCGGGACCGCGGCCGAAGGCCGGCGGATCGAGGAGCACCGCTTCATACCTGTTGCCGCGTTTCACCTCCCGGCGCACGAACGTCGGCGCGTCCTCGATGATCCAGCGGATGGGCGCATCGGCCATGCCGGACAGCTCCTGGTTGCGTCGGCCCCAGGCCACGGCCGGCTTGGAGGCGTCCACATGCGTGACGGCCCATCCGGCCTTGGCCGCGACCAGCGACGCGGCTCCGGTGTAACCGAAGAGGTTCAGGAGCCTCGGGCGCTGGCCCTGGGACGGACGCTGGCGTGAGAGCCAGTCCCAGTGGGGAGACTGTTCAGCGAAGACTCCGAACTGCTTCGAGTTGTCCATGAACCTCAGGGTCAGCCTGAGGTCGCCGTAACGCGTCTCCCACTCCTTGGGGCAGGCGCCCTTGAGCCGCCAGCGGCCTTCCCGTCCGCCTTCCTCATGCTCGGCGACCGCGCGCTGCCACTCCGCTGCGGGCAGCGAACGGCTCCACCACGCCTTGGGCTCGCTGCGGACAAGGCGAACGCCGCCCACCTCCTCGAGCTTCGCTCCGTCGCCGGAGTCCAGCAGGCGATGTCCCTGCCAGTCGCTGACCATGACGCTTATTTCCACGCAGGCATCGTGGGAGGAGCCTGGCCCGGAGGGAAGCCCGCTTTTGCTCGCCAAGTCAGCGGACGCGTCTCCAATCGTCACGCATGTCGCGTCAGCTCGCCAGCGCCCGATGGGAAGGACCGAGCGTCGGCATCGTGGCGCTCGCCTCCGACTGGCCGAAGGGCATCCGACCTCCCCTGTCGCTCAGTCCGCCCGCCCGCCTGGTCTCCTTGGAGCCGGCCCATCCGGCGGCCTGGGCGCTGCGTTCCGGCCACTGGATCTCCGGCGGCACGGTCCATTTCTTCCTGTGGCGCGCGCTCTGTCCCGACGCCGTCTCCCCCGTCGTGGCGGGAGACTTCAATGACTGGGCGCAGGGTGACGACGCGCGTTGGACGATGAGCCCCGTGTGCTTCGAGGGCAGCGACGGCTTCCAGCTCGACGTGCCCCTCGGCGAGGCGCTGCGCGGCGAGTCCTGCGCGTTCAAGTTCAGGTTGCCCGACGGCAGGTGGGTCGAGCCGCCGCATGACGCGGACAACGTCGTCCGTGACGTCTTCGGCAACCGGAACCTCGCGCTGAACCGCCGCCGCACCGATCGTCACGTGTTCCGATTCAGGGCGGCTGACCTCGATCCCTCCGCCGCGCCCGCGCGCGTCGTCTTCGAGACGCCCGAACTGCTCGAGCTGGCCGACGTGGTCGCGCCGGATCCGCTCGACGTGCTCGAGCCCCCGGGGCCTTTCGGCGCCTTCGCTGCTCAAGGTCGGACGGTCTTCAGGGTCTTCGCTCCCCGCGCCAGGTCCGTCTCGGTGGCCAGCACCGGCTCTGCCTTCGGACGTCCCATCGTCCGCCCCCTCCACCTCGACCTGAAGCCGGAGGGCAGGGGCGCCTGGGTCGGCGAAGTCGCTCGCGACCTGACCGGGGCCGATTACACGCTCAGCGTCGACGGCAGGACCACCTTCGACCCCTGGGCCCGGCGGCTTGCTTCGGCCGGTGACGGACGTCTCGGCGTCGTCAGCGGCCCCGAGGACCTTGAAGATGCGCACGACGGCTTCGTCCCGCCCGCACCGGAGGACCTGGTCCTGCTCGAGGTGCACGTGCGCGATCTGCTCGGCCTGGCCGGCGCGGACCCCTCGGCGGGGTTCGCGGAGCTCGCGGACTGGATCCGGGATGACGGCGCCTATCTCCGCTCGCTCGGCGTCAACGCACTAGAGCTGCTGCCTTGTACCGATTATGAACGGGGTGAGAAGCATGAATACCATTGGGGCTACATGCCCGTGACCGCCTTCGCTCCCGCGACCGCCTATGCGCCGCAGGGAGCTTCGGATGCGACCGCCGCAGAAGCCTTCCGACGGCTCGTGCGGGAGTGCCACCGGGCCGGCCTGGCGGTGATCATGGACCTCGTCCTCAACCACTTCGGTTCGCCGAACGCCCTCGCCGAGCTCGACCGCGACTACTATTTCAGGACCGACCCCGCCGGCCGTCTGACCAACTGGAGCGGGTGCGGCAACGACGTGCGCGCGGAGGCTCCGCTCTTCAGGAGGCTCGCGCTCGCGTCGATCGAACACTGGACGGGGCCGCTCGGCTGCGACGGCGTGCGGCTCGACCTCGCCGAGCTGCTGGGCGTGCCCCTGCTTCGTGAGATCGAGGAGGTCATGCGGCTGCGCCGGCCCGGCAAGATCCTCATCGCCGAGCCCTGGAGCTTCCGCGGTCACGTCGCCCGCGAGCTCGACGGCTCCAGCTGGACCAGCTGGGACGACGGGTACCGCGAATTCCTGCCGGCCTACGTGCGCGGCCACGCCAGGGCCTCCGACCTGCTGCACCACGTGGCCGGCTGCGGCATCCGTCCGTCCGCCCGGCTGCGTTATGCGCAATCCCATGACGACATGGCCTGGATCGATCGGATCACCGTCCGCCCCGGCGCCGACGGCGGTGAACCGTCGCCCGAGGACGTGCTGCGCACCCGCATGATGCACGCCGTGCTGCTCTGCTCCGCGGGCGTGCCGATGCTGGCCTCGGGCCAGGACTTCCTTCACAGTAAGCGCGGCGTCTCCAACACCTGGCGTCATCCTGAGCACAACCGCATGCGTCCGGAGAGGCTGGAGCGCTTCCGTTCGGAACATGCGTTCGTCGCCCGCCTGATCCGCTTCAGGCTGTCATCGGCCGGCCGCGCCCTCCGCCCGCGTCAGGTCGTCAGTCCCGGCTGGATGCGCGTCACCCATCAGCCCGACGGGGAGGCGTTCGTCGCCGAGATCAATGCCGACCGGTCCCTCGGCGCGGCCCGCGTGCTGCTGGCCTGCAATCCCCATGGACAGCCGGTCGCCCTGGACCTGCCTCATGACGGCCCCTGGGAGCCCGTGGTCCTTTCGCCACGGCCCGACTGTCCGCACGCCCCCGGACCCCTGCCTCGGACCGGGGAGGGCAGGGTGTTCCTGCCGCCTCTGGCCTGCGGCGTGTGGTCCTGTCCGGCCTGACCGCATTCTCGCTTGCCAACGCGGGACGCCCGAACCTTTTTCAACGCCTCCACCGGACGTTCCGGGAGCCTTTCCAGCACCATACCATGGCCACCAAAGTAGCAATCAACGGATTCGGCCGCATCGGCCGTCTCGTCTTCCGCGCCCTCGTCGAGCAGGGACACCTCGGCAAGACCTTCGACGTCGTCGCCGTCGGCGACATCGTCCCCGCGGACAACCTCGCCTACCTCCTCAAGTACGACTCCACCCAGGGCCGCTTCAACGGCACCGTCTCCTCGAAGCATTCCGCCGAGGCTCTCGCCAAGGCCCAGGCCGCGGGCAAGAAGCCCGAGGACGTCGACCAGGACGTCCTCGTCGTGAACGGCAAGGAGATCCTCGTCGTCTCCGCCAAGACCCCGGCTGAACTGCCCTGGGGCAAGCTCGGCGTGCAGGTCGTCATCGAATCCACCGGCCTCTTCACTGAGGCCGCCAAGGCCAAGGGTCACCTCGACGCCGGCGCCAAGAAGGTCATCATCTCCGCCCCGGCCAAGGAGGAGGACATCACCGTCGTCATCGGGGTGAACGACGACAAGTACGACGCCGCCAAACATAACATCATCTCCAACGCCTCCTGCACCACCAACTGCCTCGCGCCCCTCGTGCACGTCCTCATCAAGGAGGGCTTCGGCGTCGCCGAAGGCCTGATGACCACCGTCCACGCCTATACCGCCACTCAGAAGACCGTCGACGGCCCCTCCCGCAAGGACTGGAAGGGCGGACGCACCGCGGCCCAGAACATCATCCCTTCCTCCACCGGCGCCGCCAAGGCCGTCGCACTGGTGCTGCCCGAAGTGAAGGGCAAGCTCACCGGCATGGCCTTCCGCGTGCCCACCCCGACCGTCTCGGTCGTCGACCTGACCGTCAAGACGGTCAAGGACACCTCCCTGGCGGAGATCAAGGCCGCCCTCAAGCGCGCCTCCGAGACCTACATGAAGGGCATCCTGGCCTACACCGACGAGGAGGTCGTCTCTTCCGACTTCATCCACGACAAGAGCTCCTCGATCTTCGACGCCGGCTCGTCCATCGAGCTGAACAAGAACTTCTTCAAGCTCGTCAGCTGGTACGACAACGAGTGGGGCTACTCGAACCGCGTGGTCGAGCTGCTCAGCAAGGTGTCGGCCAAGCTCTGAGTCCGGACCGGAGGTCCTGAAGCGCAGGCGGCCCGGTCGGGCCGCCTGCCTCTTTTGCGGCGGCCGTGACGATTCCTCGCTCCGGCCCCGTTTGTTCTTCCCACCCCGCGGGCAAGGGCTTTCTCTGCACCCCTTCCCATCGCCATGCCCGTACCCACCCTCCGAGAGCTCGGTTCCGTCAAGGGCCAGCGCGCCCTGGTCCGCGTCGATTTCAACGTCCCGCAGGACAAGAAGACCGGCGTCATCACGAACACCCAGCGCATCGCCGCCGCGCTCCCGACGATCAATTTCCTCCTGGAGGGCGGCGCCTCGCTCGTGCTGATGTCGCACCTCGGACGTCCGGACGGCAAGGCGGTCGAGAAGTTCTCGCTCCGCCCCGTCGCCGCCGAGCTGGAGAAGCTCCTGGGGCGGCCGGTCAAGTTCGTCCCCGCCTGCGTCGGTCCTGAGGCCGAGGCCGCGGCCCAGGCCCTCCGGCCCGGCGAAGTGCTCCTGCTCGAGAACCTCCGCTTCCACATCGAGGAGGAGGGCAAGGTGAAGCTCGAGGACGGCACCAGCCAGAAGGCGGACCCCGCGAAAGTGGCTGAATTCAGGGCCTCCCTCTCGCGTCTGGGCGACGTCTACGTCAACGACGCCTTCGGCACCGCGCATCGCGCCCACTCCTCGATGGTCGGCGTGAGTCTGGCCCGCAAGGCGGCCGGGTTCCTGCTTGAGGCCGAGCTGAAGGCCTTTGACGCCGTGCTCAACCATCCGAAGCGGCCGCTGCTGGCCATTCTGGGAGGCGCCAAGATCGCTGACAAGATCCCCCTCATCCGCAACCTCATCGAGAAGGCCGACGAGATCATCATCGGCGGCGGCATGGCGTACACCTTCCGCAAGGTCTGCGACGGCATGGAGATCGGCAACTCGCTCTTCGACGCCGAAGGCGCGAAGATCGTCCAGGAGCTGCTCGACAAGGCCAAGGCCCGTGGGGTCAAGGTGACCCTGCCGGTCGACTTCACCTGCGGCGATAAGTTCGCGCCCGACGCGAACACCCGTCCCGCCACCATGCAGTCCGGCATCCCCGCCGGCTGGGAGGGCATGGACTGCGGCCCTGAGTCGGTCAGGCTCTACGAGGCCGCCATCGCCCGGGCCGGCACCGTGGTCTGGAACGGCCCCTGCGGCGTCTTCGAGTTCGAGAAGTTCGCCGTCGGCTCCAAGGCCATGGCGGCCGCCGTCGCCCAGGCGACCGCGCGCGGCGCGATCACCATCGTCGGCGGAGGCGACACCGCCACCGCCGCCAAGAAGTTCGGCGTCGACGGCAAGGTGACCCACTGCTCGACCGGAGGCGGCGCCTCGCTCGAGTACCTCGAGGGCAAGGTCCTCCCGGGCGTCGCGGCCCTCACCGCCTGAATTCCCAGCACCACCATGTCAAACCGCACCCCCCTCATCGCCGGCAACTGGAAGATGAACAAGACGCCCGCCGAGGGCGTCGAGCTCGCCAAGGCCCTCGTCGCGCAGGTCGGCACGGAATCCGCCGTGCAGATCGTCCTGTGCCCCCCTTTCACCGCGCTCGACGCGGTCGGACGCGCCATCGAGGGCACCCATCTCGCGCTCGGCGCGCAGAACATGCATGACAAGGCCTCGGGCGCCTTCACCGGCGAAGTGTCCGCAACCATGCTCCGCGGGCTCCACGTCGGCCACGTCATCCTCGGCCACAGCGAGCGCCGCAGCATCTTCGGCGAGGACGACGCGTTCATCAATCGCAAGGTCCTGGCCGCCCTCGAGGCCTCGCTGAAGCCCATCCTCTGCGTCGGCGAGCTGCTCTCGGAACGCGAGGCCGGCCGCACCAATGAGGTCGTACGCGTGCAGGTGGAGAAGGGCCTCGCCGGCGTCGCCGCAGGCAAGGCCGAACAGGTCATCATCGCCTACGAGCCCGTCTGGGCGATCGGCACTGGCAAGACCGCCACGCCGGCCATGGCGCAGGAGGTCCATGCCTACATCCGCAGCCTGCTGGCCGCGCAGTTCGGCCCTGAGATCGCAGCCCGGATCCGCATCCTGTACGGCGGTTCCATGAAGCCCGACAACGCGGACGCCCTCCTCGCCGAGCACGACATCGACGGCGGTCTCATCGGCGGAGCCGCCTTGGAGGCCAAGAGCTTCGTCGACCTCGTTCGCAGCGCTTCAAAATCCCTTTCGGCCTGAAGCGATTCAGGAAGGGAAGGGGATTAGGCCCATGAGAGTAAATCTCTCATGGGCCTAATACTTCCGACATCCGAGGTCCGGGGGTAGACGGAGCCATGGCATTGGATTCTTTATTTTTAATCATTCTAAGTACATAATATACTGATATTCAATGTTTTATGATTTAACATGCCTGCACTTGGGTTGAGTCGGCTCAAATCGGCGTCCGGTATGCCCGAGAAAACGGGCTAAAACCCTCCAAATTTGGGTTGCGAAGGGGTGCAGGGATGCGTGCCTCTGTGAGCAAACTCCATGAGCAAGAACGTCGTGTCCTCTCCGACCAGCCGCCCAGGCTCCGGCCTCTTGTCCGCCCCCTTCAACCGCTGATTCCGCAAGTCACCGCGATGCGCAAGCTCATCGAATACTTCAACCGTCCCGCTCCCCGGGGCAACTTCTTCGCCCGGGCGGTCAATGCGGCGCCCCTGCAGATCGGGGTCTGCCTCCTCCTCACGGCCGTGGCGTTGGTCGCCGCCGTCAACGAGTACGCCACCAACAAGTATCTGAACGTCGGATACACGCCCGACCAGCCCGTCGCCTTCGACCACTCCTTCCACGCGGGTCCCGGTTCCGCCCTCGGGCTGGACTGCCGTTACTGCCATAACTTCGTCGACAAGTCGGGCCACTCCAACGTGCCCAGCACCAACACCTGCTGGAACTGCCACAGCCAGGTCAAAACCGACAGCCCCGCGCTCGCCCTGGTCAAGAGGAGCGTCGAGACCGGCGAGGCCATCCGCTGGGTCAAGGTCCACAAGGTGCCCGACTACGTCTACTTCAACCACGCCGTGCACGTGAACCGCGGCGTGAGCTGCGTCGAGTGCCACGGCCGCGTCGACCAGCAGGTCGTGGTGGGTCAGCAGAAATCCCTCAACATGTCCTTCTGCCTGGACTGCCACCGCAACCCCGAGCAGGCGTTGCGTCCCGTCGACAAGGTCACCGACCTCGCCTGGAAGGCCGAGTCTCCCGCCAAGCAGGCCGAGCAGGGCACGAAGTTCGTGCACGACTGGAAGGTGAACCCGCCTCAGAGCTGCTCCGGCTGCCACCGCTGATCCGTCTCCCACACAACCTTCGATGAGCAAGAAAGTCTTTCAGCATCCCGCCCCGCGCGAAGGCGCCGTCCAGCCGTGGCGCAGCCTCGAGGAGCGCAACAAGAGCCCCGAGTTCCTGACCCGCGCCGAGCGCGAGTTCGTCGACGGCGCCTCCGCCGCGCCCTCGCCCGTCGAGCGTCGCGAGTTCCTCACGCTGATGGGCGCCTCGTTCGGCCTTGCTGGACTCGGTCTGGCCGGCTGCCGCGAGCCGCGCCACCACACGCTGCCCTACGCCAAGCAGCCTGAGAACACGATCCCGGGCATCCCCACCTACTACGCCAGCTCCTTCCCCGGCGAGTTCGCCAGCCAGCCGCTTATCGTCGAGACGCACCAGCACCGTCCCACCAAGGTGGAGGGCAATCCCAGCCACGCCGGCTCCGGCCGCGCCTCCTCCAAGTTCGCCCAGGCCAGCGTGCTCGACCTCTACGATCCTGACCGCGCCAAGGGCTCCTACGGCCGCGACGGCGCGCTGCTCGCTCCCTCCGCCGTCCGTGAAGCGCTTCGCGCGCTCGCCGCCGAAGCGAAGTCCGACGCCGGCGAAGGCCTTGCCTTCCTGGCGCGTCCCTCCTCCTCCCCGACCCGCCGTCGCCTGGTCAAGGCCGTCCGCACCGCGCTCCCGAAGGCCCGTTGGGTCGAATATTCTCCCGTCGCGCAGGATCGCGCCGAGGCCGCCCTCGGCGCGCGCGCCCTGCCCGATTACGCCAAGGCCCGGCGCATCCTTTCCATCGACAGCGACTTCCTCGGTTCCGGCGACGCCTCGCTCGAGGCGACCCGCGCCTACTCCGAGGGTCGTCGGGCCGACACGGTCTCCCAGGCGGAATCCATGACCCGCCTCTACGTCGCGGAGTCGCTCTTCACCCTCACCGGCGCCGCGGCGGACCATCGTCTCCGCGCGCCCTCCTCGCACATGTCCGCCCTGGCCGCCGCTTTCGCCAAGGAAGTGCTGAGCCTGACCGGAGGACCCGCCGCCGCGATCCGCGTCAGCGGCCTGCAGGTCGACACCCATTGGATCCGCGAATGCGTCCGCGACCTCGTGGACAACCGTGGCCGGGCGCTCATCGTGGCCGGCGACCATCTCTCGCCTGAGGCCCATCGTGCCGTGGCCGCGGCCAACGCCGCGCTCGCCGCACCCGTGCGCTATGTCGACGCGCCCGACCGCGTCGCCAACGCCTCCCTCGCCGACCTCGTGGCCCGCCCCGCGCGCACCCTCGTGATCCTGGGCGGCAACCCCGCCTACGACGCGCCCTCCGACGTGCGTTTCGCCGCCGCCGTCAAGGCCGCCGCCAACGTCGTCCGACTGGGCTATCATGGCGCCGAGTTCGACGAGACCTCCGCCCTCGCCCGCGAGGCCAAGGGCCTCGTCCTCGCCGCCTCGCACTACCTCGAGTCCTGGTCCGACGGCCGCGCCGTCGACGGCACCGTCGTGCCCGTCCAGCCGATGATCGAGCCGCTCTTCCCCTCGTTCACCGAGCTCGACGTCATCGCTCCCTTCGCCGGATCCGACAAGGACGCCGCCGCGCTCGTCCGCGAGACCTTCGGCCAGCTCTCCAAGGACGGCTCCGACGCCGCCTACGCCGCCTGGCTCGCCGAGGGCGTGCTCCGCGGCACCGCCTTCAACTCCGTCCAGCCGCAGCTCGCCGCGGCTGGCGGCGACTTCTCCGCGCCCGCCGTCTCGTTGGACGCCCTCGAGGCGCGCATCGTGCCCAGCGCGCACGCCGGCGACGGACTCTTCGCCAACAACGGCTGGCTCGCCGAGGCCCCCGACCCCCTGTCGCGCACCGCCTGGGAGAACGTCATCCTCGTCAGCCCCAGGCTCGCCAAGAAGCTCTCCATCGAGCCCGAGGCCAGCAAGATCAACGAACTCGGAGCGTTGAACCGCAACATCAACGCCGTCGAGGACGGCAAGCTGATGTGCCGCGTGGCGCGGCTTACCGTCGGAGGCGTCTCCGTCACCGGCCCCCTCTTCATCATGCCCGGCCTGGCTGACGGAACCGTCGGCCTGCAGCTCGGCTTCGGCCGCCGGACCGCGGGCCGCGTGGCCACCCGCGTCGACGCCCGCCTCCGCGGCGAGGTGCTCGGCAACGGATTCAGCGCCTATCCTTTCGTCACCGCCGCCTCCCCCGACTTCCGCAACGGCGTCCGTCTCGAGCTGACCGCCGAGCGCGTCCAGGTCTGCAACCTCCAGGACCACTGGTCCATGGAGGGCCGCGACATCCTGCGCGAGGGCACCGTCGAGGATCTCCGCGCCGGCACCGACTTCGCCAAGCTGGGCGTCGACGGCCACGCTCCCGCGGTCTACGGCAAGGACGGCGCCATGGCGCCCGCCCTCAAGGCCGTCACCACGCCCCGGGGCAACTCGGCCTACGAGCACCCTGACCACACCGTGGCGCCGAACGTCGCCGTCTGGCGCGGCCACGAGGACAAGTTCCCCGCCCCGCAGCAGTGGGGCATGTCGATCGACCTCAGCACCTGCACCGGCTGCAACGCCTGCGTGACCGCGTGCCAGGCCGAGAACAACATCCCCGTCGTCGGCCGCGACCAGGTGCTCAAGGGACGCAGCATGCACTGGCTGCGCCTCGACCGCTACTTCTCCGACGGGCGCGAGCACGCCGGACTGGAGATCCCCGAGGATCCGCAGATCACCTTCATGGGCGTCGCCTGCCAGCACTGCGAGACCGCGCCGTGCGAGACCGTCTGTCCCGCCAACGCCACCGTGCACGACGAGCAGGGCCTGAACACCATGGCCTACAACCGCTGCATCGGCACCCGCTACTGCGCGAACAACTGCCCTTACAAGGTGCGCCGCTTCAACTTCCTCGACTACAACAAGCGCGAGGCCGGCCACTACTACCAGGGTCCCCTCGGTCCGGAGAAGGCCGTCAAGGATCCCGCCGACCTGCCCCAGATGCAGAAGAATCCCGACGTCTCCGTGCGCATGCGCGGCGTCATGGAGAAGTGCACCTACTGCGTCCAGCGCATCCAGGAGGCCAAGATCCGCGCCAAGGTGCGCGCCAAGGACTCCGGCGACGTCCGCATCCCCGACGGCGCGCTCCAGGTGGCCTGCCAGCAGGCCTGTCCGGCCGGCGCGATCGAGTTCGGCGACATCACCGACCCGAACTCCCGCGTGGCGAAGGCCAAGGCGTCCTCGCGCAGCTACGGAGCCCTGACCTACCTCAACACCCGCCCGCGCACCACCTACCAGGCGCGCCTCCGCAACCTCAACCCGAGGATGCCCGGAGCCCGCAAGGCGCCCAACACCCGCCTCGAGCTGGACGGACGCGCCCACGGCCCCTCCCACGCCGAAGGCGCCCACAAGTAATCCCTCGCCGCAAGACGAACCATGGCCCACGACCACGACAGCTCCACCGACCGCCCCGCGGTCCTCGACCGCGTACGCCCGGCCGAGCTTCCCCGCCCGTCGCTCGTCCTGAACGACCGCGGCTTCCATTGGATCACCGACAAGGTGTGCGGCATCGTCGAGGAGCCCACCCCGAGGTGGTGGAAGGTCACCTTCCTCGTCGCGCTCTTCGTCGCCTCCTTCACCGGCGTCGGCCTCGCCTACCTGGTCTCCACCGGCACCGGCACGTGGGGTCTGCGCGCGCCCGTCGGCTGGGGCTGGGCCATCGTCAACTTCGTCTTCTGGGTCGGCATCGGCCACGCCGGCACGCTGATCTCGGCCATCCTCTGCCTCCTGCGGCAGAAGTGGCGCACCTCGATCAACCGCGCCGCGGAAGCCATGACCATCTTCGCGGTCATGTGCGCGGGCATCTTCCCGCTCTTCCACGTCGGCCGCGTGTGGTTCGCCTGGTGGCTCTTCCCGCTGCCCAACCAGAACGCCATCTGGCCGCAGTTCCGTTCCCCCCTCGAGTGGGACGTCTTCGCCGTCTCGACCTACTTCACCGTCTCGACCCTGTTCTGGTACATGGGCATGATCCCCGACCTCGGGGCCATCCGTGACCGCGCCCGCACCTGGTGGCGCAAGGCCTTCTACTCCCTCCTGGCCATGGGCTGGCGCGGCGGCAACCGCCAGTGGAGCAACTTCGAGATGGCCTACCTGCTGCTCGCCGGCCTCTCGACGCCCCTCGTGCTCTCCGTGCACACCATCGTGTCGTTCGACTTCGCCGTCTCGAACGTCCCCGGCTGGCACACCACCATCTTCCCGCCCTACTTCGTCGCCGGCGCCATCTTCTCCGGCTTCGCGATGGTGCTGACCCTGATGCTGCCGCTGCGCGCGATCTACCGCCTGCACGACGTGATCAACCAGTACCACGTCGACAACATGTGCAAGATCATCCTGGCGACCGGCACGATGGTGGGCTACGCCTACGCCACGGAGTTCTTCATCGCGGCCTATTCGGGCAACCCGTACGAGAAGTTCGCCTTCATCAACCGCGCCTTCGGCCAGTACGCCTGGGCCTACTGGATCATGGTCTCCTGCAACGTGATCACCCCGCAGCTCTTCTGGTTCCGCAAGGTGCGCGAGAACCATTCGCTCGTCTGGATCATCTGCCTCTTCGTCAACGTCGGCATGTGGTTCGAGCGCTTCGTCATCACCATCACCTCGCTGGCCAACGACTACCTGCCCTCCAGCTGGGGCTACTACAGCCCGACCATCGTGGACATCTTCACCTTCTTCGGGACCTTCGGCTTCTTCTCCGTCCTCTTCCTCCTGTTCGTCCGCTTCCTGCCCCTGCTGCCCATGGCCGAGGTGAAGATGGTCACGCCGCAGGCCGACCCGCACGCCCACTGATCCCCGCCCCGCCCACCCGATGAACGAACGCAACGAACGCATCTTCGGCGTCGCCTGCACCTTCCGCAGGCCGTCCGACGTCTACCGCGCGGCCGAGAAGGTGCGCGACGCCGGCTGGACGCGCTGGGACGTCCACACCCCCTACCCGATCCACGGCCTTGACCAGGCCATGGGCCTGCCCCGTTCGCCCGTGCCGCGCCTGACGCTGCTGGGCGGCGTGACCGGCTTCATCACCGGCTGCCTGCTCACCTGGTACATGAACTCCTACGACTACCCGCTGATCGTCGGCGGCAAGCCGTTCTGGAGCGTCATCTTCCCGTTCCCGGTGCTCTACGAGTGCACGATCCTCTTCGCCGCCTTCGGCACCTTCTTCGGGCAGTTCATCTTCAACCGGCTGCCCCGCCACCACCACCCCCTGTTCGACCTGCCGCAGTTCGCGCGCGTCTCCGACGACACCTTCATGGTCGTCCTCGAGGCCCGCGACCCGAAGTTCCGCCTGGATGACGCCCGCGGCTTCCTGCAGTCGCTCGGCGGCCAGGAGATCACCGTGATCCGCGACTGAGACCCCGTCCATGAACCGCTACCTCCTCTCCCTGGCCGTCGTGGCCGTCGCCTGCCTGGGCTTCTTCGGGCTCCAGGGCCGCGTCTCCAAGGACACGCCGGTCCAGGTCTTCGACGACATGGACCTGCAGGCCAAGTACCGCCCCCAGGGCGAGAACCGCTTCTTCGCCGACGGCCGCGACGCGCGGCCTCCCGTCGCCGGCACTGTCGCCCGTGGCGACGACCTCGCTCCCGAGAAGGTCTTCTCCGCCGAATACCGCCGGGCCGAGTCGCTCAATCCCTCCTTCGTGAACGGCAAGGACGCGCAGGGTGCCCATCTCGCCGCCTTCCCCGCCAAGTCGCTGACCGTCCTTCCGGGCGGCGCCCTCGCCGACTTCAAGGTCGACGCCGCGCTCCTCGAGACGGGCCGCCAGAAGTACGGCGTCTACTGCGCCGTCTGCCACGGCGCCGCCGGCGACGGCAACGGCATCATGAAGGTGCGCTCCGCGGTCGAGGGCGACGTCGCCATCGCGACCATCGCGAACCTCCACACGCCGCTCTTCCGCGCCTACCCGCACGGCCAGATCTTCGACGTCATCACCAACGGCAAGAACACCATGCAGGGCTACGGCGACAAGCTGACGCCCGCCGAGCGCTGGGCGGTCGTCGCCTACGTGCGCGCCTTGCAGCTTTCGCAGGCCTGCCCGCCCGAGGCCGTTCCGGCTTCCGTGAAGTCCCAGACCAAGTGACCTTACAATGACCTCTCTCCCGTCCGCACATCCCGTCACGTCCCGCTGGAAGGCCTTCCTGGCCCTCGGCGTCGTCGCGCTCGCGGTCTCGTGGGGCTTCGCCGCCCAGGGACTCTCGGCCCATGAGCACCGTCCGGCCCTCTCCGTGCTCGTCGGAGGCCTCTTCTGGACCTCGGCCCTCATCGGCATGCTCATGCTCACGATGATCACCCGCGTCTTCGACGCGGGCTGGGCTCCGGTCATCCGCCGCTCCTGGGAGCTCGCGCTCCCCGGCCTGCCGACCGTCCTCGCCCTCAGCGTCCTGCCGCTGGCGCTGATTCCCGGTTTCCGTCACCTCCTCTGGGAGTGGACCGACGCCCATCATGTCCTGCCCAGCGGGCACGAGGTCGGTCATGACCCCATCCTGCAGTCCAAGGCCTGGTTCCTCAACGGACCCTTCTTCCTCACCCGCGTCGTGCTCTACGTCGTCTTCTTCGGCGTGCTCGTCTGGGCGCTCCGTCGCTGGTCCATCGCGCAGGACTCGGACCGCACCGCCGGCCACACGCACCGCCTTCACGCCGTCTCTGCCGCCGGCATCCCCCTCTCGGCCGTCATGCTCACCATGCTGGCCTTCGACTGCCTCATGGCGCTGTCCTACCACTGGTTCTCCACCATGTACGGCGTCTGGTTCTTCGCGCTTTCCATCCGCCTAGCGCTCGCCGTGACCGTGCTCGTCACGCACTTCCTCTCCCGCGGAGGCTGGCTCGACGGCATCCTCAACCAGGCCCACCGCCACGTCCTGGGCTGCCTCTGCCTGGCCTTCACGGTCTTCTGGGCCTACATCAGCTTCTCGCAGTACTTCCTCATCTACACGGCCAACATCCCTGAGGAGACCTTCTGGTACAACATCCGCGAGCTGGATCCCGTGACCGGAGCCAAGAACCAGTGGTGGGGCGTCTCGATGTACCTCATCTTCGGGTTCTTCGTCCTGCCTTTCCTCGCCCTCCTGTTCTACCGCACCAAGATCGTGGCCGGACGTCTCGCCACGGTGGCGGCCGTCATCCTCGTGGGCGGCCTGGTGGACCTCTGGTTCAACGCCGTGCCGCGCCAGATCACGACCCAAGGCGCGCCCGAGGGCTTCACGGTGACCCCGTTCCTATCCTCCGGCCTGGCCCTCGACCTCCTCGCGGTCGTCGGCTTCGGCGCGCTCGTCGCCGGTCTCTTCCTCCGCGGCGCCTCCCGTCATGAGACCATCCCGGTCCACGACCCCCGCATCCTCGAGTCGATCCATTACCATGAGTGAGCTTCCTCCCCGCTCCCGTCCGCTGATCCCCGGCCAGATCGCCTCCTGGCTGGTGGTCCTCGCGCTCGTCGGAGCCGTCACCGCGGCCTCCGTGGCGGCGTTCCTTCACTTCCGCACGGGCGTCTCTCCCGAGGCCGCCCGTCGTGCCCAGCAGGTCGCTCTGCGTGCCGAGACCGAAGCCAAGGCGTCCACGCTGCTCGCCTCCTCCGCCAAGAATGACGACGGCACCTACCGGATTCCTCTCAACGACGCCCTGCGCATCGCCGCCGAGCGTCCCGAGGTGCTCGGCAAGCTCGCTCCGGCCGTCGTGCCCGCCGCTCCGGCCTCTTCCGCTCCCACGGCCTTCGTGCCCGCCGATGAGGCCACGCTCAAGCGCGGCCAGGCCGTCTACGCCCGCACCTGCATCGCCTGCCACCAGCCCACCGGCATGGGACTGCCGCCCGTCTTCCCGCCGCTCGTGGAATCGCCCCTGGTCACCGGCGACCCGTCCCTCCCCATCAAGTTCGTCCTGCACGGGCTGATGGGTCCGGTCACCGTCAAGGGCATGACTTACAATTCCATGATGCCGCCCGTGATGGGCGTCACCGATCAGGACATCGCCGACGTGCTCACCTACGTCCGTCAGAGCTTCGGCAACAAGGCCTCGGCCGTGACCGTCGCCCAGGTCAAGGCCGTGCGTGACGCGGCCTCCGGCCGCACCGCGCCCTGGAACACCGCCGAGCTCGGCATCAAGTGAACCCTCTTCCAATGACTCAGGAACAACGACCCGGCCGCCCTGACGAGGACCGTTCCCGCCTGTCGCGGATCGACGCCCCTCTGCGCGCCCCCTTCCTCCTCCTGTTCGGTTCGGCCGCCCTGTGGCTGACGCTGTCCTCGGTGCTTTCGCTGCTGACGGCCCTCAAGGCCCTGCCCGCCGGGCTTGGGTCCTGTGAGTGGTTCGCCCACGGCCGCCTGGAGGCCGCCGCGCGCAACGCCTTCGTCTACGGGTGGGCCGGCAACGCCCTGTTCGCGATCAACCTTTGGCTGCTCGCCCAGCTCGGCCGGTTTGAGATCCGCAACGGCTGGATGGCCTCGGTCGGCGGGCTGTTCTGGAACCTCGCCCTGACCTGGTGCACGGTCTCCGTGATCGTCTCCGGACCCGGCGCCTACGCGCTGCTCGACTTCCCGGTCGGCGCCGGCCCGGTGCTGGCCGCATCCTTCGCGCTGGCCGGTCTCTGGCCCGTGGTGGCGTACGCCAAGCGTCCCACCGGACACAACTTCGCCGCCCAGTGGTTCGTGGTCGGCGCTTCGGTGACATTCCTCCTGGCCTTCCTGCTCGCCCAGGCCTCGATCTTCTGGGCTCCCGCATCCGGGGTGGTCCAGGCCGTGGCCCATTCCTGGTATGTCCGCACCGTTCACCTGCTCTGGCTCGGCGGCTCCGCGCTCGGACTCGGCTACTACTTCGTGTCCAAGGTGCTGGCGCGTCCTCTCCACGCCTACTACCTGGCCTCCGTCGCCTTCTGGACTTACTTCCTCTTCGCCGGCTGGACCGCTCCTGCTTCCCTCATCGGCTCTCCCGTCCCCCTCTGGATCCAGTCGATCGGCGTCGTGGGCTCGATGATGCTGCTCGTGCCGGTGCTGCTCATCGGCCTGAACCTGCTCGGGGCGCTCTCCCGCGACGGCGGATGGTCCCGCGCCTGGAACAGCACCTCGCTGCGCTTCATCTCCATCGGCATCGTCTCCCTGCTGGCTTCGCTGGCGATCGCCGCCTGGGCCTCGGACCGCTCCGTCAACGCCGGCTTGAGGTTCACCTCCTTCGCCGAAGGGCAGAATCTTCTGCTGCTTTACGCGGGCGTGACGTTCTGCGTGTTCGGCGCCGCCTATGCGGCGCTGCCCCGCGTGTCCGGAGGACGCTGGCCTTCCGCCGCCGCCATCCACGTCCACTTCTGGGCGTCCGCCCTCGGCGCCGCCGGCGCGGCCTTCTCGGCCTTCGCCCATCCTTCGGCCCATGGATTCATCAGCGCCGTCTCGGCGGCGCTCCTGCTCCTCGGACATCTCGCCTTCGCCTCCAACGCCTTCGCCGCGCTTCTCAGCGGCGTCCCGGCCGGCGAGTCCCAACCCGCCCACGACTGAACCATCGTCATGAAGAACTTCCGATACCTCGTCCTGGGCGCGCTCGCCGCCACGGCTCTGCCTTTCGTCGGCATCGTCGTCGGGGCCCAGGCCCAGCTCGGCTCCCTCGGCCGTGCTCCCGCCGAGGAGGGAGGCCCCCTCATGCCCCCGCTGGAGCCCGGTCAGGCCGTCCAGGGCAGGCAGGTCTACCTTTCCCTCGGTTGCGTCAGCTGCCACACCCAGCAGGTGCGTCCGGCGGGGCAGGGCGGTGACATCGCCGGCGCCCTCGGCGCCCGTCCCTCCGTCGCTCGTGACTACGTGCTTCAGCCCGTCGTTCTGCTCGGCGACCGTCGCATCGGACCCGACCTCGCCAACTATGGCGTCCGGGCCAAGGCCGATGAAGACGTCCACGCCGCGCTGCGCAAGCCGCTGCATGCCCTTGGCGCGCTGTACGCCGCCGACGGCAAGCCTTCCGAGCGGGCCGTCATGCTCGCCGCCTACCTGCGTTCCCTTCGTCAGGATTACTCCTCTCCCGAAGCCCCTCTGAAGTGACACCATGAATGACCGCAACCGCCATTCCGACCGCAACCGGCCCCGTCAGGGTGGTCCCGGGCCCGAAGGCTTCTCTGACGGCCGTCTCGTCGAGGTGCACTCCCAGATCGCCCGCGACAAGCAGGAGCCCGCGCAGGGCTTCTCGATGACCCCGATTTTCGTGGTCTTCCTGTTCTGCGCCTTCGGTTTCTGGGCCGGCCTCTACCTCACCCGCAATTCCCGCGGCTTCTCCGCGTCTGCCTTCGATCTCGACGCCCCCGTGGCTTCCGCCTCGGCCGGTCCCGTGGCCTTCGAACCCGATGCCGCCAAGGGCGAGAAGCTCTACCTCGCGAACTGCGCCGCCTGCCACCAGCCGACGGGCATGGGGCTGCCGGGCGCCTTCCCGCCTCTGGCCAAGTCGAACTGGGTCGCCGGAGACGAGCGTCGCATCATCAAGATCATCCTCGCCGGCATGGCCGGTGAAGTTGAAATCGCCGGAGCCAAGTACAACGGCAACATGCCCAACGTCGGCGCGGCCCTCAAGGACGCCCAGATCGCGCACATCGCGACCTACGTCCGCTCCGCCTGGGGCAACGCCGCCGAGCCCGTCATGGACGCCTCAGTGGCCGCCGTCCGCAAGGAAATCGGCGCCAGGGGCCAGTACACCCCGAAGGAGGTGCTGGACGCGCACCCCCTCGGCAACTGAGCCGGGAAGCCTCTGTCAGAGCAAAAGAGAAGGCCCGGGAGACCGGGCCTTCGTCTTGGCTGGGTCGGACCCGGTCAGATGTGCTTCTTGATGAAGGCGGCGATGTCCCCCTTCGGACGCGCACCGACCATCTTGTCCACCACGACGCCGTTCTTGAAAAGAAACAGGGCTGGGATCGACGTCACGCCGAGCTGCTGGGCGAGGTCGCGGTTCGTGTCGACGTCGACCTTGGCGATGGCCGCCGAGTCCTTCATCTCCTCGGCCAGCTGGTCGAGCACGGGGCCGAGCTGCTTGCAGGGCCCGCACCAGGTGGCCCAGAAGTCCACGAGCACGGGCTTCTGCGAGGACTTGACGGCGGACTCGAAGTTGGACGAGTCGAGATTGGCGATGAGGGGGGATGCCATGGAAGGTTCAGTTGCCCTTGGTCTTGGAGAAAAGTTCGAGGGCCAGGAAGACGGCCGCTCCCAATGAGACGGTCATGGCGAGGACGTCGCCGGCGGCGGCGAGCTTGCCCACGCCGCGCTCGGACCTGGTGGAAGCGGTCTTGAAGGTCGGTGCCGCGGGAGCGGGGGGAGGGGGGACGATGGGCGCGCCAACGGGCGGAGGCGGAGGGATGGAGGCGCCTCCGACCGGAGGCGGAGGCGGAGGCACGGCCGGAGCTCCCGGAGCCACCGGCTTGGCCAAGCGTAGTTTGGGAGCGGACGCAGGTTCTCCTTCGGGCGGAGGCGGAGGCGGCGGAATCGGCTCGGTGCTCATGGGAGGAGGACAATCAAGCCATGCCTGGCTTTTGAGTCAAACCGTCAATGGGCCCTCAGCGGTCTTCTCCGTGCTTCCGGAGCAGATCGATGATTTCACGGGGATCGGCGTCGATGAGCGACCTGCCTTTGCGTCCCAGGTCTTCGGTCGTCTTGATGACCGTTTCCGCCATCTTGTCGTGGGTCTCCTGCGAGCCCCCGACCAGATTGAACCCCTCTCCGCTCGTGATGCGCTTGTGGCCGTCCTTGGCGTCCAGGCCGAGGCCGAGCAGGTGATTCTTTTGGCGCGTCTTGCGGGCCATGGTTCAATTTTGCACTGACGCGGCCGGCTATCAAGCCGCTACCTCACTCCGTGGCCTTGGGCGTGTCGAATTCTGAGCCGCCTTCGGCCGTGTCGCCGGCGTTCGGCCCTTCCGAATCGTCGGATTTCTGGCAGGCGATTTCCGCGAAGCTCTCGTCCTGCGCCAGCTTCAGCCGTCCCAACCTGGCCAGCTCAAGGCAGGCCAGGAAGGTGGCCACGAGCTGGGCGACGGTCGGCTTGGACGGAAGCAGGGAGGTGAAGGCGAAGGACGTCTCCGTCCTGAGCCGCTCAAGGATCATCTCCATGCGGTCCGCCACGGTGACGGTCTCCTGCGTGATGTCACCGGGCTGGATGCGTTCGGCCAGCCGGCGCAGCACGAGGTTGAAGGTGTTCCAGAGCTCGATGCGATCGGTCGGAGCCACCGGCCGGACGACGGCGTCCTCACCCTGCGGCTGGTGCACGACGCGGGAAAGCAGGCCCAGACGGTCGTCGATGAGGCCGCGCAGGATGGCGGCGGTCTCCTTGACGCGTTTGTACTGGATGAGCTGCTGCACGAGCGACCACCGCGGATCCTGTCCCTCGTCGGGCGACGGCACGTCCTCCTCCGGGCGGCTTTCCGCGGGGAGCAGCATGCGGCTCTTGATGTACATCAGGGTGGCCGCCATCACGAAGAAGTCCCCGGCCAGCTCGAGGTTGCCCTTCTCCTGGGTCCGCAGGATCTCGAGATACTGCCGCGTGACCGTCTCGATGGGGATGTCGTAGATGTCCACCTCGTTCTTCCGGATGAGGAACAGCAGCAGGTCCAGCGGGCCCTCGAAGACGTCGAGCCGGATGGGCAGGTCCGAGGGCGGCAGGATGCCGTCGGCGGGCAGGGGGGCGTCTGCGGGATCTTCGGCCACGGTCAGAATCTGAACAGACGGAACTCCACGTAGAAGCCTAGATTTCTCGGCTCCCGGGGGTCCGAGAACCTCTCCAGCCCGTATTCTATCATCCAGGTGTTTCCGACCGACTGCTGCAGGCGGAGCCATTGGCCGATGTTACGTCCGGACCGGACGTCATAGAGGCTCGTTCCGGAGAGGCTGAAGACGGAGTTCAGCCTCACGGTCGCATTGGCGGCCAGCTGCTTGGTCGGATCCAGCCGGTTGAATTCGATCCAGTTGACTTCCGCCGACCAGAGGTCGCCGGACTTCACCCTCACGCTCTGGATGGATTCGAGCGGGGCTCCGCCTCCGTTGGGCAGGCGTTGCGCGGAGTCGAGCGCCAGCCAGTCGATGGGCGTCCAGCGCAAGCGCGCGTGGAAGTCGCCCCGGCCGTCCTCCTGCTCGGTGGGCCCGTCCCGCCAGTCGGTGAAGAAGTCAGCCCTGAGCAGGTCGCGGGAAGCTCCGTTCTCCGAACGGGTGGCCAGGGTGTTGCGGACGCCCATTCGCATGGACTGCGTGTCCTTCGTCGTGGCGGCGTCGAGACGGTCGGCGAGGTCCAGTTCTTCAAGGATGTTGACCGCGACAGCGCGTTCCGCGGGCGGCGCGGTCCCGAGCTTCTGGTCGGCCCCAGGCATGGCCCTGTACTGGACGAAGGGCCTCATGGAGTGTCGCAGTCCGTCCACTTTCCATCCTTCTGAGCGGGCTTCCCACTGTCCGGTCAAGAGGCCTTCGAGGTCGAAGCCCGCCTGTCCGATCGCCTTGGAGGAAGGCCCGGATCCGTTAAGTCCGTCGCTCCACGACGTCAGCCGCGCTCCGGCGACCGGCCGGAAGGTGAGCCAGTCCTGCGCATGGATCGGGTAAGCCAGGCCGTAGTAGCCGTCGACTCTGGCCGAGCTCCATGAGCCGTTGTGCAAGGTCTGCTGCTGGTAGGCGGGCAGGGGCAGTTCGGTCGAGGGGCGTTCGGTGAGGTAGGCGAAGGTCAGGAAGGAGCGGCTCTGCAGGCCGCTCCGTCCGAGCGCCGAGGTGGGCATGTCCAGCCTCAGTTCGGGGAGTTTCTGCACGACGTCCTGGTAGTCGTCCACCTTGGCGACGAGGCCGGCCGAGGCGTAGCCGGATTCGAACTGTCCCGTCGCCTCGAGGTTGGCCCGGGGCCGTCCAGAACGGTTCACGAGGTGCGGCCTTACGTCGCGCAGCATGAGGGGGTCGCTCTGGGCGTACAGCTGGCCGGCGACGTCCACGCCTCCCTCCGTCCGCCCGGCGACGTCTCCGTAGAAGAAGTGCCGGTCGGAGCCGATGGGACGTCCGTAGTAGTCCGCCGGCAGCCTGGACTTGTCGTCCATGAATCCGCCTTCGATCTCGGCCAGCCAGCCTTTGCCGGTCCTGGTCCGTCCGTTGTCGTAACGCAGCGCCGGTCCCACCATCAGGCCCGATTCGCCATAGTAGTCCAGGACGGGGCCCGCCCACAGGTTCTCCGTCTGCTTCGCCATCACGGTCGAGCGCACGAACATCCCCTGCACGTCCGTGTTGCCCGTGCGGACGTAGATGTCATAGGGAAATTCCTTGAGTCCCTGCTGGCTGAATCCGGGAAGATGAAGGAAGGGGGCCCCGGCCACGTGGGCGGTCGCCGACCTGAGGCTGGCGACGTCGGTCTTCGCAGAGTAGTCCAGTTCCTGCACGCTCAGGTGCATGCCGTCCGGGTGGGGCTCGTTGAACCAGGCGCGTAGTCCGCGCATCGAACGGTCCTGCCCGCGGATGGTCAGTTCATCGGCGGTGAAATGCACCGGGGCGCGGCCGAAGCGCACCTTGCGGGCCACGATCAGGTCCTTGCGCCGGTCGATGTCGATCGACTGGCTGAAGATGCGGTATTCTCCGCTCGAGTAGACCACGTCACCCTCGGCGTGGATGACGCCGTTGGCCAGGTCGGCCCTCACCGATTTCGCCCAGAGCGACGTCGTGCCGGACCGCACCACCGCGTTCTTCACGGTGAGCACCCGCCCGTTCTCGGAATACAGGGGGTCGTCACCCTCGATGAGAGGGGCTCCGGCCGGGGGCGTCGTCTGCCCATGCGCGACGAGCGCCGCGGCGAGGGCGGTCACGAGGGACCAGAGGCGTTTTCCGGGCATCCAAGGAGCGTTGCGGGTCCTGCCTTCGCCTCAAGGTTTTTTCGGGCAATGAGCGCTTGCGGACGCGCCGTCGGCGTGGAATCTCCCGTCATGCTTCTCCGTCCTGCGGAACTGGCCGCTCTGGCCGAAGGAACGGAGGCCGAACCCCACCGTCTGCTGGGTCTGCACCGGTCTCCGTCGGGGGGTGCCGTGGTCCGTGCGCTGCTCCCGGGGGCTTCCGCTTGCGAGTTGCTCCGAGACGGGGCCGCCCCTGTCAGGCTGGTCCGCCTCGGGTCCACGGACGTCTTCGAGGGGGAGGTTCCGACACCCCCTCCCTTTGGTTACGCCCTGCGCACGGTCTATCCCGACGGAGTCACGCACGACTTCCAGGATCCTTACCGCTTCCTGCCCACGATCTCAGAGGAGCATCTCTACCTGATCGGCAAGGGCGATGACCATGGCGTCCATCACCGGCTGGGATCCCACCTGCGGGAGATGGACGGCGTCTCCGGCGTCGCCTTCGCGGTCTGGGCTCCCAGCGCCCGCCGGGTCTCGGTGGTCGGCGACCATAACTTCTGGAACGGACGCACCCACCCGATGAGGCGTCTCGGCGCCTCGGGAGTCTGGGAGCTGTTCATCCCGGGCCTCAAGGCGGGCGCCCGTTACAAGTACGAGGTCGTCGGGCCTCACGACGCCACGCCGTTCCTCAAGACGGATCCGTACGCGCTGCACTTCGAGCCCGCGCCGAACCACGCCGCCATCGTGACCGACCTTTCCGGCTTCGTGTGGAATGACGCCGAGTGGATGAAGTCCCGCGCACGGGCCGACCTGCGGAGGCGCCCGATGTCGGTCTACGAGGTGCACCTCGGCTCCTGGCGCCGCGTGCCCGAGGAGGGAGGGAGGACGCTCGGTTACCGTGAGCTCGGCGCCCAGCTGGCCGACTACTGCATCCGCATGGGCTTCACGCACGTCGAGCTGATGCCGCCCACGGAGCATCCCTTCGACGGCTCCTGGGGCTACCAGGTCACGGGCTTCTTCGCTCCGACGCAGCGTTTCGGTTCGCCGCTGGACTTCATGGCCATGGTCGACGCCCTCCACCGCGCCGGGGTCGGCGTGATCATCGACTGGGTGCCCGCCCACTTCCCACGCGACTTCTTCGCGCTGGCCCGCTTCGACGGCACGCACCTCTACGAGCATGCCGACCCTCGCCTCGGCGAGCATCAGGACTGGGGCACGCTCATCTTCAATTACGGCCGGCATGAGGTGCGCGGCTTCCTCGCCGCCTCGGCGCTCTCCTGGCTCGACCGGTTCCATGTGGACGGACTCCGCGTCGACGCGGTCGCCTCGATGCTCTACCTCGACTACTCCCGCAAGGCCGGGGAATGGATCCCGAACCGCCATGGCGGTCGGGAGAACATCGAGGCGATCGAGTTCCTCCGTCACGTGAACTCCCTCGTCCATCTCTACCATCCGGGCGCTGTGACCGTGGCCGAGGAGTCGACGTCCTTCCCCGGGGTGACGCGTTCGGTCGCCGAGGGCGGCCTCGGCTTCGACTTCAAGTGGAACATGGGCTGGATGCACGACACGCTCCACTACTTCCGTCAGGACCCGCTGTTCCGCAAACATCACCACGACAAGCTGACCTTCGGCATGCTCTACCAGTGGTCGGAGTCGTTCATGCAGGCTTTCTCCCATGACGAGGTAGTCCACGGCAAAGGATCACTCATCAACAAGATGGGCGGCGCCGATGACCGGCTCAAGGCCGCCGACCTGCGCTGCCTGCTGGCGCTCCAGTGGGCCTGGCCGGGCAAGAAGACGCTCTTCATGGGCTGCGAATTCGGCCAGTTCGCGGAGTGGAAGCACGATCAGTCGCTCGACTGGCATCTGCTCAATTCGCCTCTGCACGGCGGCCTGCAGCGTCTGGTCGCCGATCTCAACCGGCTCTACGTCGGAGACACGGCCGTCGCGGCGGAGGACGCGGGCTCCGCCGGTTTCTCCTGGATCGAGGCCGATGACCGTGAGAACAGCGTGCTTGCCTTCGAGCGGCGCGGACAGGGCAGCAGCTGGGCGGTGGTGGGCAATTTCACCCCCGTGGAGCGCACCTATCGTCTGGGGGTGCCTTATGCCGGCCGTTGGGAGGAGGCCCTCAACACCGATTCTGTCCATTACGCCGGACAAGGGTTGGGCAATCTCGGCGGCGTCGAGGCCGAGCCCATCCCTTCGCACGGGCGTCATCATTCGATCGAGGTGCGTCTTCCCGGGCGCTCCGTACTCATCTTCCGTCACCCTGCCCGCAGCGCGACGCCGTCCCAGGACGCTCCTCGGCTCGCGGCCAAGGCGCCTCCTCCGGCACCCGAGTCCAAGCCGGGCAAGAAGCCCTCTCGTAGGAAATGAACCGGCGCTCCGAAGTCTTCCGGGAACGCATCAAGGCCGACCCGGCTAATCCGCTCTTCCGTTTCTCGCTCGGACAGGCCCTGCTTGCCGAACATTCCGCCGCTGACGCGGTCGAGCACCTGCGTCTGGCCGCCGACGCGAAGTCCGACTGGATGGCGCCGCGCATCCTCCTGGGCAAGGCCCTGATGGCGACGGGTCGCAAGGAGGAGGCGCGTGCGGCGCTCGAGGCGGCGCTGAGGCTGGCGCTGGCGCAGGGGCACGAGGACCCTGAGGCCGAACTTCGAGCCCTGCTGGCCGGTCTCTGATCAGTCGACGCGCTCGAGCATCACCCGGCGCAGGTCCATCACGGCGCCCTTGGCCTTCTTCACCGGACGGACTTTCAGCGTGTTCGTGCCGGCGGCCAGGGTCAGCCGGCCGACCTCGCGGGGAATGAAGCGCTGGAAGTGCCCGGTCTCTTCGACGGTGAATTCCAATGACGACGCTCCGCAGTCGAGGGCCACGGTCGAGCCGCCCTGGCCCTTGCCGCAGCCCTGCAGCACCGTCACGCGGTAGTTGCCGGCGGCCGGGGCGTCGAAGGTCCAGGAGGCGGTGTCGGCGGCGTTCACCCAGAAGCCGAGGGTGTCCTTGTGGGGCGGCTCCTCATACTTGAGCTTCTCGCCGGAGACCTTGGCGTCGCGGGCCTCAAGGTGGATCAGGGCGTTGGAGCCCAGCTTGGAAGCGTCATCCATGGCCTTGCGCCAGCCGGCCAGCGAAGGCCGCATGGCTTCCGACTTCGGCAGGGCCTGCAGCCGGGTGACGTCGGTGCGGACGAAGCACTCCTCCCAGGCGGCGCGGTTGAAATCAGGATTGGCGCGCATGCCCTCGGCGCCCACCGAGCGGCGCCAGGCCTCGAGCTTGCCGCGCATCGTCGCGACGCGGGCCGGTTCCGCCGCCGCAAGGTCCTTGGTCTCGGAAGGGTCCTTGGAGAGGTCGAAGAGTTCGAGCGATCCGTCCTCGTAGTGCTCGATGAGCTTCCAGGATCCCTCGCGCACCACGCCCCCCGGGCGACCGCCTTGATTCATGTAGTGGGGCTGATGCCAGAACAGGGGGCGGTTGAGGGATTTCTTTTCAAAGAGCACCGGGGAAAGGTCGTTGAAGTCGAGCACGGCCGGCGCGGGCGCGCCTGCCAGGGAGCAGATGGTCGGCACGAGGTCACCCAGCACGACCGGCTCGGAAATCTCACCCGGCGTGAGTCGCGCCGGATAGCGGACGATCAGGGGCGTCCGGATGCCGCCCTCATAGAGGAAGCCTTTGCCCGCGCGCGAGGGCGCGTTGTAGGTCGCGGGCGACTCCTTGAGCTCCGAGATGTGCACGCCCCCGTTGTCCGACGCGAAGGCGACCAGAGTGTTCTTCGCCAGACCGTTGCGCTCGAGCGCGGCGAGGATCCGTCCGCAGGCCGTGTCGAGGGACTCGATCAGCGCGGCGTAGGTCGGGTGGAAGGCGTCGGCCTTGGCGGCGACGGCCTTGGCCGGGGCGAAGAGCGGGATGTGGGGGTTGTCGAACGCGACGTAGAGCAGGAAGGGGTTGTCCTTGTTGCGCTCGATGAACTTCACACCGTAGTCGGCCTGGCCGAGCTCGCCCTTGCCCCCTTGCGGCGATTCGGCTCCGGCATTGGCCCGCCCCGGGAAGTATTCGTCAAACCCGCGGTCCGTGGGCTGGTGCCCCTTGCCGCCCAGATGCCACTTGCCGACGGCCGCCGTCGCGTAGCCCCTCGGCTTGAGCAGTTCGGCCAGCGTCTTCGCCTCGGCCGGCAGCTGCAGGTTGATCTTCGCACCGAGCAGGCGATGCGAGGCGCGGTCGGAACGTCCGGTGAGGAAAGTGGTGATCTTGACGCGTGCGGGGCTCTGTCCGGTCATGATGGCCGCGCGCGAAGGTGAGCAGACCGAGGCGGCCGCGTAGGCCTGCGTGAAGCGCGCGCCTTCCGCCGCCAGTCGGTCGAGGTTGGGCGTGCGCTGGTCCTTGCGGCCGAAGCAGCCGAGGTCGTTGATGCCGAGGTCGTCCGCGAAGAGGATGACGACGTTAGGGGGCGTTGACTGCGCCGAGAGTGAAGCGAACAGCAGGAACGCGAGCGCAGTCAGGCCGGAGAAGGGGCGGGGCATGGTTTCCTTTTTAGCGTCCGCCCGCATTGTGCAAAGGGCAAAACCCGGTTCCGTTCCCTTCATGGACGCTCATTTGTTGAAGACGGCCCTGGCCTGCGTCGACGTCGCCATGGCCGCCGTGTCTTGGCTCATCCTGCTCTGCACCTATCCGGACTTCGCCCGCTGGCGTCCGGAAGGATTCGCCGCGGCCCACGACGCCTACACGCGGAGGGTGGGCCTGGTCGTCGGACCGTTGCTCATCCTCCAGCTCCTCGGCCACCTCTGGGCGGCGTCCGTGGGCAACTGGTTCGGATTGGCGCTGGTGGCGGCCTGCTGGGCCCTGACCGCCCTGTGGTCCGTGCCCTGCCATCGCAGACTGCGCGATGAAGGGTCGGATTCGCCCGCCTTGGCCTCACTCATCCGGTCCCATGCCTGGCGCACCGCGCTCTGGACCCTGCTGGCGTTGCTTTCAGTCGTTGGTGCGGCGGAGCTGACCGGTCCTCCCTAAAGACGTTTGTCATCAATCTTGAAGGGCATTGACTGCTGAGGTGCCGGCGGCACCCCTTCCGCTCCTGCATGAAGCCGCGTCCTTGCCATCGCCCCGGTATCCGTCTGCTGCCGATCATCATGGCGGGAGCGGCGGGCGTTTCGGGCGCGGAAACGATCGAGGCACGTTCCTATTCCACCCGGCCTGACCCGGATCCGCCCGCTTACGTGCGTCCTCAGGCGGTCGACGCCTCGGGCAAGGTCGACTTCGGCCTGGACTACCGGTGGCGATACGAGGCTAGGGACGATGACCTGAGGCGTTCCGAGGCCGGCATGGACACGCCGCAACTGCATCGCTTACGGGTCTATTTCGGCCTCAAGCAGGTCGTGGATCCCCTGCGGTTCGCGGTCGAGCTGCAGGACTCCCGCAAATCGGACGGCGCCTTTCCCGCGGACGGTCGCGACGTCAATGAGGCCGAAGTCATCCGTGCCTACGCCGAACTGCGCGGACCGGGCGATTCAGGCCTGCGCTACGGCATCCATAACTTCGAGTTCCTCGATCGGCGCCTCATCGGCAACAACCAATGGCGCAATACCGCCAACACGTTCGACGGCGCGCACGCCTACGCCGCCGGGCGTGCGGGCGCGTGGCGGATCGACGTGCTTTCGGTCCGGCCCCTTGAAAGGCTGCCCAGCGAACGGGATCGGCCCGTTTCCGGCCAGCGGGTCGATGCGCTGATCGCCGAGCTGCGTCCGCATGCCGCTCCTTTCGTCGTGCAACCCTACTGGCTCAGGATGACCGACGATTCACGCCCTGGCGGAAGGCGCGTCGACTCGCCGGGCGTGCGGGCCTTCGGCGACATCGTCGGAACGGATTTTGACTACGACCTCTCATTCACCCTGCAGCACGGCGATGACGGAGCGGTGCCGGTCCGGTCGCATGCCTTCACCGCTGAAGCGGGATGGCGGGCCCGCGATTCCTGGGATTCCCGGCTCGGTCTGTTTCTGGGCGTCGCGAAGGGCGATGACAGTCCGACGGACGGCCGATCGGGCCGTTTCGAAAAGTTCTTCGGGTTCGGGCGGCCCTGGTCCGCCAGTGATTACATCGTCAACGAGAACATCTTCACTCCGAAGCTTCGCTGGGAGGCCAGGCCTTCCGCCGTGCTGAGGTTCGACGTCGGATGGTCGTCCTATTGGCTTGAGTCTGCGACCGACAGGTTTCTCGGCGCATCCCTGCAGGACGCCACGGGCGCTTCAGGCAGCCATCTCGGTGACGAAATTGATTTCCGGATCCGCTGGTCCCCTGAAAGCAGGATGACCGTGACCTTAGGGTACTCTCATTTCATCTGCGGGGGGTTCGTTCGCTCGCAGGCCGGGAGAGGCGATACCGACTTTGCTTATCTGGAGGTCCAATTGAGCGCTTTTTGACGACAGAAGAGGCTTGCAAAGGCCAGCGGCTTATCATTTAATCATTACTAATCTTATCAACTTTAAGGCCTTAACCTCTTGCGCCTCTTCCGATTCAGTCTGCTTTTCTGGCCATTTCTGGTCGTCGGCACCTCCCTCAGGGCGGAGGCTCTTCGGGTTGGTTTTTTCCCAAATCTGACCCATTCGCCGGCTCTTGCCGCGAGGCAGTTGGAAAGGGAAGGGGCACCTTGGCATGCTTCCCGGTCGATTCCGGTCCAAGTCGAATGGCAGGCCTTCAACGCCGGCCCTTCCGCCGTCGAAGCCTTGCTCACCGGCACGGTGCACGTGGTCTACGTGGGCGCCTCTCCCTTGATCAACGGGCATGTCCGGACGCGGGGCAAGACGCTCCGTCTCCTCGCGCCCGTGGCTTCCGGCGGCAACGCACTCGTGGTCAGGCCCGGCCTGGGGCTGCGTTCTCCGCAGGATTTTCGCGGCCGTCGGCTGGCCACGCCTCAGTTGGGCAACACCCAGGATGTTTCCGCCCGAGCCTGGCTGAAGTCCGGCGGTCTCAAGGTCACGCTTGCCGGGGGGGACGCGCAGGTGATCCCCGCCGCCAACCCCGAGCTCGTGATGTTGTTCGGTCGCGGTCAGGTGGACGCCGCCTGGACGGTCGAGCCATGGGTCTCCCGGCTCACTTCCGAGTTCGGCGGCGTCGTCGTGGCTGAAGACGCTTCCGCTGTCGTGACGGTTCTCGCCTGCTCTGCGGCCGCGCTGGAGAATCGGGGCGATGACGTCCGCGCCTTCGTGCGCTCGCATTGGGAGCTGCGCGACCGTCTCATCGCCGACCCCGCCCTTCATCGCAGGCTGATCTCGCAGGGACTGGCCGCTGAGACGCGTTCCAAGCCCATGGCGGAGGCTTTGCTCGACTCCGCGCTCCGCCGTCTGCGTCTGGACGGACATGAGGCGGCCGCCGACCGGCACGCCCGGCTTGCGGCTTCCCTTGGCAAGTCGATGGACGACGCCGTCTCCGCCGGTCTGCTTCGTGAGGCCCACCCCCTGGACTCGCTTCTTTCCGAATTGCAGGAGGAGCGTCCGACCCGCTGAACATGGATTCCCCCGGTTCACAGCCCGCGGCCCTGACGCTGCGTAACGTCACCAAACGCTTCAACGGGGCTTCGGGTCCCGTGACGGCGCTTGAGGACATTTCGATCGACGTACGTGAAGGTGAATTCCTCGTGCTCGTCGGTCCTTCCGGCTGCGGAAAGTCCACGCTGCTCTCGCTGCTCGCCGGTCTGGAACTGCCCGATGAGGGTGAGATCCGCCTGGCCGGCTCTCCCGTGCGCGGTCCCGGCCGGGACCGTCTGGTCATGTTCCAGCAGGACGCCCTCTTCCCCTGGCTCAACGTGCTTGAGAACGTGCTGTTCGGACTGCGCCTGAAGCCCGACCTGACCGACGCCGAGCGGCGCGAATCCGCCCGTCATTACCTCAATCTCGTCGGACTGGGCAACAAGGAGCTCGCCCGGCCGCACGAGCTGTCCGGAGGCATGCGTCAGCGCGTCGCGCTCGCCCGGTCGCTCGCTCCCAACCCCCGCGTGCTGCTCATGGACGAGCCCTTCTCGGCCCTGGACGCGCTCACGCGCGACCAGCTGTACGGCGACATCCAGGCGATCTTCACCAAACGCCGGAAGACCATCGTCCTCGTGACGCACAACATCCGCGAAGCGGTCTGCCTGGGTGATCGCGTCGTGCTTCTCTCCCCTCATCCCGGGCGGGTGCGCGAGGTCTTTGAGATCGATCTGCCCCGTCCGCGACGGATCAATGACCCGGCGCTCGCCGCGCTGGCCGCCCGCGTCACCGAGTCCCTCGCCTCGCACCTCACGGAAGGGGCCGTCGAATGAGCCTGCCCCGTGCCGTCATTCCGACCGTGCTCGCCCTGCTTCTGCTCGGCGGCTGGGAGTGGTCGGTCCGTTCCGGCCGCGCCGATGAACTGTTCTTCCCCGCGCCCTCCCATGTGCTGGCTTGGTGCTGGGATGGATTGCTCAACGGCGAGCTTCTTTCCGCCACCTTGGTCACGGTGCGCCGTCTGGCGCTCGGCTTTCTCATCGGGGTCGTCCTCGGCATCCCGCTCGGCGCGCTCTGCGCCCGTGTGCGCTGGATCAACGACACGCTCGGCGTCATCGCCCTCGGGCTGCAGACGCTGCCTTCGGTCTGCTGGGTGCCGCTGGCCCTGCTCTGGTTCGGTCCCGAGGAGTCGGCCGTCGTGTTCGTGGTCGTCATGGGCACCCTGTGGGCCGTCCTCGTCGCGGTGCGCGAATCGGTCCTCAACGTTGAGCCGCTCTACTTGCGTGCCGCCCAGACCATGGGCTCCGGCGGGGCCCATCTCTGGACGCAGGTCATCCTGCCCGCGGCGCTGCCCGGCGTGATCAGCGGCATGAAGCAGGGCTGGGCCTTCGCCTGGCGTTCACTGATGGCCGCCGAGATCTTCGTGGTCATCCTCTCCGGCTTCGGTCTCGGGTCGCTCCTGCACGCGGGCCGGGAGCTCCTGCGCATGGACCAGGTGATGGGCGTGATGGGCGTGATCATGCTGGTCGGCTTCCTCGCCGACCTCACCTTCTTCTCCCCGGTGGAGCGTTGGCTGCGCCGCTCCCGCGGCTTGGAGCGCTGAGCGCCCTTTACGGCTCGACCCTCGCGGGAGGCGTCCCCACCTTCGGGTCATGTTCATCGACGAAGCCAAGGTCATCCTGCGCGCCGGCGACGGCGGCCACGGGTGCGTGAGCTTCCGCCGCGAGAAGTTCATCCCCAAGGGCGGCCCCGACGGCGGCAACGGCGGCAAGGGCGGCGACGTGGTGCTGCTCTGCGACCGCAACGAGGGCGACCTGGAGACCTACCGCTGGCAGCCTCACCGCGCCGCCAAGAACGGCACGCCGGGCATGGGCCGCCAGTGCGCCGGACCCGACGGATCCGACCTCGTGCTGCGCGTGCCTCCGGGCACGCAGGTGCTGGAGGAGTCCACGGGGCGGCTCGTGGCCGAGGTCACCGAGCACGGCGAGAAGGTGATTTTGCTCGCCGGCGGCAAGGGCGGGCTGGGCAACATGAACTTCAAGAGCTCGGTGAACCAGGCGCCGCGGCGCAGCACGCCCGGCTATCCCGGAGAGAAGGGGGAGTACCGTCTGGTGCTCAAGACGATCGCCGACCTCGGGCTGGTCGGCTTCCCCAACGCCGGCAAGTCGACCCTGACGAACCTCATCACCGCCGCACGGCCCAAGACGGCCCCTTATCCTTTCACGACGCTGCACGTCAACGTGGGGGTCATCGAGTATCCTGACCGCCACGGCCGCGTGGTGATGGCGGACATCCCCGGGCTCATCGAGGGCGCGCACGAGAACCGCGGCCTGGGACACCAGTTCCTGCGCCACATCGAGCGTTGCTCGCTGCTGGTCTTCCTCATCGATATGGCCGGCAATGACGGCCGCCGTCCCTGGGATGACTTCAAGGTGCTGGAGCGCGAGCTGCGTCTGTACTCGCCCGTGCTGGCGAGCAAGCCCCGGATCGTCGTCGCCAACAAGATGGACCTGCCCTCCGCGGTGAAGAATCTCCAGGAGTTCACGCGCAAGGTCGCGGCCCCGACGCTCGCCATCTCCTGTCACGACGGTTCCGGGCTGGAGGCGTTCAAGGAGGCGGTCTGGAAGGCCGTCCGGCAGGGCGTCCTGCCGGTGGCGGCCGCCAAGCCGGCCAAGGCCAAGGGCAAGGCCGAACTCAAGAGGCCCAAGCGCATTCAGAAGGACGGAAAGCGGGTCACGAAGGCTGTGCGCAAGCCGAAGAAGAAGGCTCCCAGGCCTGCGGGCAGGAAGCCTCTCAGACGGTCAAAGACTCAGAAGCGTCGGGGACGCTGAGGGGTCACTTCGCCGGCTTGAGTTCCTTGAACTTCAGGGACTCGGAATTGAGGCAGTAGCGCAGTCCGGTGGGCGGCGGTCCGTCCTCGAACACGTGCCCGAGATGTCCGTCGCAACGGGCGCAGAGGATCTCGGTTCGGGTCATGCCGTGGCTGCGGTCCTCGATGGTGGCCACGTTGTATTTCGAGACCGGACGGAAGAAGCTCGGCCAGCCGGTGCCGGAGTTGAACTTGGAGTCGGAGGAGAACAGCGGGAGCTCGCAGCCGACGCAGTGGTAGGTCCCGTGCTTCTTGTTGTCGAGCAGGGTGCCGCAGAAGGGGCGCTCGGTCCCTTTGGCGCGCAGGATTCGGTAGGTCTCGGGAGGGAGCAGCGCCTGCCACTCGGCGTCGGGCTTGACGACCTTGTCGACGACCGTCGGCTTGGCGACGCCGCCCTTGCCGTCGTCGAGGGTGACGCGGACTTTGCCGGCGGGGACTTTCTCGTTCTCGGTTTCCACGGGCTTGACAGGTTCCTTGGCGGTGAGGGTGAGGGCGAGCAGCAGGGCGAGGGTCAGGGCGGGGCTCATGGTCAGCTGAAGGATTTGCCGCAGCCGCAGGTGCTGGTGGCGTTGGGGTTGCGGACCTCGAAGCCCTTGCCGTGCAGGCCGTCGTCGAAGTGCACGGTGGAGCCGTCCAGGTAAGCGTGGCTGGCGGGGTCGATGAGCAGGCGCACGCCCTGGCTCTCGAATTCGAGGTCGCCCTCCTTGCGGGCGTCGAACGACATGCCGTATTCGAAGCCCGAGCAGCCGCCGGCCTCGACGAGGACACGGAGCAGGGTGGCGGGGTCCTGCTTGGCGTGGAGGGCCCGGATCTGAACGGCGGCTTCGGGCGTGAGGTGGATCATGGCATCATTTTTGACGGTCATGGGAGGGAGTCAAGGGGCGCGGGGTTTTGGGGTGGTCAGACCCGCCCGCGGCGGGCATATTGAAACAACCCCGCATCCCCATGTCCGCCGTCATCCGAGCGTTCCTCATCTCCCTGCCGCTGGCATTCGTCTTCAACGCTCTGTTCTGGCTGCTTGGCGCTTTGGTGCTCTGGGACGTGTCCCTCCTGAACGTTAACCAGCTGCTCGGCCTCGATTATCTCTCTTTCGAGGACACCAAGGAGCTGCTGTGGCCGCTCGCGGTCTGGTTGCTGGCCTTCATCCAGTCGTTGCTCGTCTCGGTGCCGCTGCCGGTGACTCCGGCTCCGGCTCCGGCTCCGGCCTCGGCGTCGGCGCTGCTGCCCAGGGTGGCGGGGGCCGCTTTCCTGGGCGGTCTCCTTCTCGCCCTGCCGGTCTTCGCCCTCATCGACGTCGCCTATTTCCTGCCTTCGGTCGACCCCAAGAAGTTCGACTCCTCGTCCTGCATCGTGGGCGCCTTCGGCGTCTGGGCGGTCTCCTGGGCGGTCTGGATTCCGGTGCTGCTCCATCGCTGTTCCAAGGAGGCCGACGCGCTCGAACGCTTCGTCGCGCGTTCCGTCAAGGGTTCTGCCATCGGCCTGGCGCTCTGCCTGCCCTGGTACCTCGTGCTGCGTCGCAAGCAGGCCTGCCACTGCGCGCTGGGGACCTTCATCGCCCTCGCCGCCGGGCTCTGGTCGCTGCTCGTGGTCGGCGGGCCGCTGCTGCTGTTCCTGTCCCGCGAGCGACGTCTCCGCGCCACGCTGCGCTGACCTTCTGTCTTTTGCATCACATGAAGAGTCTCATCAAATTCGCCTTGCTGTCCGTTGCGGCTGCACTGACGTTCAACGTCCTGTTCTGGACGCTCATCGCGGCGTCGGTATGGGATTTCGGGCCCATCAAGACAGCCGCCTTGATGCCTTTTCTCTTCATCTCCGAGGTTCGCCCAAGTGAAACCCTCTTCATATATTTCATCGTGCTGTGGGTGGTCTCCATCGCACAGGCAGCGGTCTTGTGCGTACCTGCTCCCACGGTTTCTGCGCAGGGCGGAGGCGGTCGCATCTGGCCCCGTGTCCTGAGCGCAGCCTTCATGGTCGGCGTGGCATTCGCCGTGCCCGTCATGTCTTTGATGGATGCTTTTGTCAGCAAGGGCGACGCCTATGAGGTCGGCATCTACGCCGGACTGGGCGTCTGGATCCTCTCCTGGCTGATCTGGACGCCTGTGATCCTGCACAGAAGCCATTCGGAAGCAGATTGGATTGAACGTCTGGTTTCCAAGTCAGTGAAAGGCACTTCAGTCGGCCTTGTACTCAGTGTGCCTTGGTTCTTCGTGCTCAGAAGGAAGGAAAGCTGCTATTGTGGTTTTTCGACCTATTGGGCTCTGATCGTCGGCCTGTGGTCATTGCTCGTGCTTGGCGGCCCGCTGCTGCTGTTCCTCTCGCGCGAGCGGCGTCTCCGCGCCACGCTGCGCTGATCAGAGTTCGCAACCCTGCTGGGTCTCGCGCGTGGGACGGGCCACGAGACCTCGGTAGGGCTCGTCGGCGTAAGGCCGGCTCGCGTTCACGCCGCCCAGACGGCGGTCGCAGCAGGCGAGCAGCTCCTCCATCGTCGCGCACCGACGCATCTCGTGGAGGAAGGCGCCGTCGGCGTCGACGGCCAGCCCCACGAAATTGAGGAACTTCTTGAGCCTGCCCGCGCGCTGCTCGGAGGTCATCGCCCGGTCGCAGCACTCGTCCGCTAGGTCCTGCACGTAGGCACGGACGTCGGCGAGGGTCGGTCGGAACGGGGCGCGTCCCGCCTGCAGGTCGCGCCATTGGGCGAAGATCCAGGGGTTCCGGATGGCGTGGCGGCCCATCATCATGCCGTGGGCGCCGGTCTCTCCGAGCAGTCGGGAGGCCTTCGCCGCGCTGGCCACGTCGCCGTTGGCGATGACGGGGCAGGGCAGGGAGCGGACGGCGCGCGCGATGGCGGCGTAGTCGACCTCGGACCAGTAAAGCCCCTTCACCGTGCGTCCATGGACGGTCACGAGATCGACCTTGTGCCGGGCGAGGATGGCCAGCAGTTCGTCGAAGCGTTCGGTCCCGTCGAAGCCGATGCGCATCTTCACCGTGAAGAGTCCGGGGATGGCCTGGCGCAGGGAGCCCACGAGCTCATCGACCTTGGCCGGGTCGCGCAGGAGACCCCCGCCGACGTTCTTGCGGTAGACCTTGGGCGCCGGGCAGCCCATGTTGAGGTCGATGCCCGCCACGGGGAGCTTCAGCAGCTCCTTGACCGTCCGCAGCATGTGGGGCGTGTCCTCCCCGATCAGCTGGGCGAAGACCGGCCGGCCCGTGCCGTGGTTGACCACGGAATCGACGATGTGGCGTTCGGGCGTCGAGCTTTCGTGGACGCGGAAATATTCGGTCACGAACCAGTCGGGCGCCCCGCGCCGCGCGATGACGCGCATGAACGCGGTCGTGGTCACGTCCTGCATCGGAGCGAGCACCGAGGGGCGCGCGCCCGGATCGGCAGGCTGGGGGAGCGCGGCGTTCACGCCTGCTTGCGCAACTTGGCCAGCTGGGCCGACATGTCGTCGCAGGCCTCGACCACCGGGCGGGCGATGAAGACGGGCCGCTTGGCCTTGACCGCCAGCACGAGCGCGTCGCTGGGACGGGCGTCGACCTCGGCCACCTTCCGGGCCACGGGCCCGTCCTGCGCGAGGAGGACGCGCGCGTAGAACACCCCGTCCTTCACGCCGACGATGGCGACGTGCGAGACAGCCGCGTCGAGCCCGAGCAGCAGGTGCAGCATCAGGTCGTGCGAGAGCGGGCGCTCCGAGAGGCGTCCGTCCAACGAGGCCTGCAGGGCTTCCCCCACGGCGGGGTCGACCTGGATCACGACGGTCTTGAGGGGGGTGACGAGGAAGACGGCGGTGCCCCCCTGGACGGGCACCACTTCGATGGCCTGGACCGGCACTGCCTCCTCGGCGTTCATGCCTCACAATGAAGGCCGCAGGAGAGCCTTCGCAAGCCCGCTCCGTGGGAGCCCATCCTCGCTGTGCGCTTGCTGGACGCCGTTTCGGGGGCATCTTGCCTTTCCGTGCACCCCTTCCTCGACGACGCCTTCCTCTTCGACTGGAGCCGCCTGCGACCCGAGCACGTCGAGCCCGACATCCGCGAGGCTTTGCGCCGCGCCCAGGCCAACGTCGAGGCATTCAAGGCCCTGCCTCCTGGCCGACTGACCTATGACGACGTGCTGCTGGGGCTCGAACGTTCCACGCGTGAGCTTTCACGCGCCTGGGGGCTGGTGACCCACCTCGATGCGGTCATGAACTCCGAGCCGCTGCGCAAGGCTCACAACGCCCTCCTGCCGGAGGTGACCGCTTTCTTCACCTCACTGACGCTCGACCCCGGGGTCTGGTCCGTCATCCGTGACTATGCCCGTACACCTGAGGCCGCCGCCCTGACCGGCGTGCGACGTCGTTTCCTGGAGGAGACCGTGGCCGACTTCGTCGAAAACGGCGCCGACCTGCCCCCGGAAAGCAAGCAACGGCTGGCCACGATCAACGCCGACCTCGCCTCACGCACGCAGAAGTATTCCGAGAACGTCCTGGACTCCACCAACGCCTGGGACCTCTTCATCACGGACGAGGCCCGGCTGCGCGGGCTGCCTCCCAGCGCCCTAGGCGCCGCCAGGCAGTCGGCTGCCGCCAAGGGCCGCCCGGAGGCCTGGCGCTTCACGTTGCACGCCCCTTCGGTCTTCCCGGTGCTCGAGTATGCCGAGGACGAGGCCCTGCGCCGCGAATGCTGGGAGGCTCTCGGACAGGTCGGGCTCAAGGCCCCTTGGGATAACACCGCCCTGGTGGGGGAGATCCTCGCGCTCCGGCAGGAGAAGGCGCGGCTGCTCGGCAAGGAGCACTTCGCTGACTTCACCACGGCGCGCCGCATGGCCGGCAGCGGCGCCCGCGCGCTCGCTTTCATCGAGGACCTGGGCCGTCGTGTGCGCCCCCGCTTCCGCCAGGAGGCCGATGAGCTGGAGGCCTTCCGGGCGTCCCGCACCGGCGAGGCGAAGCGACACCTGCACCCTTGGGAGTTCGCCGTGTGGTCGGAGCGCATGCGCAAGGAGCTGCACGGCTTCGACGACGAGGCCCTGCGCCCCTGGTTCCCAGTCGACGGCGTCATCGGCGGCATGTTCCGCCTTTTCGGCGAGCTGTTCGGCATCTCGGTCGCCGGACGCGACACCGTGCACGTCGATTCGTCGACGGGCGCGCGCACGGTCGTCCGCGCCGCGGAGCCGCGCATCGAGGCCGAGCCCGTCCCCGTATGGCATCCCGAGGTTCGCTTCTACGAGGTCCGTGACGGCTCACGCCATCTCGGCTCGTTCTACACCGACTGGTTTCCGCGCGAATCGAAGCGCGGCGGAGCGTGGATGAACTTCCTCCGCACCGGCGGACCCCGCCCGGACGGGTCCTTCGTCCCGCACCTGGGCCTGATGTGCGGCAATTTCACGCCGCCCGTCGGCGGAGGACAGGCTCTGCTCACGCATGACGAGGTCACGACGGTGTTCCATGAGTTCGGCCATCTCCTGCACCACGTGCTCAGCGAAGTCGAGGTGGAGTCCCTCTCCGGCGTGCGCGTGGCCTGGGACTTCGTCGAACTGCCTTCCCAGATCCTGGAGAACTGGTGCTGGGAACGCGAGGCGCTCGACTTGTTCGCGAGGCATCATCAGACCGGCGCGGCCCTTCCCGCCGACCTCTTCGCCAAGCTCGACGCCGCCTCCAACTTCCGCTCGGCCTCCGCCTGCATGCGTCAGCTCGCCTTCTCCAAGCTCGACCTCGACCTGCATCTCCGCGCGGAGGAGCTCAGGGGCCGGGACCTGGACGACCACTGGAACAAGGATTTCGCCGAGTGGCAGGCGCCCACCACGCGCCCTCTCCCCGCGATGGCCCGTCGCTTCAACCACCTCTTCTCCGACGCCACGGGATACGCCGCCGGCTATTATTCCTACAAGTGGGCCGAGGCGCTCGAGGCCGACGCCTTCACCCGGTTCCTGAAGGAGGGCGTGCTCAATCCCAAGACCGGCCGCGAGCTCCGCAGCCGCATCCTGGCCAAGGGCAATTCGGAGCCCGCGGCCAAGCTCTTCCGTGACTTCATGGGCCGCGACCTCGACCCCGAGGCCCTGCTGGTGCGGGACGGATTGGCCTGAGGCCGGGGTTTCGACGGCCCGGCCCCTCTTATTCCCCTTGCGCCGAGGGGGTTTTTACTATGCGTAGGACGTTTTCCCATGAATCTGCGCAACATCGCCGTCATTGCCCACGTCGACCATGGCAAGACGACCCTGACCGACCGTCTGCTCTACCAGTCCGGCATGTTCAGGACCGAGGACCTCGACAAGCTCGCCGGCGGCCAGCACGGGCTGATCATGGACTCGGGCGACCTTGAGCGTGAGCGCGGCATCACCATCACCGCCAAGAACTGCGCCATCCGCTGGAAGGACCCGCGCAACGGCGAGGAATTCAAGATCAACCTGATCGACACCCCGGGCCACGCCGACTTCGGCGGCGAGGTCGAGCGCGTGCTCAACATGGCCGACGGCTGCCTCCTCGTGGTCGACTCCTTCGAAGGCCCGATGCCCCAGACCCGCTTCGTGCTCTCGAAGGCCCTGGCCCTCGGCCTCAAGCCCATCGTCGTGGTCAACAAGATCGACAAGCCCTCGGCCCGCCCCGAGGCGGTCGTCAACGAGGTCTTCGACCTCCTCGTCGCGCTCGAGGCGCCCGAGTATGCCCTGGACTTCCCTGTGATCTACGCCTCCGGCCGCGAAGGCTGGGGCACGGCCGACCTCGCCAAGGCCACCGGAGAGGCGCGTCCGAAGGACCTGCTCGAGCTCTTCTACGCCATCGTCGACCACATCCCCGCGCCTTACGCCGAGGGCTCGTCCCGCGGCGCCGCCGCCGGCTTCAAGTCCCGTGAGGAGGCGCTGGCCAACCCGCTCCAGCTGATGGTCACCGCCATCCTTTACAGCGACTATGTGGGACGCATCGCGGTCGGACGCGTCACCGCAGGCAAGATCTCCCCCGGCATGCCGGTCATGCTCGTCGCGCGCGACGGCACCCAGCACAAGCAGCGCGTGCTCGAGGTCGAGGTCTTCGAGGCCCTCGGACGCGTCAAGGCCCAGGAGGTCAGCGCGGGCGACATCTGCGCCGTCATCGGCCTCGACCACGTCGAGATCGGGGCGACCGTCACCGACCTGGAGAATCCCCGCCCCATGCCTCCGGTCAAGGTCGACGAGCCCACCGTGACGATGGCCTTCCGGGTCAATGACTCGCCCTTCGCCGGTCGGGACGGCAAGTTCGTCACCGGCCGCCAGGTGGGCGAGCGTCTGATCAAGGAGCTCGAGAAGAACGTCGCCCTCCGGGTGGAGCGTGAGCCCGGCGCGGACGCCTGGAAGGTGTCCGGCCGCGGCCTGATGCACCTCGGCGTGCTCATCGAGACCATGCGTCGCGAGGGCTTCGAGCTCTCCGTCGGCAAGCCCGAGGTCATCATGAAGACCGTCGACGGCGTGCAGTGCGAGCCGGTCGAGACCCTGGCGGTCGACTGCCCCGAGGAGTCCCAGAGCGACGTCATGTCGCTGGTGCTCGGCCGGCGCGGCGAGCTCCGTTCGATGGACGCCAAGGCCGGCACGAGCGGCTGGATCCACATGGAGTTCAAGATCCCGTCCCGTTCCCTATTCGGCCTGCGCACGCTCATGCTCACCACCACCCGCGGCGAGGCGGTGATGTACCACACCCTGCTCGGCTACGAGCCGGTGAAGGGCGAGCCGCCCCGTCGTACCGCGGGCGTGATGATCTCCGGCGAGGCCGGCGCCGTCACCGCCTACTCCCTCGACCGCCTCTACGACCGTGGCGACTTCTTCGTGAAGCCCGCTGACGAGATCTACGAGGGGCAGGTCGTCGGCGAACACTGCAAGGACAACGACCTGGTCATCAACCTGGTGATCAACAAGAAGCTCACCAACGTCCGCGCCGCTGGTTCGGACGACCTCGCCAAGATCAAGCCCGCCCGCCAGATGTCCCTCGAGAACTGCCTCGAATACATCGAGGCTGACGAGCTGGTGGAGGTCACCCCGAACTTCGTCAGGCTCCGCAAGCGCTGGCTGACGGAGAACGAGCGGAAGAAGAACTCCTGAGTCTCAGGACGGCGTGGTGAGACGGTAGCGGTGCGTCCCGTCCGGGAGCATTTCCGCTTCCATGCGCCAGGCGTCCGCGGGCAGCCGTCCCACGGCGCGCTCCGGCCATTCCACGACCAGATTCCACGGGGTCTTGGCCAGGTCCCAGACCATCAGGCCATCGAAGGCCTCCGGGGTCTTCAGCCGGTAGGCGTCTACATGCAGCAGGCGTCGCTTGCCCTCGAGCACGTTGAGGAGCGAGAACGAAGGGCTGGTGACGTCCCCTGCGTAGCCCAGGCCGCGGGCCAGACCGCGGACGAACGTCGTCTTGCCCGCCCCGAGGTCTCCCGAGAGCGTCAGCGCCGTGTCGGCGGGCAGCAGGGACGCGAAGGCCTCGGCGGCGCGCTCGGTCTCCTCGCCCGACCGCGTGACGAGGCCGGCCTTCCAGGAGTCGAGCGAGGCGGTCTGGCCCATGGTCGCAGTCTCAGCCTGCCGGCATCATCCACGCAAACCGCAAACGAAGGACCCGGCCGGGCGGCCGGGTCCGTGGGCGCCTGCGGGCGCGCTCAGGAGACGATGCCGAGGGGCTTGATCGTCTTCCAGCCGCCGCGGGTGAAGTCGGGGCACTGCGCGGGCATGCTGCCGTCCTTCACCGAGCGGACCGAGAGCTCGAGGATCGCCGACCAGTCGGCCGCGTCGTAGACGGTCATGTCGGGCGTGATGCCCTGGCGCACGCAGTCCAGCATCCGGTAGTTGAGGATGAAGTCCATGCCGCCGTGACCGCCGACCTTCTTGGCCAGTTCGCCGACCTTGGTCACCAGCGGGTGGCGGTTGGCCTGCATGAACTTGGTGAGCTTCTCCTTCTCGTACGTCCATTCGTGGCTGTTGCGCTTCTCCTTGGGGTCGAGGAGCGGATGCCTGTTGCCGGCGTCGATGGCGAGGCGCGCGGGGTACCCGAAGAACGTGGCCTCGGTGCCGCAGAGGCCGTTGATGCGCGAATAGGGGCGGGGGCTGACCACGTCGTGCTGGATCATGATGGTCCGGCCGAGCTGCGTCTTGATGATCGACGTGTTCATGTCGCCGCACACGAACTTCTCGTCCTTGTGCCGGCCCTTGTTCGGCTGCGCCTTGTCCCGGTACTGGGTCAGGTTCAGCTCGGGCGAGGAGACGGAGACCACGAACTTGAAGGCGTCGCCGCGGCCGATGTTCAGGTACTGGGCCACCGGGCCCAGGCCGTGCGTCGGGTACAGGTTGCCGTCCATGAAGGTGTGGTAGTTGCGGCGCCAGTCGCCCTCGCTGCCCAGGGCCCAGAGTACGCCCTTGCCGAGGTCGTGGATGTAGGCGCACTCGGCGTGCTTGAGCTCGCCGAAGAGCCCCTGTCGGGCCATGTGCAGGACGAAGAGCTCCTCCTCGCCGTAGCAGCAGTTCTCCAGGATGGAGCAGTGACGCTGGTATTTCTCCGAGGCGTCGACGAGCTGCCAGCATTCGTCCACGGTCACGGCCGCGGAGACCTCGACGAAGGCGTGCTTGCCCATCTCCATCGCCTTGAGGGCCATGGGGACGTGCCATTCCCAGGGGGTCGAGATGAACACGACGTCGATGTCGTCACGTGCCACCAGCTTCTCCCAGGCGTTCTCGTCGCCGAAGTAGACGGCCGGCTCCTTCCCGGTCTTCTTCTTCACGTTCTCGGCCGCCCCCTTGGCCCGCTGCTCGACGATGTCGCAGACGGCCACGACCTCGGCGAACGGGATGTTGGCGGCGGAGTTGACGTGACCACGGCCGCGGTTGAGGCCGATGTAGCCGCAGCGCACCTTCTCGAGGGGTTTGGTGGTCAGATCCCAGACGGGCTTGTTGCCGGCCGGGCGGGGTCGCGCGGCACCGATCTCCTGCGTGCCGAGGAGCTTGAGCGCCTTGGGGTCGGGACCGGCTTCGGCGGACGTGGCGTTGAGGCCGAGGCCCGCTGCGGCGACGGCGCCGAACTTCAGGAAGTCACGGCGGTTGGAGGATGCTTTGGGTTTCATGGATGGGTCAGGTGATGAGGGGGAGGGGCGGCAGGGTCTTCCAGCCGCCTCGGGTGAAGTCGGGAATCTCGACCGGCATGCTGCCGGAGGTGACCGAGAGGTGCGACACCTCCAGCAGGCAGGACCAGGCGGCGGCGTCATAGACGGTCATGTCCGGCGTCAGGCCCCTTCGTATGCAGTCAAGGAAGCGGAAGTTCATCAGGTGGTCCATGCCGCCATGTCCTCCGACCTTGCGCGCGTCCTCGCCGGCCAGTTTCACGAGCGGGTGAGGATGGGCCTGCATGAACTTCTTCAGCCTGTCCCCTTCGTAGGTCCAGGCGTGGCTGTTGCGCTTCTCGTTCGGGTCAAGGAGCGGATGGCGGTTGCCTGAGTCGATGGCGAGGCGGGCGGGGTAGCCGAAGAAGGTGGCTTCGGTGCCGCACAGCGCGTTGATCCGGGAGTAGGGTCGGGGCGAGGTGTTGTCGTGCTGGATCACGATGGACCTTCCGAGCGCCGTCTTGATCAGCGTCGTGTTCATGTCGCCGCAGGTGAACCGTTCGCCGGCCGTCCGGGTCCGGTCCGCGCCCGCCTTTTCCCGCAGTTGCGAAAGGCCGATTTCAGGCGACGAGACCGAGACGGCCCGCGTCATGACGTCACCCCTGCCGAGTCCGAGGTAGGTTGCGAGCGGGCCGATGGCGTGGGTCGGGTAGGGGTTGCCGTCGATGATGGTGTGATACTTGCGCCGCCAGTCGCGCTGCGGACGGAAGAAGGTGCTGTCGGGCGCGGTCCCGCGCTGGTCGTGGATGTAGGCTCCCTCGGCGTGCTTGAGGTCGCCGAAGAGGCCCTCGGCCGCCATGCGCCGCACGAAGAGCTCCTCCTCGCCGTAGGCGCAGTTCTCCAGGATCGGGCAGTGCCGTCCGTACTTCTCGGAGGCGTCGACGAGCTCCCAGCACTCCTTCACGGTGACGCCGCAGTTCACTTCGACGAAGGCGTGCTTGCCCAGCGACATCGCGCGAACGGCCATGGGCTTGTGCCATTCCCAAGGCGTGGCGACGTAGACGACGTCGATGTCGTCGCGGGCCACCAGCTTCTCCCAGGCGTCCTCCGAGCCGGTGTAGAGGTCGGGGGACTTGCCCGTCTTCTTCCGGACCGCCTCGGCCTGCGCCTTGGCGACGTCTTCCTTGATGTCGCAGAGGGCCTTCACCTCGACCCACGGCAGGGCGACGCAGGAGTTCACGTGGGACCGGCCCCGGTTCAGGCCGATGATGCCGACGCGCACCTTCTCGACAGGCTCGGTGGTCAGGTCCCACACGGGCCGGCTGCCCGCCGGGCGTGCAGGCACCGCGGTCTGCGGACGCGCGCCGAGCAGGCCGCGCGGGTCGGGCGCAGCTTCCGCGGAGGCCGCGCCCAGCGCGGCGAACGGGGCCATGAGCAGGAAATCACGACGGGATGGATGGATGGGGCGATCCATGCCCAATTGGTATTTGCCCTCACGTGAAGCGACAAGTCCCAAGCGGTGTCCGAATCCGCCTTTTGTCACCAGACCACGAAGCCCTGCGCCCACTTGATGCCGAACACAGCCAGATTACGCACGATATGTGCCGTAAAGCACGGCGCGAGCGAACGCTCGGGGTTCAGGGGGTTGAATCGGGCCACGTAGAGTCCGAGCGAGGTTACGAAGGCGAAGGCCAGGCTGATGCGTCCCTGCGCGGTCGAAACGTTGAACCCATGGATGAGCGCGAAGACGGCCGATCCGCCGAGCACCACGCCGAGCAGGCCTGGTCCGGTCAGCCAGCTCGGGGCGGCGAATCCGCGGAACACCGTCTCCTCGACCACCGCCGCCGCGATCAGCGAGAGCAGGGAGAGCCCCGTGAGCACCGACTGGGTCTCCGATACGCCCGTCCTGATTTCGACCACCGATTCCGCCACCGTGATGAGAAGCATCGCGGACGCCGCCGCGAAGTGGGCCGCGGCTGGCGCTCGCGTCGTGCCCGGCCAGAAGCCCTCCGGCGCCGACGTGGCCGCGCGGCGGAGCCTCTCGCGCGTCCATCCGGCCGTCACCGCCGCCGCCAGCAGGGTGTAGAGCAGGGCGGCGGCCGTGGCGTCCATCGCGGTTCAGCGCACGCCCAGCACCCAGGCGCGGTAGGCGGGCGAAGCGTGGTCGGCGACGAAGGTCAGCCATTGCGGAACCGCGTAAGGGTGGCGCGCATGCGCCCACGCCTCGAGGTCCCGTCCGCGGTCGGCGGCGAACTTGAACGTCACCCGGAACTCCTCCTCGCTCTCGGGCCTGCCTTCCCAGACGTAATGCGAGCGCAGCGGACCCTCGACCTGGGCGCAGGCGGCGAGCCCGGCCGCGACGGCGTCGGCAGCCATCCGGTCCGCCTCCTCGCGCGAGGGGAGGGTGGTGATGGCGACGCCGACCTCAGTCATGTCCCGGATCGGGGTCGGCCAGATACTTCTCGGTGATGATGCTCACGAGGAGGTCGCGGGCCTCCTTGACTGAGTCGACATGCACGTACAGGTCGCGGTCCTCGGGCGAGACCATGCCCCACTGCTGCATGACTTCCAGGTCCATCACGTGCTTCCAGAACGGCGAGCCGAAGAGCAGGATGGGAAATTTTTTCTTCGTCTTGCCGGTCTGGATGAGCGTCAGCATCTCGAACAGCTCGTCGAACGTCCCGAAGCCTCCGGGGAAGGCCACGAGCGCCTTGGCGAGGTAGAGGAACCAGTACTTGCGGACGAAGAAGTAGTGGAACTCGAGGTTGAGGCCCTCGGTGATGAAGGGGTTGTGGCTCTGCTCGAAGGGCAGGGCGATGCCCAGCCCGACCGAACGGCCGCCCGCCTCATGCGCGCCGCGGTTGGCCGCCTCCATGATGCCGGGGCCTCCGCCGGAACAGATGAGGAAGCGCTGCCACTCGGGCAGACCCATCGACCAGCGGGTCATCTCGGCCGCCAGTTCGCGGCATGCCTCGTAATAAGCCGAGCTGCGCAGCGCCAGCTCGGCCACACGGAGACGGGCGGCGCACTCGTTTCCGTCGCAGACGCCCAGCCGGGCGGCCTCCTTGGCGGCGGCCAGCTCGGCTTCCGCCTTCTCCCGCGGCAAGGTGCGGGCGGAACCGAACATGACCACCGTGTTGCGGACGCCGTTCTTCTTGAACCGAAGGTGGGGCTCCATCATCTCCGCCATCACCCGCAGGGTGCGGGCCTGGGGGCTCAGCATGAACTCGCTGTTCAGGTAGGCTTTGGGCGGGGTGGGCCTTTTGCTTCCTTTGAAAGGGTCCATGCCGGCATCTTTGACCCCTGCCGAGCCCTGCCAAGCCGGGAAGCACGGGGCTTGACACCCCCGAAGAGGCTTCGTTGCCTTGTTTTTTCGACTTATGCAGCCCACCTACCGTCCGTCCAAGATCGCCCGCGCCCGCAAGTGCGGCTTCCGCGCCCGCTCCAAGACCCGCGGCGGCCGCAAGGTGCTGGCCAACCGCCGTCGTGTCGGTCGCAAGCGGCTCGCCTGAGGGCCGCATGCGTCTTCCGCGGGAGCGAAGGATCAGGGCTTCGGCCGATTTCCAACGCCTCCGCACCACGGGCTCGCGTATCGACTGCGGGCCCTTCGTTTTGAACGTCGGACCGGGCGCCGTCGGCCGTCCCGCGCGCTTCGCGGTCATCGCCGCCAAGAAGAGCCTGCCCCTCGCGGTCGACCGTAATCGCGTCAAGCGGCTCGCCCGGGAACTGTTCCGAACCGACCCCGCGGCTTTCCCCGACGGGTGGGAGGTGGTGCTCGTCGCGCGCGCCTCGATGCTGCGCCGGCCGCTGGCCGAGCTGCGGCGCGTCTTCGCCCAGGCTGCGTCGCGTACCGTGGGCGGCGCCAAGTCATGAGCCCGTCTTTGCCCGCCCGGGTTGCGCTGGCCCTGGTCACCTTCTACCGGCGCTTCCTCTCCCGACCTCTGCATCTGGTCGTGCCCGGTTCGGGCTGTCGGTTCACGCCCACCTGTTCGGCCTACGCCATGACCTGCCTCGGCAGGTTCGGCTTGATGAAGGGAGGATGGCTCTCCTTGAGACGGATCTGCCGCTGTCATCCCTGGGGCGGCTGCGGTCCTGACGAACCGCCCGAGCACTGAGCCTATTATTAACTTTCCCTCCGGGGCATTGCGGTCATCGTGAAGGTCCGGAATGAGCGGGTTGTTCCATAGGGTGCTGCGTTCGCGTCAGGGCGGCTCCCTGTTGCTGGCGTTGCTCTATCTGGCGCTCTGCACCGTGATGCGGTTCGGCCTGCTGCTCGTCTCCTACGACAAGGCGAGCTGGGGCTGGGCCACGGCCGCCGCCTTTCTCACAGGATTTGCGTTCGACCTGTGCATGGCCTGGCTGCTGACCCTTCCCTACGCCGCATTTTCCGCGCTTTGGCCATCCCGATTCGGGCGTGCCGTGCCCGTGGCCGGATGGATGTTCTGCGCTTTCCTCTTCACCCTCTGGGCGGTCGCCGGGGCGCTCTTCTGGGATGAGTTCGGCGTGCGCTTCAATTTCATCGCCGTCGATTACCTCGTCTACACCACCGAGGTCGTCGCGAACATCAATCAGTCCTACCCTATGCCGGTGATCCTGGCCGGCGTTGTCACGGCGGCCGCGGGCGCCTACTTCCTCTTCCGGCGGCTCGGCTGGACCGACCGATGGCATGAGGCAGCAGTGTCCGGCACGCATCGGCGCGTGCCTCAGCTCGCCTTCGTCCTCCTGCCCGCGGTTCCGTTCATGGGCGCATGCTGGGACGTGGGAGACGGCGATTCGGCAGGCAGGACGCTGGGGACGCTTGAGAAGGTGACCGCCGGTCTGCGCCATCTCGGGGGCCTTCAGCCCGCATGGGAGAACGCCGTGGACGCCGAACTGGGCAAGAACGGGGAGTTCGCATTCTTCGCGGCATTCTGGTCCAACCGGCTCGAGTGGGACGTCTTCTACCCTTCACGCGAACACGCGCGTGAGGAGCTGCGCGCGCGTCTGATGACCTCCGGCGTGCCGTTGGAGGGCGAGGGGCTCCGGCGCAAGGTCGCCGGGCGCCCGGGTCGACGCCTCAATGTCATCCAGATCACCGTCGAGAGCCTGAGCGCCAAGTATCTCGGCTGCTACGGAGTCAACGACCCCGAGGACAAGGTCGACTACGCGCATCTCGGCCTCACGCCCAACCTTGACCGCATCGCCAAGGAATCCGTCTGGTTCTCCCGGGTCTACGCCGGAGGCACGCGCACGGTGCGCGGCATGGAGGCGCTCGCGCTTTCCATCCCTCCGATTCCCGGACAGTCCGTGATCCGTCGGACCGGCTGCGAAGCTCTCAGCACGCTGGGTTCGGTCTTCTCCGCGCACGGGTACGAGAACAGGTTCATCTACGGCGGTGACGGGTTCTTCGACAACATGGACTATTTTTTCCGCAACAACGGCTATGAGGTGGTCGACCGGCCGGTCGCGGAGCGGCGCGGGCTGCCGGTCACCTTCGCCAACGCCTGGGGCGCCTGCGATGAGGACGCCTTCGCCTGGTCCATGGCGGAGGCCGACCGTGCGCACGCGGCCGGCGTCCCCTTCCATCATTTCGTGATGACCACGTCCAATCACCGGCCTTTCACCTGGCCGGCGGGTCGTATCAGCACCGGGCTGCATGAGCGCCAAGGGGGTGTCGCATACGCGGATTTTGCGATCGGACGCTTCCTGGAGGCCGCCCGCGCCCGTCCCTGGTTCCGTGACACGGTCTTCGTGGTCGTGGCCGATCACTGCGCCTCCGTGGCCGGCCATCGTGAGCTGGAGATCAAGAAATATGAGATTCCCCTGTTCGTCTGGTCACCCGGCAACCTCGAGCCCCGCAAGGTCGACGTGATGATGAGCCAGATCGACATGGCGCCGACCTTGCTGGGTCTCATCGGTCTGCCCTATGAGGCCCGGTTCCTTGGTTCCGACGCGCTCCATCCGGACTACCGTCCCCGGGCTTTCGTCAGCAACTATCAGAAGGTCGCGGTGCTGCGGGGCGACGGGACGCTCACCGTGCTGAAGCCGACGAAGCTGGTCACGCAGTATCACGCGGATCTCTTGACGGGCGCCCTGCATCCTCTGACGTCGCGTGATGAGGATGCCGTGAGGGAGGCGGTGGATTACTATCAGGGGGCCAATGAACTCTTCGAGCAGCATCTCCTCGGTGGCATCCGCTGAACGGCCCGGTCTTCTCGTGCCGGCGCTCCTGCTGGCCTCCTCCCTCGTCTTTTTTGGCGTACCGGGGCTGGGCGGAGACCTGCTGGATCAGGAGTTTCAGGGGCTGTTCTTCGGCGCCGACGGCTGGCTGATCTCATGGGACTCGGGTTTCTGGCATGCGCTGCTCTACAAAGGCCCCAAGGCCCTCCTGATCGTATGGCTTGCCTTCGTCCTCTGGTGCGCGATCAAGCCCGACCTCGGCCCGGATTGGATGGGGCGACGGCGGGCCTTCTACCTGCTCGCCTCATCCTTCGCGGTCGTGATGGTCTGCACGCAGCTGCGCGCCTTCACCGGACAGACCGTCCCCCATGTCCTGAAGCCATGGAAGCCGGACGGCCTGGAGCACCTGCTGCTTTTCCAAGCCAAGCCGCCCGGCTACCCCAGTGACGCGTTTCCCGCCGGACACGCGAGCGGAGGATTCGCGCTCCTTTCACTTGCCTGGGCCTGGAGCGGCCGGACGGCCTCTCGGCTCGGCTTCGCCGCCGGACTCGGCTTCGGGGGCTTCATGGGGCTTTATCAGATCGCCCGCGGCGAGCACTTCCTGTCGCACACGACGGCCACCGGCCTCATCGCATGGCTGCTTTGCGCCGGTCTCGCCCGACTCATGCGGCCTGCGGTCACTCGCCCGCCCAGTTCGTGAGGTTGTCGGCCCGATAGGGACCGGAGGCCCCGTCCGTGAAGTAGGTGGCCGGCACGATGCCGGACGTGGTCATCGCAGGGGAGCCGAGCGGGTCCCAGTATTCGGCGGCGGCCGGTTCGAGTCCTGAGGCCGGTTCGACGTAGTTCGCCCCGCAGCTGACGATGAGGAAGCCGGAGGTCTTCCAGTTCACGTAAGGTGCGGCGAAGACCCCCGTGCTCGGATTCTGCACGGCGGTTCCGGAGGAGGGCAGGATGCGGTAGCGGTAATCGTAAGGATTGCCCCAGGGATCCATGAAATGCAGCGGCGTGGTGAGGTCGCCCGAGGCGGCGTCATCGTTGGTCGTGACTTCGCCTGAGTTGAGGAACGGCTTGAGTCGCCGGGCGGCGCCGCCGGGCAGCGACGTGTCGTTGAAGTTAACGAGGGTGACGCTCACCCCGCCGGTCGCCACGGGTGACTGCCGCAGGACCTGCCGGCCGCTCAGCTGGTTATAGAGGGCCCGTCGGAAGCCTGCGCTGTCCGTGGCTCCCGTGCCCGCCGGGGCGCAGGGGTAGTCGCCGTAGCTCTTCTTGTAGGCCTCGGAGGCCATCGCCATGGCCTGGACGCTGCCGCGCGCCACCGCCTTGGAGCGGGCGTTGCTGGCGGCACGGAAGAGTCCGAAGGAAAGGGCGGCGAGGATCAGGATGATCGCGATGACGACCAGGAGCTCGATGAGGGTGAACCCTCGGCGTGTGCGGGTGCGGGCGGACATGGTTCAGATGTGTCTGGAGTCGTTCTCGTCCTTCTTAACGTAGCCGGAGTCCTGCCGCTGGTGGTTGACGGCGTTCTTCTTGAGGTAGGCCTGATGGACGTCGTCCGCGGACATGCCGAGGACCTGGGCGATGGAGATGAGGAAATGGAAGAGGTCGATGACCTCGACCTTCGCGTTCTGCTCGTCGAACTTCTGGTACTTGGCCCACCATTTCCAGGGCACGGAATCGGTCAGCTCGGCCATCTCCTGCTGCATCGCCCGCAGGTAGTTGAGGGTCCACTTGACCTTCTCCTCCTCGGACATGCCCTGGGTGACGACGCCGATGCGGCTGTTCAGCGCCTCCTGCATCTTGAAGATCTCCTCGAGCTTGTCGGACATGCTTCGATGATGGGGGCGCCGCCGCTCCGGGGCAACACCGGATGCGCCCGGTGCGGATTGCGCTTTGCATGCCGCGGGGACTCTGGCTTGCTCCTGACGTGCCCGAAGCGGAATCCGCCAGCCTGAGGAAGCCCGAGGTCCTCGCCCCGGCCGGCGGCTGGGACTGCGTCCGCGCGGCGGTCGAGAACGGCGCCGACGCGGTCTTCTTCGGCGTGGGCCGCTTCAACGCCCGGGTCCGAGCCTCGAACTTCGAGGAGGCCGACCTGCCGGAGCTGATGAAGTTCCTCCACGGCCGGGGTGTCCGCGGCTACGTCACCTTCAACACGCTGATCTTTCCTGAGGAGCTCGCGGAGGCTGCGCGCACGTTGCGCACGATCGTGGCCTCCGGGGTCGACGCGGCCATCGTGCAGGACGCCGGCATCTGCCGGCTCATCCGCCGCATCTCGCCCGACTTCCCCATCCACGCCTCGACGCAGATGACGGTCACGAGCGGAGCGGGCGTGGCCTTCGCCAGGGAGCTCGGGGCCTCGCTCGCGGTGCTCGGCCGCGAGGTCTCGCTGCCCGAGATGCGGGGCATCCGCGAGGAGCAGGCCGCCAAGGGGCTGCCGCTCGACCTCGAGGTCTTCGTGCATGGCGCTCTCTGCGTCGCCTATTCGGGGCAATGCCTGACGAGCGAGTCGCTCGGGGGGCGTTCCGCAAACCGCGGCGAATGCGCCCAGGCCTGCCGTCTGCCGTACGAGCTCGTGGTCGACGGCCGTCCGGTCGACCTGGGCGACCGCGCCTACCTGCTCTCTCCGCAGGACCTCGCTGGGGTCGAGGCCGTCCCCGACCTCATCCGCGCCGGTATCCGTTCGCTCAAGATCGAGGGGCGTCTCAAGTCCCCCGAATACGTCGCGGCCATCACGCGGGCCTACCGTCGCGCGGTCGACGCGGCCTGGGAGGCGCTCACGAAGGGGTCGGACGCCGACGCGGCCGCCGCCAAGGTGCGCCAGGAGGAGGATTACGCGATGCAGATGACTTTCTCGCGCGGACTCCACACGGGCTGGCTCCGCGGCATCGACAACCAGAGTCTGGTCCACGCCCGTTTCGGCAAGAAGCGCGGGGCCTTGGTGGGCCGTGTCACGGAGGTCGCCGCCAACGGGGTGCTGCTGCGACTGGAGGGTCCGGTCAAGCCGGGCGACGGCGTGGTCTTCGACCAGGGCCGTCCGGCGGAGCGCGAGCAGGGCGGCTTCGTCCACGGCGTGGAGCCGGCCCGCGGCGGCCTGTCGTTCCTGCGCTTCGGGCGCGAGGACGTCGACTGGTCCCTGGTCGCCCCGGGCGCGCTGATCTGGAAGACCAAGGATCCCGAACTCGAACGCCGTCTGCGCGATTCTTGGGACCGTGAGCGTCCCAACCACCGCCGTCCGGTCTCGGCCCGCGTGTCGGGACGCGCCGGGGCTCCTTTGCGCGTCGAGTTCCGCGACGACGACGGCCATGTGGCGTCGCGTGAGAGCGCGGCGCCCTGCGCGGTGGCGGAAAAACGCCCGCTGGACGCGGCCGTCCTGCGTGAGCAGCTGGGACGTCTGGGCGACACCGCGCTGGAGCTTCGCGACCTGGAGGCCGATCTCGAAGGCCCGGTCATCGTGCCCGTCAGCGAGCTCAACCGGATGCGACGTGAGCTGGCCGCGGACATCGGGGAGCAGCGTGCCCGGCCGCCCCGCTGGACGCTCCTGCCTTACGATCCGCAGGCCGTCCGGGTCACCGCCGATCCGGCCGCGCCCAACGGGCCCGCCGAGATCGTGGCGGTCATCCGGGAGCCGGCCCAGCTCGAGCCTGCGCTCGAATCGGGCGCCCGGACGGTCTACGCCGAATTCGAGGATCCCAAGAAGTTCCGGGCCGCGATGACACGCGTGCGCGAGTTCCGCGAGTCCAAGGGGACGCCCGTCGAGTTCTGGGCCATGGGTCCGCGTCTCCGCAAGCAGGGCGAGGAGCGCGTCACCGAGATCGTGCTCTCCTGCGGTGCGGACGGCTATCTGGCCCGCAATCACGAGGACCTGCGCGCGTTCGCCGAGGCCGGCGTCCGCCGCCGCGGCGACTTCTCCCTCAACGTCGCCAACGGACTCACCGCGGAGTGGCTCATGACCCGTCACGGCCTCGAGGGCGTGACCGCCTCCTATGACCTCGACGCCGGACAGCTGGCGGCGCTGCTCGGCTCGGCCCCGCCCGGGTGGTTCGAAGTCACGCTTCACCAGCACATGCCCATGTTCCACATGGAGCACTGCGTGTTCTGCGCCTTCCTCTCCAAGGGCAAGGACTACCGCGACTGCGGCCGCCCCTGTGAGAAGCACCGCGTGACCCTGCGTGACCGCGTCGGCGCTGAGCACCTGCTCCGCGCCGACGCCGGTTGCCGCAACACCCTTTACAATTCCCGGGCCCAGACGGGGGCCGAATACGCCGGCCAGCTGCTGGCCCTGGGCGTCCGCCGCTTCCGCATCGAGTTCGTCGACGAGGACGTTTCCACGGTCGCCCGCACGCTCGCCAAATACCGTGCGCTGCTCGACGGCGACCTCGACGGCACCGCGCTCTGGAACGACCTCAAGGTGCTCAACCAGCTGGGCGTGACGCGCGGCACGCTGCGGGTGCGGCCCTGATCAGCCGTCGTCGCGCAGTCGGGGCAGCAGGCCCGTGACGCGCCGCGAATCGGAGGCGTTGCGCACCGCCATCGCGTAGGCCGTCGGATCGCCGACCAGGATCACCTGACGTCGTCCGCGCGTGACGGCGGTGTACACGAGGTTGCGCGCGAGCATGACGCTGTGCTGGCGGAGCAGCGGGACGACGACCGCGGGGAACTCCGAGCCCTGCGACTTGTGGATGCTGACCGCGTAGGCGAGCTGCAGGTCCCCCTGTTCGCCGCGCTCAAGCTCCACGCGCACGCCGTCGAAGTCCACCAGCAGCGTGCCTTCCTCGTCCTGCTCCAGCACCACGCCGAAGTCGCCGTTGAACACGTTGCGGTCGTAGTTGTTGCGCGTCTGGATGACCTTGTCTCCGGGCGAGACGCGTCCCGGCCTCGCGTCGCGTCCGCGCAGGCGGTCCTGCAGGGCCGAATTGAAGGCCTGGATGCCGCCCGTGCCCTTGTGCATGGGAGCGAGCACCTGGATGTCGCGGAGAGGGTCCAGCCTGAGCGCGCGGGGCAGCACCTCGCAGCAGAGCCGGGTGACCGCCGCCACGCAGGCCTCCGGTTCGTCCGCCCGGACGAAGTGGATGTCCTGCGTGAAGTCGAGCAAGGCAGGATCGGTCACGGGCGAGGGCGGCGCGGCCTCTCCGTGGAGGATGCCGTGGGCCACGGTGACGATGCCGCTGCGCGCACCCTGGCGGAACACCGAGTCGAGGCGCGTGACCGCGGCGGCCTTGGAGTCGATGAGGTCGCCGAGCACGTTGCCGGCGCCCACCGACGGCAGCTGGTTGACGTCGCCGACCAGCAGGAGGTGGGCCTGCGCCGGCACGGCGCGCAGCAGCGCCGCGGCCAGCTTGGTGTCCAGCATGCTGGATTCGTCGATGATGACGAAGTCGGCCGACAGCGGGCTGTCCGCGTTGACCGTGAATCCGCCCGCCGCGGGGTCGAACTTGAGCAGCCGGTGCACCGTGGCGGCCGCCTGGCGGGTGGCCTCCGACATGCGCTTGGCGGCGCGGCCGGTCGGCGCTCCCATCACCAGCCTGACGCGTTTCGCGGCGAGGATGTCGCAGAGGGCGCGGAGGATGGTCGTCTTGCCCGTGCCCGGACCGCCGGTCAGCACGGAGACCTTCGACCCCAGGGCCATCTTCACGCCCTCGGCCTGCGCGGGCGAGAAGGCGAAGCCGGCCCGTGCCTGCGCCCATTCGACCGCCCGGTCGGCCTGGATGGGCGGCAATGCGGAGCCGGCGGCCAGGATGCGACGGACGGACTGGGCGACCGACTTCTCGGCTGACTCCTGGGCGCGGAGCTGCACGAGCCGCGTGCCCCGGGCGTCCAGCACGCCCACCGCCGACTCCGCGATGAGCCGTCGCAGGCGCTCGTGCACGATCGTCCGGTCCACCTCGAGCAGCTCGGTCGCCTTCTCGAGCAGGCCCTCTTCGGGAAACGCGCTGTGACCTTCGCCTTCGAGCTCCTCGAGCGCGTGCAGGATGCCCGCGTCGACCCGCTGCGGTCCCGCCGTGGGCAGTCCGAGATTGCGGGCGATCTTGTCCGCGGTCCTGAAGCCGACGCCGTCGACTTCGCGGCAGACCCGGTAGGGCTCGGTCGTCAGGACCTTCTTGGCGTCCTGCCCGTAGGCCTTGACGATGCGCAGGCAGAGCGCGTTGGTCACGCCGTACGTCTGCAGGAAGACCATGACCTCGCGCAGGGACTTCTGCTCCTCCCAGGCCTCCTTGATGGCCTTGGCTCGGCCGGGGCCGATGCCCTCGACCTCGCGGAGCCGTGCCGACTGGTGGGAGATGATCTCGAACGTGCGGACGCCGAATTTGGCCACGATCTTGTCCGCGTAGGTCTTGCCGATGCCGTGGATGAGACCGCTGCCCAGGTACTTGCGGATGCCATGCACCGAGGAGGGCAGGCGTGAGCAGAAGGACTTCACGCGCAGCTGGGGCCCGTGGGAGGGGTGCCGTTCCCAGTGGCCGGTGACGTCGACCGTTTCGCCGCACTGCAGGCCCGTCATGTTGCCCAGCACCACGGTCTTCTCGCCGTTCTCCTGCGAGAGTTCCGCTATGGTGAAGTGCGTCTCTTCGTCGAGCCAGAGGATGCGTTCCACCACGCCCGAGAGGGTCGTCTCGGGTCCGCGGTCCTTCGGGTCGCGCGGATTGGCCATGGGTTCATGCAATCGGCCGGCGCCGCCGGGGCGAAGCGAAAATCACCTCAGGCCGAGGGCGTCCCGACCGAGTTCGGCCAGTCCGGGATGGATGCCGTCCGGGCCGTGCGGCTCGAGTTCCTCCGCCGTGTGGCTGCCGGTCGTGACGCAGTGCATGCGGGCAAGGCCGCCGTTGCGCGCGGTGGCGATGTCGAACGGCGAGTCTCCGACCATCATCGTGCGCGTTGGGTCGGCCCTCATCCGGTCGACCACGTAACGCGTGAATTCCGGCTGCGGCTTGCGCCAGGGATGGACGTTGGTGCCGAAGATGCCGTCGACCAGCCCGTCGAGCCTCAGTTCGGCCAGGATGGCGCGGGAGCAGGCGTCGTCCTTGTTGGTGTAGACGGCGGTGCGAACGCCCCGGGCGCGCAGGTCGGTCAGGATCTCGCGGCAGCCCGGGTAGGTCCGCAGTCCGTGGAACATCACGGAGGGAAAGTGTTCGCGGAAGAGCCTGACGGCGGTCGGGGCGTTGGCCTCCCCGGCCAGCTTGACCACGGTCACGTTCACCGATCCGCCCACCGCCCGGCGCACGTCCTCGAGGCTGACTCCGGGCAGGCCCATGAGCTTCATCACGTCGTCATAGCATCGGTGGATGGCCTCGAAGTTGTCCACCAGAGTCCCGTCCAGGTCGAAGAGCACGGTTTCCGTGGGCGGGCGCGTCATGTCGGGCATAGTGGGCGGCTCCCGCCCGGCTTTCCAAGTTTGGATTTGCAGGGGTAGGGGGCTCTCCTAGGTTGCGTCCCTCCCATGAGCCTCTCGCTGGACCTCAACAAGCCCCTCGGCCGCGCCGGCCTCCTCGTCGCCGCCGTCGTGGCCGCCGCCGTCACCTTCGCGGCCGCCCATTTCTCCTTCCATTACATGACCGAGACCCTTCCTCACAAGGGACTCGAGAAGAAGAAGGCCGCGCTCGTCGAGAAGGTCAGTTCCGCCGCCTTCGCGAAGTCCAAGGCCGCCGCCAAGGGCAAGGCCTTCGACGCCCAGGCGGCCAAGATTCAGGCCGATGCCGCCGCGGCCGCCGAACTCAAGAAGCAGGAGGCCGAGCTGCATCACGAAGCCGAGGCGACCTGGGGTCCCTTCGCCATCTTTCTCCTCATCCTTTCCGCGATCCTGGGGGCCGGTCTCCTCAGCGTCTACGTCCAGCGTCGCGCCAATGACGCCGGACTCTCGGGCCTCTGGCTCTTCACCAACCACCTCGGCGCCTGGGCCGTGGGCTGTTATGTCGCCTTCATTCCCTATCTTCGCGAGGTCGGCGCGCTGAAGGCCTGGAGTCTGGTTCCGATCATCGGCGTCCTGCTGCTGCTCCCCGTGCTGCTGGCCGGAGGAGGGCACGCCCATGACCATGGCCACGACCACGACCATGACCACGGTCATGGCCACGCTCACTGAGCCCCGTTTCAGGCCGGAGCGGTCCGCCCGAAGTCAAAGACGGTGTGGCTGATCTCCCCTCGCTCGAGGCAGGAGAGGTCGCTGTCAGGCCCTGACTCTACGGTTTCACCGTCGTTCCAGGCGAAGCGATAGCCGAGTTCCGAGGGCTGGAACAGCGAGCCGTGGCGGACCAGCGCCGGCACCGTGCGCTTCATTTTGGCCTCGTCATGCATGTTCGAGGGATAGTTGAGGCTGTGCACCAGCATGCCGCGCGGGGAATGTCCGACCAGCGAGCGGGCGAAGGCCGCGGCGTGGCGGCAGGCTGACTCCAGGTTGACCCTGACTTCCTCCGGGCATTCGGCGGATCGGCGGTGCGCCCGTTCGAAGACGGTCTGGTCGAGGTCGAAGGAGCAGGCCACCGCGGGGAGGCCCCAGGCCGTGCCTTCCGTCGCTCCTGCCAGCGTGCCAGAACTGAGGCAGAGGGGCATGGTGGCGTTGAACCCGATGTTCATGCCGGAGACGACCACGTCGGGCTTTCGCTTGAGCAGGTGGCCCAGGGCGATGTTCACGCAGTCAGAAGGGGTGCCGTCGATCGACCACGTCTCGTCGCCCGGTCCGTCGAGGGCGGTCACGGTGACTTCGCGATGCCGGCTGAACGCGCGGCCGATCCAGCTGCGTTCGCCGGCGGGCGCAGCCACGATGACCCTGAGGCCCGCCTTGCCGAGGGCCTGGGCCAGGGCATGCAGGAAGGCGGCCCCCACGCCGTCGTCATTCGTCAGGAGTGCGGTGGGCTTCATCAAGGGGAGTCGTTCTTGCCGCCGGTCTCGAGCTCGGCGATCAGGTCCCGCAGGACGGCCGCCGTCTCGTAATCTTCTTCGGCCAGGGCTTCGCGGAGACGCCGCTTGGCTGAAGCGATCTTGCCCCGGGGGTCGGCGGTCTCATCGGCGGCCGGTCGGCGTCCCGTATGGACCAGGCCGGGCTGGGCTCGGGCGATGGTCACGACGGTCTCCCTGGCGTGGGCCTCGTAGCAGGAGGGGCAGCCCAGCCTGCGGACCCTTTCAAAGTCGCTCCAGCGGAACCCGCAGGCCGGGCACCGCCCGCGCCCCGCGGCGGAGGGCACGTCAAACTTCACGCCCAAGGCCAAGGAGGGCAGGGTGCCGGCCGCCGCCTTGGCCACGCAGGGACAGGCGCCGCAGCAGGCGAACGGGTGAGCCTTGGCTCCGGCGACGAGGCTGATGAAGACCTTGGGGGGCTGCTGGCAGCCTTGGCAGCTGGGCGGACGCGGGAGCATCGGTGGTTCAACATGGACGGGGCGACCTCCGGGTTCAAGCGCGACAGGGGGTCTTTTCCTGTTGAAGCCGGTCTCGACTCGGATTGCCTATGGGACGATGTCCGCCCTCCTCACCCTGTCGATTCTGGCCGAGGCCGAGACCAAGGGAACCTTGTGGTATTTCCAGCAGATGGACAGCGCCGGCCTCGCCGTCGCCGGCGTCCTGCTGGTCTGCTCCTTCATCGGCTGGGGCGCCATGATCCAGAAATGGGGCGACGTGCAGGAGCTGCGCCGCCGCAATCTGGCGTTCGAGCGCCGGCTCCGTGACGAGCCCGCGGTCGTCGCGCTCAACTTCCCGCGCGGCGCAAGCCTCGCCCCCTACGAATACCTCGTCGCCGAGGCCGTCTCGGCCGTCCAGCGGCACAAGGGACGGCTCCTCCGTCAGTCCGACGTCACGCTCTGCATGGGGCACGTCGAGAACGCCGTGCAGCGCGGCGTGTCCCGCACCATGGTCAAGTATGAGGACAAGATGGTGCTGCTTTCCTCGCTCGTCTCCGGCGGCCCGTTCCTCGGCCTGCTCGGCACGGTCTGGGGCGTCATGCTCACTTTCGGCGCGCTCACCGAGAAGGCGAGCATCTCGCAGCTTGCGCCCGGCGTCTCCGGGGCGCTCGTCACCACCACGCTGGGCCTGCTCGTCGCCATCCCCGCCACCTTCGGTTACAACTACCTGCTCACGCGGGTGAAGCTCATGACCACGGAGCTGGAGAACTTCGCCAGCGCGCTGGCCGACCGCGTCGAGCTCGAGCTCGAGGGCGAGGCCCGCCGCAACTTCGCGCAGCATCAGGAGCGCGAGGCGCTCCGACGCGCGGCCGCGACCGTCCAGCCCGCCGCCTCATCGCCGGCCGCCGCCGTCCCTCCGTCGCCGCAGGCGCCTGCGACCGACGACGGTTCCTTCAGTCCTCCCGGCTGGGAGGACGCCCAGTGATCCGGCATGGCGCGCTCCTTCTCCAAGCCGCACCGGCTGCACGTGATGAACGAGCTCAACGTCACGCCGATGCTCGACCTCTGCTTCTGCCTGCTGATCATCTTCATGATCGCCACGCCGGTCCTGGAGCAGACCACCGCGGTCAACCTGCCCAAGGCTGAAAAGGGCGCCGGAAAGTCGCCCGACACCAAGGCCCAGTACCGGTTCGTGGTCATCGGAGCCGACGGTTCCTACAGTCTGGGCAACCGACCGGTGACGCCGGCCCAGCTCGGGGAGGAGTTCGCCTCCATCGCCGCCCTGCCGGAGGCGGATCAGCCCGTCGTGCGCGTGCGCGGAGACGGCGCCCTCCAGTACCAGAAGGTGATCGACGTCATGTCGATGGCCAAGTCCCGCGGGCTGACCAAGGTCGGCCTCGACACGGAGGTCCGCTGAGCGATGTCCGGCGGAGCCAGGGGCATGATCGGGTCGGTGCTGGTTCACCTGCTCATCGTCGGTGCGTTCGTCGGCTTCTCCTGGTTCGCGGCCACGCGGTCGGGCGAATCGCTCGAACCGGCCGACCCCCTGCTGGTCGACCTCAACGGCGTGCCGGGCCGTCGTCCGGGCGAAATCGGCAAGGCGGCCGGAGTGGCCAAGGGCTCGCCCGACGCTCCCAAGGGCATCAAGAGCGTGCGCATCAAATCCTTGGACATGGAGGCCGTGCGCAGGGCCCAGGAGCAGGCCGAGTCGGCCTCGCAGTCCAAGGCGGCGTCCAAGTCCGACGCCAAATCCTCCGCAAAATCGTCCGACAAATCCTCCAAGTCCGGCAAGACCTCGCTCGGCGAATTCCTTTCCTCCAAGGGAGGACGATCGAGCTCCTCCGGCAAGACGGGTTCGATCGGCGGCGTCTCCGTGCGCGGACGCGCCCATGGCACGGGCGAGAACGGCGGGGACGGCGGCAGCGCCTCCGCGATGCAGCTCTACGCCGGCGAGGTGCACGCCCGTTTCCGCTCGGTATGGGTCGAGATCATCAGCCAGGACGGCGCGGAGATCGAGAAGGTCGGGGCCTGCGGCGTGACGCTCATGGTCGACGCCTCGGGCAACGTCCGGTTCGGCTCCTGGATCAGGCAGCCCGCCGATTCCCGCATCGCCGAACTCGTCCGGCGCGCCTGCGCGCGGATCGGCAACTGTGGCCCGCCTCCCGGAGGCAAGGGCTTCGGGATCGACTTCCCCAACGTCTCCGTCAGCGGAGGCTGAGGTTCAGTCCCTGACCTGCAGGGTCATCTGCACCTCGACCGAGGCCCCGAGAGGGAGTCCGTTCACCGAGACCGCGGCCCGAGCGTGCTTGCCGGCTTCGCCGAAGGCGTGGAGCAGGAATTCGGAGGCGCCGTTGAGCACCTTGGGGCTGTCGCTGAAGCCGTCGACGCCGTTGACGAAGCCGTTGACCATGACCACGCGCTCGATCTTCTCCAGCCCGCCCAGGGCGGCCTTGGCGTTGGCGAGCGCGTTGAGGGCGCAGAGCCGGGCTGCCTCTGCGGCCTGGACGAGGTCCACCTCGCGTCCGACTTTGCCCTGCGAGACCACCTTGCCGTCCCGGATCGGAAGGGTGCCGGCCAGGAAGAGCAGCGAGCCGGAGCGCACGGCGGGCACGTAGGCGCCGGCGGCGGCAGGAGGAGCGGGCAGGGTGAGGCCGAGTTCGGCGATGCGGGCTTCGACTTGGGACATGGTTCAGAGCCAATACTTGGGCCAGCGCTCGGCCCTGCGCAAGTTGTGATAGAACAGGGCCGCGAGGACGATCGCGCCCGCGCCGGCCAGGGTCGGGAGCAGCAGGAAGGTCCAGGAGGCCTGATGGAGGGCCAGGATGATCAGGGGATTCGAACAGGCCGGCGGATGCACGGTCCGAGAGAGCTTCATCAGGGCGATGGCCGCGCCCACCGCCAGCGCCGGCGTCCACCAATGCGAGGGCAGCGCGTGGAGGCAGGCGACCCCGCAGGCGCTGCCGATGAGATGGCCGAGGACGACGTTGCGGGGCTGGGCGAAGGGGGAGTCCGGATAGGCGAACACGATCAGGGCGCTCGCGGCGAAGGAGCCCAGCAGAAGCAGGACTTCGAGTTCCCGGGTCACGAAGGACAGGCCGCCGATCGCCGCGGCGGCCGCGAGGGACGAGCCCAGGACGGCCGTGAAGGCCGGACGAGGAGGCGGATCGCCGCCGTCCCCGCGCATCTTTTCCAGCAGCGTCCCGGGGTCCACCGCGGTTCAGCGACCGTTGGCCTTGCGGAGCCCTTCGATCAGCTCGGTCACGAGCTCGCGCGCCCTGGCCTTGACCTCGCGCGGCAGCGCCGTGTCGGAGGCGGCCACGGCCTTCTTCACCTGCGCGTACGTCACGGCCATGACCTTCTCGTTGTTGCGGATCACGGTGGCGGTGTCGCGGATGGAAAGCTCGATGTCGGCGGCGGACCGGCCCAGGGCGCGGTCAAACCTCACTTCGACGGTGAGTAGGGGCACGGTCGTCTCGTTCGGGATCATCGGCGCCTCCTTGGGCGCGACGTTGCTGCGGCGGAGTTCAAGTTCGACGACGTCGCGCAGCTCGGCCCGCAGGTCCCCGTCCTCGGTCCGCTGGTCGCTGACCTTCACGTCGATGAACAGGAAGCTGATGCCGCGGAGCTTGTTCACGCCGGTGTCGGCCGGGGCGGATCTGGCCGGAGCGGGTTCCTGCGCGAGGAGGACGGAGGCGGAGAGCAGGGCGGCGATGAGGAGGCGCATGGGGAGCTTCCTCCATCTTGCCTTGTGGGGGCTTTCCTTCAATCCCGATTACCTCGGGCCCAGGGTGACGGCGTTCAGGGGATGCTGGTCCAGCAGGGTGGGATGCCATCCCTGCACGCGGGGGCTGATGAGGAACTTGTTGCGTCCGAAGGCCACCGGGATGACCGGCGCCTCCCGCACCAGCAGCTCTTCCGCCGCTTGGAAGTGGCCGTGACGCTTCACGGGATCGACCTCACGCGCCGCCAGTCCGAGGAGTCGGTCGTACTCCGGATGGCTCCAGCGGGACTGGTTGAGGCCGTTGCCGGTCTGGAGCATCTCGAGGAAAGTGTTGGGGTCGTTGTAATCGCCGACCCACGCCCCGCGGCCGATCTGGTAGTCGCCCTTGTGCATGGCCGAGAGGTAGACCTTCCACTCCAGATTACGCAGCTCGACCTCGACGCCCAGTCCGTTGCGCCACATCTCCTGGTACGCCTGCGCCGCCATCTGGGAGCCCTCCGAACTGTTGTAGAGGTATTCGAGCCGAGGCAGGCCTCTTCCCTCCGGGTAGCCGGCCTCCGCCAGCAGGCGTCTCGCCTCGGCGAGGTCAGGCCTCCAGCGTGCGTTCGCATGGAATCCTCCGGTGCCCGGGGGCGTGAAGTGGAGCGCGGGCGTCTCGCCGGCGCGCAACACCTTGTCCACGATCTGCTGACGGTCGATGGCCAGGCCGAGCGCCCGGCGCACGCGGGAGTCGGAAAGCGCCTTCTTCACCGCGGGATCTTTGCCTTGGTAGTCGCAGTTGACCCAGACGAACGCGGTGGCGAGGAAGGGGTCCAGGCGCAGGTGGGGAGCCTTCTCCTCGCGGAGGCTCTTTACCTTGTAGGGAGGCACGGCACCGGTGAGGTGGAGCTCTCCGCCGCGGAAGGCGCGTTCTTCCGCGAAGAGGTCAGGGATGGCGCGGAAGATCACGCCGTTGAGGGCCACGTGCGAGGCGTCCCAATAATGCGGATTGCGGCGCAGTTTCACGTGCCGGGCGACCTCCCACGACTCCAGTTCGAAGGCTCCGTTGCCTACGAGGGAGCCCGGTCGCGTCCAAGGGGTGTGGAGGGCGTCGATCTTCCCGTGCTTGAGGATGGTCGGAGGATGCACGGGCAGCCAGCTGTGGTGGCAGAGCAGGCCCAGGAAGTATGGCACCGGATACTCCAGTTCGATGACGACCGTGCGGGGGTCCGGGGCCTTGAATCCGACTTGTCCGAAATCCTGGAGCCGCCCTTCGTTGAAATCCTTGGCTCGTTTCACCGGGTGGAGCATGGAGGCGTATTCCGCGCCGAAGCTCGGCATGAGCATGCGTCTCCAGCTGAAGAGGAAGTCCGCCGAGGTCACCGGATCGCCGTTGGACCAGCGGGCCTCAGGCCTGAGACGGAAGGTCCAGGTCCTGCCGTCCGACGACATCTCCCATCTCTCCGCGACGCCGGGCACCGGGCTGAGGTCCTTCGGGTCGTAGTTGACCAGTCCCTCGAACAGCGCGCCCATGATCCTGCTTTCGCTGAGCCCGGTCACGGCCTGCGGGTCCAGGCCCGATGGTTCGGCCATGTTGTTGATGACTAGGACGCCCTGGTCGGCGAGGCGGTCCGCGGTGGTCCTGCCGTCGTCACATCCGGCCAGGGCCGCCAGCGTCAGGAGCAGCGCGGATGGGCTGAAGAGGCGGGACATGATTCCAAGTTATGGCGCCGGCCCGAACCGGGGCAAGGCGGCTTGAGCGGCATGGCTTGTCTGAAGGAGGAACCGGGACTATCCCTCCCTCCATGCGAAATCCCGTCCCTACCGGCCTCTGCATGGTCCTTCTTCTCGGCGGCTGCGCCTCCTCATCCGTTCCCTCGGGGAAGTCCGCCCGTCCTCCGATGATGACTTCGACCGCCTTCGACTGGGACAAGCTCGAGTTCAAACCCACCGCGAAGGGCGGGGTGCGTCATGTCGTCCGGGCGCCCACTCCCACGTTGGATGAACTGGAATGCCACATCACGACGCTCAATCGTGGCGAGACCTCCCACGATCCGCACATCCATCCGGATGAGGAGATCATGGTCGTGAAGGAGGGCGTGGTCGAGGCCCTGGTCGCCGGGGAGTGGAAGCGACTCGGTCCCGGCTCGGTCATCTTCCAGGCCTCCTGCGTCGAGCACACCATCCGCAATGCCGGCGACACCCCCGCCACCTATCATGTCTTCAAGTGGAATTCGCCCGGCATGCTGGAGCGGAACAACGCCATCAAGGCCGAGATCAAGGCGGCCAAGGCGAAGGCCGCCGCCTCCAAGTGAATGCAAACAGGAAGGGCGGCCGGAGGCCGCCCTTCAGGAGAAGCTGATCCGGACCTTCAGAGGGCGGCGGAACCGCGCTCGCCGGTGCGGATGCGCACCACTTCGGACAGGGCGTAGACGAAGATCTTGCCGTCGCCGATCTTGCCGGTGTGGGCGGCCTTGGAGATGGTGGCGATGGCCTTGTCGACCTGCTCGTCGGCTACGGCGGCCTCGATCTTGACCTTGGGAAGGAAGTCCACCGTGTACTCCGAGCCACGGTAGATTTCAGTGTGTCCCTTCTGGCGGCCGAAGCCCTTCACTTCGGTGACGGTCATGCCCTCGATGCCGATTTCGGCGAGGGCGTCCTTCACTTCTTCGAGCTTGAACGGCTTGATGATGGCGACGACGAGTTTCATGGTGGTGTTAGGTTGGTTTGTGCGTTCGGTTGAGCAAGTCCGCTTATGCAAGCCCCGTGCCAATGATTGGGCAGGGCTGAGGAGGGTCAGGATTGGCGATAATTGTGCAGGGCCTGCCTCACTTCGTGCATTTTGACAGCAGATTTGAGTCCCGGAAGCAGTTCCACTCCGCTGTTCAGGTCTAAGCAGGGGGCGTGGGTTTCCCGCATCGCCTCCAGGACATTCTCAGGAGAAAGGCCGCCCGCAAGGATCCAAAGCTTCCCGGGGTGACTGCGGCACAGCGACGTGAATCGCGCCCAGTCAGATCGCCTGCCGGTGCCGCCGAAGGCTCCCTTGGCATGCGCGTCATGGACGAATCCGGAGGCTAGCCCGTGCAGCCCTTCAGGCCAGGGCGAGCCGTCGGTCAGCCGCGGAGCCAGCCAGAGCCGACCCTTGCCGACGCGTCGCGAGAGGGCCGCGGGGTCGCAAGCCTCGGATGCCGGATCGAAGTGGACCTGAATCAAAGCAAAGCCCTCCTCGATCAGGCCTTCTGCTTCTTCCGGTGAAGCATTCACGGTCACCGCCACTCTGGATCCGTCCGGAATCTCTCGGAGCAGTTCGGCCCGTCTTTCCGCAGGCACGAATCGCGGTGAGCCGTCCCAACAGTTGATGCCCAGATAGTCAGCCCCGGCCCGCAGGGCCATGGCGGCGTCGGCGGCATGGGTGATGCCGCAGACTTTGACGCGGACCGGGCCGATCATCGGGACAGGGCGGAAATGACCGCGTCCCGGATCGCGACGGCGGTCGGAGCCGACGCGGTCGCGGCCAGGGGTATGCCGGCCCTGCGCAGCGCGTCGGCGGTGGTGTTGCCGACCGCGACCGCCTTGGGTTGGCGTGCGCCCACGTCAGGCCTCAGGGACGCGGCCTGGTGCACGAAAGATTCCACCGCCGAAGGACTGGCGAAGACGATCGCATCGGCGCCGCGGCGACGGAATTCCGCCGCCTCGGGCGAGGCGCCCACCGGGTTCTGCTCGGTGGCGTAGACGCGCAGCGTGTCGACGATGGCCATGCCGCCGTCGGCGAGCAGCCGGGGCAGCTCGGGTGAGTTCAGGCTGCCGGTCACGACGAGGATCTTCTGGTTCTCCACATCGTGCTTCTCGATGAGCTCCTGGCCGAGCGCGCGGGCGTCCGAATGGGCCGCCGTCAGGTCGGAGTGCAGGTGGTAGGAACGTAGCTGACGTTCCGTGGCCGGCCCGACGCAGGCGAATCGGGTTCCGCCGACGGCCCGGATGTCGGAGAACCGCTCGAAGAATCGGTCAAAGAAGCCGCGTACGCCGTTGGCGCTCGTGAACACGGCCCAGTCGTACTCGCCCATGCCCTCCAGCACCTCGGCGAGCGCCGCGTCCTCGGGTTGAAACGTGATGGCGATGAGGGGGAGCTCTGCGACCGCCGCCCCCGCGTCCGCGAGGGCTGTCTTCCAGTCGACGCCGCGTCCCTCAGGGCGGGTCAATACCACCAGGCGGTCACGGAGCGGCAGCTTGCTCATCGGGAAGACAGTATCGCGCGGAGGATATCATCCGCCAATCCGGAAGCGGCGGCGACGTCGGTCGCGGGGAAGGGCAGGGTTCGGTGACCGAAGTCCGCCCGGAAGAGGCGGACGGCTCCGTCGGCGTGATGACAGGCGAAGGCCGTGTGGCAGCCCTCCCCGAGCTTGGCCAGGAAGAGCCGTTCGACCACGACGGAGAAGGTGGTGGTCGCGCAGCCCACGGCAGCGAACCTGCCGACGTCGGCCGTGCGGCACTGAAGGCCGACGGCGCCCTGGCCTGCGGCGGGCACCATGCGGTCAAGGCTCACCCGCTCGAAGCTCAGGCCGGGCCACCCGCGGATCGCCAGCCGGTCCAGACCGGATGCGGCGAGGAAAGAGCCGTCCGCGTCGCCGGCCGCGATCTTCTTCAGCCGGGTGTCCACGTTGCCGCGGAGCTCCGTCCATTCCGCCTGCGGAAACATCAGCGCGCCCTGGGCGCGCCGGCGGGGGCTGCCCGTGGCGATCTTAGAGAGGTCCGGGGAGGCGTCCCGTCGCACGAGCACGTCCCGCGCGTCCTCGCGTCGCAGGCAGCAGGCGATCGCCAGTCCGGCCGGCATCTCCGTGGGTAGGTCCTTGGAACTGTGCACGGCGAGGTCCGCCTCGCCACGCAGCAGCGCCTGCTCGAGTTCGGCCGTGAAGAGGCCCTTGCCTCCCTGCTTCTCCAGCGACCAGGCCGCCTGACGGTCGCCGGTGGTGGTGAGCACCCGCACTTCGGTCTCCACGCCGAGCGCGGCGCGCACACGTCCGGCGGCGTCATGGGCCTGCTGCAGGGCCAGCGGACTTCCGCGGGTGACGATGACGACGGGTCCGGCCATTTCTCAGCCCTTGATGAGCCAGAGAACGGCCCATGCGAGAGGAATCATCAGGTTGGCCGCCGTCAGGACCCAGGCGGCGGCCCTGACCGCCTTGGACGGGTGGTCCTGGCCGCATAGGTAGGCCGCCACGGCGCCGCAGAGCGCGGCCGGGATGGCCACCTTGACGCCCAGCATGAGCATCCGTCCGGAAGCGTCGCCGACCCTGCCCAGCCAGACGTCGAGCCCGCCCGCCGCCATCTTGCCGGCGGCCCAGAGTGTGCCGGCCGGGATGAGCAGCGCGAAGGCCTGCACCTTGCGGTAGACGCTGAGCTCCTCTTCGTCCTGGACGGTCCCGTGCACCCGGTCAGCAAACCCGCCGCCGGCGGAATTTCCAAGTTTCAAGTGCTCAACCCGGTCAGTGGCCCAGGCCTTCGTGCTCCTTGATGTACTCCTGCTTGAGGCCGAGCGCCTCGGGCGCGTGGAGCACCAGCATCTTCATCCGCACGTCGGCGGGCACGTCGGCCGAGGTCGCCTTGGAGACGACGATCATCAGGCCGATGGAGAGGGGCACGGCCCAGATGGCGGGCTGTTCGCAGAGGATGCGCAGGAGCGGGTGCGCCACCCAGAAGTCGGCGAGCGACTTCACTGAGTAGACGTCGGAAAGGGTGGTCAGGGTGATCGCGGCCAGGGCCGCGAGACCGCCTCCGAGCATTCCGGCGGCGGCTCCCTTCATCGTCATGCCGCGCCACCAGACGCTCATGAAGAGCAGCGGGAAGTAGCTGGCCGCCGCGATGGCGAAGGCTTGGCCGACGAGGAAGTTGATGTTGGGTTTCTCGACCTGGGTCCCAAGCGCGACGGCGAGGCCGCCGACGATGACCGAGGACCACTTGAAGGCCTTGAGGCGCTGCTCCGGTGTGGACTGCGGACGCAGGATGCGCCCGTAGATGTCGTGGGCGAGCGCTCCGGTCATGGAGACGAGCAGGCCGGAGAACGTCGACATGAAGGCCGCGAAGGCGCCCGCGCAGGTGATGCCCGAGAGGATCGAGCCGAGGAGCGGGTGGTCCTTGCCGGCCAGCAGCGTGGGCAGCTCGAGCACGACCTTGTCGGTGCCCTTGGCGCCCACGGCGTCGTAGAGCTCGGGCGTGAGGGATCGGCCCAGCACGCCGTAGACGGGCGGGAAGACGTAGAAGACGCCGATGAGGATCATGACCCACATGGTGGTGCGTTTCGCCGCCACGCCGTCGGGGTTGGTGTAGAAGCGCACCAGGATGTGCGGCAGGCCGGCGGTGCCGCAGACGAGCGCGATGATCAGCGAGTAGGTGTAGAGCAGGGAGTAGGGGCGGCGGGCGGCCTCGAGCTCGGCCTTGGCCTCCGGGGAGGGCGCCGACTTGAGGGCGTTGTCGACGGCCTTGGTGGTGAGGCTGCCGAAGGGCGCGATCCACTGCTCATCCTTGGGAGCCTTGGCGGGCAGGGCCTTGCGCTCCACCGCGGAGGGGGCCGCGGCGGCGTTGGCCCCGAGGTGCTCGTTGTAGTGCCCGACGACCGACGCGAGGACGAAGACCGGCAGCGCGATGGCGAACATCTTGAGCCAGTACTGGAAGGCCTGCACGAGTGTGATGCCCTTCATGCCGCCGAGGGAGACGTTGAGGGTGATGACCGCGCCGACGACCACGACGCCTGCCCAGTAGGGCAGGCCGGGGAAGATGTAGGCGAGGGTGGTACCCGCGCCCTTCATCTGCGGCATGGTGTAGAAGAAGCCGATGAAGAGAACGAAGCAGACCGCGATCTTGCGGAAGAGGGGCGAGTCGTAGCGGCCTTCGGCGAAGTCCGGGATGGTGTACGCCCCGAAGCGGCGCAGGGGCCCGGCGATGAAGAGCAGCAGGAAGAGGTAGCCGCAGGCGTAGCAGACCGGATACCAGAGCGCGTCGTAGCCGTTGAGCATCACCATGCCGGCCACGCCCATGAATGAGGCGGCCGAGAGGTATTCGCCGGAGATGGCGGAGGCGTTCCAGCCGACGGAGACGGACCGTCCGGCGACGAAGAAGTCGCCGGCGCTCTTGGACTTGCCGGCGGACCAGAAACCCATCGCGACCGTGACGGCCACGGTGGCCAAGGCGAGCGCGGCGATCCAGGGGTCGACGGTCATGGCGAGCAGGGCGTACATGGCTCAGGAACGGGAGCCGTCCTTCGCGGCTTCGGCTTCAGCCTCCTCCAGCGCGATCGAGCGGCGGATGAAGACGTAGGAGATGACCCACACGAAGGGGAAGAATAGCACGCCCAAGATCAGCCAGGTCAGGGTGAACCCGCCGATGCGTCGGGCCATTAGCTCCGGCTGCCAGTAGTTGAGCAGGGGCAGGGCGACCAGGGCCACGGCGAAGCAGAGGGCGCAGGCGATGGAAAGCTTGAGCTGGTCGCGCATCAGCTTCGCCAGGAAGGCGTCCGAATGGATATGGTCGGTCAAGGGCTCTTTCATCGGGGTGGGGCACCCCATCCAGCGAAAGGTAGGCAAGGACTGCAACCCTCCGTCCATCAGATGCAATAAAGTTGCATTTAAGACTTGCTCGCGGCAACCTGCTTTCTTTAGGAGCGCTGCTTCATGGTTCGTATTTCCTCCGCCTTACTGCTGTCCGCCGTCTCACTCCATCCGTTGTCCGCCCAGACGCCAAAGGCGATGGAGACCATCACCGTCAAGGGGTCATCCTTGGGTGCGACGGTTTCAGCCGACACGCCTGCGCTCCTCATCAGCCCCTCGGAGATGGCGCTCCTGCCCGTGAACAACGTGGGCGAAGCGCTCGGCTCGCTGCTGGGTGTGGCCAACAGCCAGTTCGGTCCGAATGCCGGCCGGCCGGTCGTCCGCGGTCTCGACGGTGACAAGATCCGCATCCTGCAGAACGGGACCGCGCTGCTGGACGCTTCCGCCGCCAGTCCGGACCATGCGGTGGGCGTCGATCCTCTGTCGTTGCGTGAGATGCAGATCTACCGCGGGCCCTCCGCGTTGCTCTATTCCACCAGCATCCTCGGCGGCGTGGTCAATCTCACCGACACGCGCATCGCGACGCAGCGCATGGGCAACGGCGGCACGTTCGCCGCGCGCACGGGCTCGGTCGACAATCTGGCCACGGGCGGCATCAAGGCCCATGCGACCGCAGGCGACTGGGTCGTGCAGGCCGACTATTTCGGCCGCACGACGGATGACCTCCGCACGCCGATCGGACGCATCGCCGACACCGGCTCCGACCTGCTCGGCGGAGGCTTCGGCGTCAGCAAGGTCTGGGACGGGGGCTTCATCGGGGTCTCCTGGTCGGGCCTCGACAACGACTACGGGGTGGCCGAGCCGGACGTCGTGATCGGCCAGACCCAGCGGCGCTGGGACGTCGCCGGGGAGTGGCGGCTCGACGGCGCGGTCCGCAAGGTGGCCTGGCGGGCCGGCATCACGGACTATGCGCACACGGAGTTCGAGGCCGGCGTCGCCGGATCCACTTTCGCCAACCAGGGATTTGACACGCGCATCGACCTCACCCTCGCCCGCATCGGCTCGACGGAGGCGGTCATCGGCGCGCAGGGCGGCGCCTTCGATTTCGAGGTCACCGGCGATGAGGCCTTCCTGCCGACCACGACCAGCCGGAACGCCGCGGTCTTTGGCTCGTTCGTCACGCCCTTCGAGGTCTCCGGTCTGCGGTTGAGGTACGGTTTCCGCGTGCAGCGCGACTCGGTCGCGGCGGAAGCGTGGACGCACGACGGCGTGGCTTCCAATCCGCCCGCCGTCCGCCGGTCCTTCACGCCGCTGGGCCTCTCCGCCGCGCTGGAAAAGGACCTCGGCACCGACTGGCGCACGACCCTCACGGTCAGCCGCGTGGAGCGTTCGCCCAATTATCAAGAGCTTTTCGCCGACGGGCCCCACGTGGGTACGGACGCCTACGAGGTGGGTGACCGCGGCCTCGGCAAGGAGAGCGGCTACGGGATCGAATGGGAAGTCGCCCGGGTCGCGGGACGTCTGACGGGCAGCGCCTCGGTCTTCTACAACCGCTATTCCTCGTTCATCACGCTGATCGAGAACGGCTACGGCCCCGACCTCACCGCCTCGGGCGGACCTGATCACAGTCTGGGCGGAATCGATGAGCTCGTGCGCTTCGACTACGCTTCCGTGCCTGCGCACCTTTACGGAGCCGAGGCCAGGTTGAACTATGCGGTGCTTCAGGGAGACGCCGCCAAGGTGAACGTCGAGGTTTTCGCGGATACGCTTCGCGCTTCGCGGCGCGATGGAGCCGGCGCCTTGCCGCGCATCATGCCAGGCCGCATCGGCCTCGGCCTCAATGGGCTCCTCTCAGGCTGGGACTGGCGGACCGAACTCGCCTACTTCCTCACCCAGGACGATCCTGCGGCCGACGAGTCGCGCACCTCGGGCTACCCCATGCTCAGTGCCTCCTTGGGGCATTCCTTCCGACTGGCCGGAGCCAACGCCCGACTGACTTTGCGCGGCATCAACCTGCTGGACCGCGAGGCCCGTAATCCTTCCTCCTTCATCAAGGACCTCGTGCCGTTGCCGGGACGCGGCGTGGAGCTCGGCCTGAGGCTGACCTTCTGAGCGGACGGCCGCCCCGCTTTTCGATCATGCGTCTCAGGGTCCTGCTGCTCGCCGCCGCGCCGCTGTCCTTGCTGCGTGCGGATCCGGTCCCCAGGCGCATGGAGGAGATCGTCGTGATGGGCCGGCAGGACAGCCTGCTCGGCGTCGCCGACTCCGCCACGATGGGAGTGACCGGGGCGGTGCAGCTCTCGGAGCGTCCGCTGCTGCGCCCGGGCGAGGTGCTCGAGACGGTGCCGGGCCTGATCATCACCCAGCACGCCGGAGGCGGGAAGGCCAACCAATACTTCCTGCGCGGCTTCAACCTGGATCACGGCACGGACTTCGCGACTTTCATCGACGGGGTGCCGCTCAACATGCCCTCGCACGGACACGGTCAGGGCTACGCGGACATGAACTTCGTCATCCCGGAGCTCATCGAGCGGGTGAACTACCAGAAGGGCCCCTATTACGCGCAGACGGGAGATTTCGGCACGGCCGGCGCCGCCTATCTCGAGACGTTCCGCAAGCTGCCGAAGTCGCTGCTGCTCATCGAGGGCGGCTCGTTCGGCTTCGGCCGCGCCTTGGTCGCCGATACGGTCAAGGCCGGATCCGGTGACCTCCTCTACGCGCTCCAAGGCGCCCATTCCGACGGCCCCTGGCAGATGGGCGACAACTTCCGCCGCGCCAACGGCCAGCTAACCTGGTCGCGTGGCGACGACCACGACGGCTTCTCGACCACCCTGCGCTTCTACCAGGGGGAGTGGCGCACGAGCGACCAGATTCCGCTGGCGCTGGTGCAGTCGGGCGCTCTCTCGCCCTGGGGCAACATGGATCCGACGAACGGCGGCGACTCCCGCTACGTCTCCTGGTCGGCCGACTGGCGCCACCGCCACGGAGGGTCGGAGGACCGGCTGCAGGCCTACGTGTTCCGCTACGACCTGGACCTGTTCTCCAACTTCACCTACGCGCTCAACGACCCGGTCAACGGGGACCAGTTCGAACAGCAGGACTCCCGCACGGCCGCCGGCTTCAGCTACGCCCACCACGTCCACGGGGAATGGGACGGACGGCCCACCGAGACCTCCGTCGGGCTCCAGTTCCGGCATGACTGGGTGGACAACGGCCTGTACGCCACGGACGACCGCCGGCGCCTCTCCACGACCTCGCAGCATGATCTGGGAGTCGGCACGGTCGGGGTCTACGCCGAGCATCGCGTGCAGTGGACGCCGGGTTTCCGCAGCGTCATCGGCGGCCGCGGCGACCTTCAGTTCGCCGACGTCGACTCCATCGCGTCACCCGCCGATTCGGGCGATGCCGAGACGGCCCTTTTCAGTCCGAAGCTGACGCTCGTCCTGGGGCCTTGGGACAAGACTGAATACTTCCTCCAGGCCGGCTACGGCTTCCACAGCAACGACGTCCGCGGCGCCACGCTCGCCTCCGGCCCGCTGCGCGGCCTCGTTCCGGCCCGCGGCGCGGAGGTCGGCATTCGCACCCTCGCCATCAAGGACCTGCAGAGCACGCTCTCGCTCTGGTATCTGCGCACGCAGTCCGAACTCGTCTTCATCGGTGACGCCGGCACGGTCGAGCCCTCCGACGCCAGCGACCGCTACGGGGTCGAGTGGGCCAACTACTGGACGCCTTTCTCCTGGCTGTCGTTCGATCTGGACGTCGCAGCCTCTCAGGCGCTTTACAGCGACCTTCCGACCGGCTCGCGCAGCGTGGAAGGCGCCATCGACACGGTCGTGGCTGCCGGGGTCACCGTGCGGAACCAGTCGGGCTGGTCGGGTTCGCTCCGCCTTCGCTTCTTCGGTCCCCGCGACCTCGACGCCGCCGGCACCGCCCGTTCCGATGAGACCGTCATGCTCAACGCCTCGGTCGGATATCAGCTGAACGCCAACTGGCAGGCGACGCTCAGCGTGCTCAATCTGCTCGACCGTCTCGACCAGGACATCGCCTACTATTACGAGTCCTCGGCCACCGGCGGTTCGGAGGGCGTCCACTTCCACCCCGTCGAGCCCATCCAGTTCCGTCTCGCCCTGACCGGAAGATTCTGAGGCCCAAGGCAGGTTTGACCCGAAGGGAGGCCAGTCTGACTATGGCTTCAGCCCCCATGTGTCTCCGCGTCCTGCTCCTCTCCTTGGCCGCATCCGTATTCGCCGCGGACAGGCCCAACGTCCTGTTCGTCCTTTCCGACGACCACAGCTATCCCTACCTCAGCTGCTACGGCGATCCGAACGTGCGGACGCCCGCGCTGGACCGCCTCGCCGGAGAGGGGATGAAGTTCCGCAAGTTCTTCACTTCCGCGCCGCAGTGCGTGCCCTCCCGGGCCGCGTATCTCAGCGGCCGCTCTCCCGTGGCCGCCCGCATCACGCGCTTCTCGTCGCCGCTGCCGCGTGACGTGGTCACGTTCCCGGAAGTCCTGAAGAAGGAGGCCGGCTATTACGTCGGCGTCGTCGGCCGTTCCTATCACCTCGACGGTTCGGCCAAGGGGGATGATGAGCTGGGGCGTTTCCTCATGGACGGGGGCTACAAGACCTTCAAGGACCGCTTCGACGTGGTCGAGGGCGGCTCCGACGCGCAGGCGGTGTCCCAGACCGAGGCCTTCCTCGAGGGACGTCCCAAGGACAAGCCCTTCTGCCTCTGGGTCAACTTCAGCGACCCGCATCACGTCTGGAACGCCCCGGCCTCCTATCGACCCGACCCCGCTTCGCTCAAGCTGCCCGGTCACGTGCCCGACCTGCCTGGCGTGCGCGAGCAGTATGCCGACTACTGCGCCGAGGTGAACCGCGTCGATGAGACCATGGGCAAGGTGCTCTCGCTGCTCGATCGTCTCGGACTCACGGGAGACACCCTCGTCATCTTCGCGGGCGACAACGGTCAGGCCCTGCCGCACGGCAAGGGTTCGCTCTATGATCCGGGCTGCAACGTGCCCTTCGTCGTGCGCTGGCCCGGCGTCGTCGCTCCCGGCGGCGATTCTTCCGCGCTGCTCAGCGGCGAGGACGTCGGTCCAACCGTGCTCGCCGCCGCCGGCGTCAAGGCCGCGCCCGGCATGACCGGGGTGAATTTTCTCCCGCTCCTCAAGGGGGAGGCCCCCAAGGTGCGTGACCATGTCTTCATGGAGCGCGGTCCGCACGGCAGCGCCCCGGTGCAGGTCGGGATGAGCAACAGTGGCTACGACCTCTCCCGCGCGGTCCGCAGCGGACGCTACAAGGCGATCTACAACTGCACGCCGTGGATCCCGTATTCGCCGGTCGACAGCGCCGGGGGTTCCGCCTGGAAGTCCATCCAGGAGCTGCAAGCCAAGGGCGGCCTGGCTCCGGGACTCACGGCCACCTACTTCACGACCCCGCGTCCTGTCTATGAATTCTATGATCTGGAGAAGGATCCGTTCGAACTCGAGAACCTGAGCGGTCGGCCTGAAGTCGCCGCGGCTGAGCGCGAGCTCCGGCTGGCGATGGCGAAGAAGATGATCGCCGACTTCGACTACCTGCCGCTTCCGGCGATTCCCGGCGCGGCGGCGCCGGTGAAGAAGAAGGACAAGGGTAAGGGCGGGTCGGAGAAGGCTGACAAAGCCGTCGACCGCGCGCCCCTTTTCAAGAAGCTCGACGCCGACGGTGACGGAAAGCTCTCCCGTGCCGAGTTCTCCGTCGGCCGTTCGCCTGCGGACGCCGCCGACTGGTTCGCCCGGCGCGACGCCGACGGCGACGGGTTCGTGAGCCGCGCGGAGTTCCTGCCCGGAAGTCCGCCGGGCAAGGCGCCGGCCGCGAAGTGAGCGGGCACGAAAAAGGGCCGACTTGCGTCGGCCCTTCGTGTTCCGGTCACCCGGCGAACCTCACTTGGTCGTGTATTCGGCCTGGGCGCCGCGGATGTTCTTCTTCTGGACCCAGGGCATGAGGGAGCGGAGACGCTGGCCGGTCTTCTCGATCGGGTGGTTCTCGCCCTTCTTGAGGAGGCGGTTGTAGTTCTTGAGGCCGCCCTTGTATTCCTTGACCCACTGGGCGGTGAACTTGCCGGTCTGGATCTCCTTGAGGATCTCGCGCATCGCCTTGCGGGACGAGCTGTTGATCACGCGGGGACCGCG